>Ga0073934_10011491_pt1 | contig 10694 bp, 10 predicted proteins | sample LarsenN4metaG_FD_76834 | JGI IMG/M metagenome (GOLD analysis project Ga0073934, IMG submission 76834) | Hot spring sediment bacterial and archeal communities from British Columbia, Canada, to study Microbial Dark Matter (Phase II) - Larsen... ... | reverse complement strand
GACCTGATTTACGTGTCCCCCCTGCTCAAGCATTATTTTACCGACGAGAAGATTCTGGACACCTGGCAGCTCTGCGAGACGCACGGGATCAATACGATGATCGTGCATCCGACGGACGAGCGGGCCGTGGCGCTGTACAAACGCTACCGCAAGGAACGCGGGGGGCGTCTGCAATGGCTGGCCCAGGCCGGGCCCGGCGAGCACGACATGGAGTCCATGATCCGGCGGGCCATTGACGACGGGGCGGTGGGGGTGTTTCTCCTGGGCAACCAGAGCGACCGGTGGACGTTTGACCGGCGGGTGGACCTGATCGGGCGGTTTGTCGAGCTGGTCAACCGCCAGGGGGTGGTTTCGGGGGTGGCGGGGCATTCGCTGGAGATGCTCCAGGAGGTCGAGAAGGCGGGAATCAAGAACGACTTCTACATGAAGACGCTCCACAGCACCCGCTATTGGTCGAGCCGCCGGCCGGACCAGACGCGCCAGGTGATCGAGAATTACTCCACGGACAATTACTGGGACCTCGAGCCGGAGAAGACCATTGCGTTCATGCAGCAGGTGAAGAAGCCGTGGATCGCCTACAAGGTGCTGGCGGCGGGGGCGATTCATCCCCGGGTGGGTTTTGACTACGTGTTCGCCAACGGGGCGGATTTCGCCTGCGTGGGGATGTTTGATTTCCAGGTGGCGGAGAACGCGGCCATAGCCGCGGAGGTGATCGCCAAGTACGACGAACGGCGGCGCGAGTGGTTTGCCTGAGCGGGCCGGGTTAGACTTCGCCGGCAAAGCCCTGCTGGCGCAGCGCCTCGAAGAGGACGAGGGCGGCGCAGTTGGCGAGGTTGAGCGAGCGCGCGGCGGCGTTGAACATGGGAATGCGCAGCCAATGGTCGCGGTGCGCCTCGAGCAGGGCCCGGGGCAGGCCGGCCGTTTCCCGTCCGAACACCAGGTAATCCCCCGGGCCGTAGCGCACTTCGGCGTAGTGGCGGGGTCCGCCTGACTCGATGAACCACAGGCGCGCGCCGGCCGGCAGGGCGGCGGTGAAGGCGGCCCAGGAGGGCCAGCGCCGCCAGTCCACCTGCCGCCAATAATCCATCCCGGCCCGCTTGAGGTCGCGGTCTTCGAGTTTGAACCCGAAGGGTTCCACCAGGTGCAAGCGGGTGCGGGTGGCGGCGCAGAGGCGGGCGATGTTGCCCGTGTTCGGAGGAATCTCGGGTTCGACGAGGACGATGTCCATCGGGGGCGGGCGCGGCGAGGGGCGGCGGCGGGTTACATGCGCATGCCCGGGGGCAGTTTGCCGCCCATGCGGCTCATCAATTTTTGCAGTTTGCCCATTTTTTTCATGGCCTGCTGCATCTGGTTGAATTTGAGGAGGAGGTTGTTGACCTCGCTGACTTTGACGCCGCTGCCATGGGCGATGCGCAGGCGGCGGCGGGCGTTGAGGATGGACGGGTTGCGGCGCTCGGCGGGGGTCATGGCATTGATGATGCCTTCCATGCGGCGAAACTCCTTCTCCTGGCGGCTGATCTGTTCGGGCTTGATCTCGCCCGCGCCCGGCAGCATGGAGACGAGGCTTTCGAGCGAGCCGAGCTTTTTCATCTGGCGCAGTTGCCCGGCGAAATCCTCGAGGGTGAACTGCCCGCGGCGCATTTTCTCCTCGAGCTTCATCGCCTCGTCCAGGTCCACCTGCTCGACGGCGCGCTCGACGAGGCTGACCACGTCGCCCATGCCGAGGATGCGCGAGGCCATGCGCTCGGGGTGGAAGGGCTCGAAGTCCTCGAGCTTCTCGCCCACGCCGACGAATTTGATCGGCCGGCCGGTGACCGCCTTGAGGCTGAGGGCGGCGCCGCCGCGGGCGTCGCCATCGAGCTTGGTCAGCACGCTGCCGGTGATGTGGAGCGCCTGGTCGAAATGGGTAGCGACGTTGACCGCCTCCTGGCCAGTGGCGGCGTCGAGGACGAGGAGGATTTCCTGGGGCTGGACGAAGTCGCGCAGGCGGACGAGTTCCTGGACGAGTGGCTCATCAATCTGCAGGCGTCCGGCGGTGTCGAAGATGAGGGTGTTGCGCTGGGTGGCGGCGGCATGGGCCAGGGCCTCGCGGGCAATGACCAGCACGTCCTTTTCGCCGGGTTTGACGAAGACGGGGATGTCGAGCTGGCGGCCGAGAGTGGCCAGTTGGTCCATGGCGGCGGGCCGGTAAACATCGGCCGCGACGAGAAGCGGGGTGCGGGCCTGCTTGTGCAACAGGCGCGCCAGCTTGCCGCTGGAGGTGGTTTTGCCCGAGCCGTGCAATCCGACCATCATGATCGAGGCCGGATTGCCCGAGACGCGCAAGGCGGCGTTTTCCGAGCCGAGCAAGGCCACCAGTTCGTCGTGGATGATCTTGATGATCTGCTGGCCGGGCTGCACGCTGGCCACCACTTCCTGGCCGAGGGCCTTTTGCTTGACGCTTTCGATGAAGTCGCGGGCCACCTTGAAGTTCACGTCCGCCTCGAGCAAGGCCATGCGCACCTCGCGCAGCGAGTCGCTCACGTTGCTTTCCGAGATTTTGCCCAGCCCGCGCAGGTCGCGGAAGACCTTCTGCAGCTTGTTGCTCAGCGAATCAAACATGGAACGGCACGCTACCGGCCACGCCGCAAACTTCAAGGCGCGAAAATGGCGGCGCCGCCGGGCTCGGGGCCGCGGGCGGGCGCGTCCCTGCGCGGAGACCCGCCGCTGGCGGGGGTTTTCAGCGGGCCGGGGGCTCGGCGGGCTTGCGCATGCCGAGAGCGCGCACGAGGAAGGCGAGGCGATCGGCCGCTTCCTCGATGAGCTTGGCGGTGGGCTTGCCCGCGCCATGGCCGGCGCGGGTTTCGATACGGATCAGGATGGGCGCGGAGCCGGCCTGGGCCTTTTGCAGGGTGGCGGCGTATTTGAAACTGTGGGCGGGCACCACCCGGTCGTCGTGATCAGCGGTGGTAATGAGCGTGGCCGGATAACGCGTGCCGGGGCGGATGTTGTGCAGCGGGGAGTAATCAAGCAGGGCGCGAAACTCCTGCGGGTTATCGGGCGAGCCATAGTCGGAGGTCCAGGCCCAGCCGATGGTGAACTTGTGGAAGCGGAGCATGTCCATGACCCCGACGGCCGGGAGGGCGGCGCCGAAGAGATCCGGGCGCTGGTTGAGCACCGCGCCCACGAGGAGGCCGCCGTTGCTGCCGCCGGCGATGGCCAGCTTCGAGGGGGTGGTATAGCCGCGGGCCACGAGCCATTCGGCGGCGGCGATGAAGTCATCAAAGACGTTTTGTTTCTTGAGCTTCATGCCCGCCTGGTGCCATGCCTCGCCGTATTCGCCGCCCCCGCGCAGGTTGGCCACGGCGTAAACGCCGCCCCATTCCAGCCAGGCCACCGTGGAGACGGAGAAGGCCGGGGTGAGCGGAATGTTGAAGCCGCCGTAGCCGTAAAGGAGGGTGGGGTGGCGCCCGTTCAGGACCAGGCCTTTGCGATGAGTAAGGAACAGGGGCACGCGCGTGCCGTCGCGGCTGGTGTAAAAGACCTGGCGGGTCTCGTAGCGGTCGGACGGGAAGTCCACCCGCGGTTGACGGAACAGGGTGCTGACCCCGGTTTTCATGTCGTAGCGGTAGATGGCCCCGGGCACGGTGTAACTGGTAAAGGAGTAAAATGTTTCGGTGTCGCTGCGTTTGCCGCCGAAACCGCCCACGCTCCCGAGACCGGGCAGTTCGACCTCGCGCACGAGGGCGCCGTCGAGGTTGAAGATCTTGACCTGGCTGCGGGCGTCCTTGAGGTAGCTGGCCACAAACTGGTTGTTCAGCGTGCCCACGCCCTGGAGGGTCTCGGGCGCCTGGGGAATGACTTCCTTCCAGTGGGCGCGCTCAGGCCGGTTCAGGTCAATGGCGATGACCCGTCCGCGCGGCGCGTTCAGGTCCGTGCGGAACCAGAAGACCTGGCCGTCCGAGTCAATGAAGTCGTAGGCGGCGTCGAAGTCGGTCAACAGGGGGGTGACCGGCGCGCCGGGGCGCGACAGGTCCTGGTAAAAGACGCGCCGTTTCGGGCTGGTGCCCTGGGAGGCGGTGATGACGAGGTAGCGTCCGTCCTCGGTCACTTCGGCGCCGAAGTTCCACTCGGGCTGGTCGGGCCGGTGATAAACGAGGCGGTCCTCGGATTGCGGAGTGCCGAGGCGGTGGTAATAGAGCTTGTGGAAGAAGTTGGCTTTGGTCAGTTGCTGGCCGGGGGCGGGCTCGTCGTAGCGGCTGTAGAAGAAACCCTGGCCGTCTTTGGTCCAGGCGGCCCCGGAGAACTTGACCCATTTCAGCAGGTCGGGCCGGTCCTGGCCCGAGGCGACCTCGCGCACGCGCCATTCCTGCCAGTCGGACCCGCCGGAGCTGATGCCGTAGGCGAGCCAGCGTCCGTCGTCGCTGACCGCCGCGCCGGAAAGGGCGACCGTGCCGTCCTTCGAGAGGAGGTTGGGATCGAGCAGGACCCGCGGCTCGGCCTCGAGGCTGCTCAGGGTGTAGAGTACGCTCTGGTTTTGCAGGCCATCGTTGCGGGTGATGAAGTAGGTCGAGCCGCGCTTGAAGGGAACGCCGTAGCGTTCGTAGTTCCAGAGCGCGCGCAGGCGTTCCCGAATGGCGGGGCGCTCGGGCACCTGCTCGAGCCAGGCCTGGGTGACCTTGTTCTGGGCTTCGACCCAGGCTTTGGTCTCGGGCGAATTATCGTCCTCGAGCCAGCGGTAGGGGTCGGCGATGGGGACACCATGATAGACATCCACCTGGTTGGTGGCGCGGGTTTCCGGGTAACGAATGGCGGAGGCCATAGCCAGCGGGCCGAGCGGCGCCAGCAGGACGCTGGCGAGGCCGATGATGCATAAACGGCGGCGCATGGGCCAAGGGTGGGCAGCGGGGCGGGACGGTGTCAAAGGGTTTCTCGGAAAGCCGCGCGCTCGTCGAGGCCGGGGCTTTGCCGTTCGCCCGCGGCGGGAGACGCAAAGGGGGGCGCGGTTCGGGGGAAACGGTTTCATGGGAGGAGGTCTCGTTACTCCGCGGCGATTTCCACCCAGCGGGTGCGAACGTTGCGCCCGGTGGGCAACTCCCAGGTTTCTTTGTGGCCCAGCACGCGGCTTTGCTCATGGGCGCCGCGGTCATCGGTCCAGCCGAAGGCCACGCGCGTGCGGCCACTGGCCACCGGGTAGAGCAGATGCCCCTCGACGCGGCGGTAGCGTTTGCCGCCGTCGTTGTGCAGGCGCACCTGGACCGAAGACGCCTGGTTGTCCGGGAGGGTGGCGCGCGCCGCCCAGAGGGTCTGCGACCAGAAATCGGGCGGTTCCACACCGCGCCGCTCAATGCGCCCGTCTTTGAGCAGGGGCAGCCAGGTCTTGCCGCCGTCCAACGAGTACTCGATCTGGTAACGCACCTCGGGGTTGGGCGGGTTGCCGGAGGCGACGTGCGCGGCCACGTGCAGTTCGCGGGCCGGCTCACCGCGCGGGGTGCTGAACTCGAGCGCGACGCGGGGGCTGTCGAACGCGCCCTGCACAATGCGCGGCCGCGCCTGGGCGGTGTTCGGGCCAAAACGGACGATGGCGCGTCCGCCGATCTCCTGCGTGACCCGCGCGCCCCCATCCTTCAGCCGCGGGAAGGTGGCTGGATTGGCCTGGCATACCGTGGTGATGGTGAGGCCGGCGCCAGCGAGCCGGGCGGCCGGCGCGCCCAGGCGCAGATGCCACTGGCGATGGCCCTTGACGTAGTCGGTGAGGTCCATGCCATCGGCGAAGGTCCCGCCGTCCTTCCAGGTCGCGCCGCCGTCGGTGGAGACCGCGACAGTGCAGTCTGCCCGGCCGCGCAGCACGAGGCCGCGGCGTCCGCCGGGCTGGTAGATGTCCCACGGCCCGTCGCCGGGCGGCGCGGCGCCGATGATGTAGGGCGTGTAGAACTCGAGGGTCACGTGGCGATCGCTCTCTTCCACCACACCTTCCTTGTAGCCGCCGTTGGCGAAGTCGGGCTGCCAGATGTATTGGGCGTTGCCGTAGCGCGCCTGGCCGTCCACGTGCGGCGTGCCGGTTTTCGAGCCGAACATTTTTTCGGGTTGATTGACCCAGGTGCGCGAGCGCTCGGGGCCGGGGATGCCCCCGGTCCGGTAGTTGCGTCCCCAGAAGACAAAGGTCCGCCCGTCGTCCAGTCCCGGCTCGAACCAGCGCCGCAGGCGTTCGCCCTGGCGCAGGTGGACGACTGGCGGCGGGCCCGCGTAACCCGCCATGTATTCCGCCGTGGTGTAGGCGGCGTAGGCCGCGCCGTCGCCGGGGTAAAGGCCGCAGACCAGCCAGCCCTGCTGGCGCTCGGGCGCGTGCTCGCGCGAGGCGAGGGTCTTCCAGTTCTTGCTGATGACATCGAGGCCAAGCAAGGTTCGGCCCCCGGCGTCGAAGATGACTGTGGACAGATCGTGGTCCAGCATGGCCCACCGGCCCGCGCCATAACCTTCGCCGGTCAGGAAGACCTCGAAGGAATTGTGGCCGCGCGTGCCCACCACGCGGGAACGGCTGCGGCCCAGCATTGCGTCCAGCTCTGCCGTCCATTGCGCGTGCGTGGTGCCGCAGAGGGCGAAGCCGTAGGCGAAGAGGCCGGTCCAATACTCGCGCGTGGCGGAGTCGCTGTGGTTGGCAAAGCCTTTGCCCCAGAGATCCTCGCAGCCTTCCTCGCCGTGGGCGAAGTGGGTATTGCGGAAGAACCAGGAGGCCAGGGCGCGGTCCTGTTCGGTGCGCGGGGGCCGGCCGGTGGCGCGTTCATACTGGGCCGCCTGAGTGGCAAACAGGCGGTCGAACGAGGAGATGGCCAGCTCGCCCGGATACCAGGGATGGTCGGTGGCCAGTTGCGGGTCACCCACGCCGGCCCGGGCGGCGGCCTGCGGGCCGAGCGCGAGCAGAACGGCCAGGGCCGCGGTGAGGGGCGGGGGTGCTTTCGTTCCGGAGCCGGAGGGCGGTCTCATGGTCATGGCCGGTGCAGCGTGGGTGGTGGGGCGGGGTGGTGTCGAGTCATTGGCAAATCATGTCACAGTTGGCCGGATAAAGCCAGCCTCGGGCGAACCCTCCTGCCTGGAGAGTCCATGGGGCGCCGGTTCCTGCCCTGGCGCGGGGATTGCGCAGGCGTGGCCCGGGCCGAAGGCGGCCCCGGCGGTTCCGGGGCCATTGGCGCCCCGCCTGGGGCGGGCCAGTTTGCGCTTGCGCCCGGGAAGTCCCCGACTACATTCAGCCGCGTCGCCGGCAAGCGGCGTTTTTCCGTTTTGGCACACACATGAAGATTTTCAGCGGGACTTCCAACCCCCAACTGGCCCTGGCCATCGCGCGGTCCATCGGCATCGAACTCGGGCGCTGCACCATCAGCCCCTTTCCCGATGGGGAGACCTTTGTCAAGGTCGAGGAAAATGTACGGGGCGAAGACGTGTTTGTGGTGCAGTCCACCTGCCCGCCGACCAATCACAATCTGATGGAATTATTCATCATGATTGACGCCCTGCGGCGGGCCAGCGCCAAGCGCATCACGGCGGTGCTGCCGTTCTACGGTTATGCCCGGCAGGACCGCAAGGACCAGCCCCGGGTGCCGATCACGGCCAAGCTGGTGGCCAACCTGCTGGTGGCCGCAGGCGCCAACCGGATCCTGACCATGGACCTGCACGCGCAGCAAATCCAGGGGTTCTTTGACATTCCGGTGGACCACCTTTATGCCGCGCCGGTGATGTATGAGTATTTGCGGGCCAAGAACTTGCCCGATCTGGTGGTGGCCAGCCCCGACGTGGGGGGGGTCAAAATGGCCCATGCCTACGCCGGGACGCTGAATGCGGGCCTGGCCATCGTGGCCAAGCGCCGCAAGAGCGCCTCCGAAGTCGAGTCCATGGCCGTCATCGGCGAGATCCAGGGCAAGAACGTTTTGCTGGTGGACGACCTGACGGAGACGGCGGGAACGCTGACGGAGGCCGCCGTGCTGCTCAAGCGCATGGGGGCGCTGCGGATTCTGGCCTGTGTGTCGCACGCCATCCTCAACGACCTGGCCATCGAGCGGCTGCGAAAATCAGATATTGACGAACTCATTACGACTGATACTGTCTCACGCCCTGCGATTGCGGGCGTCAATATCACCACGCTCTCAGTGGCGGGATTGTTGGGCGAAGCCATCAAGCGCATTAACGGCAATTTGTCGGTGACTTCGCTGTTTGAATTTAGAGGCGGACGCGCCTGAGCGGGCGCGGACGCGGATTTATTTTTTTATCGCATGAAATCGGTACCATTGACGGCATATCCACGGCAGGCGACACGGCGGGCCGGCGCCAAGCAACTGAGGGAATCGGGGCGCGTCCCGGCGGTGATCTATGGCCGTCAGGCGCCGCCGCAGAACCTCGAGATCAAGGCGGTGGACATCGAAAATCTCATTCATCATTCGGCGTCGGAGATTCTCCTACTGGATTTGGCGGTCAATGGCGACGCCCGGCCCAATCGGCTGGCGCTGGTGCAGGAGATTCAGCACCACCCCTTGAGCGGCAAGGTGTTGCATGTGGACCTGCACGAAGTCTCTGAGAACGAGAAGGTGACGGTCATGGTGCCCGTCGAAGCCGTGGGCGAGGCCATTGGCGTGAAGGAGGGGGGCACGCTGGAACACGTTTTGTTCAAACTGCGCGTGCGGGCCCTGCCCAAGGATTTGCCCGAATGTATCGAGGTGGATGTGTCCAACCTCGCCATTGGCAGCGCCATTCATATTGGCGATATCAAGCCGCCGCCCCACTGCGAGATTCTGGGCGACAAACACATTTCGGTGCTGGCCGTGGCCGCGCCGCTGACGGAAGAGCAGGAGAAGGCCCTCGAGGCGGCCGCCGCCGAAGCCGGCAGTGTGGCCGACGTGGAGATGATCAAGGAAAAGAAGGAAGAGGGCGAGGCGGAAGAAGGCGCGAAGGCTCCCGCCAAGGGTGCAGCCGCTCCTGCCGCCAAAGGCGCGGCGGCTCCAGCGGCTGGCGCGGCCGCTCCGGCGGCCGAAAAGAAGGCTGCGGCCAAGAAGTAATTGGCAGGCCGCGCCGGGGTGTCCCTCATGGGAAGTGTGTATCTCATTGTGGGACTGGGCAACCCGGGCGAAGAGTATGCCCAGACCCGGCACAACGCCGGATTTCTCCTGGTCGAGGAGCTGGCCCGGCGGTGGGGCGCCACGTGGGCGGTGGATCGGGCGTTCAACGCGCGATTGGCGCGCTCGGCCGATGGCGAGGCGCGGCGGTTGCTGTGCCAGCCGCTGTCGTATATGAACGCCAGCGGTTCGGTGGTTCGGGCGGTAGCCGACTACTATCAGGCGCCGGTCGAGCGCCTGCTGGTGGCGGTGGACGATGCGGACCTGGACCTCGGGGAAATCCGCCTGCGGGGCGCGGGCGGGACCGGCGGGCACCACGGGTTGGAGTCGGTGCGGGAGCACCTGGGCACCAGCGACTTTGCCCGGTTGCGCATGGGCATCGGGCGGCGGCCGGATGGGCGGCGCGACATCACGGGCCATGTGCTGGGGCGGTTCAGCCCGCAAGAGCGCGCGTTGCTCGACCGGGTGCTGAAACGGGCCGCCGACCAGGTCGAGTGCTGGATGAAGCTGGGCCTGGCAAAGGCCATGAACGATTTTAACGGGGTGGTTGACCCCGAAGCGAACGAGTAACATGAAAAAGTACGAAGGTTTGTTCATACTGGACACCGCGGGCAAAGAAGAGGGCGTCAAAGACGTCATTGACAAGATTGAGGCGGAACTGACCGCCGCAGGCGCCAAGGTCGAGACGGTGCAGAAGATGGACAAGAAGCCTTTCAGCCGGGTGGCCAACAAGCGGCACAGCGCCGGCTATTACGTGAACATCATTTTCGAGGCGACGCCGGCCGTGGTGGCGCAGTTGCGCAACCGCTTTGCCCTGAACGAGGACGTGTTCCGCGTGCTCTTCACGGTGGCGCCGGAACCCAAGGCGCAGAAGGCCGCCTAGCCCTTTCCTCCAACCCTCCTCCTCACCGCCATGGCCAGCTTCAACAAAGTCATTCTGGCGGGAAACCTGACCCGGGATCCCGAACTGCGTTACACGCCCAGCGGGCGGGCGATTGCCAAGCTGGGCATTGCCATCAACCGCACCTGGAAAAACGAGGCAGGGGAAAAGAAAGAGGAAGTGACCTTTGTGGATGTGGACGCCTTTGGTCCGCAGGCCGAGGTGCTCTGCCAGTACATGCGCAAGGGGCGGGAGATTCTCATCGAAGGACGGCTGAAGCTGGACCAGTGGGACGACAAACAAACCGGCCAGAAACGCAGCCGGCTGGGCGTGGTGCTCGAGGGTTTTTCGTTCATCGGCGGCTCCGGCCGCCCCGAGGGAGCGCCGGCCCCCGGCCCGGCCCGTCCGGCGGGGGCTGCCGCCGCACCTGCGGCCGCAGGCGCGGCCGCCCCGGAAGAGGCGCCGCCGGTCGAGGAGGACGATGTGCCGTTTTGAGGCGTCCGGGGCTGAACTACTTTACGCAACGCAACCGATCATTTTATGGCAAAGACCGAAGTCATTCTGACGAGCAACATCATCGGCCTGGGCGCCGAGTCCGACCAGGTCAAGGTCGCCTCGGGCTACGCCCGGAACTACCTGATTCCGCGGGGCATGGCCATCCCGGTTACGGCGGCCAATAAACGGCGCCTGGAGGCGCTGCGCCAGCGCCGCGCCGAGCGCGAGGCCCACGAGCT
>Ga0073934_10011489_pt1 | contig 10697 bp, 10 predicted proteins | sample LarsenN4metaG_FD_76834 | JGI IMG/M metagenome (GOLD analysis project Ga0073934, IMG submission 76834) | Hot spring sediment bacterial and archeal communities from British Columbia, Canada, to study Microbial Dark Matter (Phase II) - Larsen... ... | reverse complement strand
CAGAGAATCTTGCGATGCAAGTGGCCACGCTCAGCCGGGCAGATGTGACCATCCTCCATGTGATCCCGCCGACTGATCTGGATTATCCGACCACGCGCCATGTCCGCGAACATGTGAAAGATTTACAGGATACCGATACGATCCTGGGTCGCAGTCTGCGCAAGGGACTCGATATTGCACGTGCAGCAGGGTTGAATGCAAAACTGATCACACGGCAGGGCCATATTGTGGAGGAGATCCTGGCGGAGGTCAGGCAGGGAAACTACGATCTGGTCTGCATGGGCTCACGATATAGCGCCCATACGTTAAGGCAGCTCTATACCCCCAATATCACTGCGGAAGTAGCAGAAGTGGTGAATTGCCCCGTCCTGACGGTGCGGCATTTGTCGAAGTAAGTTGGATGGTTGTGTAGTTTCTTGGTTGAGCGAACTTCTCAACGATCAAACGATCTAACACCAAACTAACTACAAACCCGGCGTATATTTATTTTCCCACTCTACGATCGCTCCGCGGATGGCAGCTTTGATCTCCGGGTCCGGCACCTCATCCATTCCATTGTAACGTGTCAAGCCGACGTAGACGATCACGCCGCCCTCCGGTGACTGTGTGAGGAAGATGCCGCGCTCCTCGAGTGGTGTCCCAGCCAAGCGCGCCTGCAAAACCGTATCGATTTGTGTGACAATGCTGTGGGCCGGCGCGGCCGGTCGATCCTCGACTGGGATCACTGCCGGTTTCGGCGGATTGACCTGGGGTGCCGCAGTCGGTGGAGGAGGGGAGGCAGGCTCTACAGACGCAGACCTGGATTGGGTTTGAAGGGAAGGGGTCGATTGAGGCTGGAAAGAGGATGCTTGCGTGGCCGTGGGAGAAGGAGATACAGATGCAGAGCCTCCCTCTAACCATGGACGCAATATGTTCAGAACTTCGATCAATCGCTTCCGTTGTTCGGGTAACAGCGAGATGGGGTTTACGCGATTCCCATCGAGGTCAAGAGCGAATGCCCCATCTTCATTTTTGAGGCGCAGAATGCCGGGGTCATCCACGGTTACCGTCTCCGCCTGCGGAGGGGACTCTGTTTTTTTCTCCTGCTCTTCTTCCGCTTTTCGTTTTCTATATCCCTTAATGCGCCCTTCAACGAGTCCAAAGATATAGACGAAGGTCAAACCGGCTATCCAGGCAAGAGTAGTCCAATCAAGCTCCATAATTCACCTTAATGTTTGCCTCACACACGAGCGTTGTAACGTTACACTGGGCTCCGTAGCTCCTGGCATTTCGGACAGAAATGTGTACTGCGCTGACCCACGACAATGCGTTGAATCTTTGTCCCGCAGACTGGACAGGGTTTTCCTGCGCGATCATAGACTCGAAAATAATTCTGAAATTCACCGCCGCGATAGACCCAGTCGATGGATGCGCCATTGCGACGGATGCCTTCTTTCAGGACCTTGCGGATCGCTCCATGCAGAGTCTCGGCCTGTTTGGCCGTGACCGCATCAGAGACCACCAGTGGATTCAGTTTTGCGAGATTTAAGGCCTCATCTGTGTAGATGTTGCCAAGCCCTGCCAGAAACGTCTGGTCGAGCAATAATGGCTTGAGCTGGCGGTGTTTGTTGTGGAGCGCGGCGTGAAGCCATTCTGGAGTGAACTGCCTGCTAAATGGTTCAGGGCCCAGGTTACCGAGCACCTCTTCAGGGTTCTTCGTGAGCCATACGCGCCCAAACTTCCGGGTGTCATTGAAAACAAGATTGCTCAAGCCAGAGCCTGTGCTGAGTGCGGCCGAAGCATCGCCGGCGGCGTTCTGGGCTGCAAGCTGTAATATCAAGCGGTCATGTTTTTCAGGCTTAATTTTACTCTCTTTGATCAAGAGGTCGCCGCTCATGCGCAAATGGATGAGCAGGCTGTAATCAGAAAGACGCAGGATGAAATACTTGGCACGCCGTGTAACATCTTTGATTTCCTGCCCTTTGATCAGTTCTTTAAACCTTCGTGGTGATGGTAAAGCGAGCGTGCGCGGCCAACGTAAATCCGCATCCTGGATTACTTTTCCAAGCAGATGCGGTCGTAATTTGCGGGCAATCGTTTCGACTTCGGGGAGTTCAGGCATATGAATAAACAGTAATTAGTAAGTAGTAATTTGCTTCAGCGGTTGGCTTTTAGCGAATTGCTGGTGGCTAAACGCTAATCGCTACTCATTGAACATCTCTCCTACACTGCGGCCTTCATGTGCGCGGCGGATGACCTCTCCCAGCATCGGGGCAATCGACAGGACGGTGATGCGCCCATCCAGTAATTTCATTTTGTCGGCGGGGATGCTCACCGTGTCGGTTGTGACCATATGTTTGATGGGCAGGGCCGCGATTCTTTCGACACAGTTCTTGGAGAAGATGGGATGGATAAAAGCCAGATAGATATCGCGCGCACCCATTTTCTGCACAACCTCTACTGCCTGCGCGGTCGAACCGCCGGTGTCCACCTCATCATCCACAATGATAACGTCATGTCCTTTGATGTCGCCAATGAGAGTCAGGGCTTCGGCGCTGGCGTCATTGCCGGTCCGCCGTTTTTCAATGAAAGCAATCGGTACATCCAGATCGAGCGCGTAATTGCGGCCTTTTTTTGCAAAGCCTAGATCTGTCGCAACGACCACCGGTTCTTTCATGTCAGGTTGAAGGTTATCCCTGATATGATCCGTGATCATATGCGTAGCGGTAAGCACGTCACCAGGAATAGAGAAAAAGCCCTGGAGCTGCCCGGCATGCGGGTCGAAGGTTATGTAGCGGTCTGCGCCGGCGGTTTCGATCATATCCGTCACCAGGCGGCCGGTGATCGGCACGCGCGGCTGATCCTTTTTATCGGAGCGGCCGTAACAGAGATAGGGCACGACTGCGGTGATGCGCGCCGCCGAATCCAGGCGGATGGTCTGGATCATGATCAGCAACTCCATCAGGTTGTAGTGGACCGGCGAGGCGGTCGTCTGGATCACGTACACATCCTGTCCCCGCGCACTGGTGTTTAGCTTCACAAAAATATTTTCATTGGGGAATTGGATGATCTCCCTTGGACTTAAGCGCTGTCCAAGGTAATCTGCGATTTTCTGTGCCAGCTCGGGAGAGCCAGAACCGGCATACAGCTTGATATCCCCGTACATTTTTATTTCAAGAGTGTGTTGTGACATCGTTGCTCCTTATACCCTTCTCCCACTGGGAGAGAGGCAAGGGGTGAGGGTTACTTTCCATTCAACAGGGATTTAACGGCTTCATAGGGCGAGATGTTCCTGCGTACGACAGCCTCGACCATTGCTTCATAAGTCTCTCGCTGGATGCTTTCAAAAAAGCGATCCATCAGCGCCTCTCGCAGAAGCGCCTCGATCTCAGCCTCCAAACGTGCGCGGTCACGAGCGGCCCAATCTCCGTTTTGACGGAGGTGCATTGCGTGTCTTGCAATCGAATCGGCTACCTCGGCGATTCCTTTGCCTTCCGTTGCAATCGTTTTGTTGATTGGCGGAATCCACATGGAGGAATCAGTGATGGGCGCAGATATGGTCATGTCCCTGCCGTGATGGCGGAACACGCGTTTCGTGGGATGAGCCAGCTCGAGCGTGGAGCGGAGCGCGCGCTCCGTATTTTCAACGCCCGGCCGATCCGCTTTATTGATCACGAGCACATCCGCGATTTCGAGGATTCCCGCTTTGATGGCCTGGATCTCATCACCCAGGCCGGGCGCTTCCACGACGATGGTAGTGTGGGCCAGCCGCGCCACGTCCACTTCGCTCTGCCCCGCGCCGACCGTTTCGATGAAGATCACCTCATACCCCGCGGCGTCAAAGATCTGTACGAGTGAAGCAGTCTTTTGTGCGATGCCTCCCAGCGACCCGCGCGAAGCCATCGAACGGATGAAGACACCCTCATCTCCGGCCAGATCACGCATACGGACGCGGTCACCCAGCACTGCCCCGCCCGTGAACGGACTGGATGGGTCTACGGCAACGATGGCGACTTTCTTACTGTCACTCTTTCGATAATGGAGGGCCAGCTGATTGACGAGCGAAGATTTCCCAGTGCCCGGCGCGCCGGTGATACCAATGAGATGGGCCTTACCTGTGTGTTGAAAGAGGTCTGCAAGGGCAGCCCGGCCTTCAGGAGAATCGTTCTCCACCTGGGTGAGAAGACGCGCGAGGGCGAGACGATTTCCTTCTAAGATCGAGTTGGTCAACGACATGTTTCTCTTACATAGTGCCGCATATTAGGTAAACTCCAGGCTTGATTCCAGCCAATAAAGCATTTCAAAAAGTTTACTTACTAATTGAGATAAGCGGTAAAACGAAATTACGTGGCGCTCAGGCGCCACGTAATTTAATTGCCTCGCGGACATCCTTGATGATGTCATCGGTGGATGCACCTGGGCCATAAATACCCGTGATGCCCATTTCTTTCAAGCGTGGCATGTCTTCATCGGGTATGATGCCTCCTATGAAGACCTTCACCTGGTCCTGGCCATTCTTTTTGAGCAGTTCCAAAATGCGCGGGGCAAGCGCCATGTGCGCGCCCGAGAGGATAGATAACCCCACCACATCCACATCTTCTTGCAGCGCGGCTTCCGCGATCATCTCAGGAGTCTGGCGTAAGCCCGTATAAATCACTTCCATGCCGGCGTCCCGCAGGGCCCGTGCGACAACTTTTGCGCCGCGATCGTGGCCATCGAGCCCGGGTTTTGCAACCAGCACACGGATTTTCTTCTCCGTCATTGTTCCTCCGTGAAAAAATTCTCATGTCATTATACTATGATGAGGAGGGTGTCAAAAATCACCTCTTTTTCGTAAGCGTGGTGAAAAAATGGATGAAAATCATTCATAGCCACAGAGACATGGTGTCGCACACTTGCCACGGGCATATACCGGTCACCTGCCCCGCACAGTCCGAACGTGCGGGGGCGCGTTCGGTGCCACTATAGTCTCCGAGCGCAGCGAGTGGGAGGGAGTGCCGTGGGAGAATAAATAATGGGCTTTTCTCCACGTGCAAAGCGTCTGCGGCTCTATGGCAAAATTGTGTTGAATCTCTGTGAACTCTGTGGCTTGCTCCGCTCTTTTTCGCAATGAGGCTGAAATTTCCATGACTTTATGGCGAGTCAGGTGAGTCTTAAAATATGCTATACTTTGTTCATGCAATCGCGTGCAGACTGGTCGCACTGGGCTGAATCATTGCGCCGCTTCAAACTGGAAGGACTTGCTTCGTGGTTACTCGAAGCCGGGGCACCACTGACCATACTGGGGGCGCAGGCGATTTATCTCAGTCAGCCATTTCTAGGTGGGAAAGAGTGGAATTCGTTTGCTCACATGCTTGAACAAGAGGAAGAAGTACAAGCCTTTGCCCGTTATTTGCAAGGAGAAAACACCTGATGCTTGCTCTGGGCCTGCTTGTTTTTGCCGCGATCCTTTTGATAGCGCTCACATTCTGGAGACGACGGACTCCCGCGTCGTTCCGTAGAATCGATGCTTATGAACGGCTCAATCGCTCAGTGGGATTGGCCGTGGAGAATGGTTCGCGGTTACACATCTCGCTCGGGCGCGGTAATCTCTTTACCGCGCGCGGCGGGTCGGCGCTGGCGGGTTTGGCCATGCTGCGCAGACTGGCAGAGCGCACATCGGTCAGCGACCGGCCGCCGGTGGTCACATCGGGAGATGCCTCGCTGGCAATTCTTTCACAGGACACGTTACAGTCGGGTTATCGCGCGGCGGGCGCAGAGGAACAATATCGCTTTAGCACCGGGCGATTGACCGGACTCACCCCCTTTTCATACGCGGCCGGAGCCATTCCTGCCATTCATGATGAGAACGTTTCAGCAAATATTATTATCGGCGACCTGGGTACAGAGGCTGCCTTACTAACAGAAGCCTCTGACCGTGAGAACGCGAATTTGATCGCGGCGAGCGATGATCTTTCTGCACAATCGGTCTTTTATGCCTCTGCCCAGGATCCCTTGATCGGGGAGGAGTTATTCGCGGCGGGCGCGTATGTAGGAGCAGGCGCGGCACATGATGCCAGCCTGAACGTGCAGGATATTATGCGCTGGCTGATCATTCTTGCATTACTTCTTGGCGTTGGTTTGAAAATTTTGGGAGCACCCATCTAATGCGCATCGTCACTGCTGCATTCGCCATCGCTGCCGGATTGATCGTTCTGCTTGGTTATTTCTTTCCAGATCAATTAGAGTCGTTCAGGATCATATTGCTCGACTGGGCCATTATCATCGCGGCGATGGCTGTCTTGATCGGTATCTACAACCTCATTGCGGTACAAATGGAAAAGATACGCACACGCCAAAAGGGTAGCACGTATGGCGTCATCCTGGTGATCGCATTGATCATTACGTTTGGACTGGGCTTGATCCTGGGACCTGAGAATCCTTACATGCGTTTGACAGTCGATGCGATTATCGTTCCAGTGGAAGCCTCACTCATGGCGATCCTCGCGGTCACGTTAATTTACGCGAGCATTCGTCTCTTACGCCGCCGCGTGGATGTGACAAGTGTGCTGTTCCTGGTTATTGCAGTGATTTTCATGCTTGCGATCGTGCCAATACCTTTTGGCGGCGTTAGTGCGCTTCAGGATGTTATCCTCGAGGTTACAGGGATGTTCTCCAGAGGCGGTGCGCGCGGCCTTTTGATCGGGATCGCGCTGGGGACGTTGTTAACCGGCTTGCGTGTCCTGTTCGGCATCGATCGTCCTTACGGGGGCAATTAATCATGGCTGAGCTGCGTTGCCCGAATTGCGGAAGGAATAACCCGGATATTCTGGATGTCTGTCAGTTCTGTCAGACGCCTCTTAAGCCAGACTCGGTTCTGCGAATGGGCGAGAAACCGACGAAGAAGCATACAGGCGAGTTGGAGTCTGTGTTGCCCGATTGGCTCAAGGATGTGCGTCAGCAGGCGCGCGAATCGGCGGAGGAAGAGTCCACACAGGCGGCGGCCCAGCCCGGATCCTCGAGCGAACCGCCCGATCTGTTAGCCGGGCTTGCCTCCCAGGCAGGCAGCGCGGAAGACGAAGAAGTTCCAGACTGGCTGGCAAATCTCAATCCTGCCGCAAAGTCCCAACCGGCTTCTCCTGCTACGCCTGCCCGAGAAAAAGATTTCTTTTCACAGGTTACGCAGAGTGAATCCAAACCGGCGTTCAAGCCAGATGAGCCTCTTCAAGAAGAGGCGCCATCCTGGATGGATAATATCCCGGCTCAACCTCCGGTCGCCAAAGAGAAGGATGAACTCTCGGAGTGGTTTTCACGGGCAGCCGAAGAACCAGAAGAAGTTATCAAGTTCGATTCGGAGGGCAGACAGGATCAGGATACTGCCTGGGGAAGTAATCTGGATTCACCTGTGCCCTCTTCAAAAGAGCCGGCTCCCAGAGAAGAAGAGGATCTGAGCTGGCTTCGCAATCTTGAAGAATCCGCGAAACAAACGGGTGACTTGCAGGCTCCTAAGAGGGACCGGGATTGGACAGCAAACTTTGAAACACCTTCCACTCCATCCGGGCCATCCTCTTCTCAAGAGGATTTGAGCTGGCTGGATAGCCTGGGCGGGATCGAAGAAACTCCGCAGCCGCCTCCTGAGGGAGCTGCCAGGCCCGCTGAAGATTTGAGCTGGCTCAACAATTTCGGTGCAACCTCTGAACCCTCTGCACCATTTGATGCAGCCCCAGACAAGCCCGCCTCATCCCAGCCTTTTGCTTCAGAAGAAGAGTTGAGCTGGCTCAATAAGCTGGGCGGTACATCCGAACCCGCAGCGCCTTTCAGTGCGCCTGTCCCGGAGTCTTCTGAGAAGCCTTTTTCAAAGGAAGACCTGAGTTGGCTCAACGATCTCGGTGCGACTTCGGAGCAAGTGCAGCCATTCGACGCTGCTCCAGGTATTTCATCACAAGAGGAACCGGGCTGGCTTAAAGATCTGGGTGGGGGGCCAGAGCCTTTATCGACTCCCCCGTTTGCGGAAACGCAGGAACCTCATCGTCAAACCGCGCCGCTTGGTGAGAAACATGTGGAGGCAGAGCCAGATTGGCTCAGGCAGGCAGCCGAAGCTCCCTCGATGCCCGCGCCCGGGGATCTCTCTATGGACTGGTTCACGCAGAAAGATCAGCCCTTCGAGGCTGCTCAAGGTGAACCGTCTGAGGAAAAAACGATCCCACCTTCATTGCCTCCATTTTCGGATCTTTTCTCCACCCCAAGCGAACCAGCAGCGGAACCACTTTCAAACCAGGATGTCGATTCGCTCTTCTCGATGGAGATGCCAGATTGGCTCTCGCATCCCGAACCTGCAGCGGATACGCCTGCTTCTCCACAGACTCCCATTGCACCTCGCGAGAGCGAAGAATCCCTGGCCCCCGTAGAGCTACCCTCCTGGGTGCAGGCGATGCGTCCTATGGAAGCGGTCATCTCGGAAACGACGAGCGTTGAAGATCAGCCCGAAGAAAAAGAAGGCCCGCTGGCAGGTCTGCGAGGAGTGATCCCTGGCGCGCCGATCGGCTCTTCGATGAGACCAAAATCGATCTCTCTCAAATTACAGGCGACCGGCGAACAACAGGCCAGCGCGGCCTTGCTGGAGCAAATCCTGGGGACGGAAACAAATCCGCGTGCGCTCATCGGTTCTTCCTTCATTGCCTCGCAGCGGGTGTTACGCTGGGCGCTAGCCGGATTATTCCTGCTCGTGCTGAGTACTGTCATTGTGTTAGGCTCGCAGTGGATGCCCTACCCATCGGCTGCTTTGCCACCAGAATTGCAGTCGGCTTCCGACGCGCTGGAGAGCCTCCCCCAAAATGGACGTGTATTAATCGTTGTCGATTATGAACCTTCCCTGGCAGGTGAAATGGAGGCAGTCGGGGGACCGGTGTTGACTCATCTGGTGTCACTGCGTCATCCAACTCTTTCGTTCCTGTCTACTTCTCCGAATGGCCCCGGGCTTGTCGAACGATTATTGACCAACTCAAATATCAATCGGCCAGAAGGCCTTGGCTATCAGGCAGGTCTGGAATATTTCAACCTGGGATACTTGCCCGGCGGCTCAGCCGGTGTGCTGGGCTTCATCGAAAGTCCTGCCAGGATTATTCCCAGTGCAGGGGTAGGATCACTTTCTGAATACGACGCCTTGATTCTGATGACCGATCAAGCGGAATCTGGCCGGGTCTGGGTGGAACAGTTGCAAAACCAAAAACAGAAAGATACTGCACTGGCAGCAAAACCCTTGATTACGGTGGCCAGCGCCCAGGCAGGTCCATTGCTGCAGCCATACATCGCCTCACGGCAGATCAATGGGATGGTCAGTGGTCTTTCAGAAGCCGCGAGATACGACGCGGCAAGAGGTGTGCTACCGGGTAGAGTACGCTCGTACTGGGATACATTTGGAATCGGCCTGGCAATGGCGATTGCCTTGATCGTGATTGGCAGCCTATGGAGTGTGTTTGCGGGAATGCGCGCCCGCCGCGCAGAAGCTCAATAAGGAACATAGATGTCGAACATTGATCTCCTCTCCGCACTGATTGGATTGATCCTGACATTAATGGTCTTTAGTTATCTCATCGGCGATAATCCGCTGTTCCGCATCGCGGTCTATCTGTTTGTCGGCGTTGCCTCTGGATATGCTGCGACCGTGATCTGGCATTATGTCCTTGTGCCGAAGTTATTCCAGCCTCTTGCCACAAGTGACCCCAGCCAGTTGTTGCTTTCCATTTTTCCGTTGATGTTCAGTATCTCGCTGCTGGCGAAGCTTTCTCCGCGCATTTCCTGGATCGGAAGTTTTGCCATGGCTGTGCTGGTTGGCGTGGGTGCCGCGGCAGCGCTCGGTGGGGCATTGCTTGGTACGCTGATGCCACAATTCCAAGCTTCGATCGACGCGTTCGATTTCCGCGCCGCGGGAGGCAATCCACTACTGACTCTCTTTGAAGGAACAGTCATGTTCTTCGGAACAGTCCTTACCTTAGCCTCCTTCCATTTCAGTGCAAGACGTTCAGTAGATGGTACACCGCAGCGGAATTCCATCCTCGAGAGGATCACCTGGCTCGGTCGGATCTTCATTGCGATCACATTCGGCGTATTGTTCGCGGGTGTGTACATGGCAGCTCTAACCGCTATGATCGAACGGCTGAGCTCCGTGATCAATTTCATCAGACAGTTGGTTGGGTTTTAGCATATGCCTGCATCGCTGGTTCAAAACGAATCGATCCTTGCTATTGATGTTGGCGCGGCGGTGACGCGCGCGGTGCTCTTCGACGTGGTCGAAGGGCAATATCGCTTTGTCGCTTCGGGACAGGCCCCTTCCACTGCAGAAGCGCCCTTCAAAGATATCGGGATTGGTGTGCGTGAAGCGATCACCAATTTGCAAAAAGTGACCGGCGCCACATTGCTTGGGCCGCACGATAATAATTTGATCGCACCTTCGCAGGCCGATGGCTCCGGCGTGGACGCGGTCGTTGCCACGATCTCGGCAGGCCCTGCTGCCAAGACGGTCGTGGTGGGTTTGCTTTCGGATGTTTCTCTGCAAAGCGCGCGGCGCGTGGCGGAATCCACGTACAGCCGCATTGTCGATACGCTCGACCTCTCCGACCATCGCCGGCCGGACCAGCAAATGGATAGCATCGTGCGCTCCCGCCCGGACCTGGTTGTGCTGGCCGGTGGAACAGATGGCGGCGCCTCCCGTTCGATCCAAAAAATGCTCGAGGCTGTTG
>Ga0073934_10011488_pt1 | contig 10697 bp, 8 predicted proteins | sample LarsenN4metaG_FD_76834 | JGI IMG/M metagenome (GOLD analysis project Ga0073934, IMG submission 76834) | Hot spring sediment bacterial and archeal communities from British Columbia, Canada, to study Microbial Dark Matter (Phase II) - Larsen... ... | reverse complement strand
GTGGACGGCTGTGGCGATTTTGTCGTTGTCTGTGTCATCATTAGCCACCCCGGTGAACATATATAGCACCGAATAGCCCGCTGGCGGTGGGTTCGCTACTCCCAAGACACTAATAGTGCCGCCTGACTCTTCCTCCCCTGGTTCTCTCTCCAGTCCCTGAGCATAGGCAATCGCCAAGGTTAGAATTAGTCCCAGGCTAAGCGTCAGAGTTAAGGTGACAAATAATTTCATTTTCATGGGCGCCAAGTCTCCTTTCACTGCAATATGGTAAGTCTAACACCGATTATGAGCCTGGTCTATAGAGCTTAGATAGCCGTTTCTGACTAAATAGGGGTAGTCCTGGCCAGGTCAAAGGACTAGTCATGCCTTAGCAAGGACTAGCCTGGTGATAGTTCTTTTTTAGTTCTATATAGTTCTTTTTTTAGTTCCATTGGGGGGAATAGGGTCATTAACTTCTCGCCGGGGCTTTTGTATAATGAGTGTGTTTCAAAAAGGCAAGCAGTCTATATCATTGCGAGGCCGTAGGCCGAAGCAATCCCCCTATTACAACTTGGGGATTGCTTCGCTTCGCTCGCAATGACACCCGTGTAGTTACAGTAAAGCAACTCTAAAAAAATAATTACTCAATATTCGTGTTGCGTGTTGCGTGAGGTAAAGCAGACAGAACACGCAAGACGCAACACGTTTTGGTTAATTTAAATCTTGGAACTGCCTAGAAGGATCAATCTTGAGAAAAAATAGCTTCATAGCGATCTTGGCGATGCTGGTCTTAGCCGTGCTCCCCTCCGGCGCTTTGGCTCATGCTACCCTCATTCGCTCTGATCCTGCCGACAATACCGTTCTCACCGAGCTGCCGCCGGAAATCCGTCTCTGGTTCAGTGAGGCTATTTCTCCCGATTTTAGCAGCGCCCAGCTTTTGGATATCAACGGCCAGCCCATGAGCGGGGGGGGCACTCGGGTTAATCCGGCTGAAAATCTACTCATTCTAACACCTCCACCGTTGCCGGAGGGTCTTTACAGCGTCCGCTGGAAAGTTCTTTCGGAAGCCGACGGTCATTTCACCCAGGGCTTGCTCGTCTTTGGCTTGGGTGCAGGGGTAGACCTGACTAATGCGGCGGCGCTCGAAACGGAAACAACAGCCCCCCTGCCCGAGGTTTTGCTGCGCTGGCTTAATTTCACGGTTTTGCTCACGCTGGTCGGCGGGGTGGCTATGGCCTACCTAATTCTGCGGCCCACGCCGGGTAAAGACGAGGCCGCCGTCGCTGAGATGCGCGGGGCAGCGCACCGGCGGGTGATGGGGCTGGCGACAATTTGCAGCGGCCTGGCGGTTGTTACGGGCCTGGGGTTGCTGCTGTGGCAGATGGGGACGCTGGCCGGCGACTTGCCGGAAGGCGCTTCTATGGCCGGCGCAACCTGGCAGCTCCTCAGCCGGACTCGTTGGGGGCTGTTTTGGCTTTTGCGCCAGGGTATTTTGTTAGTCTTGTCGGGCGTTCTGGGCTGGTATTATCGCCAGATCGCCGGGGGGCAAGAGGGGGGCGGATCACATTCATGGCAGCAAAGATTAGGCGTGCTGGGAACCGGTCTATTACTGCTGGCCGTATTGACCGTACAAGGGCTGACCGGCCACGCGGCAGCCCTGACCCTCTCCACCACTTTAGCAGTCGGCATTGATGCGCTCCACCTGCTGGCCGCCAGCTTCTGGGTGGGCGGCTTGCTGGCTTTGAGCATCGGCTTGTTACCTTTACTCCGGCGGCAGAATAGGGCCGATTTTGCCCTCCTGACCCGGTCGAGTTGGGGCCGCTTTGGCGGCTGGGCCGCCATAAGCATGGGAGTGCTGGTCGCCACCGGCTTGTATAACACCGGGCGGCAGGTGATTTCGCTCGACGCGCTGCTGGCTACGCTATATGGGCAGGCGCTCTTGACCAAAATGGGTCTGCTGGTTGGAATTGGACTGGTGGGCTTATGTAACTCGCTGCTGTTACATCCCGGCCTGGCTGCATCCTTAGCCCGGTGGCTGGGTCGCCCGATTGGCTGGACGCCGCTGACCTTAAGGCAACTGCCCCGCTTGATCCTACTTGAAGTCAGTCTGGGCTTGTTAGCTCTGTTGGCAACAGGAATCATTACCGCTACCCCGCCGGCCCGCAGTGCAGAGTTTGCGCTGGCGGCTGATGAGATTCCTACCGCGCTCGACCAGACCATTGACGATATGCTGGTCACCTTTTCGGCCAGGCCCAACCGGCCCGGCCAGAATGTATTCATGGTTCGGGCGGTCAGTGTTCGTCGCCCACCTCCGGCCGAAATTATGCGGGTTATCCTCCGCTTTACCTTTTTGGAGCAGGAGGTGGGACGCACGTCCGTAGACGCGGTTGAGATCGAACCAGGTCTTTATCAAGTGGGCGGAAACTATTTGAGTCTGGCCGGGGCCTGGCAGGTTGAGGTGGTGGTGCGGCGGCGAGGTATTGAAGACAGCGTCGCCCGCTTTAATTGGCTGGTTGCCCCGCCGGGGCCGCCCCGGCCCTTGCTTCTGTCCCGGCAGCCGTTGGAACCTGTGCTAACCATCGCCGCCGCAATCACGGGTCTGATACCGTTGGTGATGGCCGGAGTTTGGTGGCGCCGGAAGCGCCGGGCAACCCTGGCCTTTACACAGGCTGGATCAGAGTCGACTGCCAGAGGAGATAGTGATGATAAAATTGACGATGCTCGGATTGCTGCTGGTCAGCCTCGCTCTCAGTGGTTGTGGGAGCAGTCTACGGCCAGTGTCAACCTCCAGCGTGAATATGACGCTTGAGATTGAACCAAATCCACCCGGCGTGGGGCCCAGCCATTTGACCATCACGTTGACCGATCCTGCCGGCCAGCCGATTGAAGGCGCGGCCGTGCAAATTGAGGGCGCAATGGGCCACGCCGGAATGTCGCCCCGGTGGGCTAAGGCCAGGCCGGCCGCCAACGGCAGCTATGAAGCCCCCTTTGTCTGGAGCATGGGCGGCGATTGGACCGTAACCGTAACCACCAGCCTGCCCAACGGCCAACAACTCGCCCGCCAATTCCCGCTGACGGTGGCCGGCGAAATGGTAATGGAAGAGCACCCCACTCAGAACCGGCTGCCTAACGATGGTGCGGTCGTTTGGCTGGTTTCTCCCCAGGCCGGAGAGACCTTTGAGGTGGGACGCGAAATCAAGGTCGAAATTGAAACCGAACAATTCAAGCTGGGCGAGGCGGGCAACCATTGGCACGTCTATGTGGATGGGCAGTCGCCGCAAATGATTATGGGCCAGATGAACGAAACATTGCTGCATAATCTTGAACCGGGCCAACATGAAATCTCGGTCTATCTATCGCGGGACGGCCATCAAGACCTGGCTGAGGGTGATACCGTGACGATTACGGTGATTGACCGGGCCGCAGCCGCCGACCTCAACGCCGGGCTGGAGGAACCCCATCACCACCATGCCGGCGAATAGCGATCTACAGCAGGGCGAGTGAATGACGACGCGCTTTTTGAGCAGAACCTTAATAGCTTTGATCCTGCTGGGTTCTTTTTTCCTGATTTGGCCGGCCTCGCCGGTCCGATTTAACTTTTTGGCCGGGCCGGTTCGAGCCGCCCCCCCGGTAGCCGGCAAAGGGCAAGCGAAGATTGCGCCCGAAGTGCAGGCTGCGCTCAACTCGTTGCAGGCCGGGGAGATGCTGAGCGTCATTGTTACGTTCAAAGATCAGGCCAATCTGAACCAGTTAGCCGTCGCTCTGCCCCGATTTGATCGGGCCGCCCGGCTTAAGCATGTCATTGAGCAGTTGCAAGCCAAAGCCAATGCCGGTCAGCGAGCGGTCAAAACCTGGTTGACCCGCCGCCAAGCCAGGCGAGAGGTCGGCGAAATAACTTTTTTTTGGATTTTTAACGGCCTGGCCGTGACGGCTACGCCGGCGGTAATCCAGGAACTGGCGGTGCAGCCTGAGGTGCTCAGCATCACGCCGAATGAAATTATCCAGGGGCCGCCACTGCCGCCCGCAGAGCAGGGAGAACTGGGTATCCTGGCCACCGAACCGAACCTGAGCCTGATCAATGTCCCGGCGTTGTGGGATATAGGTTATAAAGGACAGGGCATTGTGGTGGCTAATTTGGATACCGGGGTGGATGGCAGTCACCCCAACCTGGCTCCCAAGTGGCGAGGCGGAACAAATAGCTGGTTTGACGCCTTTCCCTCGGATGGAAACCCTAACACCCCCGTTGACATTGCCGGTTCCAGCAGTGGGCACGGCACCCAGACCATGGGCATTATGGTGGGGGGGCAGGATAATTTTAGCAATACGTTTGGCATTGCCCCGGAAGCCAAGTGGATTGCGGCGAAGGTTTTTAAGAATAATGGCAGCGGCACCACCGCCGGTTTCCACGCCGCTTTCCAATGGCTGCTTGACCCCGATGGCAACCCGGCCACACCGGATGCGCCCGATGTGGTCAATAACTCGTGGACCTTTGGCAACCCTAACAGTTGCAACCTGGCCTTTCAAGCCGATTTGCAGGCGCTGCGAGCGGCCGGCATCCTGCCCATCTTCGCCGCCGGAAATGCGGGACCCAATGCTTCGACCAGCTACAGCCCGGCTAATTACCCCGAAGCGTTGTCGGTAGGCAATATCAGTAATAGTAACATCATTTATCCCGGTATCGGCGGTTTTGGCGGCAGCAGCCGGGGACCTCGCCCGGCTACTGCTTCGGGCTGTAATCCGGGCACAGTTTTCCCAGATGTAGTCGCGCCGGGGGTTAACATTCGCACCACCGATCGCTTTAGCTCGTACACCAACGCTACCCCCGGTACTTCCTTTGCTGCGCCTCATGTCGCCGGGGCGTTGGCCCTGCTTTTGGATGCTTTCCCCAATTTGACGGTAGACGAGCAAGAAGCCTGTCTCGTCAATTTGGCTGTCAATTTGGGGGCAGCCGGACCTGATGATACCTATGGACATGGCCGGATTGATACCCTGGCAGTCTACCAGGCCATTTTGTCGGGGGGCTGTTATCGTATCCATTTGCCTTTGCTCATGCGTGACAACTAGATGTCATTGCGAGGCCCTTAGGCCAAAGCAATCCCCCGCTCCGGGTAGGGGACTGCTTCGCCTTCGACTCGCAGTGACATAAACCAAGCTATTTTTAGGAGTGTCGAGATGCTGAAACAATTTATATCTTACCGTGATAAGCTTTCTCCGGTTATGCTGCTTGTATTGGGGCTGGGTCTGATTTCGCTGGCCTGTTCGCTGGGCAGTGAACAGGCAGCCAAGCCACTGCGGATCAAAAACAGCCTGGCTACTTTGACTCCTACGGCTGCTATCTCACAAGCGGAGGCCCCGGTTGAGGCTCTGCCTCAACCGGCTGAAGCTGTGCTCAATCAACAAGCTGCTCCAGCCGAGGCTGTTCAAATAGCTCGTCTACCCACTCTGACTCCTACCCCGCTCTCTCAGCCGGCCAGTGTTGCTTTTGCTGCCCCAACGCAGCCGGCGGCCAATCCCGTAGCCGCTGTAGACCCAAGCCCTACGCCGACCACCTGGACTTTTACGGAGGTGACAGCCACCCCCACTACCCCCGGTGCTACTCCGCCCCCAGCGGGGGGACCACTGCCCACCCTGCCCCCACCGGCCGATCCCACCAAAACGCCAAAGTCGAAGGTAGCGGGTTGGTCTTTCCGCGGCGTCCAGACCTGGCATCAGCAGGATAGTATGTTGGTCATTGGCGAAATTATCAACAATACCGGCAAACCCCAACAGGCTGTGGATATTACCGGTACTTTTTACGATGACAAGGATCAGGTTATAAAAAACGAATTGGATATCTTGAGCCATGTGGCCGTGGATGTTGTTCCGGTTGGGGCGCATATACCTTTTGAGTTGGTCATCGAAAGCAGCCAGCCTGTTTACCGTCTCGATCTACTGGCTCTCTCGGAACCGGCTGATAATCCACCCCGCCAGGATTTTCAATTTGCCAATATCAGCCAACAACAGAACGAGTCAAACCTCTATTGCCTGGAGGGTCAAATTCAAAATATCGGTTCACCTCTGGCAGATTATCTGATTGTCGTCGCGATTGGTTATAATGCTCAGGGCAATGTGGTTAGTTTTGGCGAATATTCTCCGGCTTCACCCGGTGTGATCGTGGGCGACCAGGCTTCGCCTTTTGAAATGTGTCTTGACCCGCTCGACCAACAAATTGCCCGCCACGAGATCAGAGCTTTGGGGTATTAAGCGCCTGAATTTTAAGGTAGACTAAAGAATTTTGCGTAACTTTTGCCAAATTTTTACGACTGTGTAGTTGCAGCCTATGTTATTGCGAGGGACGTTTTTCTCGCAACAGGGGGATTGCTTCACTTCGCTCGCCATGACACCCGAGCAGCTACACAACTACAACTTAGAGCCTATCCGAAAAACAGCAGGTTGGCATCCCAATGCCAACCGGTGACGCATAGGGATGCGTCACTACGGGGTTATTCGGATAGGCTCTTAAGTGGCGACAAATAGGCGCACAATCAAACTCATTATTGGGGAGGGGAGGGGAAGGGTGATTGTCGGGCGACTATTTTGGGTTCTATTATCTGTTTTGCTGGTTGTTACTGGTACCAGTATTCTGACGGTTAAATTTGTAGAGGCTCAACAGCCTACGGATGAGGCGGGAAGCTTAACAACAACGCCAGAGCCAACGGCAACACCGGGGCCGTCTGAAAACGGCGACCCATCTGCGCTGCCCGAAGCTTCGGCTACCCCAACCCTTCCACCAGCAGCCGACACCCCATCTCCCACGCCAGTTCCAACGGCTACAACGGTATTGGCCTTGACCGGCCTGGGTTGGTTCGAAGAAAGTGATTCGCCGGCGCCCGCGGCAGATGTCTCGATTTTAGCCTTAAGTCCCATAGATTGTGCCGTTTTGCCGGCCCCCGTTGTTGGCTTCGAGGTTTCCAGAGGGCAAGACCCTGACGACATATCCGATTTTATCAATGATTTGACCGCCAACGGCTTCAACGTGGGTTCGGTTGACATCAGCGGGGGCGTCAACCCGCCGCCTTGTGTTGACGTGCTTATTGTGTACGGTTTGAGTCAAAATAGGGCTATTGCTTCACCCTACACCCCGGCTGAGGGCGCGCTGCTCCAAGCCTGGGCGGCGAGCGGTCACGGCCTGATGTTGTTTGGCGATTGGGGGAACTTCCGCGCTGGGACAGATGCGCTATTTCAGACTTACGGTTACACCCAACAGGGTCCAAATCCGGTTACGGATGTTACCGATTTCGATGCACCCGCGCCTCCACCGCCTAATGCCTGGGTCATCTATCAAACCGACAACTTTGCCGGCCATCCTATCCTCAACGGTGTTACCTCGCTGGAATTACTGGCCGGCTCCTGGTTGTCTTCTGCCACCGACGCTATTATCACCACCGATGCGGATGCAGTCCCCGCCAATGCCCCTGTTATGGCTGCTTTTGCCGCAGGGGCCGGCTGTGTGACTCTCGTCACCGATAGTAATTGGGTGGGGGTCGCCGGAGGCGGTTATTTTAAGCAGAATAATGCCACCGTTGCCCGTCAGGCCATCCAATGGCTGAATGGTTGTACTAACTTGAAACTATCAAAGGTGGCTGCGCCCAACCCGGTTCAGGCCGGCGGCCTGCTAACCTTTACCCTGACCGCCATCAATGATTCGGTCGCTGCCGTAAACAATACGATTATTACCGATACTATCCCACTAAGTACCAGTTTTATTAGCGCCACCGGGCCGTTCAGTGGACCTGATGCCAATGGGGTAGTTACCTGGTCATTGGGCGTCCTAAACCCCAACACCTCCGCTTCAGTCACCATGCTGGTGCAAGTGGATGGTCAAACGCCGCCTGGCGCGATTATCGCCAATACAGCCTGGATAACCAGCAGTCAAGGGTTGAGCGATACGGCCACAACTCTTACCCCGGTCAATCTCCCGGTAGTAGACCCACAGGTGGTCAAAGCTGTTAATAAAAACCAGGCTCAAACAGGGGAAGTGGTTACCTTTACCCTGACCGTATCGCAAACGGCGCAGAGTAACAGCAATGCTACCAATGTCCAGGTAGTTGATGCTTTGCCCAATGAAGTAGACCTTATCGGCAGCCCGGAGGTTAATGCTGGGTTTACCCAGGTAATCGGTCGAGTTGTCACCTGGACGATCCCGGTGCTGGCTCCGGCGGATGTGCGGCTCATGACCTTACGGGTTCAGGTTAATAACAGCAGCCCGCCGCCGCTGACTGTGCGCAACCAGGCTACGCTTAGATTTGACCAGGGAGCGGATCGCCTGTCCAATCTGGTCGAGCTTTTTGTGCCGGCTTCAGCTCCACCCTCCCTACCACCTGATGACAATGATAATAATAACAATGACAATGACAACGAATCAGAACCAGCGGCCACAGCCACGCCTGTGCCGGCTACACCCATTGCCATAGCTCAACCAGCAGCGCCAGCTGTGCTACCGGTGACGCTCTTGCCTGAAACTGGCAACTGGGCAGTCGAGCTACCCTTACGCTGGATAAGTTTAGGCCTGGCTCTCTTGTTAGCCGGAGTCATCGGAATGGTGCTTAAATTTAGGCTGCGGTAAAACTACTATTCCTGCTCGTCAAATTTAGAACCTCTCTTTGGGGAATGGCTGTGACGAGTTCAAAGAAGGACATTATGGCAGATCAAAAACCTGTGTACATCACTTTAGTTTGGCAAGAGCAGGGACCTCAAGAAGTTGCTGGTTATCGGTTGTGGCGCCAAGAGCGAAAGGTGTATGCTTCAAGCGAATATCCGGGACAACTACCTTGTAGTAATCCTCATTGCAAAAATGGTGGCTTCAACATTGGCGACAGAATCGCGGTGTTGCTCGCTTCGGGCCAGAATAGTGAGCAAAACTCCCTGATTTGTCATAACGCCATTCATCCAGATCGGACTAAACGCTGCCTGCATGTCATTGCCTACACCCTTACCTGTGTTCGCCCTTACCAACGAGATGATGGTAGCCATCGTCGTCAGTCGCAAAAAAAAACCTTGTTATCCCCATTTAGGAAAATTGACAATTAACGCGTCAGGCTAATTCTAATATCTGCGCCGGCCCCGGCCACCGCCCATTCGTTCTTAATGACGGCCAGGCTGGCCTTATAAGCGGTGGCGATGCCGTGCTGGTGGGTCCAGGCATCCGCTTGAATCCAGAGGCGGATATTGGCAATTTCGGCCAGGGGAAAACCGGCAGGATAGTTGGCCGGGCTAAAGGGGGTATCCTCGCTGGGTGCGGTAACAAAAAGAAAAGCGCTGTTCGACTGCCGGACAATGGCCCGCAGACGCCCCAGCAGCGTGTGCAGTAAACTGCGCTCGGATTGGCTGAAAAGATCGGCCACCACCCCCATCACGACGAGGACGAGTCCTTCGCGGGCGGCCACTCCTTCGAGGGTGGTCAAAGCGGCCAGGGCTGTTTCGGGCCGGGTCAGCAGCAGGTGTGGAGCCATCAGGCCGCAGCGCTCGGCCAGCCAGGGGTCGAATTGGTGGCTGAGATCAATAATGGTCACAATTTGTTGTTTGCGCTGCACTTTAGCCGCAATTCCTGCCGCCAGCAGCAGCGCCCCGCTGCTCGCCTCAACCTCAGCGCCCATTAACTCGGTAATTTTTCCCAGGGGCAAACCGCCAATCCCCAATGCCTTGTCCAGCGCCCGAAACCCGGTGGGTAAAGTGACCACCTCGGCGGCGGGTCGAAAATTAAAGGCTGCCGGCAAGGCTGGCCGAGCCAATCGGCCGGTCAAAAAACCGGCTACATTTTCGATAATTTGTCTGGCCCCCTGCGAACTCTTGAGTGTCACCTTATGACCCTTTTTCACTAAAGATGTCTCTATTATACCAGAACATTTGTTCCAAAGTCAAGAGGCTAAACCTCAAATTATCCGCTTGGCGTGGATGTGGTATAATAGGGCCATGCAAACAACAAAACCCGACACCACTAAAACTATTAGCATCATCGGCGTCCCCCTGGACCTGGGCCAGTCCCGGCGTGGGGTGGATATGGGGCCAAGTGCTTTACGTTACGCCGGGCTGGATGACCGGCTGCGCCGGCTGGGTCATCAAGTGGCCGATAATGGCAACATCAATGTTCCCGTGCGGGATACCTTGCCGGCGGAAGGTGGGTTGGCTTTTTTGCCGGCGGTGGTCCAGGCCTGCGAGGCTATGTATCAGGCCGGCCACAAAGCCATCGGGGCCGGTCACCTGCCCCTGTTTCTGGGCGGCGACCATTCTATTGCCGTGGGCACGGTGGGTGGGGTAAGCCACGCCGAGCCAACCGGCTTGATTTGGGTTGACGCGCACGGCGACTTCAACACCCCGGAAAGCTCGCCCAGCGGCAATTTGCACGGCATGCCCCTGGCGGCGCTGCTGGGCCTGGGCGCGCCGGAACTGGTCAACCTGGGCCGGCCTGGCCCCAAACTGGCCCCCGCCGATGTGGTCCTGATTGGCGTCCGTGATTTGGATGAAGCCGAAAGGAGCTTACTGCGGACCAGTGGGGTTAAGGTGTATACCATGCGCGAAATTGACGCCCGCGGTATGGCCGCCGTTGCCAGCGAAGCCCTAGTGCATTTTTAACAAAGTATTTGTGTAACAACATGAGGTGGGTACAATAATGAGTTATGAAATCACCTTTATTTGTTCACGAATTAAGACCGCCAGAGCGTGAGGCCCTCGAAGCCGGT
>Ga0073934_10011487_pt1 | contig 10698 bp, 8 predicted proteins | sample LarsenN4metaG_FD_76834 | JGI IMG/M metagenome (GOLD analysis project Ga0073934, IMG submission 76834) | Hot spring sediment bacterial and archeal communities from British Columbia, Canada, to study Microbial Dark Matter (Phase II) - Larsen... ... | reverse complement strand
GGCAAGCACGTCTATGTGGAGAAGCCGCTCACCTGGTCCGTCAAGGAGGCGCGCGTCCTGCGGGAGACGGCCGCCCGCACCAGAGTGGTCACCCAGATGGGCAACCAGGGCCACTCCAGCAACGACGCCCGGCTGATCAACGAGTGGGTCCAGGCCGGAGTGATCGGACCCGTGCGGGAGGTGCACGTCTGGACCAACCGGCCCATCTGGCCCCAGGGCGTGCCGCGGCCGGGCAGGCCGGCGGACGACGCCCGCCAGGCCGCCAGCGCGTTCGGCAACGACTGGTCCCAGCGCCGCCTGAACCTGGAGCTGGCGGCGGCCATCGCCGTGCCGCAGGCGCCCCCCTCCGGCCTCCATTGGGACCTGTTCCTGGGACCCGCTCCGGAGGTGTCGTGGCACCCCCTCTATCATCCGTTCAACTGGCGCGGATGGGTGGACTGGGGCACGGGCGCTCTGGGAGACATGGGAGCCCACTTGATCGATCACCCCTTCTGGGCGCTGGACCTGGGCCTGCCCGTCTCGGTGGAGGCCACGGGAACTCCGTTCGGAACGGACGCGGACGGTCAGAAGGCGAGCTTTCCCCTGGCCACCCAGGTGGTCTACCACTTCGCCGCGCGGGGAACCCTGCCGCCAGTGCGAATGATCTGGTACGACGGCGGCCTCATGGCCCCCCGCCCGGCCGCCGTGCCGGAAAGGGTGCCTCTCGAGCGCGGAGGCGGGGTCTTCATCGTGGGCGAGAAGGGGGTGCTCTCCCACGAGACCTACGGGAGCAATCCCAGGCTCTACCCCGAATCGCTGATGGAGGAGGCGCGGAGGGTCCCCCCGCGCTATGAGCGCATCAAGACGGGCCATCGCATCAACTGGGCCAAGGCCTGCAAGGGCGAGGGCAAGCCCAGCTGCCCCATCGAATACGCCTCCCGGCTCACCGAGACCATGCTGCTGGGGATCGTGGCCCTCCAGACCGGCTACGGCCGCGTGCTGCGCTACGACGGCGACAAGGGCCAGGTGACCAACGCCCAGGTGGACCACCTCCTCGGCCGGGAGTACCGCAGAGGCTGGTCGCTCTAGCGGTGCCAGACACCTTCAAGCCCTGGTCGAACCGCGGGGCTGGCGCTGTGGACCCGGCTGGGCGAGCCTGCCGTGGAGGGGTCTTGCATCCCTGGCCACGAGGTTCAGCCCGTGGCCAGGGTTGACACCGATGCCGTCAGTCTCCAACCGTCCGGACACAGCACCCCCATGCCTGAGCCCCATGTGATCGCGCTGGACCTGGGCACCTCCTCCGTGCGCGCAATGGTCTTCGACCTGCGCGGCGCGGCGGTGGAGGGCCTGAAGGCCCAGGCGGAGACCGGCCTGCGGACAGACGCCTCCGGCGCAGCGGAGATGGACCCGGGCCGGCTCGTGGACCTTGCTGCGGGCTGTCTGGACCAGGTGCTGGACCGCGCCCGCGGCGTTCCCATAGCCGCCGTGGGGGTCTGCACCTTCTGGCACAGCATGGCGGGCGTCGATTCCGCGGGCCGCGCGGTCACGCCCATCTACACGTGGGCCGATGGGCGGCCCGCCGAGGCCGCCCGGGAGCTGGCCCGGCAGCTGGATCCCGCCGCCGTTCACGCCCGCACCGGGTGCGCCCTGCACCCCAGCTACTTTCCGGCGCGCCTGCGCTGGCTTCGACAGGACCGGCCGGACCTCTGGCAACGGGTCCACCGATGGGCCTCCCCGGGCGAACTGCTCTTCATGCGCCTCTTCGGCCAGGCCGCCTGCTCCCTCTCCATGGCCTCCGGCACCGGACTGCTGGACCAGAACACGTGCCGGTGGGTCCCGGAGATGCTGGTGGCCTCCGGCATCACCGCCCGACAGCTCGGCACGCTGGACGATTCCCCCGCCCGGGGGCTGCGCAGCGAATGGGCCCGGCGCTGGCCCGCTCTTGCGGACGTGCCCTGGGTGCCGGCCATTGGCGACGGCGCGGCCTCCAACCTCGGGAGCGGCTGCGCCACGGAGCGGCGGATGGCCGTCAACTTGGGCACCTCCGGAGCCATTCGGGTGCTCTGGCGGGCCGAGAGGGTGGAGATCCCCCCCGACCTCTGGTGCTACCGGCTCGATGACCGGCGGCCCATCATGGGCGCGGCCTTCAGCGACGGCGGCGACGCCCTGGCCTGGGCGCGCCGCACGCTGGCGCTGCCCGCCCTGCCCGCCCTCCTGGAGCAGATCGCAGTGCGACCGGCGGACTGCCACGGGCTGACCTTCCTGCCCTTTCTGGCTGGAGAGCGCTCCATCGGCTGGCGGCCCCACGCCCGGGCCACGCTCCACGGCCTGAGCGCCTCCACCACGGCGGTGGACGTGGCACAGGCCGTGATGGAGGCCGTCGCCCTGCGCTTCCGCCTGGCGGCAGAGGCGCTGCATCGCCAGTTCCCCGCCGTGGAGGAGGTCGTCCTCTCCGGCGGTGCCTTCGCGCGGGCGCCGATCTGGGCACGCATGATCGCCGACTCCCTGGGCCGGCCGGTGCGCCTCTCCGACGAATCGGAGGCGTCCAGCCGCGGGGCCGCCCTTGGGGCGCTGCGGACGGCCGCACTCCTGCCCGACGAGGCGCAGGCAGAGACGCGCCTGGGGCCCCCCATCGAGCCGGACCCCGGGCGCACGGCCGCCCTGGCGGCCGCCTTGGAGCGCCAGCAGGCACTCTATCTCCGTCTCCTGGAAGAGGAGGCTTCCAGACCCCGCAACTGCCCGCCGTGGTAAGATGAAGGGTGGCGGCCGAAATGCCGCAGGGGTCCCCGCAGACCCGGCGGCCGGGGCACCCCGCCGTTCCGAATCCCGCCTGAGGCCCGTGCCCGGGCGCGTTGCGGCCAGAGTTCACATGTCCGCTCAGCAGTCCCGGCCACCCACCGGAACCGTCACGTTCCTCTTCACGGACATCGTCGGCTCCACCGAGGCGTGGGAGCAGCACGGCGATGCCTACCTGCCCGTGCTCCAGGCCCACAACGCCATTCTCACGGAAGCCGTCGCGAGATTCGGCGGCTACATCATCAAGACCGAGGGCGACTCCTACAAGGTTGCCTTCTCCGACCCGGCTGCGGCCGCCCGCTGCGCCGTGGTGGCCCAGGCCGCCCTCCACCGCTATCCCTGGCCCCAGGACGTGGGCCCCGTGCGCGTCCGAATGGCGCTGCACACCGGCGACCCGTTCGTGCAGTCCGGAGACTACTTCGGCCCCTCCGTCAACCGCACGGCTCGCATCCTCTCCGCCGCTCATGGCGGCCAGATTCTGCTCTCGGAGGAGGTCGAGGCGGGCATCCGGGGCAGCATGGAATCGGGCACCCGCTGCATCGATCTGGGCTGCCACAAGCTCAAGGACCTGGGCGAGCCAGCCCGCCTCTTCCAGCTCGACCATCCCGCGCTGGAGGACCACTCGGTCAGTGCTCCCAAGTCGCTCAATGCCCACGCCCACAACCTGCCCCTCATGCGCCGCACCTTCGTGGGACGCGAGAAGGAGATCGAGCAGATCGTCTCCGTCCTGACCCGCAGCGACACCCCTCTGCTCAAGCTCACGGGCCGCCAGGGAATCGGCAAGACGCGGCTGTCGCTCCAGGCGGCCGCCGAGCAGATCGAGTGGTTTCCCGACGGGGTCTGGTATGTCCGGCTGGAGCGGGCGGGCAGTCTGGAGGAGACGGCGGCGGACCTGGCCGCTTCGCTGGGGATCGGCGTCACGCCGGGATCCAGCGCCATGGATGCCGTGCGACGCTGGGTGGCGGAAAGGCGCTGCCTGCTGATCCTGGACGACTGCGGCCACGTCCCCCGCGCGGACCGGCTGATCCGGGAGCTCCTCTCCAACGCCTCGGCGCTGCGCTGCCTGGCCATCTCCCGGGAATCCCTGCAGATTGAGGAGGGCGCCGAACTGGAAGTCCCCTCCATGTCCGTGCCCCGGGAGAACGCCGACGCCGCGGCGGTGATGGCCAGCGAGGCGGGCCGGCTCTTCGTGGAGCGCGTGCATGAGGAGCGGCCGGACTTTGAGCTCACAGACCGGCGCGCCAAGCCCGTCTCCCGCCTCCTCCGCACCCTCAAGGGGATTCCCGAACTCACGGAGGCGGCCGCCGCCCTCATGCGCGGCCGCAGCGTCCCCACGAGGAAGATCGTCGAGACCCTGGCCCAGGACGTGCGCCACGGACTGGACGAGGTGGCCCACAGGGCCACCGAGCGCGGCAGGGCGCTCCTGACCCGCCTCCGAGACACCCCCAGCCTGGCCGCGCTGCTCAACGCCCTGGCCGAGGCTGCCGACGACCGGCGCGACTTGGCAGAAGCCGAGCGGATTCTGCGCGCGGATCTCCAGGCGCAGCAGGCCGCAGGTGATCGGGCCGGCATTGCGCGCACTCTTCGCCAACTGGGCAACATCGCCTTCGCCCAGCGCGACCATCGCCGGGCCGTGGTGCTGCTCACCGTAGCGCTGCGGGCCCACAGCGAACTGCAGAGCCCCGAGCGGGCCCAGGTGTTCAACGACTTGGAATACGCTCGCAGGGCCTTGGGCGCGGACGCCCACACCGCCAGCCTCTCCCTGGAGCGCGCCGTGGCCTACGCCATGGGCCGCGAATGACCCTGCACGCGCGCTCCCGCCGGAATCCCCCTTGCCCACCCCCTGCGCGCGTGCTATAATTGCATCAACATATGAGCATGCGTTCATATTTGGAGGACAGACATGCCCGTCCTGGCGCCCGTTGAGACCTGCGAGGTGGAGGCCGTCGACCCCGAGCGCGTCCGCCGCGTGCAGCAGCGTCTGAGCGACGAGGAGACCGCCCGCGGCCTGGCCGACACGTTCGCCGCTCTGGCAGATACCACGCGCCTGCGAATCGTGGAGGCGCTCGCCAACGAGGAGCTGTGCGTGTGCGACCTGAGCGCTGTCCTGGGCCTCTCCCAGTCCCTCACCTCCCATCACCTGCGCACCCTGCGGAACCTGCGTCTCGTGCGTCATCGGCGCGCGGGAAAGCGCGTCTACTACAGCCTGGACGATGCCCACATCCGCGGCATCTTCGCCCAGGGACTGGAGCACATGCGCGAGGAGCGTCGGCCGTGAGCACCCAGACGCTTCAGCTCCCCCTCATCCTCCCCTCCGGGCCGGACTGTGAGCGGTGCATTGCCCGCCTGCAGGCCGAGGTCACCCGCATCAAGGGGGTCACCGCGGCCGCCGTCAACAACGCCCGCACCACCATCACCGTCACCTTCGATCCCGACGCGGTGACCCTCTCGCGCATCGAGTCTGAGGCCCGCCGCGTGGGGGCTGACCTGGGCGCCAGGATCGACCACCAGACCATCGACCTGGCGGACGTGGACTGCCCGGACTGCGCTGCCTCCATCGAGAAGGACGTGGAGCGGATGGACGGGGTCCTCTGGGCTGGTGCCAACTTCGCCGCCGGGTGCATCCACGTGGAGTACGAGCGCGGGCGCACGAGCCTGGAGGCCATCTGCCGGGTCATCCGGCGCCATGGCGTGCGGGCCTGCCCCCTGGCCGCCTCGGCAACCGGGGAGAGACAGAACGGTCCCCGCCGGGAGTCGTTCTGGTCGTCGTATCGCCGTCTCTTCTCGGTGCTGGCGTCGGCCGGCCTGGCCGTGGCGGGCTGGGGGGCCAGCCTGCTGGGCCACTCCGTGGCCTCGGAGGTGCTCTACGCAGGCGCGATAGTCAGCGGAGGGGCCGGCATGGCGCGCAGTGCCCTGCTGGCACTGCGTGCCCGGGCCGTGGACATGAACGTGCTGATGACGGTGGCCATCGCGGGCGCCGCCGGAATCGGCGAGTGGACGGAGGGCGCCACGGTGGTGGTCCTCTACAACATCGGCGTGCTGCTCCAGGCCGGCGCCGTGGAGCGCACGCGCCGCTCCATCCGCAGCCTCATGGACCTGCGGCCCCGCACGGCCCGCGTGTCCCGCCCGGAGGGGGAGTGCGAGGTGCTCGTGGAGGCCGTGGCCCCCGGCGACATCGTCGTGGTGCGGCCGGGCGAGCGCATCCCCGTGGACGGAGTGGTGGCGTCCGGCAGCTCCGCTGTGAACCAGGCGCCCATAACCGGCGAGTCCCTGCCCGCCCGGAAGTCCCCCGGAGACCACGTCTTCGCGGGCACCCTGAACGGAGCGGGCGCCCTCACCGTTCAGGTCACCGCCGTGGTCCAGGACACCGTGCTGGCTCGGATCATCCACCGGGTGGAGGAGGCCCAGGCGCAGCGCGCTCCAGTGCAGCAGTTCATCGACCAGTTCGCCCGCGTCTACACGCCCATCGTCGTGGGGCTGGCCGCCGCCATCGCGCTCCTGCCGCCGCTGGGGCTGATGGCGTGGCATGCCCTGCATGGGGCCTCCATGGTGCCCGGGATGTGGCCGTTCTGGATCGAGCGGGGGCTGGCCCTGCTGATTGTGGCCTGTCCCTGCGCCCTGGTGATCTCCACTCCCGTGGCCATCGTCACGGCAATTGGCGCCGCGTCCCGCAACGGCGCGCTCGTGAAGGGCGGCGTGTTCCTGGAGCAGATCGGCCGGCTGCGGGTGATGCTGTATGACAAGACCGGAACGCTGACGGAAGGACGGTTCCGCGTGGAGGACGTGGTGCCCCTGGGCGACGCGGGAGCCGCCGAGGTGCTGGCGCTGGCAGCGGCCGTGGAGGCGCGCTCCGAGCATCCCCTCGCCTCTGCGTTCGTGGAGGCGGCCTCGCGGCGGGGCAGACCGCTTCCGGAGGCCCGGGACTTCCAGTCCATACCCGGCCGCGGCGCCCGGGCTGTAGTGGAGGGCGTGCCCTGCCTGGTGGGCAGCGTCGCGCTCATGGAGTCCCAGGGGCTGGACCTGACGGATGCCCGGCCGCATCTCCAGCGCGCCGAGGCCCTGGGAAAGACCGCGATCCTGGTGGCCGCAGGCGGACGGGTGGCCGGCATGGTCGTTGCCGCGGACAGCCCCAGGCAGGGCGTGGCGGCGGTGGTGGCCGACCTGGAATCGCTGGGAATCGCCTGCCAGGCTCTCCTCACGGGAGACAACGTGCACGCCGCCCGGAGCGCCGCAGAGGCCGCCGGGATCCGCGAGTTCAAGGCGGGCCTCCTGCCGGAGCAGAAGCTGGAGCTGGTGCGCGAGTACAGGCGGCGCTTCGGCCCCGTGGGAATGGTCGGCGACGGCATCAACGATGCGCCCGCGCTGGCTGCTGCCGACGTGGGCTTCGTCATGGGCGCCGTCGGCAGCGATACCGCGCTGGAGACCGCCGACGTGGCGCTCATGGCCGACGACCTGACGCGCCTGCCGTTCCTCATCCGCCTGAGCCGGCGCACGCACGCAGTCATCCGCCAGAACGTGGCGTTCTCACTGGGCACCAAGGCCGCGCTGCTGGTGGCGGCGGTGGTCGTCGGGATCCCGCTGTGGCTGGCCGTGGCGGGGGACGTGGGGGTGTCGCTCCTCGTCACCCTGAACGCCCTGCGCCTGCGCCAGACCGCGGTGCCCTCCCTCCCGGCACGCGGCCGGCCTACGCTGGACCCGGCGGCCGCGGCATCGGACTAGCCCCGGCCTGGATGGTCTCCGCGCGCCCGCCGGCATCATGGGATCCAGGGGCTGGCCGTCGCCTCCAGCAGGCCGATGCGCCAGGGAAACTGCCCGTACTCCTTTCCAGTCCGGTCAGCCGCCGAGCACCCCTGGAAGAGAAACCGCAGGCGGCGCGGGTCCAGGGTCATCGTCTCGTCCGCCCCCTCGCGCAGAAGCTCGCCGTGGCTGATGGAATCGGTCCAGGGAGCCACGCCTGCGGCGAATTCCACGTTGGCGGCGGATGCGAACGGGTTCTCCCGGCTGTCGGCCAGGGGCCGCCACTCCCCGTCGAGGGAACTGGCCAGGTAGGCCTTGTACAGCCGGCGGCCGCCATCCTGCGCCTCGACGATGGTGAGCCACCGGTCCTGGCCCTTCAGGCGGTAGGTGTGGCTCGCCTCGAATATGTCCGCCCGGAGAGCCACCACCGGCGCCTCCCACCCCCGGGGGAAGTCCTGCAGCCGGGTCCGGGTCCGCCACATTCGCCCGTCCAGCGAGGTGAAGAAGAGGTAGGCGTGCCGGGCATCGCACACCAGCCAGAAGTCCAGCCAGCCATCCACGCCCTGGGGCTTGCGGGGAAAGAGGTGGACGGGGCGGGAGAGCGTTTCGGGCCGGCCGGGGTCGTCCAGGACGGAGAAGGCCGGCCCGAACTCCTCGGGGGTGCGGGACCCATCCGTCCACTGGTAGAGGAGCATCCACTGGCGCCAGGGCCGGAAATAGAGGATCTGCGGCGCACAGTGGTAGGTGCGGTCCAGGGAGATCGGCACCCTGCGGGCGGAGGCGGCCTCGCTCCAGTCGGGAAACCCGGCGTACTCCATGCTGGCGGGCCTCCCTTCCTGCCGGGCAGTCATGTAGACGTGCCAGCGACCGGCGTGGTGGACCACGCTGGGATCCTTCACGGAGACGCCGCCAGGTCGGGGTGCCAGCAAGGGCGGGCCCGTGCGCCATCGGAAGCGGCCAGGGCCCGGGCTTCGGACGGGCACGGCGGCCAGGGCGGTGCCCAGCAGCAGTGCCATGGCAGCGGCCCGGGTCACCCCCGAGGAGACCTCATCGGCCGCCGGCCGCCTGGCCCCAGCCGCGGACGTATCCGATGCACTGGGCGACCATGGGCATGGACCGGTCCATGAGATGCTCGTACTCCACGGAGATGTTCCCCTGGAAGTTCTGGCGCTTGAGTTCGGCCAGAATCGCCGGGATGTCGCTCACCCCGGTGCCAAAGGGCACGTCGTGGGCGTCGGCGCTCATCTCGTTCAGGTCCTTCAGGTGGCTGCTGACTATCCGGCCCTCCAGCATCTTGAGCGCGTCCACCGGCCGAACCCCCGAGCGGACCCAGTGGCCCGTGTCGGCGCAGGCACCGATCCGACGGTCCCGGTTCTTCACGACCTCCAGGACATAGCGCGGATCCCATACGCGGTAATTGGGGTTGTTGGGCTGGCGCGGGTGGTTGTGAATGGCCACCATCACGTCGTACTCCTTCACCAGCCTCTCGATGGTGTCCAGCGCCTCCACGGATTCGGTGGTGACGGCGCGGAGCCCCAGGGCCTTCGCGAACTCGAACACCTTTCGCGCACCGGCCTCGTCGGAGGGTATCCCAACCACTCCGTAGTTCACCGCGCGCACGCCATGGCGCGCCAGTTTGTCCTTCACCTTCTGGATGGTGTCCGGCGACGCGTCGTGGCCCCAGGCGACCCCCGGCTCCTCGGGGCTGAGCTTCTGGCCGGGGAAAAACTCGATCACCTTCCCCCCGGCCTCGGCTGTCTTCTCGATGGCCTCGAACACGGTGAAGTGGTTCCAGGTCCACGCCTGGCATCCGAGGAAGAACCCGCCGGTGCGGCACTCCTCGGGAATGGGACGCTGGGCCGCGGCCGGTGTGGCGAACACCAGGCCGGCGGCCATCATGCATGCTGCGCGGCGCATGTGGGCTCTCCTGTAGGGATCGGGCGGCGGGCTGGCCCGCGAATGGCCGCGCCCCCTGCCGGCCTGCGGTGCAGGCATCTGGAGGATGGCCGCTGCGCCGCGTCCCTGTCAAGATGCGCTGGGCCGCTCCGCCCAAATTGACCTGCCGCACGGGATGCTCAGGGAACACACGAAGTGAGGACCGGCACGAGGCGGTCCAGCCGGGCTTCTTGGAGGGTGAGGCGGGCGGTGCACGCGTGGAGTTCCACCCCGGCGCGGGCGGCCTCCACGAGTGCCCGTGCGAAGGCGGGGTCCCGCTCCCACTGCGGGCGCAGGGCCCATGCGTCGGGCCGCTGGACGACGAAGCAGACCGCGGCCCGGTCCCCCGCCGCCGCGCGCGCCGCCAGCTCCTCCAGGTGCCTGCGCCCGCGCAGGGTGACCGCATCCGGAAAGGCGGCGATGCCCTCCTCCACCAGCGTGGCCGACTTCACCTCCACCCAGCAGGGCCGCCCGCTGTCCATCTCCAGCCGGAAGTCGAACCGCGTGCGCACGCGGCCCCGGCAGTCCGGGGAAGCCGCCTCGGCGCGCAGCGCGAGCCAGCCACGAAAGGAGGGAAAGAACCCTTCCTCCAACCCTTCGCGAAACAGGCGGCACGCCAGATTCGAGTCCAGGCTCACCAGGATGCCGGTCTCCGGGTGCTCCACGAAGCGCAGGCAGTGGGTGGTGCTGCGACCGGGGCCCGTCTCGGGACTCACGTGGACCCGAACGCCCGGGACCAGCAGCTCGCGCAGGCGGCCGGGGTCGGGGCAGTGGACGCGCGCCTCCTGGCCGCTCGCCAGGAGGCGCGCCCGTACCAGGAACCGGTTGGGCCGCTCCAGGAACTCGGCGGGGAGGGTGCTGAACGCGAACCGCATGGCACCGTGGGTGGCGCGCGCCCGATGTCAGGCCGGTTCGCCGTTCCCGCCGTCGATCTCGATGGAGAGGGACCGGATATTGGAGATGGGGATGAGCGTGGTCTTGCCCTTGCCCACGAGGACCTTCACCCACTGGTCCCCCACGTCCAGCAGGGTGCCATGCCACTGCCCGGCCTCGTTCACCAGGACGAAGCTCACCCGGCTGCCGATATACGCGCTTGCAAACTGGTCGGGCATGCTCTGCTCCGCCGCGGTTTCTGGCGCGGCATCCGGGACCGGCGGAACCCGGGCGCGCCGCCTCTATTATGGCCGCCCGAGCCCCTGAACCTGACTCCCGCGCCGCACTGTCGCCGGCACTTGGGAGTGCGGCATCCTG
>Ga0073934_10011486_pt1 | contig 10698 bp, 20 predicted proteins | sample LarsenN4metaG_FD_76834 | JGI IMG/M metagenome (GOLD analysis project Ga0073934, IMG submission 76834) | Hot spring sediment bacterial and archeal communities from British Columbia, Canada, to study Microbial Dark Matter (Phase II) - Larsen... ... | reverse complement strand
TGAGCATGTGGGCCTCTATCTGTTGGACGGTATCCAATGCGACTCCAACCACTATCAGCAGGGCAGTTCCACCAAAGTAGAAGGGGACATTAAACCGTCTGATCAGGATCGTGGGCAAAACGCAGATTGCCGAGACATAGAGCGCTCCTCCCAGGGTGATCCGGGTCAAGACCTTATCAATGTATTCAGCGGTCTTCTGGCCCGGCCGAAGGCCCGGGATGTATCCTCCAAACTTTTTCATATTCTCGGCCACATCGTTTGGATTGAACGTTACGGCCGTGTAGAAATAGCAGAAGAAGATGATGAAACCGACATAAAGAAGGTTATAGAGCAAAGCACCCGGTCCCAGGCTGTTAAGGAGAGATTGAACCCAGGCATGTTCTTCCAACCAAGACTTTGGCATGAAATTGGCAATCGTCAATGGGAACATCAAGATCGAGGAAGCAAAAATAGGGGGAATGACTCCGGATGTATTCAGCTTGAGAGGAAGATGAGTGCTCTGACCCCCATAGACCCTCCTCCCTACAATCCGTTTAGCATATTGAACAGGGAGCCTTCGCTGACCTGTCTCGACGAAAATGATCACAGCCACCACGAAGACCATAATCAGGATCAGGACAAGAACCGTGATGATGCTCATCTGACCGACTGAAAACAGCTCGTAGCTCTGAGCAATGGCATTGGGCATTCGAGCGACGATTCCGGCGAAGATGATCAGAGAAATCCCGTTTCCAATCCCACGTTCGGTGATCTGTTCGCCCAGCCACATGATGAAGGCTGTGCCAGCAGTCAGAGTGATGACCGTCATGATTCGAAAGGACCATCCCGGGATCATGACAATCATTTCACCGGCAGCTCCCCTCATGTTTTCCAAACCGATCGCAATGCCAAACCCTTGAATCATACTGAGGATGACCGTTCCGTAACGGGTATACTGAACGATCTTTTTCCGTCCCATCTCCCCTTCCTTCTGCAGGCGCTCAAGGTAGGGGATCACCACCGTGAGGAGTTGGAGGATGATCGAGGCGCTGATATAAGGCATGATTCCAAGAGCAAATACGGAAAGCCGTTCCAGCGCGCCCCCAGAGAACATGTCGATAAGGCTGAAGAGGGTTCCCCTTGCCTGGGCGAAAAAAGAGGCCAAAGCATCGCCGTTGATCCCCGGGGTAGGGATATGGACTCCCACCCGGTAGATCGCTAAAAAAAGGAAGGTAATCAGAATCCTTCGCTTTAGCTCGGGTATCTTAAAAATATTCGTGGCACCTGAAATCATGCGCCGATGACCTCCACCCTTCCCGAAGCAGCTTCCACCTTCTTCACCGCTGCCTGACTCGCCCGATGGACTCGGATCGTCAATGGGTGTTGGAGTTCTCCATCCGAAAGAAGCTTAACGGACTCTTTCTTCTTTACGAGACCCGATTGATAAAGGAGCCCTGGTTCCACAACCGAATCTTTCGGAAAACGGTTCAGATCCTTGATATGGATGATCGAAAACTCTTGTTTAAAAGGTGAGCGAAATCCCCGTTTGGGTAGGCGTCGTTGCAGGGGCATTTGCCCTCCCTCAAAACCAGCCCGCTTGGTGCCTCCAGACCTCGCTCTCTGTCCTTTCGACCCACGGCAAGCAGTTTTTCCATGACCGGATCCGATTCCCCGGCCTACCCTTTTCTTTTCCCTTCTGGCTCCGATTGGCGGCTTCAGTTCCCCAAGTATCATCCGTCTTCCCTTTTTCCTCATTTCATCACTTCTAACAGATGAATCACACGATTGATCATTCCCCGAATCTCGGAACGATCCGGCAAAACGAGAGTCTGATTCAGTCGTTTGAAGCCCAGACCTTGGATGGTCTGACGCTGATTGTCAGGCCGCCCGATCGCGCTCCTCTTCCATCGGACTGTAATCGTCTTCTGCTCATTGGCCTTTTTCGTTTTCTGCCTTTTCATGCCTTTTTCCCAGAACTTCCTCCGGGGCCTTCAACTGGTTAATGGCCTGGAAGGTTGCCTTCGTCAGATTGTAGGGATTATTCGACCCGAGAGACTTGGTCAGGATATTTTGAATTCCGGCTGATTCAGCGATGGCTCTCACCACTGCACCTGCGATGACCCCTGTTCCCTCGGAGGCGGGTTTGAGCATGACCTTTGCGGCTCCGTATCTTCCCATCACTTCGTAAGGGATTGTCCTATTGATGATGGGGACTTTGACCAAGTTCCGCTTGGCATGTTCGATTCCTTTCCGAATGGCTTCAGGAACTTCGTTGGCCTTTCCCATTCCACTTCCGACGAAACCATTCCCATCTCCAACGACAACCAAGGCGCTGAAACTAAACCGCCTACCTCCTTTCACCACTTTGGCCACCCGGTTGATGTGAACTACCCGGTCCGTCAATTCCAATGTGCTCGGATCAATCTTGGCCAATGTCCCTACCTCCTTGAGGAGATTTCTGGAGACCAGAAAGCTCTGATTTCAGCCTAACTCTCTAAAAGATCAAACCCGCCGCCCGCGCCGCCTCGGCCAGGGCCTTCACTCTGCCGTGATAGAGGTATCCATTTCGGTCAAAAACGACCTTCTGAATACCTTTTTCAAGGCACTTTTTTGCAATCAGTTCTCCCACCTTTTTTGCTGCCTCTATATTCCCTGGATATTTCAGACTTCCCTTCAGCTCCGGGCTCAAGCTCGAGACACTGACCAGGGTTCTCCCTGTTGAATCCTCAATCGCTTGGGCATAGATATGTTTCAGGCTTCGGAAGACATTGAGGCGAGGCCGTTCGGAAGTCCCCTTGATTCGACTCCTCACCCTCGTCTTTCTTTTCATCCGAGCCAATATCTTCTTGTCCTTCAAGAAATCACCCCTCTACCCCGAACCGTGCTGGTTCGGGACTTGTCCCGATTAGGCGGGACCAATGCCCTATGCCTTAGCCTTTCCGACCTTCTTCCGGACGTGTTCCCCGACGTAACGGATTCCCTTGCCCTTGTACGGTTCGGGAGGTTTGATGGAGCGGAGTTTGGCGGCCAAGATTCCCACCTGTTGCTTATCAATTCCCCTGATCGTGATCAGCGTCTGTTTTTCAACCTCCACCTTAATCCCCTCTGGAATCGGGAAGAGGACAGGATGGGAGAATCCTAAAGAAATTTTCAGTGCCTTATCCTGGACATCAGCACGGTAGCCAATCCCCACAACCTCAAGGCGCTTTTCAAATCCTTGGGTAACTCCAGAAACCATATTGGCCAAGAGACTTCGCGTCAGCCCTTGGAGCGCCTTGGACGAACGCTGATCATCGGCCCGGTGAACCAATACCTTTCCCCCTTCCTCGCTGATGGAAATTCCCTGGGGGAGAGTATGAACGAGTTGCCCCTTGGGCCCGCTCACTTCTACCTTGGTGGCATCGGAGGAAACCCTAACCCCTTTTGGCAAGTCGATCGGCATCCTTCCAATTCGAGACATGGTACCTCCAATGTTACAAATCCCAAATTCTAAATAAATTCTCAAATGACAAATTCGAATGACCAAAACGATTTCGGAGAAAGTTTCGAATTTCGATCATTGGGATTTATTTGATATTTGGTGCTTGTCATTTGGTGCTTATCTCAGATACGAAAAAATAAGACAATCCCATTTCTTCGGGAGTCGCCGAAACCGACTCACCAAACATGACACAAAACTTCTCCGCCTACGTTGGCCTTTCGGGCCGATTGATCCGTCAGGATTCCTTTGGGGGTGGAGAGGATCGAAACTCCCAGGCCGGTCATGACGGAGGCGATACGATCCTTTCCCACGTAGACCCTCCGACCTGGTCGACTGACCCTTCGGACATGGATGACCTCCTTGCGATTCGCATCGTATTTCAGGAAGATACGGAGGATTTCGTGTTGGCCCTCGTCCGTTACCACTTTATAATTTTTTATAAATCCTTCCTCCTTTAAAATCTTGGCGATCTCTCTTTTCATTTTGGAAGAAGGGATGTCCACCTTTTCGAATTTGGCTTTCGACCCGTTTCGAATTCGGGTGAACATATCCGCTAAAGGATCGGTCATTGACATATTACCCCCACATCACCCTCACCAACTGGATTTGATCACTCCAGGGATTTCTCCCCGGGAGGCATACTTTCTTAAGCAGAGCCGACACATATCAAATTTTCGATAGTAACCTCTTGGCCTTCCGCAAAGAGGACATCGACGATATTGGCGTACCTTAAATTTCTGAGGTCGGTGAGCCTTGACCATTAATGAGATTTTCGCCAATTTTTCCTCCTCGCTCCTGGTTAGAGCATAGCGGGTTGAGGATAAGCCTTTTGCTTCAAACCTTAAACCTCCAACCTCTAACTTTTCAATTCCTGAAAGGCATTCCCAATAACCGCAACAGTTCCTTTCCTTCCTCATCCGTCTTGGCGGTCGTAACAATAATGATGTTCATCCCTTTCACTTTATCGATTTTATCGTAATGAATTTCCGGGAAGATCAATTGTTCCCGAATCCCGAGGGAATAATTCCCCCTCCCGTCAAAAGACTTACCGGAGACCCCCTTGAAGTCCCTCACTCTGGGAAGGGCGACATTCACCAGGCGACTGAAGAACTCGTACATTCTCTCTTTTCGAAGGGTAACCATGCACCCGATGGGCATTCCCGTTCTCAATTTGAATTGGGCAATGGATTTTCTTGCTTTGGTAATGATCGGTTTCTGCCCCGTGATCTGGCTCAATTCCTGAACCGCAGAGTCAAGGATCTTGATATTCTGAATGGCCTCCCCCAATCCCATATTTATGACGATCTTCTCCAGCTTAGGAACTTCCATCCTGTTCTGATAGCCGAATCGCTTCATCAGTGCAGGAATCACTTTCTCCTGATAAAGGTTTTTCAATTTGGCCACCGTTTCACCTATTTATCGAAAATTTCCCCACATTTCCGGCAGAACCGGGCTTTCTTACCGCCTTCGACAGCGCGGTGACCGATCCGAACGGGTTTGTTGCATTTTTCGCAAAGCAGCATTACGTTGGATAGAGCGAGCGGCGCCTCTTTTTCAATGATTCCCCCTTGCCGTTGCTGTCCATGAGGCCGCGAATGCCTCTTAACGAAATTGATCTTTTCGATGAGAACCTTCTCTTTCTCCGGGAAAACCCTGAGCACCCGACCGCTTTTTCCCTTTTCCCTTCCATGGGTCACCATGACCAGGTCATTTTTCTTGATATGGTATTTTGTAACGATCATTTAACAATCCTCTTTCTCAGAGAACTTCCGGCGCTAAGGAGATGATCTTCATATAACGCTTGGCACGCAATTCTCTCGCGACCGGACCGAAGATTCGTGTTCCGATAGGTTCCCCCTGCGGGTTGATGAGCACAGCCGAATTCTCATCAAACTTAATATAAGATCCGTCGGGGCGCTTTACCTCTTTTTTTGTCCGGACAATGACAGCGCGAACCACGTCCCCCTTCTTAATCTTGGAATTGGGCAAGGCGTCTTTGACAGAAACAACGATGACATCCCCCAGGGTCGCGTACTTTCGACGGGTTCCTCCAAGGACCTTAATGCACCCCAATTTCTTGGCTCCCGAGTTATCGGCGACTTCGAGGATACTGCGCATTTGAATCATCATCAACCCCGTTCTCTTCTACCCACGCTCACCGTTCTCGTTCGTCAGGCAGCTCGTGCGATGACCTGCTTCACGCGCCATCGTTTTTCTTTGCTGAGGGGGCGCGTCTCGATCAAGAGCACCTTGTCACCAATACGGCATTCGCTCTTTTCGTCGTGGGCCTTCACCTTTTTTCTCTTCCGGATGTATTTCTTATAAACAGGATGGAGGACCAGACGGTTGACCATCACCGTGACGGTCTTATCCATCTTGTCGCTCCAGACCACGCCCGTTAGGGTCTTTCGTTTCCCTCGTTCTCTCATCGCCTTCACTTTCCTTTACTTAGAGCCTTCTCTTTGAGGATCGTTTTCAACCGTGCGATCTCCCTTTTCACCTGAGGGACCCGCATCACATTCTCCAGTTGTCCTGTCGCGTGCTGGAAACGAAGGTTGAAGAGTTCCTCGTTGAGTTCCTTTTCCTTCTCGATCAACTCCCCTTCGCTCAGGAGGCGCAGATCCTTCGGTTTCATAGATGGCTTCCCCGCATGACGAACTTGGTGCGAATCGGCAATTTATGAGAGGCCAGCAGGAATGCCTCTCTGGCGTTCTCTTCAGAAACGCCCTCCATCTCATAGAGAATCCGGCCGGGTCGAATCACGGCCACCCAGTCTTCGGGAGGGCCTTTCCCTTTTCCCATCCGGGTCTCTGCAGGCTTCTTGGTAATGGGTTTGTCAGGAAAGATTCGGATCCAGATTCGCCCCGTCCGTTTGATGAACCGGGTCATCGCAATTCGGGCGGCTTCGATCTGTCGCGAAGTCAGCCAGCCGCATTGAACGGCCTGAAGCCCGAAATCACCGAAGTTGAGCCTATTTCCGCGGGAGGCCTGGCCCCTTCTTCTCCCTTTCTGTTGCTTCCGGTACTTCGTTTTTGCGGGCATCAACATGATGAGTCACCTTCACCTGCCTTATGCGGCTTGTTCTTCTCCCTCTTTTGTCGGGAAAACCTCCCCTTTGAAGATCCAGACCTTCACACCGATGATTCCATAAGTGGTCTTGGCCTCTGCCAGTCCGTAATCGATATCCGCTCGAAGGGTGTGAAGCGGAACACGACCCTCCCGGTACCATTCCCGCCGGGCCATTTCAGCTCCTCCCAGCCTTCCGGCACAAGCGATCTTAATCCCTCTGGCCCCGAGTTTGAGAGCTGAACTGACCGCCTTCTTCATCGCCCTTCTAAACCCAACCCGCCTCTCCAATTGAAGCGCCACATTCTCAGCGACCAATTGGGCATCAACCTCCCCCCGCTTGACCTCCTGAATATTGATGAAGATCTCCTTCTTGGTCATTTTTTGAAGTTCTTTTTTGAGGTTCTCCACCTCCGCCCCTTTTTTTCCAATGATGATCCCGGGACGAGCTGTGTAAATCGAAACCTTGGCCTTCTTCGCCTTGCTGGCAGCCCGCTCAATCTCGATCCTCGAGACGCCTGCATGGTAAAGCTTCTTCTTAAGATAATGACGAATCCGGATGTCTTCGATGAGGAGCTGAGGGTAGTCCTTTTCCGCATACCATCGGGAATCCCAACTCTTGATGAAACCCAATCGCAAACCAATTGGATGCACTTTTTGTCCCAAGGTTTCTCCTCCTGTTTCTCGTTCTTTTTCCATCCCCGCTATGAATAAAAAAGTCCTCCCACGGGGTTTACCTTTCATCCAGGATGATATGGATATGGCTGGTTCTTTTTCGGATCATGGTGGCCCGCCCTAAAGCCCTCGCCTGGTATCGTTTCATGGTCGGCCCTTGATCCACCATGATCTGTTTCACATAAAGACGATCGATATCGATGGTCTTTTTCTGGGTCGCATTAGCGATCGCTGACTTCAATAATTTGATCAAGATTTTGGCAGCTGCCTTCTTGGTAAAATTGAGGATGTTCAGCGCCTCCTCCGACCTTTTCCCACGAATCAGATCGGCCACCAACCGTGCTTTCCTCGGTGCAATCCTCGCAAATCTCAATCTCGCTTTGACTTCCATCTTCTTCCTAATCTCTAAGCTGGCTTGGCTTTGATTTTGGTCTTTCGATCTCCGGAATGGCCATGAAAAGTTCGCGTGGGAGAAAATTCCCCTAATTTGTGCCCGACCATCTCCTCCGTTACAAAAATGGGAATGAATTTTTTCCCGTTATGGACCGCAAAGGTCAATCCAACCATCTCCGGGACAATCGTGGACCGTCTGGACCAAGTCTTGATCACCCTTCCCTCCTTCGTCCTCCGGGCCTCTTCTACTTTTTTCATAAGATGGGCATCGACAAAGGGTCCTTTTTTGATCGATCGAGCCATCAATCTCTCCTCTTGAGAATATACTTATCCGTTGCTTTATTCTTCCTTGTCTTTTTCTCAGGGACGCCCCAAGGCGTACAAGGATGTCTTCCCCCTGAACTCTTTCCTTCGCCTCCGCCCAGGGGATGATCGATCGGGTTCATGGCCACACCGCGAACCGTCGGCTTCCAGCCCATCCACCGATATCTTCCCGCTTTTCCCAGGGAGATATTTTCATGTTCTAAGTTGCTAACTTGGCCCACCGTGGCAAAGCAATCCTGAAGAATGAGACGAACTTCTCCAGAGGGAAGTTTCACGTGGGCATACTTTCCTTCCTTGGCCATCAATTGTCCAGAAGCTCCGGCACTTCTGACGATCTGGCCACCTTTCCCCACCTTCAACTCGATATTGTGAATCAACGTGCCAGCCGGTATATTGCGGAGAGGAAGGGCGTTGCCGGGTTTGATGTCCGCCCCTGGGCCAGCAATCACCTGGTCTCCCACCTTCAGTTGGTCGGGGGCAAGGATATAGCGTTTCTCTCCGTCTGCGTAATGGAGGAGGGCAACGCGGGCGGACCGATTCGGATCGTACTCAATCGAGGCAACCTTAGCGGGGATGTCCCGTTTTTCCCGCTTGAAGTCGATGAGGCGATACCTCCTCTTATGTCCCCCTCCCCGGTGCCAGGAGGTGATTCTTCCATAGCAATTCCTACCCCCCGATTTAATCAATGGCAGAAGGAGGCTTTTCTCGGGAGTGGTGGAAGTGATCTCCTCGAAGGTAGATACCGTTTGAAACCTTCGGGCCGGTGAAGTCGGTCTGTATTTTTTAATCGCCATTTTTAAACTCCAAGAGAATTCCCATTGCTAACTTTGAACTTTAAACTTTTAACTTTTAACACTGTGAGGGCTAGGCTCCTTCAAAGAAATCGATCCGATCTCCCTCTTTCAAAGTGACAATGGCCTTCTTCCAGTCAGGCCGTTTCCCATATCTTCTACCCAGTCGCTTCATTTTACCCAGGACACCCAAGGTACGGACCTGAGAGACCTTCACCTTGAAGAGGCGCTCAACAGCCGATTGGATTTCGATCTTGTTTGCCTTCGGATCGACCTCGAACGCATACTGATTGTTCGCCTCTTTCTGCTGAGTGCTTTTTTCCGTGACCAACGGCCTTCGGATAATCTGATGGGGTTGCTTCATGACGTAAGGCCTCCTTGGATTCTTGGGAGAACCGAACTGAGCAAGATGAGATGTTCATGATTGAGGATGTCATAAACATTGAGCTCTTCGGCATGAAGGACCTCCACAGCAGGGATATTTCTTGCCGATCGTTCCAAGAAAATATTTTTTTCGGGGATCACAATCAGGGCATCCTCAACATTGACTCTTTTCAGAAATTCAAGGACCTGTCTCGTCTTAAATCCATTGAGTGGAAATTCATCGAGAACGATGAGTTTTTCCTCTTGAAGTTTCAAACTGAGAGCCGACCGGAGGGCTGCTCTTCGTTGCTTTTTAGGAAGGGAGAAGGCGTAGTCCCTTGGCATCGGGCCGAAGATGGTTCCCCCTCCTCTCCAGAGGGGGGATCGCCGAGATCCCGCACGCGCTCTTCCCGTTCCCTTCTGCCTCCAAGGTTTTGCTCCCCCTCCTCGAACCAGGGCTCTATTCTTTGTTGCGGCAGATCCCTTCCTCCGAGAAGCCAGCCTCATCCTAACGACCTCGTAGAAAAGGGCTGGGTCGCTCTTCACCTTGAAAATCTGATCATCGAGCTCGACATCGTTCACTTTCTGGTTTTCAATGTTATGGACAGCGAATTTGGTCATCCCGACTCACCCCTCATGCCGATGCCGAAGCAGACTCTTTTCTCTTGGTGGCACTGCGGATGAGGATCAACCCATTTCGGCCTCCAGGGATTCCTCCCTTAAGGAAGATAAGGTTTTGATCCTCTTTCACCTCTAAGACCTTAATATTTTGAATCGTCACCCGTTGATTTCCATAATGTCCCGGCATCCGGTGACCTTTAAACACATGGTGCGGATACGTGTTTGCACCGACGGAGCCTCCGTGTCTGAAATACTCATGGGTTCCATGCGATCCAGGAGACCCATGAAACCCGTGGCGTTTCATTACACCGGCAAATCCTCTCCCTTTGCTCAGACCGGTCACATCGACGACATCTCCCGCTTTGAAGCGGCTGAGAGTGATTTCGCTTCCCAATTCGATCCCCTCCGTGGACTCTACGTGAAACTCCCTCAAGAATTGAAACGAACCTACCCCCGCCTTTTTAAAGTGGCCACCCACCGGTTGGTTGACCCTCCTGGCCTTTGGGAGGAAGCCGAGCTGGATGGCATTGTAGCCGTCCTTTGCTTCTGTCTTCTTTTGAACCACGATACAGGGGCCGGCCTCGACGACGGTCACGGGCACGACCGCTCCATCATCCAAGAAGACTTGGGTCATCCCTAACTTCTTTCCAACAATACCAATGGTCTTTTTCATCACTGCTAATCCCGCGTCGCCTCAGCCATTAGAGTTTTATCTCGACATCGATGCCGGCGGCAAGATCGAGTTTCATGAGGGCATCGACGGTCTGCTGAGTAGGTTCTAAGATATCGATAAGTCGTTTGTGAGTGCGAATTTCGAACTGTTCTCGAGATTTCTTGTCGACATGGGGTGATCTCAGCACGCAGAATTTATTTATTTTGGTCGGGAGGGGAATGGGACCAGCGATGCTGGCACCCGTGCGGCGCACCGTCTCAACGATCTCTGCCGTGGACTTATCGAGAAGTTTATGGTCATAAGATTTTAGACAGACCCGGATCTTCTGCGTT
>Ga0073934_10011485_pt1 | contig 10700 bp, 9 predicted proteins | sample LarsenN4metaG_FD_76834 | JGI IMG/M metagenome (GOLD analysis project Ga0073934, IMG submission 76834) | Hot spring sediment bacterial and archeal communities from British Columbia, Canada, to study Microbial Dark Matter (Phase II) - Larsen... ... | reverse complement strand
GCGGCCTTTGACGAGCTGGTCCAGGGCTTCTTCCAGGATGGCGAATTCTTCGTCCCGACCGACCAGCGGCGAGGCCAGGCCGGGGATCCCGCGCGCCTTTTCAGGGACTGCCTTCCTCCCCAGGACCTGGTAGACCTGGACCCGCTCCTGCTTCCCGCGCACTTCGATCTCGCCCAACGGCTCGGCTTCGATCCAGGGCCTGACGAGCCGGTACGTATCCGCGCTGATCTGAATGGTCCCCGGCTGGGCGGTCTGTTCCAGGCGCGCGGCCAGGTTGACCTCGTCCCCCATGGCGGTGTACTCGCCCGCCAGGGCGGATCCCATCTCGCCGACAACCACGATCCCGGTGTTGATCCCCACCCGGACGTTGAAATCCAGGTCGTACTCCGAGCGGAGCTGCGCGCGGTACCCCTGGATGCCGCTCACGATATCCAGCCCGGCCAGGACCGCCCGCAGCGGGTCGTCTTCGTGAGCGGTCGGCGCGCCAAAGAAGGCGAGGATGGCGTCACCCATCAGGCGCGCCACCGTGCCGCCGTACTGCACCACCGGTCGGGTCAGGTAATCGAAGGCGACGTTCATGATCTCCGCCCACTCCTCCGGGTCGAGCAGCTCAGCCATGGAGGTGGAGCCTTTGACGTCGCAGAACAGGATGGTGACGAGCCGCCGCTCTCCAGCGAGGTCTTTTCGTTTAAGAGAGGAACCGGGATCGGTCGGGAAACCCATTCAATTGCTTCGTGTCATTCAAAGAATACCTGGCAGCTCAAGAAATCCGCCAGCCGTAAGGAGAGCCTAACCCGCCAAGCTTACCGCAGATACACCCCATCCGCGAAGCACCACATCCAGTTCTCTCCAGGTTCAAAAGAGCGGACGATCGAGTGCCCGGTCTGTTCGAAGTGCCGGCGAGCGTGGCGGTTCTTGGACTGATCACAGCAGCCGACCTGCCCGCAGGTCAGGCAGATGCGCAGGTGAAACCAGGTGTCCCCCGTCCGCAGGCACTCCAGGCAGCCCTGTCCGCTGGGGGTGACTTCGTTGATCTGATCTGTGTGAGAACAGTTCTTCGCTGGCGAAGCGCCGGAATGCCCGGCGGCTGTATCAGACATGATCCCTCCATTTTTCGGGGTATTATACTTGAGTTATCGTTTCCGCGTATAATACCGGCATGTCCAACCACCCGCTCAACCTGACCCTCCGGTTCGCCCTGGAGATCGCCGGGCTGTTCGCTTTCGCACTCTGGGGATGGACGCAGCACGGTGGGGTCCTCCGCTATTACCTGGCGATTGCTGCTCCCCTGGCGGCAGCCATCCTGTGGGGAGTCTTCAGGGCGGAGGAACCCATCGGTCCGAAGAAGCCCCCGGTGACCATCCCCGGCTGGCTTCGCCTGGCGCTGGAATTCGCCTTCTTCGGGCTGGCGGTATGGGCGTTCTACGCCTCTGATCGCCCGACCTGGGGACTGGTCTTCGCGCTGCTGATCCTGCTCCATTACCTGGTCTCCTACGACCGGGTGGTCCGGCTGACGCGATGAGTTGATGCCGGGTAAGGAAACCTGGCTTACCGAAATTCCTTAAGCGAAAATCATAAATCGAACACGGAGGATCCAACATGACTTTCAATCTGCGCAACCGCAGCTTCGTCAAAGAGCTCGACTTCGAGCCAGAGGAGCTGAAATTCCTGCTCAAACTCTCGGCGGACCTGAAGGCCGCCAAATACGGAGGCTATGAGCAGCCGAAATTGAAAGGGAAGAACATCGCCCTGATCTTCGAGAAGACTTCCACCCGCACCCGCTGCGCCTTCGAAGTCGCCGCCTTCGATCAGGGCGCGCACGTCACCTACCTGGGACCGGAGGGGTCGCAGATCGGACACAAAGAATCCATGAAGGACACCGCCCGGGTGCTCGGGCGCATGTACGACGGGATCGAGTACCGAGGCTTTGCCCAGGAAACGGTGGAGATCCTGGCCGCGTACGCCGGCGTCCCGGTCTGGAACGGTCTGACGGACGAATTCCATCCCACGCAGACGCTGGCGGATGTCCTGACGATGCTCGAGCACAGCGGCAAGTCGCTCAACGCGATCGCCTACTGTTATTTGGGCGACGCGCGCAACAACATGGGCAATTCCCTGATGGTGATGGGCTGCAAGCTGGGCATGGACGTCCGGCTGTGCGCGCCGCAGGCGTTGTGGCCGAAGGCGGAGCTGGTAACCATCAGCCGGGAGATCGCTGCCCGCACCGGCGCGCGCCTGACCCTGACCGAAAGCGTCGAGGAAGGCGTCAGGGGCGCCGATTTCCTCTACACCGACGTCTGGGTCTCGATGGGCGAGCCGAAAGAGGTCTGGGACGAGCGCCTCCAGCTGCTCCGGCCTTACCAGGTCACCATGGAAGTCGTGCGGAAAACAGGCAACCCGAAAGTCAAATTCATGCACTGCCTGCCAGCCTTCCACAACCGGGAGACCCGGATCGGAGAGGAGATCTACCAGAAGACCGGTCTGGAAGGCCTGGAAGTCACCGAGGAGGTGTTCGAATCGGAGCACTCCATCGTGTTCGACCAGGCTGAGAACCGCATGCACACCATCAAGGCGATCATGGTGGCCACATTGGGAGATTAACCAGAAGGAAGGGGTAATTTGAAAACCATCCTAAAACTCCTGGGGGTGTTGCTGGCCCTGGCTGGCATCGTCTGGATCCTCCAGGGAGTCAACCTCCTCCCGGGGAGCTTCATGACCGGGCAGATCCAGTGGGCGGTCTATGGGGCGATGGCGCTGGCAGCAGGACTGGCCCTCTTTTTCCTGGCGAACCGCCGTCGGTCTCCTCCGGAGTGAGATGGGCGACCAGGATACCAACGCTGCCCTGGAGTTTCACACAGGCACCAGCCATCCACACGGGCATCTTCTGAGCCCCACGCATCGCTACCACCCGGCTGACCAGCCGCTGCTGTTCAAAATCTACAAAGACCTTGAGCCGATCCCTCTGCCGGGGGTCCGCCCTCTCCAGGGGACCGACGCTGCCAGCGCGCTGGAGGCGATCGCCGACCGGGTGCGTCCGCCCCCTGCCGAAATTACCGGCCCATCCCTGCCCGCGCTGGCGCGGCTGTTGTTCTTCTCGGCAGGGATCACCAAGACGATCCGGTATCCTCCCCCCTGGGGGAAGATCCCGTTCCGCGCGGCGGCCTGCACTGGAGCGCTGTATCACATCGAGCTGTATCTGGTGTGCGCAGACCTGCCAGGACTGCCCGCCGGCGTTTACCACTTCGATCCCCGGGGATTCGCCCTGCGCCGCCTCCGCGCTGGAGACTATCGGGAGGCGCTGGTCGCAGCCGCCGGGGACGAACCCTCCCTGGCGAGATCCCCGGCGGCCATCGTGCTCACGGACATCCCCTGGCGGAACGCGGTCAAGTACCAGGCGCGGGCGTACCGCCACGCCTTCTGGGACAGCGGCACCATCCTGGCGAACACGCTGGCAGTGGCCGCAGCGCAGCACTTGAAGGCGAAGGTCGTGCTGGGTTTCGCCGACGAGGCGGTCTGCCGCCTGCTGGACATCGACCCGGACCGAGAGCTCCCCCTGGCGCTGGTCCCGATCCGGGACGGGCAGGAGCTGCAGCCCCCTCCCGCCCCGCCGGTGACGCCTCTCGGGCTGGCTGTCGAACCCTATTCTCCGCGCGAGCGCAGCTTCCCGGCCATCCTTGCGATGCACAGGGCTTCTTCGCTGCCTGATGGAGAGGCCGCTTCCGCCTGGCGGCGAAAAGCCTTGAAAACTTTCAATCCCGAATCTGCGCGTGGATCGGCAGGCGCGCTGACCGGTCCGCTCATCGAACTCGACCCGATCCCTGAGCCGGATCTCCCGCGGGATTCCATCGAAGCGGTGATCGTCCGGCGCGGTTCGACCCGCCGGTTCGCCCGCGAGCCGATCCACTTCAGGCAGCTCTCGACCCTGCTCATCCGCTCAAGCCGCGGATTCGAGTCCGACTTTGCGGAGTATCCCGATACGCAGATCAACCAGGCTTACCTGATCGCGAACGCGGTCGAAGGCCTGGCGCCGGGCGCCTACGTCTTCCACCGGCAGCCCCCGGCGCTGGAGCGGCTCCGATCCGGGGAATTCCGGGACGTCGCCGGCTACCTGGGGCTGCATCAGGACCTGGCGGCAGACGCCAGCGCCGATATCTTCTTCATGAATCACCTCCCGTCTGTCCTGGAGCGCCTCGGAAACCGCGGGTATCGCGCCGCACAGCTCGACGCCAGCATCGCAGCCGGCCGGATCTACCTGGCAGCGTACGCCCTCGGTTTCGGCGCGACCGGCCTGACCTTCTTCGACGACGCTGTGACCGAGTTCTTCTCCCCGCACGCCGCAGGGAAAAGCGCGATGTTCCTGATCGCGATCGGGAAAAAATGAAGCGATCCCGATGGCGGGAAAATCCCCCAAAAATCCGCCCAATGTCTTATCTCACTCCTGACGGAACGCGCAAAAATCAAGGCAGCTCTACGATGTCCGGTCACCCCTATTGATCTTTATTAGGAGATTGTCCGGTAACTCCCTCACCCCTGGCCCCGTCCCGACCCTCAGTCCGGGAATTCGAAGACGATCTTCAATGCGCGGCCATCCGCGCGCCTGTGGGTCAGGTCGAAAGCCCGGCGATATTCGTGTAACGGGAACCTGTGCGTCACCATCCAGGACAGGTCCACCGCCCCGCGCGCCAGCAGGTCGATAGCCAGGTCGAACGTCCTCCACTTTTTCCCTTTAAATCGCTCCGCGTGGTGATAATAGGAGGCTGCTTTGACCACGAGCTCCTGGGCGAAGATGGCAGACCAGTCCACTCCCCTGGCAATCCCCGGCACGCCGACCAGCACCACCTTCCCCCCGTTGCGGGTCAACCGCAGGCAGTCGTCGATGGAGCTGTCGCTGCCGACGCACTCGAAAGCGATGTCAGCGCCGCCGAGGACGATCTTTTTTCCCAGGATCGGGCGGCGGACGCGCGCGCCGAAAATTTCCGCCAGCTCCTCGTAATGACCGCTCTCCCGACCCGTCATGACAACCGCCGATGCGCCCAGTCTGCGGGCCGCTTCCGCCTGGAAGCTGTACCTGGCCAGGACCACGGTCTCGGCCTGGGAACCCAACCCGCGCAGAGCGGCCAGCGCGCACAGCCCGATGGAGCCAGCCCCGACGATCAGCACCCGGTCCTCGTCCCTGGGGTAATTCTGCAGCACCGCGTGGAGCGAGACCGCCAGCGGCTCGATCATCAGGGCATTTTCGTCGCTGATCTCGTCCGGGACCCGATAGAGCTGGCTGCGGTGGGCGAGGAAATATGGCGCCCAGCTACCGCCCGTATCCCGGCAGGCGCCGGTGATCAGGCCCGGCGCCAGGTCTCCCTCCGTCGTCCGCTCGCAGCGGTTGATCTCCCCCCGGGCGCAGAACCGGCACAGCTCTTTATACCCGCGCGGCTGGCACCAGAGGACGGGTTCGACGACCACCCTCTCGCCAGCCTGCCAGCCGGCGACTTCCTTACCCACCAGGGCGAGCCGGCCCACGTTCTCGTGCCCGACGATGTGCGGCATGGAGGTAAGCGGTGTGAAATAAGGGCTGGTCGTCAGGAAGAGCGTGGAGGTATCGGTTCCGCAGATGCCGCCCATGCGGGTCTGGACGACGGTCCAGTCCTCGCCAGGCAGGCGCGGATCGGGGACCTCGGCGTAGGCGGCGCAGGACAGCCCGGACCACAGGATGGGTGGGTATACCTTGCTGAGTGTAAAGCCGAGCAGGTAGCGGGGGATCGTGGCGTTGAATTTTATGGCGCGCATTGTGAATTGAAGATTTTAGATTTTAGATGGTAGATTTCTGCTTGGCGATAGATGGTCGCCAAGGCAATATTGTAGCGGAAATGGGGGGGTCGTCCGAGCCGGATTCTTCTCAAGCACTCACCTCCCAGAAGCTGAAAGCTCGAAGACGTGCACCCCCCAGGGGGGGAGGTCGAGGTACAGGCCGCTCCTTACAAGATCGGTACCGGATCGTTCGTACACGGCGTCGCCCAGCAGATCGACCAGGCGGACCGCCCTGCCTTCCAGCCCGCTGAAGGGCAGGCAGAGGTAGCACTGGGACGGTTCCGAGGAATAGTTCACGGCGACCAGGAGCTGCCCCTCACCCGCGCCGGTCCAGCCAAAAGCGATGAAACTGTCGTACGTCAGGTTGCCGGTCCAGGCCTGGAGAGGCTCGACAAGCTGCCATTTGCCGCACCGGAATTCTGGCCTCTTCAAGACCCGAAGCAGGCGTTCGTAGAATGCCGAAAGCTCAGGGTCGAGAGGTTCGAGCGGGGCGCGGCACAGCTGCACCGGCAGGCGAACGCGCGCCCCTTCCAGCTGCCCCTGGTGGAAGAACTTCAGACCCGGCGCAAGGAACGTGATCACCGCAGCTGCCTGGTGAGCGCCGGGCGGGAAAGTCTCCGCAGCCCGCGGCTCGTCGTGGTTTTCCAGGAAGCGCACGAGCTTCTTCTGGTAGTCCAACCCGGCGAAGAAGTGCTCCCGCACCTGGCGGGGTTGCCAGGCGCGCAACCGGTCGTAGAGGCGCTTGTCGTACGTGAAATCGAATCCCTCCTGCTGTAGCGTCCACTCGAGGTCCCAGTACACTTCAGCCATGAAGGTAAATTCGGGAAACCTGGCCCGTACAGCTTCGATCGCCCGCGGCCAGAACGGCTGAGCCGCGATCCCCCACGTACGCTGGAAGACCTGCGGCAGGACCAACATTGCGACGTCGCAGCGGACGCCGTCGCACTTCCCGGCGACGTTGATCAACTCAGCGATCATCGCCTCCTGGAGTTCCGGATTTCCATAGTTCAGTTGGAATGTATCCTGCCAGCCTGGAAAGTAGGGATCGCGGCCGAAGGCGAGGATGCCTTCTCCAGAGGGCATTGGGCCGTAGTTCTCTGGTTCGCGAGCCAGGTCCTCCGGGGCGCCGGCCACGTAGTAATCGGGATGTTCCAGGGCCCAGGGATGGTCGCGGGCAGTGTGGTTGGGGATGAAATCCAGCATCAGCCGCACCCCGCGTGCATTCAACCGCTCGCGGAAACGGCGCAACGCTTCATCGCCGCCCAACTCAGGACTGACCAGGTAGCCTGTGATCGCAAAACACGAGCCGCACACGTCCGCTGGCTCGAAATCAGGGAGAGCGGCGCGGTATTCGGCCAGCGCCTCCGGGAGCTGGAGGGCGATCTCCCGCCCGAGTGGGCTGGTCTGCCAGACGCCCAGCAGGTAAACCCAATCGAAACCGAGCCGGGCGAAGCGGTCCAGCTCCTCGTTTGGGACGTCGTCCAGAGTCGCCGGTCTATGCAGCTGGTCCGCAAGGCGGCGCAGCCAGACGCGGGTGTTGAGTTGGTACAGGGTTGGGTCAGCGATACTAGGGTCAGACAAGGTATGTCAAAAATTCAAGCCGGGGGATTACAAAAGCAGTCTCGCAGGCGAGGTGCGCTGTTCGCAGGTCATGGAGCGCCCATGCCCAGGCCGATCACCTGTCCCCTTCGTTGTACAGCACCATGGAGAGGATGAAGGAGACCACGCTGACCACCAGGGAACCGAAGAAGGCGGGCCAAAACCCCTGCACCTGGAATCCCTGGCCCTGGAGCAGCCAGTTCGTGATGGACGAGGCGATCAGGAATGTGGCTGTGTTGATCACGAGCATAAACAGGACGAGCGTGGCGATGATGCACCCGCACGAGAGCAAGGCCAGAACGGGCCGGATGATCGCGTTCACTAGGCCAAGCACGGCCGCCATGACGATGACGGTCACCGTGCCGTTGGTGCCGTTGACATCGATGCCGGGGATGAGCCAGGCGGCTGCCGCCACCGCGATGGCGGTGATCACCCAGCTGATCAGGATCTTTTGCATGGAGATTCTCCTTTTACTGTCTGACTGAATGAGGCGAACGGTGTGACTTTTTCACACGGTCGCAGGAAGCCCTGCAAGGCTCGCGGGCAACCCCGCTGATTTTACTTGATCCCTTCCGATCCCAAAAGGTTTACAAATTTGGCTCTTTGGGAATCGCCGTGGTTAAGAGAGATGTCCACACCACGGCAGATCCCAGAGAACCACAAATTTATCAGAGAATCCCTTTGAGGCGACGAATTCAATTGACGAACGCACCGATCTGGCGTAGACTATTAATGGGTTATTAGAATCACGTGCAGTTGATCTCTGGCGTCTGCCAGACCGGATCCGCCGGGTCACCCCGGGCGTTGGCGCCCTTTTACAGGAGGTCGGGGAAACCAGCGGCGAAGACAGGTCAAGGATCGATTTTTCCCGCAGCAATCTGATTAAGGAGCAGGCCATGAAAGGTATATCCAAGTTCCTGATCGTCACGTCTCTTCTCGTCATCGCCTCCGTTCTGCTCACCAGCGTCGCCCGGTCGGGCCAGGTGGAGAGGTCGCTTGCCGGGCTGGCGACCCAATCTCCCAGCGTGGGGACGGCGGGAGCGCCACCCGCGGGGGTCTTCCTCCCCTTCATCAGGTTCAGCCAGACCTATGGGATCTCGGGCCGGGTGACGGACCTGAATAAAAACCCGATTCCGAACGTAAAAGTCGTCGACAGCAGCGGCGCAACCGCATTCACGGACGGGAACGGCAACTACACGCTGAACGGGTTGCCGCCCGGCAGCCACGCCGTCGCCCCATCTGCGGAAGGGTACGTGTTTACACCCGCGGTCAAAGAAGTGGACCTGTCTGCGGCAGCCAGCGGGGTAGACTTCACCGCGCTTCAGCAATGCAGCGAGTTGATCGTCAACGGCGGGTTTGAGAATAACCTGGCCTGGGAGCTGCCGGCCACAGAATACACGGCGGCGTACACCACCAGCGCCGCGCACTCCGGGACGCGCTCTGTCCGAACGGGGATCGTCAACCCGGCGGACAACCGGTACAGTTACTCCTCCACCCGGCAGTTGTTCACCATCCCCGCCAGCGCGACCAGCGTCACGGCAAGGCTGTGGCTCTACCCGGTGAGCGGCTCGGCGGCGACCACCGCCACGCTGGCAGCACGCCCGAGCGGACCGGACTTTGAGACCGCTGCGCTGTCGACTGACGTCCAATATGTTGTGGTGCTCGATCAGTTCAACAACCTGATCGGTACGCTGCTCTGGATGCTGAGCGATACTGCGCAGTGGGGACTCTACGAGTTCGACCTGACGAAATACGCCGGGACATCCATCAAGATCCACGTCGGCACCTACAATGACGGCGTGGGCGGGGTGACCTACATGTTCGTGGACGACGTCTCGGTCGAGGCCTGCCCGGAACCAGGAATCCCGCCTGCTCCTACCCCCACGCCGACGGGCATACCACCGACCTGCACCAACCAGATGGTCAATCCCGGCTTCGAGAATAACAACGGCTGGGTGATCCCTGCAACCGTCTACTCGGCCTCTTACTCGACCATCCAGGCCCACAGCGGGACGCGGTCCATGCGCACCGGGATCGTCGGCGCGGTCGCAGATGTCTTCAGCTACTCCGATGCTTATCAGGTGGTCAGCATCCCCGCCAACGCTGCTTCTGCGTCGTTGAACCTGTGGATCTACCCGAGCAGCCTGGAGGCATCGAATGTGTCTCTCCCCCAGGCGCCAGCTCCAGGCACCCTGTTTGGAGAATCTGCCCTGTCCACCGATGTGCAGTACGTGCTGGTCCTGAACACCAGCGGGTATATCATCGAAACGCTCATGTGGCAGCTCAATAACTCCCAGCAGTGGACCCTGAAGACCTTCGACCTGACCAAGTACAAGGGGAGCACCATCCGGATCCAGTTCGGGACTTTCAACGACGGCGACGGGTTGAAGTCCTCGATGTTCGTCGACGACGCCACCCTGCTCAGCTGCACTTCGCTTCCGCCCACTGCGACCCCGATCGCCAGCCCGACTCCGACGCTCACGCCGGTCCCGATCACGCCGCCCGCGCCGACTCCGACTCCATCCGGCTGCACCGAGCTCTTGCTCAACAACAGCTTCGAGAACAACAACGGCTGGATCATCCCGATCACGGAGTTCTCGGCAGGTTATTCGACGACCAGGGCGCATTCCGGGCTGCGTTCGATGCGGACGGGCATCGAGTTCATCGAACACAACCGCTTCAGCTACTCGGACTTCCGGCAGGTCGTGACCATCCCATGGAGCGCAAACACCGTCACGCTGAATACCTGGACCTGGGCAAAGAGCCAGGAAGTGCTGGCAAACCAGGTCCTGGAGCAGCCCACGCGAGATCCCCTGCTCGGGGCGTCCTCCGGCGGCGACGTGCAGTACATCCTCATCCTGGACGCCTACGGGAACTGGATCGACACCCTGCTGTGGCAGCTGAGCGACTTACGGCAGTGGGAAAACGACTCGTTCGACTTGAGCAACTATGCCGGCTACACGATCAAGATCCAGTTCGGCACGTTCAACAACGGCGTTGGCGGAGTCTCCAGCATGTTCGTGGACGACGTGACGCTCCAGGCCTGCCCGTGATGGAGGAAAGCGCCGGCTGGTTCGACAGGCTCACCAGCCGGCGCCTGTGACCCGAATCATTCAGCCTTCTATTAACCTTCCGGCGAGGATGCACCAGGCGTTCCAGTCGATCAGCTCCAGCGCGTCGACCACCGCCCACAGGTCAGCGCCCGCCAGGATGATCCCGTGCCGCGGCATCAGCACCGCGGCAGCGTCGGAGGCCATGAGTTCACGCCTGGGTTCCAGACAGGAGACAATGCTGTCCGC
>Ga0073934_10011483_pt1 | contig 10702 bp, 8 predicted proteins | sample LarsenN4metaG_FD_76834 | JGI IMG/M metagenome (GOLD analysis project Ga0073934, IMG submission 76834) | Hot spring sediment bacterial and archeal communities from British Columbia, Canada, to study Microbial Dark Matter (Phase II) - Larsen... ... | reverse complement strand
TTTAAGACTTGCCACATATCGACTTCACGATTACGTCCCCCTAGTTTGGGCGGTGGAATCAAGTCTTTTATTAATTCTCGTATTGTGTTTGTGTCAGGTTGCTGGGATAAGCTTTACTCATGCCGCTCTCTCGGTGCTGTTTACTAAACTATTTACAGCCTATACTGAGAGAGCTTTTTTACAAACTACCCGACTTTTCAAACACCCTCTAAAATACCAGCCATAAACTCTGCCAAGAAGAAGATATTATCCTCTTTAATGCAAGCCGATAATATTTAATTTGATTTGATTTTTTCTGAAAAACATTGGACAGAGCCTGTAAATGTAATTACAGACCCAAAATATTGTTTTCAGCTAAAAATCTTCTTCCATGCAATTGCAATTTGAATCAACAGATATATTTGCTGACATCGACCCTCGGCTACAAAGACTACTTGAACGCAAAAGCCGAGGAATAACTATAGCTGCTACTACATCCACTGAAAAAGAAGAAGTTGCAGTTATTGCTAAGGTAAACAACCTGAAGGAATGGCTATCTATGAACGAAGTCTATCCGGGTGCTGACTTGGGTAGTACGCCCAATGGTGAGCGAATTGTCACAGGTAGAATTCCGGTTTCCCGAATTGAGCATATAAAGCAGTCCGACTGCGTGGTCAGCTTGAAACCAGCACAAGCACTAAAACCAGCTATAAATATTAATTCTCCAGCGACTGTTGCTATACAAGACCTTTGTTCTCAAAATTCTCTAGAAGAACAGGGAAGTAGTGTTGTAGTTGGTATTATTGATGTCGGTTGCGACTTTGCTCACAAAAATTTTCGTAATCCTGATGGTTCTACAAGATTGTTAGCTTTTTGGAACCAGGATGGTCATTCTAATCCTAAAAGTCCCTATGGATATGGTCAAGAGTACAAGCGGGATGAAATCAATCAAGCCCTTAGCGCAAGTGATCCTTATGCTGCTTTGGGATACGAACTAGAAGAAAGGGCCCACGGGACTCATGTCATGGATATTGCCGTTGGTAACGGACAAGGGAGTGGTTTGTCGGGTGTAGCTCCCGGCGCAGATATTGTGTTTGTTCAACTATCTCAAAATGAATATACTCCTCTGATTGAAAATGGTGAAAAAGCCCTAGAAAGTTGTTTTGGCGATACGGTGGCGCTGTTAGAAGCAATGAGATATATCTTTGATATTGCTGGCGATCGCCCTTGTGTAATTAACATTAGTTTGGGGCTATATGGTGGGCCTCATGACGGTACAACTTTAGTTGAACAGGGTATTGACGCTTTAGTTTCCGAAAAACCAAACCGAGCTATAGTAATTGCTGCTGGTAATAGCTACGATACAGGTATCCATGCATCTGGAATTGTGTTGCCCAATCAGCATTTTGATCTCCAGTGGCAAATCCCCCACAGGAATCCCAGACAAAAAGAAATAGAAATATGGTACGACGGGGGCGATCGCTTCCAATTAGAAATTATTGCTCCCGATGGTAGTAGTCTAGGTCGGGTAGATTTGGGAGAAAACGGAGAAGTGGTAGACACTGAAGACAACACCATCATCTTTTTCACTAACCGCCACTCTGACCCCAATAACGGAGATAACGTTATTTGCGTGTTTATGGAACCTGATTTACCAGGTGGGATTTGGACGCTACGCCTCCACGGTATTCATGTCATCAATGGGAAATTTCATGCTTGGATTGAGCGTGAAGATCACAGCCAAACTTGTTTTGTTCCTCCCCACGATAATACCCATACCCTCAACACTATTGCCTGTGGATATAAAAGCATCGTGGTTGGTTCCTACGATAATACTAAAACCAATAAGCCCCTATCATTCTTTTCTAGTTCCGGCCCCACACGCGATGGACGGCAAAAACCAGATTTGATTGCTCCTGGCCATCACATATGGGCTGCTGCCTCACGGACAGCAACTCAAGTTGTACGTATGTCTGGTACTAGTATGGCTGCTCCTGTTGTGACTGGGGCGATCGCTTTAATATTTGCTGAAGCCCTTGCCCATAACCAGTCACTCACCATTGAGGAGATTCGTGAGCTTTTAGCGGCTAGTACCCAAAAGAATTTTCCCATACACAGCCAGCCGGAGCGCTACGGTTATGGAGCGATCGACCTCAATGCAGCTGTGTTAGCTGTACAAGACAAGTTTACTCGGTTATGATATTATGATTCCAGGCATATCTGAACTAAATTTTCCTGTAATGTTATAATGGATGATTTGGTTGTAAGCAAATGAGTAATAAGCACCTACGCTTGATTAAATGTTCAGGCGACAAACTAAAAAAAATAGAACCGAACATAGTGGACTGGGCGCGACAAAATGAAAGTCCCGACGAGCCAATTGCAGTCACGGTAAAGGTGGCTGAGGATGGTTATATACCAAATTTTGTCAACCTCCGCGCTCAAATATCGCCTAAGCTGTTTACAGCAACAGTCACAGAAACAGATTTACAAAAATTAGAAGCAGACCCACGCGTTATTTCTTTAGGTACGCCCAGACGTTTACATGCAACAATTTAGTTTCAGTTCGGCTAGCTTTGTGTAGAAGAGCATTAAAACTGAAAGTACTCGTTGTTATGACGTTTATTGTAAATTCATGGTTCCTTATCTGCTGTAACATAAATTTTTATATTTCTTCTTTACAAAAGGGTGGGTCATAAGCTCATCCTTTTAACTTTGGGGCTTGGGACAATTAATTTAACAAAAATTTTAGAATCTTAATGTGATTCGCGATCACTGCTGATGGCTAAACGCAGAGTTTTCCTGATATAGCGCTTTTCGTATTAGTCAAAAAAAGAAGTTATCTGTGTTCATCCGTGTGCGTCGGTGTTCGTTTTAAAAAAACTAACTTTTGCAAAATGGCCTTGGGGGCTACCTTTGAGTCCCGATACATAGTGTAGATTTGATTTGCAAAGATGCGATCGCTGGAATGAAAAACAAAATCAAGGACACCCATAATAGGTGTCCCAAAATCAATCAGTCTAAAAAACCCAAACTATTTACTGTTCCCATTACCTCCATTACCACTGTTAGTAGTCAGAATTCTTTCAGCTAGCTTATCAGGTACTTCTTGCAGATGGTCGAATTCCCAGTGGAAAGAACCAACGCCGAGAGTTTGCGATCGCAACTCTACGATAAAATTGTGCATTTCAGCTTGGGGCAAATAAGCTGTAATACTATCCCAACCTTGCCAATCGTGAATGGCTTCGTAACCTAAAATCTGCCCCCGTCTACCAGTCACCAACTGCATAACTTTCGAGGTGAACTCGCTGGGGGTTGTGACTTGTACTCGCAGAATTGGTTCTAGGAGGGTGGGTTGACACTGAGTCATTCCGGTTTGCATTGCTACACGGGCAGCTTGCTTAAATGCTTGTTCGGAACTATCGACAGTGTGATAAGAACCGTTGGTTAACGTTACCGCCACATCTACAACCGGGAAACCCAATGGCCCATGTGCTAAAAATTCCCGCACACCCATTTCCACACCAGGAATATACTGCTTGGGAACCACACCACCAACAATGGTTTCCTTGAAGCTAAAACCTTCACCTCGTCCTAAGGGTTGGATGTCGAGATAAACATCACCAAACTGACCGTGACCACCACTTTGGTGCTTGTAGCGCCCGTGAACTGATGAAGCTGGTTTGCGGATAGTTTCTTTGTAAGGTATTTGTGGCAAGTGGGTTGTCATCGGCAAATTATACTTGCGGCGCAGGCGATCTAGTGCCACTTGCAAATGAATTTCGCCTTGACCCCAGAGGATAACTTCATGGGTGTCACCGTGTTGTTCCCAAGCAAGAGAAGGGTCTTCTTCTAACAACTTGGCGATCGCACCACTTAGCTTCACTTCATCGTTGCGTTTTTCGGGAATAATCGCCAGGGCATAAACTGGTTCTAGTTGTCTAGTTTTGGGCAATTCCTTAGCAGTATTGTTAGAAAGTGTATCTCCTGTCTTGATACCCTCCATCCGGCTTAAAGCGACAATTTCTCCAGCCCCAGCTTGATTAACTTGTTGTAGCTGTTGTCCCATAAGACGATAAATACCACCAGCCCGGACACCGTTGAGGACTATACCATCAGTTAATTTACCTTGCCAAACCCGCACCAAGGAAAGTTTTCCACCTTGAGGAGTGTAATAGGTCTTTAACACCTGGGCGATCGTGGTGCCGTCTTTTTGGTTACTTAAGCGGCGTTCAGCTGTGGTTTCTGGTTCAGGTGCTTCTCTTACTAAGGCTTCTAGTAGGGGTCTAACTCCGTAATCTTGTTCAGCAACACCAAAGAATACTGGTACTACTAAATCCGCCCCTAATTCCATTTTTAAATCTTTGAGAATTTCTTCTTGGGGCGGTTCAATGTCTTCTAAAAGTTCTTCTAGTAAGTGGTCGTCAAAATTTGCTAAAGCTTCGAGCATTTCTGCTCGTGCAATGTGTTCTTCTTCTTTTAGTTCTTCGGGAAATGGGACTGGATCAGCAGGCGCGCCGGAATGGTAATGGTACGCTTGTTCAGTAACCAAGTCAATAAAACCAATTAGCTGTTCCCCTCCCATAATTGGGTATTGGTGCGCGACGAGGGGACGACTAGAAACGGCTTTGAGGGCGTGCAGTGTTTCCAAAACGTGGATATTCGCCCGATCCATTTTGTTGACAAAGACTAGATGGGGAATTTCCCAATCATCCAGGAATTTAAATAGAGGAGCAAGGGTGAGGACGCGATCATTGATGGGTTCGCAAACTACAATTGCCGCATCAACTCCAATTAAGGCGTTGTAAGTTTCTTGAGCAAATTCTACACTGCCGGGGCAGTCAATAAAGGTGAAGCGAATGTCATTGTATTCAGTACTGGCTGTGCTGACTTCTACACTCATTTGGCGATCGCGTGCTTCTTGAGAGCTATCGCCGACTGTGTTACCATCCTTAACGCTGCCTTTGCGAGAAATAGCACCTGTTACAAATAACAAGCTTTCTAGCAAGGTTGTTTTCCCACTCAAATAAGGGCCGACAATTGCTACATTTCGCGAACCCGATTTCACTTTTTCGTTCATAAAAACTCCTTTGCGGTCTTATGTCCATAACCGCCTTATAGTTGAGTTATGAAGAGTTCAAAACCGTTATTTAGGAAATTATCCCGCCTTTAAATTGACATTAACTCGCCTTTAACCAACCGGCAAACAATCGTATTTTGTTGTAAGATTTCGGTCACTAAAAATTAAAATCTACGAATTTATCTATATAAAATTAAAGTTTAGTAAAAATATTGCAAAATTAACCAAATATTTGTTAATAAAGCGTAACTAAATGCAGTTACGAGATAGTTAAAGTATATGCCAGTTAAACTCTATCAATATCGCCGCCAGACATGGGCAAGTTTCATATTTATAAGTGGAATCATTCTCTTACCTTCCCCTAGTCTCCCTCTTCCTCCATCTTTGTTGGCACAGAATACTCCTAGCAACGCCACAGACTATTTAAATCAAGGATTACAAGCTGTGCAGACAGGGAGAATACAAGATGCGATCGCCTATTTTCGCCAAGCTGCCCAATTAGATCCCAGCCTCGCGCCAGCACATTACAATTTGGGTTTAGCACTGCGGCAAGCTGGACAATTACAATCTGCTGCGGATGCATTTTATCGAGCCACCCAAGTTGATCCCAAGTTTGCTTTAGCTTATGCGAATTTGGGCGGTGCGTTATTAGAAGGCAATAATTTACAGCAGGCAAATGATTATTTACAAAGAGCAATAGAACTTGATCCCAAATTGGGTGTGGCTCATTACAATTTAGGATTAGTAAGAGAACAGCAGCAAAATTGGGATAAAGCGATCGCATCCTTTAAAAAAGCAATGGAATACAGCAAAAATGCACCAGAACCAGCTTATCATCTAGGCATATGTTATCTGCAACAAAACAAACTCGATAAAGCCAAAGATGCCTTCCGCAAAGCAATACAAATAAATCCCAAATATCCAGAAGCTTATTATAGTCTTGGTTCAGTTTTATATGGTCAAGGCAAAGCAAAAGATGCCCTAGAAGCCTTTAGAAAATCTGCTGAAGCTAACTCTAATTATCCCAATGCTTATTACGGTGCGGGATTAGCTTTTATCCAATTGCAGCAATATGCAGATGCAGTACAAGTATTACAATTTGCCAGAGATTTGTACAAAGCTCAGAATAATCCCGAATGGGCAAACAAAGCCGAGCAACTGTTGCAACAAGCACAAAGAATGAATTAGGTATCGGGAACCTCAACATGAGCTACATTCTGGCATTAGATTTAGGTACGACTGGTAACCGCGCTTTTGTGTTTGATGTTGTTGGTAAAATTGTCGGACAAGCATATCAGGAATTAACACAGTATTATCCTCAGCCGGGATGGTTAGAACACGATGCTGAGGAAATCTGGCAAGATACTTACAGGGTAGTGCAAACTGCGATCGCTAATGCCAAAATTATTCCCAGTGAAATTGTGGCAATGGGGTTAACGGTACAGCGGGAAACCTGTTTAATTTGGGATAAAACTACTGGAAAACCCCTGCATCGCGCGATAGTTTGGCAAGATCGCCGCACTGCTCCTTTATGTAATAAATTACAGACACAAGGTTACGCCCAAGAGATTTATGATCGCACTGGTTTAGTGATTGATGCTTATTTTTCGGCTACAAAACTAAGGTGGTTGCTAGATCATGTTACAGATGTTGATCTCAAAAATGTTTTAGCTGGAACAATTGATACTTGGATTCTGTGGAAACTCACAGGCGGCAAAGTTCACGCGACTGATCACAGCAACGCTAGCCGCACAATGCTGATGAACTTGACAAGTTGTGAATGGGATGAAACTTTACTGGAATTATTTCAAATTCCCGCTCATATTTTGCCGGAAATACTACCTAGTTTAGGGAAATTTGGTGTTACTGATTCCAGTTTACTAGGTGCAGAAATTCCCATCACTGCCGTTTTGGGCGATCAACAGGCAGCTTTATTTGGTCATGGATGCGATCGCCCTGGTTTAATGAAATGTACTTACGGTACTGGTAGCTTTTTAGTTGCTCACACTGGCTGCGACATCGTCCGTTCTCAAAATCAACTGATTTCCACAGTCGCATGGACGCAAATTCGCAACGGTAGCTTAGATGTGGGCTACGCCCTCGAAGGTAGCATGTTTACCAGTGGAGCATGTATCCAATGGCTGCGGGATGGCATCCAATTAATCAAAACTGCTGCGGAGACAGAAGCGATCGCCAATCAAGTTACAGATAACGGTGGTGTATATTTTGTACCTGCCTTTAGCGGACTGGGCGCACCCCACTGGGATATGAGTGCCAGGGGAGCTTTTTTTGGTATTACCGCCGCCGTCCAACCGCAGCATTTAGTTAGGGCTGTGTTGGAAGCGATCGCCTACCAAGTTAAAGAAGTAGTGGCAGCAATCAGTGTAACTTGCAGCACACCAGTAGAAAAATTAACAGTAGATGGTGGTGCGTGTGAGAACAATTTTCTCATGCAATTTCAGGCAGATTTGTTAGGTATTGCGGTGGAACGTCCAGTGAACCGGGATACCACAGTTCAAGGTATTGCTTTTGCGGCTGGTTTAGCAGGGGGATTTTGGAAGAGTTATGCGGAACTAGTACAGCAAAGGCAAATTGATCGTTACTTCTCGCCTAGTGATAGAAGTGAGTATGCAATGGTCAATTTTATGACTTGGCAAAAGGCAGTAGAACGGGCTAAGTATTGGGCAGAATAGACAAGCTGTTAGTAGTCTGGAGTTAAATAAAAAACCGCACCAGGCGCAGAGGACGCAGAGGAAGAAGAGGAGAGGATAAAACTAGAAATTGGTTTACTCGGCAAAGTTTGTGTGACAGAGTACTAGGAAGATTTGGTCAATATGATGTAATTTACGAAAACCCCACAATGACGCTTGTATCAGAATTGATGACAATTTAAGAAAAATGAACAATAACCATGTCTAGAACAAAAATCCTAATAATGGTGTTGGTCTGACTACTACCAGTCCTGACAAATCTACCACTCATATGGAAATGTTGTTGGCTCTCAAGAAAACAAGCAAGTAAATAGGGAGATGCGATCGCATTACGTGTTGAGTTTGAGTAGTGCGATCGCATTGTAGATTGAGAGCAGGCTATGCAAAAATGTAATTTTTGCAGCAACGGCAAAAGTGAAAACAGACAGTATTTTTTACCAATTATTTGCAGAATTTCCCAGTATTTTCTTTGAGTTGATTGGACGCTCCCCCAGTAATAGTCAAGATTATCAGTTTCGCTCGGTAGAAATTAAACAAACCGCTTTTCGTATTGATGGCGTATTTCTACCACCAGAAGACAGTCCAGACAAAACAGTATATTTCTGTGAGGTACAGTTTCAAAAAGATCAATTTCTCTATCACCGGGTATTTGCAGAACTATTTCTGTATTTAGACCAAAATCCATCTACCTACGACTGGTACACTGTTGTTATTTACCCTAAACGGAGCCTGGAACCAGATAAAAACAGGCTGCATCAGGTTTTACTAGAAAGTTCAAAAGTGCAGCGTGTTTATCTTGATGAACTAGAAACCTCAGCAAACAGGTCTTTGGGTATTGGTGTTGTTAAGTTAGTAGTAGAACCAGAAGAAAATGCTGCTAACTATGCGAAACAACTCATTGCACAAGCAAGGCAAGAGGGAGGAGATCGTTTATCTGCAAGAGCGATAATAGATTTAATCGAAACAATCATAGTCTACAAATTTCCACAATTAAGCCGCCAAGAGGTGGAAGAGATGCTGAAATTGAGCGAACTAAAACAAACTAGAGTTTACCAAGAAGCATTGGAAGAAGGACGACAAGAAGGACGACAAGAAGGACGACAAGAAGGAGTCAAAGAAGGTAAGTTAGCTGCTGTTCCCCTGTTGCTAAAAGCAGGAGTGAGTGTAGAAGAAATAGCTCAACAGTTAGAAGTTGAGATTGAAGCAGTTAGGCAAATAGCACAGCAACAGTCTATAGGTTAAAGGCGAAAAGGGAAAGGGGTCTATTTTGAAAATTGAAAATAAGCATAGATAAAGTAGGTGTGATCGCCTCTGCTACACCATCATCCAACCTCAGAAGTTTACTTTTCAAGCTTTGAGGTTCAGCATTCGAGTTTGGAACATGAAATTTCTCACTTGAAACGAGAAAATTCTTACTTGAAATGAAAAGTTTCTTACTTGAAACGAGAAATTTCTCACTTCAGATGAGAAACTTCTAGGTTAAAACGAGAAACTTTTCACTTGTAATGAAAATAGCCGAGTTTAAAACTTCATCATTGAAGCTGAAAACAAGAAGAAGCGCCTATTCATGTGTCTGCTCTTTAGGCGCTTCTAACTTGAACATTTCCAGTTCCATTTTATAGTAACGATTTGTGCGTCCAATGGGAATCATGCCTAATCTTTGAATAACGCGCAGTGATCTGACATTCTCTGAACGCGCGATCGCATAAATTACAGGTAGTTTTAAAGTGTTAAATCCATAATCCAAAATTGCTTTTGCTGCTTCAGTCGCATATCCTTTACCCCAAGCCGATTTCTTCAAATGCCAGCCAATCTCGTAATCTTGGGTTAAGTTTTCTTCCTCGTCTCGCAGTTGGATCAAAATAATAGTTCCAACAATTTCTCTGCTATCTTTAAGAGCGATCGCCCATAAGCCAGTACCATTATTGAGTTGGGCAAAGTTTGTCACCCACCGTTGCAGTAGATTTCTGGAACTCTCAACACTATCAACTTTGGTGATCAAAAAGCGTGTGACTTCATGATCACCGTAAATTTGAAATGCTTGCTCAGCGTCTTGTTCTGGAACCCAAGTACGAATAATCAGGCGATCAGTTTGTGTAAGGATAATCATCAGGGTAATTATACATATCAACTACACCTCAAATTATCCTTACTTGATGGTTACTCCTCCACCCTTAGGGGAAGCCTAAGAAGGTGCGTCTATACACTCCTCACATTCCTCACACCTTCTAATCACCCCCGATTCCTCATCCCTTAATCTTTAGCAACCACTCTCTTTTCCACCACACTTGAGAGACGATTGATATTAGCACTTAACAGTGGCACTTCTTGTCGACATGTTTGACAAAACCAGTAGAGTTCACCATGACGGACATGACGCAACAGAGAATCTCCGCAACATGGACATGTGTTGCTTCTCATGTTCATATTAATGTCCTCCTTAAAAAATTGTTGATTTTAAAATGTGGTTAGAAAAACTTGTTTAAAACAGGATTTTTGCAGAATGAATTCGTCCATTTAAATTAGCACGGCTAGTGATAATTTGTTCATAAACCGCTTCGTACCCATTTACCATTTGGGTGACGCTAAATTTGTTTTCTACATATTCTCGGCAAGTACGACGATTTAATTCCAGTGCTTTAGGAATCATTATCGCCATTTCTTCAAAACTTTGACAAACAAAACCTGTCACACTGTGAGCAATAACTTCTGGTACAGAACCCCAATTCATTGCAATGACTGGTGTACCAGTTGCCATTGATTCAATCATTACCAAACCAAAAGGTTCTTGCCAAGTTATGGGGAACAGAGTGATTGCAGCATTACCAAAAAGTTCTGCTTTCTCGGCGTGATTTATTTCTCCAAGAAACTGAATTTGCTGACCATCAATTTGGGGAGCAATTTCTTTTTCAAAAAAATCTAAATCCACTGC
>Ga0073934_10011482_pt1 | contig 10702 bp, 8 predicted proteins | sample LarsenN4metaG_FD_76834 | JGI IMG/M metagenome (GOLD analysis project Ga0073934, IMG submission 76834) | Hot spring sediment bacterial and archeal communities from British Columbia, Canada, to study Microbial Dark Matter (Phase II) - Larsen... ... | reverse complement strand
GGTGTTCACGTCGTCAACGCTGTCCACCAAGTCCAACGCCAGCGGCGACGCCTTCAACGCCGTGCTGGCGAAGGCGATCGTGAGCGACGACTGGGTCATCGCCAAACACGGCGCGCGCGTCGACGGCATCATCGTGGACTCCGATCCCGGCGGCCGCGTCAAGGGAGTGGCATCGATGACGGTGACGCTGCGGCGATTGACGCTCGCGGACGGCAGGACCATCGATCTCGACACCAACACGGTGATACAGGAAGCGAAGTCCACGAGGCAAGGACGCCAAGCGCATCGGCATCGGCACCGGTGTGGGCGCGGCGATTGGCGCGATTGCGGGCGGTGGAACGGGCGCCGCGGTTGGCGCTGCCGTCGGTGGCGGCTCCGGAGCGGCCGCCTCGCTGGCGACTCGCGGTGATCCTGCCGAGATCCCAGGTGAGTCAGAGCTGCGCTTCACCATCGAGACCCCGATCACCCTCACCGAGGAAAAGTAGCCACACCAGTCGAGCGTGGTGCCGGGTCGTTGCCGGCATCCACGCTGACCGCGCGACACGCGCCGCTGCAGCGACTGTCTCGGCTGCGTTGTCATGGATTCTGGTGCGGCAGCCTCATCTCCTCGCGCGAAGCATCACGGTCGACATTCCTGCCGTACCCAAGCTGTGCCCTTAACGAGTGACGACCTTCGCCCGGCGGAGCTTCGCGAGGACGGGCATTTCTCTTGCTCATCTCTCACCCTGAACCGTGGCGAGGTGAACAATGGATAACGAGATGTTGATCGTGATCGCAGTCGTGGCAGTGGCTGTGCTCGTCGTCGCCGCCCTCTGGGTCGCGATGAGGAAACGCCGCACCTCGGCGCTGCGTGCACGTTTTGGACCCGAGTACGACCGCGTTCTGAAAACGTCGCGCACGCCGGCAGAGGCGGAACATGAGCTGAAGCAGCGGGAGTCGCGCGTGAAGTCGTTTGCCGTGCGCCCGCTGTCGCGCGAGGATGCGGACCGCTTCGGTGACTCATGGCGGGCCGTCCAGGCGCAGTTCGTCGATGATCCGCGCGCCGCCGTCCTCGAGGGCGACCGCCTGATCGTCGAGGTCATGCGCGCACGAGGATACCCGGTGGATAACGATCCGGATCGCCGGCTCGACGACCTTTCCGTCGATCATGCGCACGTCGTCAACCACTATCGTGCCGGGCGGGAGATTGCCGCGCGTCACGAGCGCGGGCAGGCCAGCACCGAGGATCTCCGCCAGGCCATGGTCCATTTCCGCGCGCTGTTCGAAGAACTGGTGGCGACGGATCGGCCGACTGCAAGGAGGGCATCATGAGTGATGAGCGTCTGACGACCAGCGATATCGCGCGCAAGATGGAGAGCGAGCCAGAGGATCGAAACGTCAGAGCCGCGGCGAAGGAAGATGCGCGCGCGCTGCCGATGTTCGCCGGCGACGAGGCGGCGGGCTATCGCACGCGCTGGGAGGCGATCCAGACCGGCTTCGTGGACGAACCCCGACACGCCGTCGAGGAAGCCGACGCGCTGGTGGCGCAGGTGATCAAGCGGCTGTCGGAAGTGTTCGCGCAGGAGCGGACGACCCTCGAGCGCCAGTGGGATCGCGGCAATCAGATCTCGACTGAGGAGCTTCGCATCGCGCTGCAGAAATACCGTTCGTTCTTCGACCGCTTGCTCTCACTCTGAGCGGGTCCAATTCGTGGGGAGTCCGGGGTTCACGTGCGTCGAGGGCTGGTCACGTCACTGACCGACGAAGCGGCCAAGCCCTTTCAACCCCTCGACGTGATCGAACACAGCCTTCAGCACCATGAGCATGGGCACGGCGAGGAGCAGCCCCGGCACACCCCACGCCCAGCTCCAGAACGCAATCGCCACGAAGATCGCGACGTGATTCAGCGACGCGGCGCGGCTGAGCAGGTGGGGCGTGAGGAACATGCCTTCGATCGTGGTGATCGCAAGCGCGACGGCCGCCACCAGGGCCGCCTGCTCGAGTGTTCCGAACTGGACGTAGCTGACGATCGTGAGACATGCGGTCACGATCAGCGGACCGAAATAAGGGACGGTATTCATCACGCCCGCGAACACGCCCCACACCAGCGGCTCGTCGATGCCTAGCCACCAGAGCGCCAGCCAGGTAGCGACCGCAACGGCCACCGAGGTCGCCGCCTGAACCCAGATGAACCGGCCGATCTGCGTCGCGATGTCGTTGAGAATGCGAACGGTGATTCTCTTACTGTTGCCGCTCGCCATCTGTGCGACCAGCTTCCTCTTGAACGAGTCATCTTCGTACAGGAGGAAGATCGTGAGGAACAACACGGTGACCGCCTGCCCGAGGAGGCCGACCATGCCGATGCTGCCGGTCCAGATCATGTCGGACACGCGCCAGGGCTGTTGCACCTCCACTCTCGTGACCCCGGGACTCTTCGACGCAGGTGTGGCTTCGGCCGCGGCGGAGTCCACGGCTTGCGCCGCCGCCTGAATCCGCTCCAACGCGGAATCGCCCTGCACACGCCGCTGCTGCCGAAACGTCCTGCGCAGCTGCTCGGCTCCCTCTGGCACCTTGGTGAGGACCGAGTCGATCTGTGGCCACAGGACCGTCCCGCCGGCGCCGATCGCTCCGAGCAACCCGAAGACGACTGCGACGGACGCGAGCAGTCGCGGAACATGCCAGCGTTGGAGCCGGTCCACGATCGGGTCGAGCATGTAAAAAAGCATCACGCTCAGCACGATCGGGAGCAGCAGCGGAGCCGCGAATCGCAGCATGACGATCACGGCGCAGGCAGCGAGCACGTGGACCGACGCACGGCTGCTCCAGATCGACCGCATCGGACGATCGGCTTCGGGCGATGCGGCCGGCGGCGGTTCCTGCTGCGCTGGCGCAGGGCGGTGTAACACGCCTGCTCGCGTTTCAATCGTCGTGCCAGCACGACATGGGGCGTGGGCGGTCGGTCTTAGACCGTCACGGGCTGCTCACCGGCCGCCGCCGCCAAGGGTCAGCTTCCAGGCGCGCAGACTATTGTTTCTGGAGCTCCAGCTCACGGAGTTTCTCGAGCTCCTCGAGCTCGCGATTGTTCGTGCAGTAGAACTCGTAGATCTCTCCGTTTCCGAGCGTCCAGCGCCGTGGCGCGGATTTCCACGGCTTGGTGAGCACTTTGGGATCGTCGACGGTGATCTCGACGATCAGGTAGTTCATCGACGGCCGCGTATAGCGCTCGGTCACTCGCAGCGCGTCGCTGTGAAACCAGCCGTTCGGCATGATGTACGTACGCTCGTCGAAGCCGGTCGATTCGACAACGAGCGTATCGCCTTCCCAGCGTGCCGCGCTGTTGCCGTGGAAGAGCGGCTCCGGGTATTTCGGCAACGGCCGTCCGTCGGTGTGGATCACGCGAAAGTTGTTCAGGACCTCGAAGAGCTGCACGAGCATCTCGGGCTTGTGCACGAGCATCGTCGAGTACGGGTTCTGCAGCCAGATCGCAGGAACACCGCGCGGCATGCAGTTGACGGACGACTTCGACAGCTCCAGCTCGGTCGGTGTCATCGACTTGATCTTCTCGAGCGCCCACGGTTGAAACGACGGGCGTTCTTCCGGTGTGACCTTCGGGTCGAACTGGCGCTGGGCTGCCGGATCGACGCCGTAACGTCCGCTCACCCCCTGTCCGGCGCTGTTCGGCAGCCAATGGCCCGACAAGTCAGGGCGCCCGTTCGGGAGCCGCGGTGGCGGGCCGCCGGGAGGCATGACCTTGATCGTGTATTCCTGCTGTTGCGCGAACGCCGCGTCAGTCCACAAGGAGGGCAGCGTTGCGAGCACTGCGCACGTGATGCCGTAGCCAAGAACGCGCTTCATCGGATGCCTCTGCATTCGTAGTACGCAGGCTTGAACCTGCGCGGGTCGCAATTCAGTCCTGCAGTTGCCCGACCTGCCGCAGCACGCCGTCGGGGAATTTCATCGTGCCGGCGGCGGCGTAGTTCTTCCGGCCGTTCCGCGCGAGGCATCCCCGGACGAAGACCTCCTTGCCGATGTTGTCGATGAACAGCTGACGATCGTTGCCTGCCCGCCGCAGTGTGATCAGCGCGTAGGTCTGGAACGACCACGACTCGACCTGGCCGTTGGGCTCCTTCACATCCACATAGAAGTATGCGTGGGGATTCTGCCAGTCGAGTTTGGTGAGAACACCCGTGAAGTCACGGCAGTTCTTGGCGTCGAACTCCGCCGCGAAGGAGTGATGCGCACGAACAGAAACCGTCGTCAGAACGACCACGACGGACACGACAGCGAGCGCGGTTGTCATCCTCGTCACAGCCAATCCTCCGTTGGATGGCTTGTATATACGCGCCACTTCAGCCGGCTGTCAATGAATGGGTTCGTGTCCCTGGATCGGAGTTTGATTGCGAATCTGGTCATATGGCCACGCGCGACAAGCCGAACGATCCGCCGCCACCACGGCCGGGCGACGAAGGCGATCCCCGAGACGACGATACCCCGGAAACGCCGCCGACCGAGGCGCCTCCCGTCCCGGTGAAGGAACCGCCCGATGGAAGGGAACCGCGCGGCCCCTTCGTCGTGCGCTGAGCGTTTGTAAAGTTGCCTACGCGCGGCGGACGCGCAGCTAGACCGGACGCGCCTTCTCGTGACCGCGTACGGCTTGAAGGATTTCTTGCGCGGCTTCACCGGCGTCCCGGCCCGAGAACCCCGGCGGCAATTCGATCACTCGTCCGGCCGCCGCCACTCTGTTGAACTCGTCGGAGGCGCGGGTGGCGCTCGCATCGCGCAACTCCGAGCTGATGACCACGAGCCGCGGCCGCGTCGCCTTCAGCAGAATCAAGGCGTCGGGCACGTTGGATGCGGTCAGCGTTCGATAGCCGGCTTCCTTGAGCAGCTCACGCAGATAGACCAGGACATCCTGCGACTCGTCCACGCACAACACGTCGGGATCCTCGAATGAATCCGAGCCCGGCGCGCGCCGGTGCATGTCCTCGATCGAATCGGCCTCGGTCTCGTAGGGCTGAAAAACCGACTTGAGACGCGTGATCCGCAGGACGTCGTTGATCTTCGGTGAGACGGCGCACACCTTCAGCGTTCCCTGGCCGTGTCGCGTTTGTGTGAGATAGCGGGCGATCAGGCCGAGGCCGCCGCTGTCGATGAACTCGACCCCGCCGAGGTGGAGCAGCACGTGCGGGCTTTGAGGGAGGAGGCGGTCGAGACAGGCGCGCAGTGAGCGGGATTCTTCACCTGCCACGATCCGGCCGGTGCAGGTGACCACCGTCACGTCGCCGACGCATCGACTGTGTAACGTGAGCGACACAAGGCCCTCGGCTTTGGACGACCCGACCGGCTGATTATGCCTCAGGATCCTTACATCAGGGACAGCAGCTGGCGGCCGAGGAGGATATAGAGTGCACAGATGATCCCTTCACCCACGAGGACGCCGATCAGCATCTTCCTGATATCGATCTGCAGTGAGCCGCAGACGTAGCAGATGAGGTCGGTGGGGACGAAGGGGAAGAGGCTCCACCCGATGACGATGGGAAGCTCGCGGCGTCGCAGCAAGGTACGGACCCGTTCGACCTGTGCGGCATACCGGGACTCGAAGTACTCGGCCACTCCGAGCCGGCCCGACAGGTAGTAGATGCTCGCCGACGAGATCAGGACCCCGCCGATGGTCAGGAGGAAGTGGGGCATCGGCGGTAGAAACAGCAGGCCCAGCGGGATCAGGTAGGTGACGGGGATCAACGTGAACCCGCGGATGCACCCCATGACGAAGTAGACGGCGCCGGCGACGGCCGAGGACGCTGTTGACAGAACCAGGATTTCTTCCCGGACCAGGTCTACGCGCACGACATAGAAATACACACCGGACGCAATGATCGCGAGCCACAACGCGAGCGAGACGGTGCTCAATCGGGTAGGCACTCGGCTGCTACTACGCCGTCGAACGGCGCCAGGTTCACTCATGTTTCGGTAGGCGCGCGCGTTCTATCGTCCGGGACGACCCGTTGTACATGACAGCCGGCTGGCGCTGCCTGGCGCGCTCAGGACCGGCGAACGGCCGGATGAAACGGTCGGAGCCACAGTCCGGGCGGGCGGATACGGGAGGCCGCCGATTCTGACGCTCCTGACCGTCTTGGGAACGAGGCAGTCGGGAGATAATTGCGTTCGCAGCACGATATGCCGCTTCCGTCGGGTGATTCCTCGCGTCCGACCTGTCCTTCATGCGGCGTCGCCATGCCGCGTGGAACCCTGCTGTGCGATGCGTGCAGCGCGGGTGTGACGGGTGCGCCCGCCGGCAGCGCGGTGGCCCCCGATCCCCGCAGTGTCACGGGCGTCGTCACGGGCGGGGTCAATACTTCCTTCATACCGGGCCAGGGGTCGGTCGTTGACGCCTCGCTGGCGGCGCTCTGGAAGAAGTTCGGGCCGCGATATCAGATCACGAAGCTGCTCGGCGTCGGCGGCATGGGCGCGGTCTACCAGGCCTGGGATACCGAGCTCAATGAGCACGTCGCGCTGAAAGTGATCCGGCCGGATCTCGCCGACCTGGGCAGCGAGCCGGAGCGGATGTTCAAGCGCGAGCTCCAGCTCGCCCGACAGGTCACGCACAAGAACGTCATCCGCATTCACGACCTTGGCGAGGTCGCCGGCACGAAGTACATCTCGATGCCGTTCATCGAAGGCGCCGATCTGGCGACCATCCTGCGCGAACGGCGAACCCTGCCCGTTGCGGAAGCGATTCATTATGCCCGGCAGATTGCGTCCGGCCTGAGCGCCGCGCACGAAGTCGGCGTCGTTCACCGCGATCTGAAGCCGGCCAACATTCTGATCAGCGGCGACACGGCCATCATCACCGACTTCGGTGTGGCATATTCGCTGTCCGGTGGGCCGTCCGAGGGCGGTATCGTCGGGACGCTGCGCTACATGGCGCCCGAGCAGGCGAAGGGCCTTCCGGTCGATCACCGGGCGGACGTCTACGCCTTCGGGCTGATCTTTCACGAGATGCTCTGCGGCGTTCGCTTCAACGCCGACAACACGACCGAGATACTGCCCGGCCGCCGCGACGACGGGCTGCACGATTTCGAGCCGCAGTTCGGATGGCCGAGCGGGTTGAATCGCGTGCTCGCCCGCTGCCTTGCCGTCGATCCGCTCAAGCGGTACGGCTCCGCGGCGATGCTGGCCGACGACCTGGGAACGCTGGACGAAAACGGCTCGATCGTTGCCCGCCCGAGCTATCTGCACGTGCCTTCGTCGTGGCCGCTCATCGGCGGCCGCATGATCGCACGAGGGACCGCCGCCGCCACGCTGGCTCTGCTCGTGGCCGTGCCGCTCGTCGGTGGCGCCGCTTACCTGACCAGCGCCCGCCTCACCCGCAACGCGCTGGTGCAGCCCGAGCCGAAGTCAGTGCTCATCGCCGACTTCAACAACGAGACCGGCGATGAGGTGTTCAATCAGCTGATCGAGTCGGCGCTCAGCGTGGCGCTGGAAGGAGCGTCGTTCATCGACTCGTACTCGCGAACCGACGCGCAGCGGCTGCTCGAGCAGGTCGCGAAGGGGAAGCGCCTCGATGCGTCGAACGCGCGTGTGATCGCGCAGCGCGAAGGCATCGACATCGTGGTGGCCGGCTCGATTCGATCCGAGGGGGCGACCTACCGGATCGAGGTCGAGGCGATCGACCCGGTTCCCGGCACTGTGCTCGCGAGCCGCGCGGTGACTGCCGACGATCGCGACGAAGTGCTCGGGGCAATCGGACAGGTGGGCGCCGAGGTCCGCGCCGCGCTGGGTGACACGAGGCCTGAGAGCGCCATTGCCACGGGACGCGAGACGTTCACCGCGGCGTCGCTCGACGCGGCGAGCGCGTACATGCAGGGACAGGAACTGCTGAACAACAGCCGCTACGCCGAGTCGATTCCGCAGTTTCAGAAGGCAATCGCGCTCGATCCGGAGTTCGGGCGTGCCTACGCGAGCTGGGCGGTCTCGAGCTATTACCTGGGCCGGCGCGACGAGTCGGCCGAGTTGTACAAGAAGGCATTCGGCCTCACCGAGCGAATGTCCGAGCGCGAGCGCCTGCGCACCTACGGCACGTACTACCTGACTGTCGCGCGCCCCTATCCGGAAGCCATCGCCAACTACGCGAAGCTCGTCGAACTGTACCCCGCCGATCGGGTTGCCTACGGCAACCTCGCCGTTGCGTACTTCTACGATCTCAACTTTGCGAAGGCGCTCGAGGCGGGCCGGCGGGCCCTCGAGCTGTATCCGGCGTCGCTGAAGCTGCGCAACAACGTCGTCCTCTACGCCGTCTACAGCGGTGACTTTGCAACCGCGAAGAAGGAAGCCGAGCAGGTGCTCGAGTCCGACCCGACCTACTACCGCGCCTACACGTGGCTCGCGGTGGAAGCCGCGATCACCGGCTCGCAACCGGCGGCGCCGCTGTACGAAAAGATGGCGTCCACGGGCGCTGCCGGCGCGTCACTGGCGGCCATCGGCCTCGCCGATCTGGCGATGTACGAGGGGCGCTACGGCGATGCCGTGAGCGCGCTGCCGGATGCGATCGCGGCAGACGAAAACGCCGGCGACGGCGCCGGCGCGGCGGCCAAGGCGATCGCGCTGGCCGAAGCGCAGCTCGCACAGGGCAACCGGGATCGAGCGATGGCCTCGGCCCAGCGCGCGCTCGAGGCGAGCCGGAGCGAAGCGGTCATGCTCTCCGCCGCGCGGCTGATGGTGAATGCGCGTCGAGAAGCGCAGGCCCAGGAGCTCGCGACGGAGTTGAGCAAGCAGACGCAGGGTTACAGCCGCATGTACGCCGACATCATCCGCGCCGAGATCGCGCTGGCGCGCGGCGAACCCGCCAACGCCGTGGAGGCGCTCCGTCAGGCGCAGAAGGCGGCCGATCTCTGGCTGACGCACTTCCTGCTCGGTCGTGCGTACGTGGAAGCCGGCCGGTTCCCGGAAGCGATCGCCGAGTTCGAAAACTGCGTGCGCCGCCGCGGCGAGGCGACGGCGATCTTCCTCGACGATGTGCCGTCGCTTCGTTACCTGGCGGCGCTGCCGTACTGGCACGGTCGTGCCCAGGAAGGGCTCGGCCTGTCGGTCCAGGCCGCGACGAGCTACAAGCAGTTCCTGACCATCCACGAGACGGCCAACGACGCGCTCGTCAAGGACGCACGCGCGCGTCTCGCGAAACTGGCTCCGTAGCAAGCGGTACATTCGACGAGTTGTCGAGGCGTACCTTCCTCCTCTAGGGGTTGACCGTTATCGCGCGAACACCCTGACTCGTCGCCCCCACTCCTGTCGGACCGGTGACGGTGACGGTCGTCGAACCGGCCGCAAGCGGATCGAACGTCAGCCCGAAGCTGGTGCCCGGCGCGATTGCCACCGTGTTCAGGTTGCCGGCTTGAATGGGCTTGGTCACTACTTGTCCCGTTGCTGATGGCTCGTCAGACGACAGTTGTCCGACGGCCGCGTTGCTGTTCGAGAGCGTCACGACAAACGGTGGCCCGCCAGCGCGGGGAGCCTGCAGGAAGGTCAGCCCGGTATTGAGGCCATTGGGAAGACCCACTCGCACGTACCAACTCGTGTCGTTCGCAGCTCCTGCCGTCGTTGTCTGAACCAGGCCCTGGATCTCCACGGCGGGTGCGACGACTGAAACCGTCGATGTGGCCGATATGAACCCTGGAGCGGACACGGTCACGATTGCGGTGCCGGTTGTGTTCTCCACGCCCTGCACGTAAATCGGGACGCTGGTTTGCCCGTTGGTGAGAGTCGTCGTGAACGAGGCAGCTCCAGCAGTCGTGGCATTCGGAGCGACCAGTACCACCCCGGGTGCACTGCTCGAGACGGTCACGGTGACGCCGCCGTGCTGCGAGGCGCCGAGCGAGGCGCTGTTCGCGTCTTGCAGCCGGGAGCCAACAGTGGTCGTTGCCGGCACCGATATCGCCGGGCTCGTGACTGTCACCGTCCGGACGCCGGCAGTCGTCATCGTGGCCACACCGGGTGGCCCGGTGACAGTCACCGTTGTCGAGCCGACGGCGAGCGGATCGAACGTCAAGCCAAACGAGGTGCCGCCCACGATCGCCACGGTGTTCGAGTTGCCGGGCTGGATCGGCTTGGTGACGGACTGCCCTGTGGCCGCCGGTTCATCGGACGCCAACTGCGCGACGGTGGCGTTGCTGTTGGTGAGCGTGACGACGAACCCGGGACCGCCGGCGCGGGGAGCCTGCAGCAGGTTGAGTGCCGTGCCGTTCGCCTGCGGGATGCCAACGCGCACGTACCACGACGTGTCGTTGGCCGAGAGGGTCGTTGTCGTCGTCGGCAGCCCCTGAATCTCGACGCCGGCTGTGACGACTGTTACGGTTTGCTGGCCGCTGGTGAAGCCGGGCGCCGAGATGGTCACGGTCGCCTGACCGGTCGTGTTCTCCATGCCCTGGAGGTAATAGGCGACGGCGGTCTGACCGTTGGCCAGGTTCTGCGTGAACGAAGCGGTTCCCGCAGTCGACGCATTGGGCGACACCCGCACACGACTCGGATCGCTGGAGGCGACGGTGACCGTGACGCCGCCATGCTGCGACGCCCCGAGCGTGGCGCTGTTCGACGTCTGCAGACCGGACCCGACGGTGTCGGCCGCGGATACGCTGACTGCGGGTCCGGTGACGTTGACAGTGCGCACGCCGGCCGTGGTCATGGTCGCCACACCGGGGGGGCCGCTGACCGTCACCGTGGTCGAGCC
>Ga0073934_10011481_pt1 | contig 10703 bp, 7 predicted proteins | sample LarsenN4metaG_FD_76834 | JGI IMG/M metagenome (GOLD analysis project Ga0073934, IMG submission 76834) | Hot spring sediment bacterial and archeal communities from British Columbia, Canada, to study Microbial Dark Matter (Phase II) - Larsen... ... | reverse complement strand
GGGGCGCGGTGAAGGCCGCCGACGCGCTCTGGCCCGTGTACGGGCTGCGGCTGGCCGCCTACTCGACGCCCGCGTCGTGGGCTGGCTGGCCGACGCTGCGACAGCTCGACGCCACCCTGTCGAACGACCTGATTGGCCGGCCGCCGTTCACCGCGTGGCGCGCGTTCTCGCTCGAGTGGACGGGCGCGCTGGCCGTGCCCGAGGACGGCGACTACACCTTCTCGCTCACGTCCGACGACGGGTCCACGCTCGAGATCGACGGCGCGATGGTGGTCGACAACGGCGGCGCGCATCTGCGCCAGCGCGTGACGGGCACGCGACGGCTCGCCGCAGGCGTGCATCCGATACGCGTCCGCTACTTCCAGGGCGGCGAGCGATCGACCTTCACGCTGCTCTGGACGCGCACCACCGAGGGCTTTGCGCCAATCCCCGCCCACCGGCTGCTGCCCGAGCCGATGAGCGACACCGCGTATCGCCTTCGCCACGTGGCGCCGCTCGGTGCAGCGTCGCTCGTGGTGGTGACGGGCCTCCTCCTGGCCGTCCGCGTCCGCACCGTCCTGCAGGGCGTGGCGTCGGCCCTCGCCCCGCGGCTTGCCGCGCCTCTCGAGGCGCTGGGCCGGCCGTGGCCGGCCGTGGCCACCATCGTGGCGGCGGGCGTGGTGCTGCGCCTGCTGTCGACCTCGATGCCGGCCGTGCTCTGGCCCGATTCCGCGCTCTTCTACGAAACGATGCGCGAGATCGTGGCCGGCGACTGGACGTCGCACGACGCGTTCCGCACGCTGATCTATCCACAGCTGATGGCCCTCGTCCTCGGCTGCTGCCGGACGCCGGCCGCCGGGCACGCGCTCATCACCGTGCAGCACGCCCTGGGCCTGCTCTCGGCGGTGCTCTTCTACTTCACGGGCCGCCGCGCGTTTTCGCCCCACGTGGCGCTGGCCGGCGCGCTGGCGCTGGTGCTTCACCCCGTGCAGCTCTTCTACGAACTGAGCGTGCTCACCGAGACGCTCTTCACCTGTGCGCTGGCGACGGCGCTCTGGCTCACGGCACGCGCCCTGGAACGCCCGGACGCCCTGCGTGCGGCCGGCACCGGGCTGGCCACCGCGGTGCTCGTGCTGGTGCGGCCGGTGGCGCAGTACTTCCTGGCCTGGCCGCTCGCGGCCGTGGCCCTCGCGGCGGGCACGAGGCGCCGGCGCGCGGCGCTGGCGGTCGTGGTGGTGGCCTCGTACGCCGCGCTCGTCGTGCCGCTGATGGCGCTGAACCAGCGCCAGTACGGCTTTTTCGGCGTGAGCCTCGGCCAGGGCCTGGGACTCTACACGCGCGTCTTCCACATGGACGAACTCGCGCCCTCGCCCCACACGCGGTATCCGGCGCTCAGGGAGGTCTGGCGCTTCGCGCGCGAGGAAGCGTGGAGCCCGAACCGCGTGCACGACGAATTGAACTACGCCCGCGACTACACCGCTGCGACGGCCGACGCGGCGATGTACGCCTTCGCCCGCGAGACCGTGCTTGCGCAACCGCTACGGTTCGGGCTGACCACGGCGTGGCGCTGGGTGGTGCAGGCGGCCTCGCCCATCAGCAGCGTGCGCACCTGCACGTCGGCCGGCGGCCGCTACCTGTGCAGCGGCCGCATGGAGGGCGAGTCGCTGCCGCCGTTCCCGAACCTGCCCGCCCGTCCGTCGCGGATGCGGGAGGCCGTCGTGGCCTACGCCCGTGCCGGCGCCCTCGACATGCGCGTGGTGGCGCTGCTGGCGGCGGTGGGCGTGGCGGCCCTGCTGACCTCGCCGGAGCGGACGCTCGTGGGCGCGCTGCTCGCGGCCACGATCGTCTACGTCGTGCTCGTGCCGGCGGCGTCGCAGTTGCCGCAGGACCGCTATCGCCTGCCGGTGGACGCGCTGTTCTTCATGTTCGCCGCCCGCGGGGCCGTGGCGCTCGCCGGGCGTCTCGTGACCGACGCCCCCGCCCGTTGACGCCGGCTGCTAGAATGCGGGTCTCCCTCCCGTGGCCCTGAAAGACCCGGTGATTCGCGCCCTGTGGGGCGATGAGCTGTACCGTCTGGCGCTCGGGCCGTTCGATGGCTGGCATACCCCGCCCGCGCCCTCGGCCAGCCTGCGCGGCGCGCCTCCGGCGCTGAACGCGGTCTGTCGCACGACCGATGCCGCAGACCCGGACTGGCGTCGCGGCTACGACGACCTCGGTTTCCCGGCCGACCCCGCGCGCTTCCACCGGAAGATCTGGGAGTTCAACCACGCGCTCTACGGTCTGCGCCGGCTGCGCCGGCTGGCGCCAGAGGCCGAGGCCCTGGGCGTGGGCGCCGGGCACGAGGAAGTCATCTACTTCCTCGCCAATCGCCTGAGGCTGGTCGTGGCCACCGACCTGTACGAGGACGGCTTCCTGGGCGGTGAGGGCCAGGCCGACGTGCTGGACCATCCCGCGAAGTACGCGCCGTTCCCGTACCGCGAGGATCACCTGCAGGTGCGCCGCATGAACGGCCTGGCGCTCGACGCGCCGGATGACCGCTTCGACATCGTCTTCTGCCTCTCGTCGATCGAGCACTTCGGCAGCCTGGACGACAAGGCCCGGGCGCTCGGCGAGATGTTCCGCGTGCTGAAGCCGCGCGGCGTGGCCGTGGTGACGACCGAAGTGGTGCTGAACCGCCTGGGACGCGGCCGGCAATACTTCCAGCGCGAGGACCTGCTGCGACTGGTGGACGGCGCGGGCTTCCGGATCGACCCGCCCGTGGACTGGCGCGTCGAGGCCGAGTACGCCGCACGTCCGCTGGCGCTGCCCATGGACGTGCAGACGGTGCCGCATGTCGTGCTGCGGAACTTCAACACGATCTACACGTCGGTGGCGCTGTTCCTGCTGAAGCCGCCCTCGGGTGACCCGGCGCGCGATGCCGTGGTGGGCGACGAAGCGGTGGCCGAGGTGGAGCCGTATCGCTACGGCGCGGACATCGTGCCCGAGCAGGCCACGGTGCCGGTGGCGCCGCACCGCGTGCTCGCCACGAGCGTCACCGTGAGGAACACCAGCAACCATCCGTGGTTCGTCAACGACTCGCACAGCCACATGGTGCGCCTCGGCGCGTGGTTCGTGGACGCCGATGGCCGGAACCTCACGGGCGAGCCGGTATGCTTCGGCCTGCCGGGCGCGTTGCGACCGGGCGACGCCGCCACGATCGCGCTGCACCTGCCCGTGCCGCCCGAGGCCGGGCCCGGTACGCGCCTCTCGGTGGGCCTCGTGAAGGAACGCTGCTTCTGGTTCCGGGAGAAGGGCGTGCCGGACGTGGAGATCGGGCTCAGTATCGCCTGACTCCACCACCGTGGCCCGGGCCACGTCCCAGGCTACGCTTGAGCAGCTCCGGAGACGACATGGTCATTCCGTTCGACGAGTGGGCCAAGGAAGTCGACACGCTGTGCCTCCGACACCTGCTGTGCGACTGGAAGAACCTCGGCGGCGAGATCGACCCGCTGCTGGGCGGCCACGAGTGTGGTCATGCACCGATGGAGTTCGTGCGGTGGTGGGCGGAGAAGTACGACCTGATGTGGTTTGACCCGGACAATCCGTACGCGTTCTACTTCTAAGGGTCGGCACGTCGAGCCCGGACGCGAGCCCGGAACTGCGTGGGCTCGAGGTCGCACGTTGACGTCAACGAACCCGGTAGCTGGTACAGCCGCGGGACGCGTCCGTAGTCGAACACCCGATAGAGGTGGTAGCAGTCTGCGCGCCGTTCCGACACGCGTACCTCGTTCGCCGTCACGTTGAAGGGGAAGTGCTTGCCAAGCCCCGTCGTCTTCACCTCGATCAGCCTCGGAGTCGCATCATCGTTGAATGACGCGATGTCGAATCCGGCGCCGTCTCCCCTGGTCTGGGCGATCCATTCGACCTTCTTGGCAAGGTCCGGTCGCTCGACCACGTCGTGCAGGCGTCGCCGTTCGAACTCGAGCACGAACTCTTCGCCGAACATACCGAGCCGGCGGTTCTCTGCGTCGCGTCGAACGAAGTCGATCCTGTAGAACCGGGGCGGCTCGTCCGCGGTGACATCATCCACCACCGCGATGCGCTCCGGAGGCACTTCGACGACACCGGCCAGGCCGACAGCTTCGTCGAGAGTCCGCCGTGCCTGCGGTTCGACGACAGGCCCGTCGGCGAGCCTCTCGAAAAAGCGGGCGTTCGCGGCGAGCCATTCGAGCACGGCCTGCTCGAGCAACCCCTGATAGTTCTGCCGGGGGAGATATCCGGGAATGAAGGGCTGCCTGAAGTTGACGAGCACCGCACTGATGTTCTGATGTTTGAACTCGATCGAGCCCTTGCTGCGCCCGGTGGCCTGCTGCAACTGGCGATTGTGATCGGCCTTGCTGTAAGGCAGGCCGGACAGCTCTGCCTCGAGCATGCCGAAGTAGTCGGCCACCACCAGCTCGACTTCGTCTCGCGTCCAATCGCCTGGCATGAGGTTGAGGGACCGCTAACATCTTATGGTGGGGCCACAGCCGCCGTGTCCGGTATCGTTTCTCTGTGAAGCTACTTCGCGCCGCAATCCTCGCCGCCGCCGGTGCTGGGCTCTTGTTCATCGCCGCTGCTGGGGCTCAGGCGCCCCAGACGGCGGCCGGCGTCACGCCCACCACGATCACCCTCGGCCTCGAAGACACCGTCAACTCCTTCTCCACCGACGAAGAAAACCTCGGCTTCCGCCTGGCCTTCCAGGAGACCAACGACGCGGGCGGCGTCCACGGGCGCACGATTCAGTGGAAGGGCTACCCGCGCGGCGGCGGCGCGGCGGCGGCCGAAGCCGTGGCCAATGCGAAGCGGCTCGTGGAGCACGACGGCGTCTTCGCGCTCGTGAACTGGGGCGGTCCGCAGTCGATGGCGATCCTCGCCTACACGCGCGATGCACGCGTGCCGTACCTCTTTCCGCACACGGCGCTCGTGTCGTCGGAGGGCGAACGCTATCTCTTCACGTCGTTCCCGCGCTTCGAGGGCGAGGCGGCCGTGATGTTCCCGTTCCTCGCACGCGAGCGGAAGCTGACGCGCATCGGGATCGTGCACGACGTGAACGAGTACGGGCGGCTGTTCCTCGACCGGCTCACGGCCCTGGCGGCTTCGTCGGGCTACGCGGTGGCAGGCAACGTCCCGGTGGACGCGCGTGAGCCCGGCGACCTCAGCGCCGGACTGAAGCGCCTCGTGGATGCCGGCGCCACGGCCGTGGTGCTGGCGCTTTATCCCGCACAGGCCCGTCCCGTGGTCATGGCCAAGGGCGCCCTGGGGTGGTCCGGCACGCTCGTGTCGGCCGGTCCGCTCACCGACGAGCAGTTCCTCACCGTGCCCGGCGGCCACGCCAACGGCACGCTGGGCTTCTGCTACTACCCGGATCCTGACACGAGCGCCGAGCCCGGCGTGGCGGCGTACCGCGCGGCCATGGCGAAGTACCTCCCGGGGCGTCCGCGCAATCGCTACTCGCTCTATGGCTACGCCTACGGGCGCCTCGTCGTGGACGGACTGCGGCGCGCCGGCCGTGAACTCACCCGCGAGGGCCTCGTGGACGCGCTCGAATCCCTGCGGCAGTGGGACGCCGGCGGCGTGATGCCGCCCGTGTCGTTCTCGCCCACCGACCATCACGCGCAGCCCGCGGGTTTCGTCTGCGAGCTGAAGGACGGCCGCTTCGAGCCGCTCAGCGGATGGATCGAGCCCTGACGTGCGGCCGCCGGGTCACGCGGCCCCGTCAGGCGCCGCGGCGGTAGAGCGTGTAGCGCACGCGGCCCACGAGCCAGTACTTGCCCGTGGGGTGATCGACGTGCGGCGTCACGTCTTCTTCGAGCACGTGCGCGCAGGCACCGCCCAGCCGATCGATCTCAGCGTCGAGCCGCGCGGTGAGCTGCTCCCGCAGGCTTGGCGCGCATCGCCCCCACAGCTCGTCGCGCTGGTCGAAGTGGTAGTCCACCGGTGCGCTCGTGGCATCCACCGAGTGCTCGCCCATGAGTTCGGCATCGAGCGGCGGCAGGTCGCGATGCCAGTAGATGCGTGAGTGCCCGGAGTTCATACGTGGAGAATCGGCAGGCCTGCCCGCACATTTTACCGAGCGTTCAACTGACTGATCGTTCAATTATGAGCGCCGTTCGAGGCTGGGAGACCTCCTGCGCAGGGAAAAATCCCCGGCACCTCGAGCGCCGGGGAAATTCCCGCGCGCCGTCCTTTCGTGGATGTCAGGAGCGTGCGGCCAATTGCCGCAGCTCAGTCGGTACGAAAGCTGCATCAGGGGGCGCACGCGTTGGTCCCAGCCTTGGACCACGCTGACAGTCCGAACGACCGACCTCCACTAAGGAGTACACGATGCGCGGATCGACGGTTCGACTCGGGTTGGCGGCCTTTGCGGCTGCCGGCTTCCTCTCAATTCCCGCCGCGGCCCAGGCCGCGGCCCCCGCCAAGCCGACGTTCTCGAAGGACGTCGCGCCGATCTTTCAGGCCAAGTGCCAGTCGTGCCACGAGCCGGGGGCCATCGCCCCGATGTCGCTCGTCACCTTCAAGGACGCGCGGCCGTGGGCCCGCTCGATCAAGGCCCGCGTGGAAACGCGGCAGATGCCGCCCTGGCACATCGACCGAAGCGTCGGCGTGACGCGGTTCAAGAACGACATGTCGCTCACCGACGACCAGATCGCCACGATCGTGGCCTGGGTCGACCAGGGCGCGCCCGAGGGCAACCCGGCCGACTTCAAGGCCAAGCCGGTGGCCCAGGGCCTCTACTGGCAGGCCGAGCGCGACGGCTACGGGCCGCCGGATCTGGTGATCACGGCGCCGATGCAGACGATGCCGGCCGTGAACCAGGACGTGTGGTGGCGTCCCCTGCAGGACATCCCCATCACCGAGCCGCGCTGGGTGCGGATGGTGGAGATTCGTCCGGCCAACCTGCAGGGCCGCAAGATCCTGCATCACTCGATCGCCTACCACGTGCTCAACAAGGACAACGTGGCCGCGGTGAACACGGGCGTCGCCATCGGCGGCCGCTTCGCGAGCGCCACCGGCGGCACCATCAGCCCGGCTGACCTCGTGAACCGCCGCCCGCAGCTCATGGAATGGGCCATCGGCAAGGGCTACGACCGCTTCATGGACGGCACGGGCAAGTTGATCATGCCCGGCGAGAAGATCTCGTGGGACCAGCACATCCACGCTGCGGGGGAGGAGATCACCAGCGCCTCCGAGATCGGCCTGTGGTTCTACCCGAAGGGCCAGGAGCCGACCAAGCGCAGCTACCTCGTGGGCTTCACCGGCCTCAAGAACGGCACGGCCGGCCTCGACATCCCGCCCAACTCGATCGCCTACACCGAGGGCTACAACCTGCTGCGCGAGAACACGCTCATCACCAACTTCCAGCCGCACTTCCACCTGCGCGGCAAGGCCATGATGGTGGAGGCGATCCTGCCCGACGGCAGCTCCGAGGTGGTCAGCTACGTGAAGGACTTCAATTTCAACTGGATGACCAACTACATCTACGAGGACGACGCGGCGCCCGTCTACCCGAAGGGCACCATCATCAAGGTGTCGGCCTACTACGACAACACGAAGGCCAACAAGAGCAACCCCGACCCCGATCAGTGGGTGGGCTGGGGCGACCGCACCGTGGACGAGATGGCGCACGCGTGGATGAACGTCGTGTACCTCTCGGACGATGAGTACAAGGCCCTCGTCGAGAAGCGCAAGGCCCAGAAGGCCTCGACGAGCGAAGCGCGCGAGCGCCAGTAGGAGGCGAACCATGAAGGCATCCCGCTTCACCGGATTCGCCCTGGGCCTGGGCCTGGCCGCCCTTGGCGCCGCCATGGCCCACGCGCAGTCGTCGCAGCTGCTGCCCAGCTATCCGAAACTGGCCTTCGGCGGCACGATCTCGCCGGCCTACGACGGCTGGTACGACAACGCCGACGGCACGCGCACGTTCCTGATGGGCTACTACAGTCGCAACTGGGAAGACCCGATCGAGATTCCGATCGGGCCGAACAACCACTTCGAGCCGGGCCCGGCCGATCGGGGCCAGCCCACCTACTTCCTGCCGAACAGGAACTTCGGCATGTTCTCGGTGACCGTGCCCAAGGGCCACAAGGAAAAGCTGTGGTGGGTCCTCACCGTGAACGGCGTCACGCAGCGGGTGCCCATGTCGGACACGCCCGACTACAACATCACGCCGCAGCACTCCTCCGAGGAGGGGCCGGACGGCAAGTACAATTATCCAGCCGTGCTGCGGTTCTCGGAGAACGGGCCGAAGCTGCAGATGGCGCTCGCCTCGCAGGAGAACGCCCTGCAGCGCGTGGCCATCGTGAACGAGCCGATGACGATCGACTTCTGGGTGGACGACGACGCGCTGCACTCGAGCGGCTCGAACGCGCCCACGAGCGGCCACGAGCCGATGGTCGAGATGGTCATCAACAAGTACCGCGGCCCCGGCAAGGTCACGGTCGGCAAGGGCCACCACAAGCTGACGGTGCTCAAGGGCGGCAAGCCCGGCGAGCCGTTCTCGGCCAAGGGCTCCACCACCGTCACCTTCAGCGAGCCCGGTGAATACCAGATCCACGTCACCGCCAACGACCTCTCGGGTCCCGGCGGCGGCGCGTCCGGGTGCTGCTGGACGACGGGTCTCATCAAGGTGTCGGTCAAGCCGGCGGGCTCCGCGCAGCCTACCGGCCGGTAACAAGGCTCCGGCACCGCGGCGGGCGGGCAGACTGTGCGGCACTTCGAGGGCCGCCGGTTCGCCCGCCCGTCGTCTGTACGGCGGGGCCCGGCCCGACGGGGCGCAGAGTCTCAGCGAACTGCAGCCTCACCGACGGCCGCGCGTGCCTCCCGCAGCAGGTCGTCCGGAAGATCGGTGCGCGCCGCCACGGCCTGCCACATGGCGCGCGCGTCCTCGCGCGCCTTCCTCGCCCCGGCCTCGTCGCCGAGCACGGTGAGCAGTTCGGCGTGCCATGCCCGCACGCGGGGTGGCCATCCGGGCGCCCGTGCGTAGACGTCCGCACGGCGGTTCACGGCCTCGGCCAACTGCTCCACGCGGGCCGCCACGCGCCGGGCCTCGGCGGGCTGGCCGCGCGCGGCCAGCGACAGCGCCTGGTTCTCGAACGGGGGAATGGCCAGCCGCTGCAGGTAGTACTCGCGCGGGTCGGCGGTGACGGCCCGCTGCACCAGCACGTCGATGCGCCGCCACTCCGCGTCGGCCCGTGACGTCTGTCCCATCTGGCGGTACCGCTCGGCCAAGCTCGCGCGGAACTCGACCTCGTAGACCGACGTGCGAGTAGGGTGCCGGCTCGCCAGGGCCTGTACGATCTCGAGGGCGGCGCCGAGGTCCGTGAGCGCCGCGGGATCGCCCGGCGGATACGAGGCCGCCATGCGGCCGTGGCACACCGCGTAGTCGAACGCCACCGTGTCGTTCGCACGATCGCGCGCGTACAGCCAGTCGGCCTCGGCGCAGGCCCGGCGGAACGCCTCGTGGGCCTCGCGCCGGTCGGCCTCCGGGATCGCCACCGGCGGTCCTCCGCTGCCCGTGTACGACCCGCCGCCCAGCGGCCCGAGCGCCACGTCGGCCAGGTTGGCCCACACGATCATCAGGTTGCGGCGCGCGGTGGCGTTGTCGGGCGCCGCCTCGACCGCCGCGGTCTGCAGCGCGAGGCCGCGGCGGTAGTGCTCACGGGCGGCGACCGCGTCGCCGGCCGTGGCCGCGAGGTTACCGGCCTGCGAAAACGCCACGGCCAGCTGGGCCTGCGCGTCCGCATCCCCCGGCTGGAGCCGGACGAGCGTCTCGGCCACGTCCAGGTATTGCGGCACGAGCGTCGCCGTGGAGGCGCTCGACTGGAAGTCGGTGACGAGGACGTTCAGCAGATCCCGCAGCGCCTCGAGCACCGGCACGTCGGCCGGCGCCGCGGTCCGGGCCTGGCTGCCGATTGCCAGGCCGCGCTCGAGGGTGGCGAGGGCCCGCGCAGGCTCGCCGGTCGTGAACTCGAGCTCACCGCGCTGGGCGGCATGGGCGACGAGCGCCGCGGCCACCTCGGGCGCCCGCGACGCCCCGGCCTCGAGCGGCCTGAGCATCGCCTCGGCGCGGTCCAGGTACTGGCGCGCATCGTCGGGCCGCGAAAGGCTGGGCCGATCGAGCGCGTAGGCGATCTGGGCGACCTTCATGTAGCCGCGCGCGATCTCGACGGTGAGCGCGATGTCGGCGCCCGCTTCGGGCGCCAGGCCGTCGAGATACTGCACCGCCGTCCGCAGCACCGTCTCCTGCGCGGCCGTCGACGATGGCAGATCGCGGATGGCGGCATGCACCTCGTTCATCAACGCACTGGCGATGCCTCGCACCTGCTGGAACCGCTGCTCGGCGCGGCGCGCCTGGTACTCGGTGGCCACGATGCCGCCGGCCAGCGTGGCGAGCAGGCCCGCGGCCGCTCCGAGTTGCAGCCAGTGCCGGCGGACGAACCGGCGCGCGCGATACGCCCGGCTGTCCTGCCGCGCCACGATCGGCCGGCCGTCGAGGTGCCGGCCGACGTCGTCGGCCAGGGCCGCCACCGACGGATAGCGCCGCGCCGGGTCCTTCTGCGCCGCGCGCACGACGATGGTGTCGAGATCGCCGCGCAGCCGTCGTGCCAGCGCCGTGCCCCTCACGCCGGCGGCCTGGCTCGGCAGCCCGACCTCGACCTCGCAGATCGAACGGACGAGCGTCGCGGGAGAACTCGTATCCGCTGACT
>Ga0073934_10011480_pt1 | contig 10704 bp, 4 predicted proteins | sample LarsenN4metaG_FD_76834 | JGI IMG/M metagenome (GOLD analysis project Ga0073934, IMG submission 76834) | Hot spring sediment bacterial and archeal communities from British Columbia, Canada, to study Microbial Dark Matter (Phase II) - Larsen... ... | reverse complement strand
GGACAGTTGATAGATCGGGCTGAAGACAGTGTTTCCACTGCCCACAAAGATGGACGTGTTCGTGTAGATCTTCTCATCGTAGTAGGCCATGCAAGGCGTGCCGCACGTCCAGACTCGCCCAAACGAAAGGTCCACGTCCCAAGGCATGGCCTGCCATTCCCCGGTCCCGTCGCTGTCCCGGTACAGGTAATAATTCTTATGACAGCAATCCGTGTCGGCGGTGATGATCTTGGCGGCCAGGAAGTTTACCATCTCCGGGAGGTCCAGGTTGTCGAACATGAATGCCTGTCGCGCAACGGAGGAGGTCAACTTCATGCCGGTGATCAGCGCCTGGAGGTCCGCGTTCCCTTCCCAACGCCGGCTCTTTTTCTCCGCGCCGGCCACGCTTTCGGCGGAATTGTACATCTTGTAAAGCGCGCCGTTCGGGTCGAGTCCAAGCCGCCTGAGAAAATCCTCCCCGCCGTTTTCCACCACGTTGGCCACGCTAAAGAAAGCTCCATTGCGCTGCACCCGGACCGGAAAGGCAAAATGGCTTGGGGCTCCGGCGTCACGATAGGTCTCGTGCGCCAGCACGTTCCGCATATGCGATTTGTCAGCCCATGTGGTCAGGAGGTTGAGATCATCCACCCGCCCCTCTTGGGGGTCCCAGCGGAAACGGTACCCGGGGTTGAAATCGAGATCATAGCTCTTCTTCGGAAAACCGCGGGTGGATTGCCCGTGGATGTTCATTCCCACGTTATCGTAGAACTCCCCGTTAAAGAAAACCGCGACGCGGGCGGTCGCGTCGGAATCGGCGCCGGACGGGTTTTGAATGAACCAATGCAGGATGGGAAGCTGGCTGGAGACGGAGGGGTTTTGGACAACCGTGCCGAAATACTGCGGGCTTTTGAGGCTGTCCTTGAAGGCCGGGAGTTTGGTGAGTGTGCCTTGCGTATCGGTGGCATGAATGGCGTAACGAACCATTTGCCCGGGAGTCGAGGCCGTCGCCGGGATCCGTCCGCCGAACACACCGTCAGCCGCAGCGCCATCGGAATGCATTCCGTCGTCGAACATGGGCACGGCCATTTCCTGCAGGTACATCACCCGGTAACGCAACGTGACCGACTGCACCGGGCGTAGTGTTGGCGTCACTCGCGCGCGAACCAGGAGGTCCTGTGAGTCCGCAGGTTCCGATGGCGAGTGTTCCACCGCGTCGATGATCGGTCCGAGGTTGGTTGAACCGGCGCCGTTTTGCTGGCCGGGGGTGGGCGCAAGGAAGTATGCGTGCTGGAGCGGGTCCGGGCCCAGGCGGTGCCCCACCAACTCCGCTGCGAGCACAAAATCCTGATCCGTCGCGGTAATGTTCAAGCCATGCAAGGCGAGGATATTTGTCCCCGCCATCAGCCGGTCGGCTTCGTTGGACAGGTCCAGCTCCTCCGCAGCCAAAGTCTTTTCCCGGGTGCGGACCGCGGTCGCGCAGGAATTCCATTGCGGCCCGGCCGAAGGCAACTGGTCAATGGTTACCGCGAAGGAGCAACTGTCGCAGAGGTCGTCTGCGGACCCATCCGTGCCGGCCGGATCCACCGCAAAGTCAAGCAGGTCTCCCGCGCTCACCTCCAGGACGAGGTTCGTGCGCAGGCCGGAGACATCGCTTCCGGCGACGGTCCAGACAAGCCGTTCCGTCCCGTTCTGAAGCACGCAGAGTGTCGCGCCGGAGCCGCAGGTGGTGTTCTCTTTGGCGAACCAGATCCGGCAGACGGCCTGTCCATCAGTCTGGCAGATCCAACGTCGGATGACCCAGTGGACGCCTCCGCTGTTCGTCCCGTTGGGGTTGCATCCTCCCATCGAGATCAGGTCCCAGGGAGGGTTCGACGGTCCGAGGACCCAGGCGCCCCCGTTCCAGGTCCAGTTCGCGTCCGTGCTCGAAAAATCAGTGGCGGGGTCGTAAATCCGATCGGGGTCACTTTCCTGGTTGTAATACCCATAGTACCAGTTCAGGTAACCTTGCTGGCCGGTCGGTGACCAATCGGCGAAACTGTCGGCGAGCCGGCCTCCGGCGGTTGCCACGGGCGCATTGCGGGCGGCGACCAAAGCGCCGTTGAGATAGGCCAAAAAACCGTCGTTGTAATGAAGCCGCAGGGACAGGCCGCTGAGAGTCGACGGGTCTTCGACGTAAAACGGAAGACGCAACCAGGCGGTTGCGTTGACCCCGAGCATCCAGGTGCCTGCCGGCGTTGCTGCCACTCCCGCCAGGTAACCCAGTCCGTTCCCGTCAAAGCCGATTCCGTTGGTGATCTCGAGCCACCCCGCGTCGTCAAACCCGGGCGCGGTCCATAGCTCACTGTCCATTCCGTTCACCGGGACCAGCAGTTTCCCTGTGCTTCCAGCCTTGAGCAGCATGACCGTTTGAGCGCTGGACGCCAGGCCATAACTGATGTCCTCGGCTTGCGGCGGAAATCCGGGAGAGAATGCGGTCGTTACCGTGCCGTCCGGCCGTGATAAGGCGAGATATTCCCCGCTGGCTGAAAGTTTGAAATTCGTGTGCAGTGGCTGGCCCGGGTTGCGCCGGTTCTTGTCTGAGGCAAACACGACCAGGAACTGGCCAGGCCCGAGGTTCGTGGAGGGGAACCGCCATTTGGCTGAATCCTGCGCATCATCGGTAAGCCGCCAACCCTCCAGGTCTACCGCCGCAGCCGAGACATTGCATACTTCGATCCAGTCCTCGGCATCCCCCTCTTCGTCCTGGAGTACCCGCCGGTTCGCCGCGCTGAATTCCGTCAGCAGAACCTGGGCGTGCAGCGCCAGGGCGGAGAGAACCAATACCCCCGCCGACCCGGTCCACCTCCCATATCGAAACAGATTCTGCACGAGTGGAAGACTAACAGAGTTCTTCAAAGCCGACAGATTTATTTCATTTGACTAACGCCAACGGCGGCGATTCCATGGTGCCTGTTCCCAATCTTGGAAAGGAAAAGCTATGAAACCTCTGATTGCCTCAATCACTCTCTCACTTGTCGCTGCTCTGCCGTCTCCGATGTTTGCCGGCACGGTGACGTTCGCGGAATTCGATGGCATGGGGAACAACTCCGCGCTGCCCGCGGACGTGGCGGTTGAGGGTTTGCCGTCCGGGATAACCGCAACATGGAATGGAGTGCTGTTGCACACCCTGGCCGGGGACACACCAATGAGCATTTTCCCCGCGGATGACATCGCGGGGGCGGACGATGCTACGATCGTTTTTTCCGCTCCCGTCTTCATCTCCTCAATCAACGTTTACGACACCGACTGGGGGAGCGCCGTTTCCCTGGTGGGGAAACTGAGTGGCGCCGAGGCCTGGCGTTACACGTCGCCGGGAGATCAGACCTGGACGAAAGTCACAGTTGGCGCCGGCAAGGCCATTGACACTCTGGTGTTTGAGGGACGTTGGAATCACTATGACGACATCGTGATTGACGCGGCCCCAATGGCCGACACAGATAATGACACCTTGCCGGACAATTGGGAATTGACCTACTTCCCCGGTGACCTGACGAAGCTGAATGCCACCGGCGACTTTGATGCCGATGGGCTCAACGAGCCAGGGGAATACGCGCGGAAGACGAATCCAAAGCTGGCGGACACAGATGCCGATGGGCTAACCGACCGAGTCGAGACGGCGACCGGCGCGTTCGTCAGCACGGCGGACACCGGCACGGATCCGCTGAGGCCGGACACGGACAACGACGGGCGCAAAGATGGCGACGAAGTCAATGGCGCCATTCAGACAGACCCGTTCAACGCGGACAGCGACGGCGACACCTTTCGGGACGGTGAGGAAGTGGCCGGAGGCCATAACCCAAATGACCCTGTCGACAACGTCGAGGCCACGGCGATCGCGGACTCGTTTAACCAGTTTTCGGGCACGCAGGGCCAGGACAATTGGCAATACGGTTACCGCAACTTCACTGCGGATGGACGAGGGGAGAACTACCATCCGACCAACGGGTTCATTCTGTTCAAAGGGGGCGATGGCCAGGGAGATTGGGACGGTCAGAACCAGCAGTGGACCGGAACGCAATGGGACTTGAACACAGCCGGCGCCGCACCCTGGACGGAACTGGGGCGAGACAATGTTCACCCCAATACAAACCCGCAAGTGCATTGGACCATCAGGCGTTGGATTGCCAGCAGCCTCACCCAGGTAACGCCTCTGGCCTTGCGGTGGCATGTGCACAAGAGCAACGTCAATTGTGGGAATGGGGTCACCGCGGGCATCTACATCAACGGGGTGCTTCAGGACGTCGCCTGGATCGCCGGCAACGACGCGGTCGGCGTCACTCACATCTACTTTGCCAACGTCGCCCCGACGGATGTCGTTGACCTCATCCTCAGTCCTCGCGGGCTTGATGGGTCGGACGCGGATGGTTGCGACGGCAGCATCACCCGCCTGCTGGTGGACCCCACGATCCCCGCTAACCCGGTTCAGCCTGATGGCACGATTTTCATTCCCGCCGGCGCCGGAGACACGGATGCCGATGGATTGCCGGATGCGTGGGAAAACATCTATTTCCCGAACGATCTCACCAAACTCTCTCGCAACAGCGACAACGACTCGGACGGCGCCACCGACCTTCAGGAATACGAGAGGGGGGCCGACCCGACGAAGGCGGACACCGATCAGGATGGTCTGCTGGATGGCGTTGAAACGGCTACGGGCGTGTGGGTGAGCAAGACCAACACCGGCTCGAATCCAAAGAAAGCGGACACCGACGGTGACGGCCTCACCGACACCGCGGAAGCGAACCGTGTGCCGCCGACCAACCCGAATCAAGCCGACAGCGACAGTGACGGGTTCTCCGATGCGGATGAGATTGCCTCAGGCACCGATCCGCTCAACGCCGCGGACAATGTGCTCGCGTTCGTCATCGCCAATTCCCAGGCTGAGTTCTCCGGCGTTCAGGGTGCGAATGGCTGGTACAACGGCTACCGCATCTACAACCCCGAAGGCGGAACTGTTGATTACAACGCAAACCAGGACTTCATTCCCTACCCCGGTGGAGCAGGGCAGGGCGCCTGGGACGGCGCCGGCCAGACCTGGACCGGCGACGCGTGGGACCTGAATACTGAGGGCGCCGGGCCCTGGACGTATCAGGCCGCGTTGGATATTCACCCCAACGGAACAAACAGCCCGCCTTCGATCGGGGGGGCCGCGGATGTCACCAACGAGCAGTGGGCCATCCGTCGATGGTCTGCCGTGGAGTTGGCGGCTCCGACCAACGTCACCGTGATTTGGCAGGTCAGGAAAACGAACCTGAACAATGACGGCGTCACCGGGTTGCTGTTCATTAACGGCAAACTCGTCGACTCCGAGGCCTTGGCCGGCAACGGCACCGGCGCGGTCAGGCGGTATCGGACCTCGCTCAAGCCGGGGGACATCGTGGACCTTGCGATCTCCCCGCAAGGGCTGAACGGCCGCCGCGAGGATTGGTCTGACGGCTCGCAGACCTGGTTCTGGATCGACACGCGTCCAGCGCCTGCCACGATCACCCTGGCGGCCCCGGTCGTGGACCTGGCCCAAGGCAAAGTCACCTTGAAATGGGATTCACAACCCGGCGCCAAATACACGGTCTGGACCTCCACCACGTTGAGCAACTGGACCAACCTCCAGGTAATCGATAGCGGTGGAGCGGAAACCACGTTCACCGATAACCTGCCCTCTCCAGCGCCTCAAGTCCGGTTCTACCGGGTATCACCCCTGTAAAGCCCTCTCCGTTGGCGCGCGGAATGGCGCGCCTGTCCTCCGCGACTGCGCGGTGGACGGGCGCATTTTGTGTCAACCTCACTGGGCCGGTCCGTCTGTCTTGTCGCCTTGTCGTCTTGCCCGCTTTCCCGCAACCTGTCGGCATGGGCAACACGTTCGGACATCTGTTCCGCATTACGACCTTTGGCGAGTCCCACGGCGGGGCTGTCGGTGTGGTGGTGGACGGCTGCCCGCCGAGATTGGAACTGACCGAGGCCGACATCCAGCCGGACTTGGATCGGCGCCGGCCCGGGCAGTCGGCGATTGTCACTCCCCGCAAGGAATCGGACACGGTGCGGATCCTGTCGGGCACGTTCGAAGGCAAAACGCTGGGCACACCCATCTGCATGCTGGTGACCAACGAGGACGCCCGCCCCGACGCCTATGCCGAGATGGCCACCAAATACCGTCCGTCGCACGCCGATTACACGTACCAGGCTAAGTATGGAATTCGGGCCTGGCCGGGCGGCGGACGCACCAGCGCCCGCGAGACCGTGGGCCGGGTGGCTGCCGGGGCGATCGCAAAGAAATTGCTGCGGCAACGCTTCGGCGTGGAGGTTCTGGCCTGGGTCAGGCAGGTGCAGCGCATCACGGCTGACGTCGATCCGGTTTCGGTTTCGTTCGCGCAAGTGGAATCCAATGCGGTGCGCTGCCCGGATGCTCGGGCGGCGCAGGAAATGATCAGGCTGATTGAGCAGGTGCGGAGTGAAGGGGACACAGTTGGCGGTGTCGTTGAGGCGGTGGCGCGCGGCGTTCCCGCCGGGTGGGGAGAACCGGTGTTTGATCGCCTCGAAGCGGATTTGGCGAAGGCCATGTTAAGCCTGCCGGCATCGAAAGGGTTCGAGATCGGCTCGGGTTTCGCGGGAGTGCTTCTGAAGGGCACGGAACATAACGACCCGTTCCGCATGAAAGAGGGCAAGGTGCGCACCACCTCGAACCGCTCCGGGGGCATTCAGGGCGGCATTTCCAACGGTGAACTCATTCAGTTCCGCGTGGCATTCAAGCCGGTTGCAACCGTGATGCGGGAGCAGGATACGGTCGACGTTCAGGGCAACGAAACAACCATAAAGGGCAGGGGACGCCATGACCCGTGTGTCTTGCCGCGTGCTGTTGTGATGGTGGAATCAATGGCAGCCCTGGTGCTGATCGATCACGCCTTGAGGCAGGCTGCCGTCAGCCAAGGCGCGTAGACTCTACTGTGCCGAAACGGTGAAACGACCTCTCCCTTTTCTATGCTCGGATCCGATTCGACTTGCCTGCCTGCCGAAGTCCTTTTGACGATGGAGGAGCGTCGCGTCGGTTTTGTCTGCACTTTGGACTTCAGACTTCGGGCCTCTGCGTTGGCCCGTTCCTCCACGGGTCCTGTCTGATTCTGCGGTCCGGTTGCCGTTCCAGTCAGCAATTCTCGTTAATGGTGGGGCGCGCTCGCCGAGCGCGCCCCACCATTAACGAGAATTGCTGCGTTCCAGTTCCCTTCGGTGGCTACGGCACCGGCAGTTGGCGCAGCCTGGAGTTCGCTTCCGCGTGGTCCGGTTTGATTCTCAGGACCTCGAAAAACTGTGCCCGGGCGTCGGCAATTCTGCCTTGCTCCAGGTACAGCTTGCCGAGAGAGCAGTGCGCCTCGGCGTTGTTGGGGATCAGGCGCACGGCTTCCGAATAGCGCACGATCGCTTCATTGGTGCGTCCTTCCTGAACGAGTTTTGCGGCATGGGCGTTGACTGAGTTCGCGGCTTTCTCGTACTCGGCCTGCGCCTCCTCGACTCTGCCAAGAACGGTTAGCGCGATCGCGAGGTTGATGCGGGTCGACGGCAGGTCGGGGTCAATCGCGAGCGCTTTCTGGTAGTGCGAAACGGCTTCCTCGAACTTTCCTTCGCCAGCCAGCGCGACCCCGAGATTGACATGGGCCGTGACGTTGCTTGGATTGGCGGCCAACGCTTGCAGGTTGTGCTCGGTGGCCTGCTTGACGTCTCCGGACTTTGCGAGCACCGCGGCCAGGGCGGCATGGGCGTCCGGGTGGCTGGGCCGGGCGGCCAGCGCCTGGCGGAAGCACTCGGCGGCGTCATTGGTTCGGCCACGCTCCGCCAAGGCGTTGCCCAGGAACACGAGGGTGTCCGCCGCATTTGGATGCTTGCGCGCGGCCATCAGGCGGACCGCCTCGCGCAGTTCCTTTTCGGATTCCTCAAACTTGCCCAGTGCGTGCAGAGCGCGGCCCAGCGCCGCATGTTGGAGTGCCGGGTCGGGGGCCGGCTTGCGGAACTGCCAGACCGCCAGGCTCACCAGGGCGGCCAACCCCAGTGCCAGCCCGATCAGCACGCGAGGCCTGAGAGCGCGTGGGCTTGCGACAGGGTGGGAACTATCCTGGCGGGCGGTTCGACGTGGACCGCCAGCCTCGGTGCGAGTCCGCCGGGACGAGGGCATAGCCTATTCCTGCCGGTTGTGGCTCACGAGTTCCTCGTTGTTGGTGACATTGACGATCTTGAATTGCTCGGCGTGAAGCGCCGGGTCCGCGCGGAAGGAGAGCTTGCCGAAGTAGCGTTTCTCCATGTCGATGAGGTGCTTTTCGTCCTCGGTGCGCAGACGCTCCAGGATCGTCGGATGGACAATGATGCGGAGCTGGAAGTCGGACTCGTCACGCGGCCGCTTTTTCAGAATCTCGCTGAGCTTCCGCTGAATCTCGACGCTCATGGTTTCGGCGCTCTTAACCTTGCCGCGCCCCTTGCAGTAGGGGCAGTCATCGTAAACGGCGGAGTGGACGCTCTCCGAATGGCGCTGGCGTGTCATCTCCATCAGGCCGAGTTGCGAAATGGGCAGCACGTGCGTCTTGGCTTTGTCGCGGCGCAAACCTTCCTTCATCTTTTGATAAACCGCCTGCTGGTCGCGTCTCGATTTCATGTCGATGAAATCGAGCACGATCAGGCCGCCCATGTTGCGAAGCCGGAGTTGGCGGGCGATCTCCTCGGCCGCTTCGAGGTTCACCTTGAGGATCGCCGATTCCTGGTCCTTGCCGCCTTTGTGGCGCCCGGTGTTCACATCGATCGCCACCAGCGCCTCGGTTTCATCCACGACGATATAGCCGCCGCTCTTGAGATGCACCTGGCGGGAAAAGGCATTTTCGAGCTGCCGGGTGATGTTGAACCGGTCGAAAATCGGCTGCGGTTCGAGGTAGAGCTTGACCTTGTTGGCTGAGCGCCGGGAGATCTTGGCCACCATGTCGCGCATGCGGTCGTGGGCCTTCTGATTGTCAACCACGATGCGTTCCACATCCTCGGTGAGGAAGTCGCGAACCGTTCGCTCGATGAGATCGGGTTCCTGGAACACGCACGTCGCGGGCGGCTGCGACTTGATGCGCTCCTGGATGCTGCGCCACTCTTCGAGGAGCAACGCGAGGTCCCGCACGAAATAGCGCTTCTGCTGGCCTTCCCCGACCGTTCGCATGATCACCCCCATGTTCTCGGGGATGGCGAGCTCGCGCAGGATCTTCTTCAGGCGCTGCCGTTCCTGCGGGTTTTCGATCTTGCGGGAGATGCCGCTCTGATCGGAATTCGGCAGCAGAACAAGGTAACGCCCCGGGAGCACAATGTTGGTGGTGACGCGCGGCCCTTTGGTCCCGATCGGCCCTTTGGTCACCTGGATGATGATATCGCTGCCCGGCGGGTAGAGACGGGGAATGTCTTTTTGAGTGATCTTCGGGCGGTCGCGGCGTCGTCCTTCCCGCTCCACGATCTCGACGCCGCTGTCGAAGGAGTTGGGGACAATGTCCCAGTAGTGCAGGAACGCGTTCTTTTCGAAGCCGATGTCGACAAAGGCCGCCTTAAGACCGTCTTCGAGATTGCGGACCCGGCCTTTGAAGATGCTGCCAACCAGACGTTCGTCCGTGGTCCGCTCGATGTTGAATTCCTCGAGCTTGCCTTCCTCGAGCACGGCAACCCGGGTCTCGAGAGACTCGGCATTGATAATGACTTCCTTGTGGACGCGTTTGACCGGCCGGATCAGGCGCTGAACCTTCTTCACCAGGTTCGTGGCGGCGGCGCGGATGGTTTCGACGATGCCTTTGGGCGGCTCTTCGAAAGTGACGGGCGCGAAGGTCTTGTCCTCCTGCCCGGGCGCGGGCGCTTCCCGGTTTGGCTCGCGGAACGCATCCCGGCGGCTCACTTCGGGCGCCGCCTCCGCGGGCAACCCCTCGGGTGGCAGGCCGGCCGCAATGTTCTCCGCGCGTTCAATTTCCTGGGCGTGCCGGTGCTCGTAGACGCGTTCCTGCGTGGTTGAATCATCGGTGGCCTCCGCGCGAGCCTGCAGGGCTTCGCGGTCAGGACCGGGCGGACGGCCAATGTGTCCCAAACCACCACTGGGGCGAAATCGCATGCCCCGACGGCGGCGGGAAAAACTCCGTTCACTCATAGTTAATATGCCTTTCGATAGATGTGAATATTCTGAAGCAAGCCCAGAGCGATCAGCGAGCTGAGCACTGAGGATCCGCCATAGCTAAGCAGCGGCAGTGGCACGCCCGTCACGGGCATCAGACGAATGTTCATGCCGATATTGATGAACACATGGCTGTAGAGCAGGGTGACAATCCCCACCGCCAACAGCCGTCCCAGGCGATCGCGTGCCTGGCCGGCCACTCGCAGGCCGGTAAACAAAACCAAACCGTACAGTGTCAGCACCGTGAGGCTGCCAACAAATCCCTTTTCCTCGGCAATCACAGAAAAGATGAAGTCGTTGTGCGCCACGGCCCGCGGCAAATATCCCAGCGCGTTCTGCGTGCCTTCGCGCCATCCTTTGCCGGTCAGCCCGCCGGAGCCGACCGAAATCAACGCTTGCCGCACGTTGTGGGAATCGTCGAACTGCTGCTTGCGATACTTCTCCCGTTCGGCCTTCGTGGCCCCAGGAGGAGCGTAGTCGCGTCCGAAATAGACCAGCAACCGGCGCCGCTGGTAATCCTCGAG
>Ga0073934_10011479_pt1 | contig 10705 bp, 14 predicted proteins | sample LarsenN4metaG_FD_76834 | JGI IMG/M metagenome (GOLD analysis project Ga0073934, IMG submission 76834) | Hot spring sediment bacterial and archeal communities from British Columbia, Canada, to study Microbial Dark Matter (Phase II) - Larsen... ... | reverse complement strand
GCACGATATCGTTCGCGCCTTGCGCCGCATGCGATACGCCCTGTTTGGTCAGGTTGTTGAGGCGGGCGATACGCTCGTCGAGCGATGCGATCATGTCGGCGACCTCAGCGCGCATCGCTGCGATGTCGCCTGCCACGGCCTCGCCCATGACCTGCGTCGCCGGCCGGGGCCGGCGTGGCGCCGTTTTGCGACGCCACTTGGCCGCACCGTTCTGCGATCGTGCCATTTCGATTCAAGCTCCTGAATTGGTCTGGAAGCGTCTCCGTGCCAACGCCCCGGAACTCGCGCGGTTCCGCAGGCTCATCTTCGCGGGCCGCATCTGTGTGCACCGGCCGGTGCAGAAGTCTCTGCTTGGAGGCAGGAAGCTTGCGCCGGTGCATGAAAAAAGGCGTGGCCCGCAAAAAGCAGACCACGCCTTGAAACGCGCCGGCCGAGCACGAGGGGGAGGGGATGACGGCCGGCTGAGTCTTAAATGTTGTTTCCCGCCGAATTGTTCCAGACACCGTCACGTGATCGTTTTCAATGTCGCGCGCTGAAAAACGCAGCTGTGACGTTAAGCGCCGGAAACACTTGCGGTTTTCGCGCGTTGGATGCCCCAGAAATTGAAGTCCAATTGGAAGCTTGCGGCACGAGAACAAGCGGCCTCCGGCGCTTAGGATCGCGCGCGGATACGAGTACGGATTGTGGTGAAAGAAGCGAAGGGCACAGACCGGGGAGGGCGCGCTGGAGAGAACAACTCAAGCTCGCGATCGAAAGCACCATGCCCGAGGAAGATCCCGGACTCTGAGGCAAATGATACCCTGCGTCAGGAAATCGCAGCGCACGCAGCAACACGTGCCGAACTCGCGCGCGTGCGAGCTGAAGCGAGACTTGCGTCGCGAGAATACGAGGAACTGAAGTCACGTGTGGAGATGGCTTTTCGAGGCGCCGGCATCCATGCCTTCGCACAAGATCGCGACCTCCGTTACACATGGGTATCGGGTCCGCGCGGCGCAGATCCCAGCATGTTGCTCGGCCGAACTGACGATGAATTATGGTCCTCGCCGGAGCAGCAATCCGTGGTGGCGCTAAAGCGGCGCGTTTTGGAGACCGGCAAGGCCGAGGATTGCGAGGTCTCCTATATCACGCCCGACCGCCGTGCGCTGTTCGCGCTGCATGCCGATCCGGTTTTCGCGGACGATGGGAAAGTCGGTGGCGTGCTGTGCACGGCCGTCGACATCAGCCGTATCCGGTCTCTGGAAAGCGAACAGCGCCGGCTCACCGAGGACCTTGCCACCGCCGCTCAACGCTATGAATTTGCCTTGCGCGGCTCGAATGTTGCAGTTTTCACGCAGGACAAGGATCTTCGCTACACGTCAGTCAGCCAACCTCTGTTCGATCTCACTGCGGACGCGATTCATGGCAGGACCGACGCAGAGCTTCTGCCAGGCGCACGCGCTGAAGCGCTCATTGCGTTGAAGAAAGAGGTCTTGCGCGAAGGAGCGCCGCGCGATGCCGAAGTGCGCATCGAAACTGGAAAGAGGACGCGCTGGTATGACCTCCACATCGAACCGATGCGCGATGTTTCGGGAAGTCTCGTCGGATTGACGGGGGCGGCGGTCGACATAACCGACCGCAAGGAGGGCGAGGCGCATCTTCGTCTCCTCATGCGGGAGCTGACACACCGCTCCAAGAATTTGCTTGCAGTGATTCAGGCGATGGCGCGACAGACCGCACGCCACGCGGGGACTATCGAGCAGTTTCTCGAGCGGTTCAGTGCCCGCGTGCAGGCGCTGTCGCGGTCACACGATCTCTTGGTGCAGGAAAGCTGGCACGGGGCTTCGCTGGAGAACCTGGTCCGCTCGCACCTCGCCTATTATCTCGAGCGCCAGCCTGAGCAGGTCTCGATCGACGGGCCCGACATTCGGTTGAAACCCGAGGCTGCGCAAAGCTTGGGACTTGCTCTGCATGAACTGGCGGCAAATGCTGCGAGACATGGTTCGCTGTCGCGCTCTGGCGGCCGGGTTCATGTCAGTTGGCAGCGTGCGGGAACGAACAGGGGTGTCGAACTTGTATGGCGAGAAACCAAAGGGCCGAAAGTCAGAGCGCCCAAACGCCGCGGCTTCGGAAGTATGGTGATCGAACACAATCTGACGCGCGCTCTCGACGCCGAGGTGAGCCTCAACTTTGCCTCCGACGGACTGATCTGCCGGGTGCTGATACCGCAAAATCACCTCGCACCTCGGACCGCGTAGCGGAACGGCAGGGCTTTCGGCCGCGTTATGGAGCAAATGCCGCTGCCAGGCGGGCTCCAGTCCGGGCTCGGTGGTGGTGACTGTTTCTTGGAGATGATCGATATGCTGCGCAACGCTGCTTGCGCGGCCGCGGGTATTGTACTCGCCTGCGCCGCGGGCACTTTCGTCTCTCTTTTCGCTCAGTCGCAGATTTTGACAGATCTGGATGTGCGTCGGCTGCACACATCGTCGGTCAAGCAGGACCGGCTGCCGGTCAATCCGACGCAGGAAAACGGGAACGTCGTTCTGACCTTCGATCTGCCGGCTGAGGCGATATCCATCGTAACCAGAAAATTGGCCTCGCCGACCTCAGAAAGCGCGCTGCGTTCGCCGCGGCCGGCATCGATCCGGACCGTTCCGGTGGTCCGTGACGTTCCCGGTGAAGAGGCTAAGAAAGATCGGCTACCGGTCGGCTGCGAGCCGGCCTTCAGTCCAGTGACGACACCGGCGTTCGCACATATCGGCGTGCGCTGCGACTCCTGATAATCTGTCGCGGCAGGATATACGAAGAAAAAAGGACCGGATTCACTCCGGCCCTTTTCAGTCTGGCACGAACCTGCTGTGATTAAATTCTTCCCATCAAAAGAAGCACCAGGACCACGACAAGGACCACGCCGACGATGCCGGACGGGCCGTAACCCCAGTCGCGGCTATAGCCCCAATTCGGAATCGCGCCGATCAGGATAAGGATAAGAACGATGACGAGAATGGTACCAAGCGTCATAGCCAAGCTCCGCTGTTGAATGAAATGCGTGCCGCGAACACGCGATTCCGGTCGAAGCGCCCGCACCGATGATTGTTGAAGGCGCGCATGAAGACGTCAGCGGTCAAACGCCGCAAGTTCCAGTCGGTTCCGGTCTCGACACGACGCTTTACCTGGCTTCACATGGAACTCACGCAGCCCGGCTACGTTTTCATCAACTGCGTGGCGCCTTCGATCTGCGAGGATGAGTCTTGATACAAAGCTGCATACGAAGCTGCTTTGCCGCCGTCTTCACTTATGTCCGGAGCTTTGCGTGATGCGGGCGATCACCGTTCTACCAGGTGTCGCCGGCTCGCTCCGGCTGGATGATGTGTCCGAGCCGCCGCTGTCTGACGGCAGCATTCTTGTTCGCACGCGGGCACTCGGAATCTGCGGTACCGATCATGAGATTCTCGATGGCCAGTACGGTACTGCACCGGCAGGTGCCGAGCGGCTCGTGATCGGCCATGAATCCTTCGGCGTTGTTCAGGAAGCGCCGCAAGGTTGCGGCTTTTCGGCAGGACAGCCGATCGTCGGGATTGTCCGCCGCCCCGACCCATTGCCCTGTCCGTCTTGCGCAGCGGGCGAATGGGATATGTGCCGGAACGGCGGCTACACTGAACGCGGTATCAAGGAGCGGCACGGCTTTGGTTCTGAGCGGTTCCGGATCGAGCCTGACTTCGCTGTGGCTGTCGATCCAGCTCTTGGACTTGACGGCGTGCTAATCGAGCCGGCCAGCATTGTCGCCAAGGCGTGGGATCACGTTGAGCGTGTCGGGCGGAGGTCACAAGCTTGGGCGCCTTCGACTTTGCTTGTCACCGGCGCCGGTCCGATCGGACTGCTTGCGGCGCTGATGGGACGGCAGCGCGGCCTCGACCTGCATATTCTTGATCGTCACAGAGAGGGGCCGAAGCCTGCATTGATTCGCGATCTCGGCGGGACATATCATGTAAGTACGAACTCGCTGCGCGATCTGCAATTCGACATCGTTATGGAATGCACCGCGGCATTCGTATTGATTGCCGATTCCATCGCGCGCTGCGCTCCGTCGGGAATCGTCTGTATGCTCGGCGTGTCTGCCTCCGGGCAGCCATTGGAATTTGATATCGGGGGCTTCAACCGCAAGCTCGTGCTTGGCAACGAGGTCATATTCGGTGCGGTCAACGCCAATCGCTCACATTACCGGCAGGCGGGCGAAGCACTGGCCCGTGCCGACCGGACATGGCTCGACCGGTTGATTACGCGCCGGGTGCCTCTGTCGCGTTGGCGCGAGGCCTTTACGCCCGAACCTTCCGATATCAAGGTGGTTCTGGAATTTTCAGATTAGCCGGGCGCTTGAGCGTGAACCATCCGGCAAACGAGAACACTTTATACGAAGCTAAGCCATAACACTCCCAAGGCCACGCTGACCATAGCAACGCTCACGATCAGGACCAGAAGGACTGGACGATCCAGAAAGCCCTGCCGGGCTTCGACCGGAGTGGGCACTTCCCTGCCAAGCATGCGTCGCCAGACCATTGAGATCGACCTCCTTGCAATCGCCCGCGCAGCGGGCACAATTGGCAACGCTTCGCCTGTCCCCCGGTTCCTGATCGATGACGCCACCTTGGCGCCCGAAACTGCTATGGTCCGCTCGTAACCGGGACTAGCGGTTGAGCTAAAGGAGATTGCATGACTTCGTCCCTGATCATCCTGGTCGTGATTGTTGCGCTCGTTTTCTGGGGCATCTCGATCTACAATGGTCTGGTCGCGATGCGTCAGCGCGTGAATCAGGCCTTTGCCGATGTCGACGTACAGCTCAAGCAGCGCCACGACCTCATTCCGAACCTGGTCGAGACGGTGAAGGGCTACGCGACCCATGAACGCGAGACGCTCGATGCCGTGATCAAGGCGCGCAACGCTGCGATTGCCGCGCAGGGGCCGGCCGCCCAGGGCGCCGCGGAGACCGTACTGAGTGGGGCACTGCGCCAGCTCTTCGCGCTTGCGGAGGCCTATCCGGATCTGAAAGCCAACACCAATTTCCAGCAGCTCCAGACCGAGCTCGCCGATATTGAGAACAAGATCGCCGCGGCGCGCCGCTTCTTCAACAACGCCGTGCAGGAATACAATACGGGAATCGAAAGCTTCCCTGCGGTCCTGGTCGCCGGATCGCTCGGCTTCTACAGGCGCGAATTCTTCGATCTCGGCGAAAGCCGGCCGCAGATCGAACAGACCCCGCAGGTCAAGTTCTGAGCGCGGTAGCGTGGCACCATGCGGCGGCTTTCTGCCGCCGCGGCGGGGTATGAAGCATGGCGGCCTATGGCCTCTATACGCATATCCGGAGCAATCGACGCCGCTCGGTCGCATTGTTGATCGGGCTGTTTTTCCTCGTTTTCCTTATGACTTTCGCTGGCGCGCTGGTCGCGGAGGCGTTTATCGACGGCCGAGCTTCGTTCGACGAGATTGTTGCGCGCGCCTGGCGCGATCTGATCGGCTCGGCGCCGTTCGTTGCGATCGGCACCGCGCTCTGGATCCTCATCGCGTACCGCTTCCATCAGAATATGATCGACGCGCTGACTGGCGGACATGAGGTCTCGCGGCGCGAGCAGCCGCGGCTTTACAATCTCCTGGAAAACCTTTGCATCTCGCGCGGCATTCCGATGCCGAAGCTGAAGATTATCGACAGTTCGGCCCTCAACGCCTTCGCGAGCGGTCTCAACCAGAAACAATATTCGATCTCGGTGACCAGCGGTCTCGTCGAGAAACTGAACGATGCAGAGCTGGAAGCAGTATTGGCGCATGAGCTGACCCATATCCGTAATGACGACGTGCGCATGATGGTGATCGCCGTCATCATCGCAGGCGTGATCTCGTTCGCCGCGGAGATTTTCTTCCGTGTGATGTTTCGCGGCGGCATGCGCATGGGCGGCGGCAGCTCGTCGGGCAGCAGCAACCGCAAGGGCGGCGCGGGGGCTGCGATCCTGCTTGCAGTGGTGCTGATCGCGGTCGCGTGGTTTCTCTCACTCGTGATCCGCTTCGCACTGTCACGTTCCCGCGAATATCTCGCCGATGCCGGGGCCGTGGAGCTAACGAAGAATCCCGACGCCATGATCATGGCGCTGCGCAAGATCGAGAACCGCGGCGAGCTTCCGGGCGTCACATCGGCGGTGATGGAAATGTGCGTGGACAATCCGCGCTCGGGCTTCGAGGACATGTTCGCGACGCATCCGTCGATCGACAGCCGTGTCGATGCGCTGGTGCATATGGCGGGTGGACGTGATCCCGGGCCGATCGCGGTGTTACCGGAGCCGGCCGATACCGGACAGACGGCGGTGGAGGACGGTTTGCCGGACCAGACGCAGGCGCAACAGGGTCCGTGGAGCGATCCTCAGCCCGCGCCGAACGGGAGCACCGGGCCTTGGGGCCCGCCGCGCGGTTAAGGAGCGCGTTACAGCCTGTAGACGCCCGTACGAGGGTCGCGCCGCAGCGTCGGGTGCTGTGCACGCTCCGCCCGGCTGGCGACGGTGGCGAGACGGGCTTCGTCGAGTTCTTCGCTTACGCGTCCGAATTCGCGCTTGGCGAGCTTCGCAATCGCGATGCCTGCGACCACACCGGCCGCCCACATCACCAGTCGAGGAACAATCGGGATCATTTTCGCCCCCCTCACCGCGATCGACGTCACAAGCCGCAACGGGCCCACACCGCCCGCTGTTCCGCTGCCGATAAGAGATCGGCGGCCACTCCTTCGCCACTCAAAAGCGGTCTCCCGAGTTGCGAAAACGGCGTCGGCGCGCTCATCCCAAGAAACCGGCGGCCGAACCAGCCGCGCTCGGCGATCAGCGGCAGATACACCTTGTCGCCGAACCGCGCGCGCAGGAACGATCGCACTTCGGCGAGGCCGTCGACCAGACCAAGCCGATGGGCCTCTTCACCGGCCCAGTATTCCCCGGAGAACAAGGCCGATTCTGGGCCGGTGAGCCTGGCGCCGCGGCGGTCCTTGACCAGCGCGATAAAGCCTTCGTGAATGTCCTCCTGGATCGCCTTGATATGGGCAACATCCGCCGGGTTCTCCGGGAGGAATGGGTCGAGGATCATCTTGCGGTCGCCTGCCGTGTAGACGCGGCGCTCGATGCCGAGCTTCTCGATCGCCTTGTCGAGGCCGAAGGTCGCGCCAACTACGCCGATGGACCCGACAATCGAGAAGGGGTCGCAATAAATCTCGTCACCGGCACAGGCGATCATGTAGCCGCCGGACGCTCCCGCATCCTCGATGAATACGATCACAGGAAGCTTCTTCTCGTCCGCCAGTTGCCGGATGCGGCGGAAGATCAGATGCGATTGAACCGGCGAGCCGCCCGGCGAATTGATAAGGATGGCGACCGCCTTGGCGCGGCGCATGGCAAAGGCCCGATCGAGCAGCCGCGCCACGCCGGCAAGGGTTATGCCCGGGCGCAGCGGGGACGAAAAGCCGATCACACCGCTGAGCCTGATGACCGGAACGACTGGCGTATCGCGCCTCAACCGCTCGGGAAGAAGTGCCTCGAAAAACTTGCGGACCTGTTCGCCCGAAATCTCTGCCATCGAAATCCACCTCAACTTCATTTGAATGGCGGCGTGTGAGCGCGGTTACACAACATTAACGGAAACGCGGTGTGAATGGGCCCGGAGGGAAAAGCGGGTGAGTCACGGAATTGACCCCCGATGTTGGTGCGGGACACGTGATCATGAAAATCTATATGTTGATCCTTCTGCTGGGTACGATCGCGACATTTGCTCACATGTCCACGCTGTCGCAACCCCGCAAGTCAGAGCGTCTCAGCTAGGAGGATTCTCCTCCGCCATCCGCAAAGCTGTGCCTTGCCGGAGAATCGCCTCGGCTTCCGCGCTCGGGCGTGACGCGTCGTCGTTGAGGATTAAGGGGGGCAGCGTTCGTGCGGGCGCTTCATCACCTTTCGCGCCCACCGCAATGACCCGGATTGCAGGCTTTCCAGTCGCCGGATGCACGGGCAGGATCGATACCGCGCCAAAGCCGGCGGTCTCCAACTCCCGCAGGACGTCCGCGAGCCCCTCGGCCCGCCAGATCAGAGTGAGCCTGCCGCGATCACGTAGCACAGCGCGCGCGCTGCCGATCCAGCGCGCCAGAAGGTCCGGGCTGGCCGCGTGTGCGAGCCTGCGTCCGGATTCGGGAGAGGCTTGAAAGCGCCTGTCATTGAATGGCGGATTCATGAGCACATGATCGAACGGTCCGGCCTGCAGCGGCGCCGTAACGTCCTGAACGACTGCACGGGCGCAGTCCGAAAAGCCGTTGCGGACGATATTCTCCTGCGCCAGCGTGCAGAGTGCGGGGTCGATTTCGAACAGCGTGACGTCGATTCCGGGCACGCGCGCGAGCAATGCAAGGCCCGCTGCCCCAACACCCGAGCCGAATTCGGCGACGCGGTCCCCGGTCCGAACAGGGACCGCTGCCGCGAGCAGGATGGCGTCGTGACCGAACCGGTGCCCGCGTTTTGGCTGAAAAAGGCGCAGACGGCCATTCAGGATACCGTCATCGGTGATGTCTGCTGGTGCTTTGGTTGTGGTCACGGCTTTTGCGGCCGCAATTCCCGGCCGAGCCCTGCATCGGTCAGGAGCTGGCGCGCCTCCTGCTCGGAGGCATCGTCCACCAGGATCCGGCGCGGCAGCATGCCGATCGAACCTTCCAACACGCTCATGTTCTGGTCGAGCACGAGATATGGGATATTGGCCCCGGCGAACAGCGCCTCGATGGCACTGATCAGAACGGCGTCATTGGTCCGAACGATTTCGCGCAAGGGAATCCAGTCCTGTCGGTTGGCCTTCATTGCGCCGCCTGTCCGCCGCAACCCGGGCTGCAATCATTGCCCTGCTTCCGCAAAGGCCGGAAATAGCGTATCGCGGCAAAGCGGCGCACTTGCCCGCCTCACGTAGCGTTTCTATTCTGATTTTGTCTGGTCCGGGAGTGCCTCGATTGGCTGTCGTTATCCCCTTTGAATCGCAGCCGCAGGCTTCGATCAACCGGCTCGTCGAGCTGGTCGCCCCGGATATGGAGCGCGTAAACGCGGCAATCCTGGCGCGGACCGGCTCTCAGGTCACAATGATACCGGAGGTTGCAAACCACCTGATCAATTCGGGCGGCAAGCGGCTGCGCCCGATGCTGACGCTGGCGATGGCGCAGCTCTCCGGCTACGACGGCGAGGGCCATATCAAACTCGCGGCGGCGGTTGAGTTCATGCATACCGCGACGCTGCTGCATGACGATGTGGTCGACGAGAGCGAGATGCGCCGCGGCAAGCTCGCGGCCCGCATGCTCTGGGGCAACGAGGCGAGCGTGCTGGTCGGCGATTTCCTGCTTGGCCAGGCGTTCCGCATGATGGTGGATGTCGGCAATCTGCGCGCGCTCGATATCCTGTCGCAGGCTGCGACCGTCATCGCCGAAGGCGAGGTGATGCAGCTTGCTGCCGCAAAGAATACGCAGACCACCGAGGACGAATATCTCGCGGTGATCCGCGGCAAGACCGCGGAATTGTTCGCGGCCGCCTGCGAAGTGGGGCCGGTGCTGGCGGGCCGCGCCAAGGCCGATCTCGCCGCCTGCCGCTCTTACGGGATGAATCTGGGTATCGCCTTCCAGCTCGTGGACGATGCGCTCGATTACGGCGGCAAGTCCGCCAAGCTCGGCAAGAATGTCGGTGACGATTTCCGCGAGGGCAAGATCACCCTGCCGGTGGTGCTGTCGTTCCGCCGCGGCACTGCGGAGGAGCGGGCGTTCTGGACCCATTGTCTCGAGCAGGGGTCTGCGACGGACGCCGACCTCGATCGCGCGATTGCCCTGATGACGAAGCACCGCGCACTCGAGGATACGATTGGACGTGCCCAGCATTACGGTGCGATGGCGATCGATGCGCTGGCCTTGTTTCCGCCGTCGCCGATGAAGGCCGCTCTCGAAGAGACCGTCGCGTTCTGCCTTGCGCGGGCTTACTAGCGGGACGTACCGGCTGCGCCAAGCACGGTCGCCTGCACCCACCAGCCCGGCTGGGCCTGAGCAAGTTGCGTTGCGGCCTGCTTTGCCTCGTCTACGGAAGCGAACAATCCGAAACAGGTGCCGCCGGACCCGCTCATGCGCGCCAGCCGGCATGATGCGAGGCTGCGCAGCGCCGTAAGCGTTTCGCCAACCGCGGGAAACAGGGACAGCGCGGGGGCTTCGAGATCGTTCGAAGACGCTGCGACCGCGTCGAGCAGCGTCTCGAAGGATGACTTCCCCGCTTCGACATAGTGTGATGCGGGATCGTCTTCGATCGCCGGTGCCGCACCGCCCCGTGCGGCGGCAAGCGCACCGAAGACTTTCGCCGTCGGCACCGGGACGCCGGGGTTGATCAGGACCGCGGGCAGCGGCGGCAGATGCAGTGGCGCGGACAGCACGTCGCCTATGCCCCGCATGATCCGCGGCTGGGGATCGAGACAGACCGGCACGTCGGCACCGCTCGCGCGGGCTGCAGCCATCACGCGGCTGTCCTCCGCCGGAAGACTGTTGCGCCTTGCGAGCAGGCGCAGCGCGGCTGCGGCGTCCGATGACCCGCCGCCGAGGCCCGCCGCCACGGGAATCCGCTTTGTCAGATGGAAGTGTCCGGTGCGCAGGCCGGCGATCTGTGCGTGCAGCGCTCGCGTTGCTTTCAGGACGAGGTTGTCGTCCGCCGGT
>Ga0073934_10011478_pt1 | contig 10706 bp, 9 predicted proteins | sample LarsenN4metaG_FD_76834 | JGI IMG/M metagenome (GOLD analysis project Ga0073934, IMG submission 76834) | Hot spring sediment bacterial and archeal communities from British Columbia, Canada, to study Microbial Dark Matter (Phase II) - Larsen... ... | reverse complement strand
TGGCGGATACCTGGAAGGCTATCCGGGTGGGGATGTTGGCCTTGATGAGGCCGGTAATCACGTCCACGGACGGGCGCTGGGTGGCGACGATCAGGTGGATGCCGGCGGCACGCGCCTTCTGGGCGAGGCGCGCGATCAGCTCCTCGACCTTCTTGCCGACCACCATCATCAGGTCGGCAAGCTCGTCGATCACGACCACGATGAACGGCAGCGCCTGGAGCGTCGGCGCGCCCTCCTCCTCGCCCTGCTGTTGCCAGATTGGGTCGGGGATCGGCTTGCCGGCCTTGTCGGCGTCGCGCACCTTGCTGTTGTAGCCGGAGATGTTGCGCACCCCGAGCGCGGCCATGAGGCGATAGCGGCGCTCCATCTCGATGATCGCCCAGCGCAGCGCGTTGGCCGCCTGCTTCATGTCGGTCACCACCGGCGCCAGCAGGTGCGGGATGCCCTCGTAGGCGGCGAGTTCCAGCATCTTGGGATCGACCATGATGAGCCGCACCTGCTCGGGTGTTGACTTGTACACCAGGCTCAGGATCAGGGCGTTGATGCACACCGACTTGCCGGAGCCGGTGGTGCCGGCGATCAGCAGGTGCGGCATCTTCGACAGGTCCATGACCACTGGCGCGCCGCCGATGTCCTTGCCGAGCGCCAGCGCCAGCGGGGAACGCACTTCCTCATAGGCCTGCGACGACAGGCAGTCGCCGAGGCGCACGGTCTCGCGGTGTTCGTTCGGGATCTCAATACCGACCGTGGACTTGCCGGGGATGTTCTCGACCACGCGCAGGCTCACGACCGACAGCGCGCGCGCCATGTCGCGCGCCAGATTGGTGATCTGGCTGGCCTTCACCCCTGGCGCCGGGTCGATCTCGAAGCGCGTGATCACCGGGCCGGGGTGCACGGCCACCACCTGCGCTTCGATGTCGAAATCCAGAAGCTTCTTTTCGAGCAGGCGCGACAGGGTTTCGAGCGCGTCCTTGCTGTAGGCGATGCGCGACTCCTCGGCGGCGTCCAAGAGCTTGAGCGGCGGCAGTTCGCCGGAACCGGCCGGCACCTCGAACAGCGGCACCTGCTTCTCGCGCTCCACCCGCTCGCCCTTCGGGATCGGCTTGATCACCGGCTCGATGCGCGGTGGGGCGTGCTTCTCCAGCACCTTTTTTTCTTCGGCCACGGTTTCGCGCCGCTGCTTTTTGGCGCGCAGGCCGATGGCATAGTCGATCAGTGCCGAGGCGCCGTAGCGGGCGCGTTCGGCCAGTATAAAGCTCCAGCGGCCGATGACGTCCATGAGCCTGAGCCAGGACACCCCGGCGAACAGGGTCGCCCCGGCGAAGAACACCGCGAGTAGGAAGATGGTCGCGCCGACGAAGCTGAACGGCCCGGCCAGTCCGTGCCCGACCCAGTTGCCGAGCACGCCGCCGCTCGCAAAGTGCAGCTCCGGTGCGGCGGTGTAATGCAGGCCGGCAAGCCCACCAGCGCCGAGCACGGTCAGCACGAATCCCGTGCTGATGAGCGCGGTGACGCGCATGTCGCGCGCCTCGTCGCTGCGCCGGTTGAGGAATAGCCGCAGCGCCGCGATCCCGGCCAGCACCGGAAACAGGAACGCGACGTAACCGAACAGCTGCAACAGCACGTCTGCCAGCCACGCCCCGGCACGCCCGCCGAGGTTCTCGACCCGGCCGCCCTGGCCGCTGTGCGACCAGCCCGGATCGGTGGCGTGATAACTCCACAGAGAGAGCAGCAGGTAGACCGTAACCGCGATGAGGAGATAGAGGCCGGCCTCGCGCACCAAGCGCAGGATTTTCGGGGCCAGCGGCGGCCGCGGTTCGCGTTTCCAGGTTGCCTGGGCCACAACACTCCTCGACAAAGATGGGATAACCGCCGGCGTATTATGGCCTTTTTGGCCGATTTAGGCCACGGCGGCCGTCAGCCGCCGGCCAGGGTCGCGGCCACTGCCGGGTGGACGATGCGCCCGCCGCGCAGATTGACGCCGGCGCGCAGGGCCGCATCCTCTTCCCAGTCCGGTTCGGCGAGGCGCCGCACGAACGGCGCGATCGCTCCGGACAGGGCCTGGCTCGAGGTGCGCGGCACCGCCCCGGGCATGTTGGTGACGGCGAAGTGGATGACGCCCTCTTCGAGATAGGTCGGGGCGCGGTAGTCGGTCGCGCGCGTGGTCTCGATGCAGCCGCCCTGGTCCACCGAGATGTCCACGATCACCGTGCCGGGGCGCATGCTGCGTACCATGTCGCGGCTCACGAGCTGCGGGGCGCGCGCCCCCGGAATCAGCACCGCGCCGATCAGGAGATCAGCGGCCTCAACCGCCTCGCGCAGCGCACCGTAGCTGGAATAGAGCGCCGTCACGTTCGCGCCCAGCGCGCGCATGCGCGCCAGGCTGTCGCGCGAGCGCGCGAACACCGTGACCTCGGCGCCGAGCGCCGCGGCCGCAGCCACCGCGGCACCACCGGCCTCGCCCGCGCCCAGCACCAGCACCCGGCCACGTTCGGTGCCCGGCAGCCCGCCGAGCATGAGCCCGCGCCCGCCCTGCGGGGCATGCAGCAGGTGCGCGCCGACCTGCACCGCGAGCCGCCCGGCGATCTCGCTCATGGGCGCGAGCAGCGGCAGGCGGCCGGCCACCTCCACGGTCTCGAAGGCAATGGCGGTGAGCTTCTTCTCCTTCAGAACCCGCGCCAGCTCCGGCGCCGCCGCGAGGTGCAAATAAGAGAACAGGATGTGGTCGGAGCGCAGCAGCTCGTATTCCGGCGTAATCGGCTCCTTCACCTTCACGACGAGCTGCGCGCGCCTGTAGAGCGCCGCGGCGTCCGGCAGGATCGCCACCCCGTGAGCGCGATAGGCGCTGTCCGGGTAGCCGCTTTGCTCGCCGGCCCCGGCCTGCAGCGCGACCTCATGCCCGGCGCGGGTCAACTCGCCGGCCGCCTCCGGCGTGAGCGCCACGCGCCCCTCGAGCGGCTTGATCTCCTTCGGAACACCTATACGCATCGCACCTCCTTACTTGAAATTTCACCTTCGCGACAGAATATCACCCGCTATAATAGCGCGCTCGAATTCCCAACGTTTCCCGGAGCATTGCTGCATGGCCACGAAACACGCCCGCGTCCTCATCCTCGGTTCCGGCCCGGCCGGCTACAGCGCCGCGGTGTACGCGGCCCGCGCCAATCTCAAGCCGGTCATCATCACCGGTCTGGAACAGGGCGGCCAGCTCATGACCACCACCGACGTCGACAACTGGCCGGGCGACGTCGAGGGCCTGCAGGGGCCGGCGCTCATGGAGCGCATGCAGAAGCACGCTGAGCGCTTCAACACCGAGATCATCTTCGACCACATCCGCGCGGTCGATCTCAAAGTCAAACCGTTCAAGCTCACCGGCGACTCCGGCGAGTACACCTGCGATGCGCTGATCATCGCCACCGGCGCCTCGGCCAAATACCTCGGCATCCCGTCGGAGGAGAAATTCCGCGGCAAAGGGGTGTCGGCCTGCGCCACCTGCGACGGCTTCTTTTACCGGGACCAGAAGGTCGCGGTCGTAGGCGGCGGCAACACTGCCGTTGAAGAAGCGTTGTACCTCGCCAACATTGCCCGGCATGTGACGCTTATCCACCGGCGCGACAAGTTCAAGGCCGAGGCGATTCTTATTGACCAACTCATGGAGAAGGTCAAGGAAGGCAAGATCTCGCTCGAGCTCAACCAGGAGACCGACGAGATCCTGGGCGACGCCAGCGGCGTCACCGGCATCCGCATCAAAAACGGCAGCGGCCAGAAGAAGGACATCGCCGTGCACGGCGTGTTCATTGCCATCGGTCACGCGCCCAACACCGCGATCTTCGAGGGCCAGCTGGAGATGGAGCACGGCTACATCAAGACCCGCGCCGGCAACCAGGGCAATGCCACCGCCACCAGCGTGGCGGGCGTGTTCGCCGCCGGCGACGTGCAGGACCATATCTACCGCCAAGCCATCACCTCGGCCGGCAGCGGCTGCATGGCGGCGCTCGACGCCGAGCGTTACCTGGAGACCCAAAAGAAATAACGGCGTTGGCCACAGATGAATACAGATATCGTCTTTTGCGTTTCTTGATTCTTTGATCTGCGTTCATCTGTGGCTGAATTCTTTGCAGTAACTCCTTCCGGAGCCTCGTCATTCAACCGGAAATCCTGTTCGCCGCCGGCCTGATCGTCCTCGCGGCGTATTTCATCCGCGGCATCTCCGGCTTCGGCTCCGGGCTGATCGCGGTGCCGCTCTTGGCGCATTTTTTACCGCTGACCTTCGTGGTGCCGCTGATTCTGGTCACGGACTTCGCCGCCTCGGTGGTGCTCGGCACCCACACCCGCAGGCACGCGCGCTGGGACGAAGTCCGGCCGCTCCTGCCGTTCGGCGTGCTCGGGGTCGTGGCTGGCACCGCCCTGCTCCTTAACCTGCCGAAGACGCCGCTGCTCGCCACACTCGGGCTGTTCGTGCTGCTGTTCGGTGTGCGAGGCGTGCTCAACTTGCACGGCGAACGCACGGTCTCGCGGCTGTGGGCGGTACCGGCCGGCCTCGCCGGCGGCACGGTGAGTGCGCTGTTCGGCACCGGCGGGCCGCCGTACGTGATCTATCTCAATCACCGGCTGCGCGACAAAGGCGAGCTGCGTGCCACCTTCAGTGCGCTGTTCCTGATCGAGGGCGGCGCCCGCATCGTGGTCTTCCTGCTTGCCGGGCTGTTGCTCGACCGCTCAATCCTGCTCGCGATCCTGGCAGGGCTGCCGCTCGTGGCGCTGGGCCTGTGGCTTGGTAACCGGGTGCACGTGGGCTTGAGCGCGGCGCAGATGCAACGCCTGCTCGGCCTGCTGCTGGTGGTGAGCGGTGCCTCGCTCCTGTGGCGCGCCGGGGTCTGATGCTGGATCATTGCCGGCCGCGGGCGGATGAATGGCGTTGCCCGCCCCACGGATGCGGATTTACCATGGATCAACATCAACTCCGGATGGTCCCGCATCATGAAAACCACACACGAACGTTCTTACGCAATTGCCATACTGCTCACCGCCGCGTTCCTGGCCACCCAGCCGCTGCGCGCCGACGAGATCAAGATCAAGCTTCCGGCGCCGCCGGTGCCGAAGATCGTGCTGCCGGCGCCGCCGCCGATGATCTGGCTGCCGGATCCTCAGGTGTACGTGGCGCACGACTCGCCGCACCACATCTTCTTCCACAGCGGCCGGTACTACCTGTTCCATCAGGATGCGTGGTTCATCGGCCCGGCCTATAACGGACCGTGGTCGGTGATCAAGGTCAAACAGCTGCCGCCGGGACTGCGCAACTACCGCCCCGCCAACTGGGGCCACTATCAACGCGAGGCGGCGCAGCGCTTCCGCGAGGGTCATGACAACGGCCATCCGCCATTCCATGCCGGCCGGCCGCATGAGCGCGCCCACTGGAAAGGCGACGATCACAACCGCGGCCGGCATGGCGAGAAGGAAAGGATGGAGAAGAAAGAAAAACACGGCCGCGGCCGCGACAAGGACTGACGTATCGTCCCCGGATCATGCACAACGGGCGGCTCCGGACCACGCGTTGTGTTTTTGATACCCGCCCCGCATAGTGCCTGCAGATACGGTGAAGCCATGGCCAGTCAGGATTCCGGCGACAATGACCACCGCCTCTTCCGCGAGGCAATCAAGGGCGCGCGTCCGCTCAAGCAGGACCGCCGCGGCCCGGTGACGCGCCGCCGCAAACCGGTGCCCCAGCAGCGCCACCAGGACGAGCTGGACGTGCTGGCGAGCCTGTTGTCGGACGAGTACCAACCGGATGTCGAGACCGGCGAAGAGTTGCTATTCGTGCGTCCCGGCCTCCAACAGCGGGTGCTGCGGCAGTTGCGCCGCGGACAGATCGCCATCGAGGCCGAGCTCGATCTGCACGGCCATACGGTGCCCGAGGCGCGCGAGACCCTCGCCGCATTCCTGCGCGCCGCACAGTTTGCCGGCAAACGCTGCGTGCGCATCATCCACGGCAAAGGCCTGGGCGCGGCCGGGAGGCTCCCGGTGCTCAAGGTCAAGGTGAACTCGTGGCTGCGCCAGCGCGGCAGCGTACTGGCGTTCTGCTCGGCACGTCCACAGGACGGCGGCACCGGCGCGGTGTATGTGTTGTTGCGGAAGACCTAGCGGCCGGCATCCGGAAGAATGGGTTCACCGCGCCGCTGACGCTCGCGGCGCGCGGCGGTCTCCGGGGTTTCGGTCATGAGAATAAAGCGCCGCAGGTCATCCACCAACTTGAGACGCTCGAAGGATGAGGGCCGGGCGAAGGCCGCGAGCTGCTCGTCGCACACGTAGTAACGACAGCCGCCACGCGGTTTCCTCGGATTCATGGCCCGAAATTCTCCGCCAATCTCCGCAAGTGCTCGATATCGGCCAAATCCTGCTCGCGGCCGGCATGCTCCTTGAGGGCGATCAGGTCGCGAACGGAGATGACGGGCAAGCGCAGACCCTGCATCGATCGGTATTCGACCCGCTGGAACGCCGCGTCGATATCGAGTGGCGGGTTAACCAGGATGTCGACGGCGGCGCGTCGGCCTGCGGCGGGCGCAACGCAAAAACCACCACGCCTTTCTCGTCCCACCGCTGCCGGCGCTCTCGGCGCTCAGGATGCCTTCCAGCGGTGCCGGCGACACCGGACGCAGCGCCCAGACGCCTCGCCGCCGCCAGAAACTGTCCGCGGGTTGGCATTATCCAGTGCCAGCACCAGATCGACATCCCTGGTGGAACGCGGCACGCCCAGTAAATTCACGGCCAGACCGCCGGCCACCATGTAGCGGACTTTGTCCGCCTCCAGCTGTTTGAAGAGCTCGATGTAAACATGTGGTCGCTCAAGGAAGCACGTCGTAATCACTGGGTGGTTTTTTCTCCAGCAACACCACCGCATAGGCGGCAATCCCTTCCTCGCGCCCGGCGAAGCCGAGCCTCTCGGTGGTGGTGGCCTTGACGTTGACCTGCGACTCGGCGATCCCGAGATCGGCGGCGATGTTGGCCACCATCGCCGGAATGTGCGGCGCGAACCTCGGCGCCTGGGCGACGATAGTGCTGTCGAGATTGCTCACCAGCCAGCCTGACTCTTCGATCTTGGCACGAACCGTGCGCAGCAGTTTGCGGCTGTCGATCCCCTTATAGCGCGGATCGCTGTCCGGGAAATGCCGGCCGAGGTCGCCGAGCGCAGCGGCCCCCAGACAGGCGTCGCAGATCGCATGAATCAGCACGTCGGCGTCGGAATGGCCGAGCAAGCCCTTGGTGTGCGGGATGTCGACACCGCCCAGCACCAACCGGCGCCCGGCAACCAGGGCGTGCACATCGTAGCCGTGGCCGATGCGCATCACCCTGTGCCCCGCTCTTGGGCACGCAGATAGAGCTCGGCGAGCGCCAGGTCTTCCGGCAGCGTGATCTTGATGTTGTCGGCGTGACCGGGCACGAGGCGCGGCCGGGCGCCGCTCCACTCCATGGCCGAAGCCTCGTCGGTGATCTCGACGCCGGCGCGCCGCGCGCCTTCGAGCGCCGCGGTCAGCGCACCGAGCCGGAACACCTGCGGCGTCTGTGCTCGCCACAAACCCGCGCGCGACACCGTCTCCTCGACGCAGCCGTCGCGATCGGCGCGTTTCACGGTGTCGCTCACCGGCAGGGCCAGCAGCCCGCCATCGGTGTGGCCGGCCACTGCGGCCAGCAGGGTATCGATATCGGCATGCCGTACACAGGGCCGGGCGGCATCATGCACCAGCACCCAGTCATCGGGCACGGCATATTTAGCCAAGGCACGCAGGCCGTTCAGCACGGTGTCGGCGCGCTCCGCGCCGCCGGGAAAGGCGCCGAGCAGCTTGGGGATGGATTCGGAGAGCGTCGGCCAGTAGACATCGTCTGGCGCGATGCCGACCAGCTGGCCGCGCAACGCCGGGTAACTGCCGAGGCGTTCCAGCGTGCGCAGCAGAATCGGACGACCGAGCAGCGGCAGGTATTGTTTGGGACGATCGGCGCGCATGCGCGCACCGCCGCCCGCGGCCGGCACCACCGCCCAAACGGCTGGATGGGTCGTGCGGGCCAAACGCTCAGGTCAGGCGGCAACGCCGACCTGCTCACGGATCTTGGAGATCGCATCGTCCGGCGTGGTGCCGGTCGCAACCGCTACCTCGCGCGCCAGGTGATTGCAGCCGGTCTGGAGCAGGCGCACTTCCTCGAACGACAGACTGCTCTGTTTCTTCCAGCGCAACAGGTCGCGCACCACTTCGCCGATCTCCATACACGAACCGGCGTTGACCTTGCGCGCCAGCTCGCGGGTGCGCTCCATGGGGTTACCGGCGGTGGGGCGGCGCTTGCTCGAACCGGCCAGCACCTTATAGAGCTCCTTCACCTTCTTGCCATCGAGCAACGGGCGAATGCCGATCTTACTCATGTTGGCGCACGGCACCTTGATGATGGCGCCGCTTTCGTGGATGCGGATAACGAAACAACGGTCGTGTGCACCAGTGAGATAAATGTCTTCCTCGCCTTCGATGACACCGACACCGGCCGACGGATAAAACACGGCATCACCGACCTTGAAACCGCAGTTACGCGCCATCCTCGCCCCCCTTTGGCTTTGTGCGTGAGAAAATCCGCATAAGCATTTGAACAGTTGGAATAAGGTTATGTCAATATGTCAATTAACTAAACCTATCCCCGGCTGGAGCGGCCCCTGTAAAATACCGGCCCCTTGGAATCTCCTGCGTCGTCGACCGTGTCCCTTTCCCATCCTGCCGCGAGCCCGGCCGGTTGTTCGCCGCTGACGCCGGACTGGCCGCGGGATGCGGGTCAGCGGCTCGCCTGGACGCATCTGCCGGGATCGAGCCGCAGTCTTGCCATCGCCCGGACTGCCGAGACCCACGCCGGACCGCTGTTGGTGGTCACCCGCGATGTCCGCACCGCCCAGCAGCTCGAGGACGAAATCCGTTTCTATCTGGGCAGTGCGGCATCGATCCCGCTGCTGCCGTTCCCGGACTGGGAGAGCCTGCCGTACGACGCCTTCTCGCCGCACCCGGACATCATTTCCCGGCGGCTCGAGGCCCTGTACCACTTGCCGACGCTGGACCGGGGCATCGTGCTGCTCACCGCCACGACCCTGCTGCATCGTCTCAGCCCGAAAGGCTACGTAGCCGGCCATGCCTTCCTGCTCCGGAACGGCGACAACCTCGACCTCGAGGCCTTCCGGGCAAAACTGACCGAGGCGGGCTACCAGTCGGTCGCCCAGGTCATGGAGCCGGGGGAGTATGCGGTCCGGGGCGGCCTCGTGGACGTGTTTCCCATGGGCGCCACCAATCCCTACCGTATCGACCTGTTCGGGGAAAAGATTGAGTCCATCCGCCGCTTCGAGCCCGACAGCCAGCGATCGCTCGACCGGCTGGCCGAGATGCGCCTGCTGCCGGCACGCGAGGTGCCGCTGCACACGGCCGGCATCCAGCAGTTCCGGCAGGCGTTCCGCAGCCGCTTCGAGGGCGATCCGCAGCGCGTGGCGCTGTATCGCGAAGTCAGCAAGGGTTCGGCCCCGGCCGGCATCGAATACTACCTGCCGCTGTTTTTCGATCAGACCGCGACCCTGTTCGACTACCTGCCGGCCGCCACGCTCTGCCTGGGCGAGACGGGCATCGAAGATACGGTCGCGACCTTCTGGCGCGACACCGAGGAGCGCTACCGCATCCTGCGCTCCGACCCGGAGCGTCCGGTACTGCCGCCCGCCGCCCTGTTCCTGAAGCCGGACGAGCTCGAGACCATGCTCGCGCGCTATCCGCGCGTGGAGTTTTCCGGCTACGCGGCCGAGACTGCGGCAATAGCGGGACGCCCGAACCTGGAATTCGCGGCCCGGACTCCGCCGGCCCTGCCGGTCAATCCGCGTGCCGAGGTCCCGCACGCGGCGCTGTTCGACTGGTTGCGTACCGCTCGCGAGCGGGTGCTGCTCGTGGCCGAGACCCCGGGACGGCGTGAGGTGTTGCGCGGGCTGCTGCGCGACCAGAGCCTGGCGGCCGAGCCCTGCAATGGCTGGAAGGAATTTCTTAACGGGCCGATGGCGCTCGCGCTGTGCGTCGCCGACCTCGAGCGGGGGCTGCTCTTGCCGGAACCGCCGCTCGCGGTCGTCACCGAGCCGCAGCTCTACGGCGAGCGCGTTGCCCAGCGCCGGCGCCGGGGGCTGGCGGAGCGTGATGTCGGCGCCATCATCCGCGATCTCGCCGAGCTGCATCTCGACGATCCGGTGGTGCACGAGGAACACGGGGTGGGCCGCTATCGTGGACTCGTGATTCTCGACGTCGGCGATGGCCCGACCGAGTTCCTGACCCTCGAATACCAGGGTGGTGACAAGCTCTACGTACCGGTGACCGATCTGGCGCGGGTCAGCCGCTACACCGGCACCCACGCCGACCAGGCGCCGTGGCATCGGCTGGGCAGCGACGCCTGGGACAAGGCCAAGCGCCGGGCGCGCGAGAAGGCCTGGGACGCGGCCGTGGAACTGCTGGAGGTACAGGCCTTGCGGGCCAGCCGGCCGGGACATGCCTTCCCGGCACGCGACGAGCACTATGCGGCATTCGCCGCTGCCTTCCCGTTCGAGGAGACCCCGGACCAGGCGCGCAGCATCGACGACGTGCTGCGCGACATGGAGACGGCGCGGCCCATGGACCGGCTGGTGTGCGGCGACGTCGGCTTCGGCAAGACCGAGGTCGCGC
>Ga0073934_10011477_pt1 | contig 10707 bp, 9 predicted proteins | sample LarsenN4metaG_FD_76834 | JGI IMG/M metagenome (GOLD analysis project Ga0073934, IMG submission 76834) | Hot spring sediment bacterial and archeal communities from British Columbia, Canada, to study Microbial Dark Matter (Phase II) - Larsen... ... | reverse complement strand
GTGGTCATGGGGCTGATCGAGTTCGGCGCGGCGGTGAAGTTCTTCAGCATCGCGGACCTGGCGTGGAACCCCGCGCCGGTGCTGTTCGACTTCGTCACCACGATGCTGATCTGGCTGGTGCTGTCGCTGGCGATCGGAACGTACCTGCTGGGCCTGTATCGCTTCGCGCACGACACGCCCGCCGACAGCATCTCCACCCCCCGCGGTCTGCTGGCGTTTGGCTTCCTCGGACTGACGGCCATGATCGGCTACCTGATCCTGCAGCCGGACCGGGCCGACGGCGTGGTCATGCAGCAGATCATCGCCTTCGCTCCCCCGAACCTGCACAGCACCTCCGGCGACGTGGGGCCGCAGGTGGAGCACCACGGCATCAAGTTCGCGCTCGATCTGGAGCAGGCGGTGCCCGTCGCCCGGAACCGGCAGCAGCCGCTGCTGCTCGATTTCACCGGCGTCAATTGCATCAATTGCCGGCGGATGGAAAAGATCATGGCCGAGCCGGACAACAAGCGCAAGCTGGGCCAGTTCATTCCCGTGCAACTGTATGCGGACAAGGTGCCGGCCATCACCGACACCCGCCTGGCCGACGAGATTCTGTCGCGGAACCGGCAGCGGCAGGTGGAGTGGTTCGGCGACGTGTCGCTGCCGTCGTATGCCGTCGTCACGCCGGACGGTCAGCAAATCCTCGCCGCCTACATCGGCTACGAGCAGCGCGAGGGGCACTTCGGCCGCTTCCTGGAGTACGGCTGGCAGCAGTGGCAGGAGCGGCAGCAGTTGGCCCGGCGTCCGGTCGGCGCGGACCTGATCGGCCAGGCGCAATAGCCGCCGGGGCTGTGGAGGCGGGTCGGCGAAGCGATTGTGCCGGCTGTACGGCCGATGTCCGGGCCGTGCGGTCTCCGACAGGGATTGCGCAATTGGTGTAATCCGCCCTCTCGACGGCGTTTCGATTTCGCCACACGCCGGTTGTGAGAATCCTCGGCTGCCGGGTTCCGGCTGACGCATACTTACAGTGCTGGCGGCCGTTGTCCCAAGAACCGCTCCCCGAGTGTTCAGCCTCCGGGAGGGCCGCCGGCGCGGCCTGCAGATGCAACAAACCACTCCTGGTGACAGGGATTGCCATGCCCAAGGTGCTGCTGGTGGACGATTCCAAGTTCAGCCGGGGACGACTCCGCGCAGCGCTGACCGGTCTGGCGGCGGACATCAGCGAAGCGACCAACGGCCTGGAGGCCCTGGAACAACTGGCGATCGTCACGCCCGATGTCATCGTCACGGACCTGTTGATGCCCGGCATGAACGGCCTGGAGCTGCTGACGGAACTGCGAACGCGGGAGCTGACGACCCCCGTGATTATTGTCTCGGCGGACATTCAGGAGTCCACCAAATCGGCCTGCGCCCAGTACGGCGTCCAGGCCTTTCTGAACAAGCCGTTCACGGCGGCCGAGCTGCGGGACGCCGTCGAGGCGGCGCTCGCCGCGGGGACGGCTCCGGCTCGATCAGCCGTTGTGGGGACCGCGCCATGACCGAATCGGTGACCTCTCTGGATCCCGATGCCAGCGATCTGTTGACCGAACTGGTGACCATTGGCGTGGGCCGGGCGGCGGCCGCGCTCAGCGAACTGGTGGGGGAGCGCGTGGAGCTGACGGTGCCTCGGGTCCACCTGGTTCCTTTGCTGTGCCCGTTGGACGGCGCGAGGTCCCCCGATGGACTGTTGACCGACGGTGTCTCGACGGTGGTGATTCAGGACTTTCAGGGAACGGTCCGCGGCCGGGCGTCGCTGGCGTTCCTGCGGTCGAGCGCCCTCGCCTTGGGCAACCTGCTGTCGGACTCGGAGGTCACCACGACGCACGTCGATCTGGAGGTCGGCGGAATCCTGCTGGAGGTGGGCAACATCGTGCTCAATGCGGTGCTGGGTTCGCTGTCGAACGAAGCCGCGCTGACGCTGGAGTATTCGCTGCCGCATCTGTTCAGCGATGGACCGGTGCTGCCCCGGCTGCTTCCGCAGTCGGCGGGGGAGGAGCACCTGCTGATCGCGGACGTGGAGTTTGTGGTGCGGAACCGCAACATCGCCGGAACGCTGGCGATCGTGTTCGCGGGGGGATGCGTCGATCTGCTGCTGTCCCGTGCGGCCCGCCGGTGGTCGCCGGACGGTCGTGAGGAAGTCCCCCTGCTGCGGATGACCCGACGAAACGGTTTCCATGACATCCCAACTGGCCAATTGCCGCACCGGTGATCTTCCGCAGCATCAGATGCTCGATCTGGTGCCGGTGGGGGTCTGCGTCCTCGGTCCGGACGGCGTCGTGCTGGTCTGGAACCGCACGCTGACGGAGTGGACCGGGCTGCCCGCCGACCAGGCGGTCAACCGCCGGCTGATCGAACTGTACCCATCGCTGCTGGAGCCGCGGTATGCCCGGCGGTTGCAGGCCGTGTTTGAAACCGGCGCGCCGGCCGTGCTGTCGGCGGCGCTGCACGGTCACTTTCTGCCCATCCGCAGCGACGACGAATCCGCGACGCTGATGGTTCAGGAAACCACGCTCCGTCGCATCTCCACCGATCCGCTGCGCGTGCTGATCGCGATTCAGGACGTGTCGCTGGCCGCGCGGCAACTGGAGTGGCTGCGCAGCGAGCGGCAACTGCTGCTGGACACCAAGCGGAAGCTGGAGCTGGCCAACGAATCGCTGCAGCAGGGCTTTGCGCTGGAACTGGCCAACAACCAGAAGCTGCAGCAGGAAATCCAGGAGCGGACCCGCGTGGAGAGCGAGCTGCGCCGGCAGACCAACAGTCTCATCGCCGCCAAGACCCGCGAACATCAGCACACGCAGCGGCTGGAGCAACTGGTCCGCGACCTGACGGCGGCCCGGCAACAGGCCGAGGCGGCCACGCAGGCCAAGAGCGAATTCCTCGCCAACATGAGTCACGAGATCCGCACCCCGATGACCGCCATCCTGGGGTACGTCGATCTGCTGCACGAACCCGGCGTCAGCGACGAGGTGAAGCAGCAGGCCATCGAAACGGTGCACCGCAACGGCGACCATCTGCTGGCCATCATCAACGATGTCCTGGACATCTCCAAGATCGAAGCCGGGCAGATGACCATCGAAAACGTCCCCACGTCCATCCGCGCGGTCGTCCAGGAGGTGGCGGAGCTGATGTCCGCGTCCGCCGCCGATCGCGGACTGAAGCTGAACGTCGAACTCGTCGAACCGCTGCCCCACCTGGTCGAAACCGATCCCACCCGGCTGCGGCAGGTGCTCGTCAACCTCACCGGCAACGCCATCAAGTTCACCCGCGCCGGTTCGGTCTGCATTCGCGCCCGCTGGCAGAACCGCACCAGCCGCACGGGCCTGCTGCAGCTCGACGTCGTGGACACCGGCGTCGGCATCGCCGATGAACAACGGCAACGCATCTTCCAGCCCTTCTCGCAGGGCGAGTCGCATGTGACGCGCGAGTACGGCGGAACCGGTCTCGGACTCGCCATCTCCCGCCGCCTGGCGCACATGATGGGGGGCACGCTGACCGTCGACAGCCACGTCGGTCGTGGAAGCACGTTCTCCCTCACCGTCACCTGCGGCCGGATCTCCGACCACGAGCGGCGCGACCTGCCGAACGGCTCGTCGCCGTCGTCCGCCCAGCCGCAGTCTCTGGCGCACCTGCGGGTGCTGATCGTCGACGACGCCCCGGACAACCAGCGGCTGCTGGCCTTCCACCTGCGCAAGGCCGGCGCCGAATTCGAAATCGCCGACAACGGCCAGATCGCCCTCGACCTGATTGCCGCCGCGCACCGCACGGCCCCCTTCGACGTCGTGCTGATGGACATGCAGATGCCCGTGCTCGACGGCTACTCGGCAACAAGGCAGCTCAGGGCGGCCAACGACCACACCCCGGTGATCGCCATCACCGCGCACGCCCTGGCGGGAGACCGCGAAAAATGCCTCGCCGCAGGCTGCAACGAATACCTCACCAAGCCGATCAACCGCGACAAGCTGCTCAGCACCATCGCCTGCTGGGGGGCGCGCCGCACGGCCCGCGTGTAGACGCCCGCGGCGTCACTCCAGGGCATACTTCGCCGCCATCGGCATCCGCCGCCCGCTCCCAAACGCCCGCGCCGACAGCTTGATCCCCGGCGGAATCTGCCGCCGCTTGTACTCGTTCCGATCCAGCCGCGCCGCAACCCACTTCACCGTCTCGGCCGGATACCGCTCGCACAGCGCCTCCACCGACGCCTCGTCCTCGATCAACCCGGCCAGAATGGCGTCCAGCACCGGATACGGCGGCAACGTGTCCTGGTCGAACTGGTTCGGCGCCAGCTCCGCGCTGGGCGCCTTCTCGAGCACCGACTGCGGAATCACCTCCCGACGCTCGCGGACCTCGTTGATGTGCCGCGACAACGCATACACGTCCCGCTTCAAGAGATCGGCAAGCACCGCAAAGCCCCCCGCCATGTCCCCGTACAGCGTGCAGTAGCCCATCGCCAGCTCGCTCTTGTTGCCGGTGGCGAGCGGCAGCCAGCCGTGATGGTTGCTGCGGATCATCACAATCGCCCCGCGAATCCGCGCCTGCAGGTTCTGGTCTGCCAGCCCCGCCGGAGCCGACAGCAGCTCCGGACCAACCACCGCCAGCGTCTCATAGGCGCGGTGCACCGCGTCGATCGGTATCGTCTGCCCGTCGATCCCCAGGCGCTCGGCCAGTGCGACCGCGTCCGCGACGCTGTGTTCCGTGCTGAACCGGCTGGGCATCAGCAGCCCGTGGACATTCGCCGGCCCCACCGCCTGCGCCGCAATGTACGCCGCCAGCGTGCTGTCGATCCCCCCGGACAACCCCAGCACGCAGCCGGTGAATCCCGATTTGCGCATGTAGTCCCGCAACCCCAGAATCAGCGCGTCCAGCAGTTGCGCCTCGCGACACGGCCGGCACGCGGCCACCGGCGGAGGAAGTCGATCCAGATCCACCAGGTGCACGCTCGAGGCAAACCCCGGCAGTTGCAGAACCAGCTCGCCGGCGGCATCCAGCACCAGGCTGTGACCATCGAACACCAAATCGTCGTTGCCCCCCACCTGATTGACGAACACGAACGGCCGCCGATGCCTCGTCACGTGCCGCCGCAGCAGGGCGGTTCGGCGTTCGGGCTTGCCGGACTCGAACGGGCTGGCCGAGACGTTGATGAACACTTCGGCCCCCAGCTCGGCCAGCCGGCCGACGGGGTCGGTCAGCGTCGGCGGATCGACGTGATAGAACGTATCCGGCTCGCCCCACCAGGCATCCTCGCAGATGTGCACGCCCAGCTTGCGGCCGCGGAACTCCATCAGCCGAATCGCATCCGCCGGCCGAAAATAGCGGCGTTCGTCGAACACGTCGTAGTTGGGCAGCAGCAGCTTGTGGACGGTTGCCGCGATGCGGCCGTCGACGAGCAGACTGCAGGCATTGGCCACCCGGCCGGCCGGCAGACCGCGCACCGAGGGATGTCCCACGAGCACCCCCAGCCCGGTCGGCAACGTCGCCGCCAGCCGCTCCACCGCCCGATCGCAGGCCGCCGCAAACCCGTCCCGCAACAGCAGGTCTTTGGGCGGATAGCCGCTCAGCGCCAACTCGCTGGAGACGACGAGATCGGCCCCGGCCCGGTGGGCCTCCCGCACCGCCTCCTGCACGAGCGCCACGTTTCCGACGACGTCCCCCACCGTCGGATTCAACTGAGCCAACGCCACTTTCATCGCACGCCACGCCCCGCGGGTATCGGTCGCCAATCGCTTCAGACAGTGTAGCAGGTTCAGAAGAGCCGCGCACGCAGTAAGCGGCCATCGCGCTCACCGCTTACTGCGTGCGCGGCTCCTTGCTATTAATCCCCCGTCGTCGGGGGAGACTTCGGTTTGCCGACGTCACGCCGTATCATGGTCCCCAACGCCCGCAGGGTGATCCACGACGATGTCCGCCGCGCTCCTCGACACGCTCCGCCGCCACCTCGCCGCCGTCCAGCAGGGGATCGCCACCGCCTGCGTCCAAGCCGGGCGGCCGACCGACTCCGTGCAGTTGGTCGCCGTCTCCAAATATGCCGAACTGGAGGCCGTTCGCGGGCTCTACGAACTGGGCCACCGGGACTTCGGCGAAAGCCGGCCGCAGCAACTGGTCGAACGGGCCAGACAGTTGCCCGCCGACATCCGCTGGCACCTCATCGGCCATCTGCAGCGGAACAAGGTCGCGCTCGTGCTGCCGTACGTCACGCTGATCCACTCCGTCGATTCGCAGAGGCTCCTCGAGCAGATCGACCGCGACGCCGCGAAGCTCAATCTGTCGCCCAGGGTTTTGCTGGAGGTCAACGTGTCCGGCGAGGCCTCGAAGGATGGCTTTGCCCCCGACGAGCTGCGCACCGCCTGGCCGCAACTGCTGACGTACCCGCATGTCCAAATCATGGGCCTGATGACGATGGCCCCGCTGCTGGACGACCCGCAAGCCGCCCGCCCGTTCTTCGCCCGCTTGCGGGAACTGCGCGACGAATTGGCCACCGCAGACCATCCGTTGCCGACGCTGTCCATGGGCATGAGCGGCGACTACGCCGCGGCAATCGCCGAGGGGGCGACGGTGGTCAGAATCGGGTCGGCGGTGTTTGGGGACGAGGCGGCGACGGCGTGATCGGGGCTACAGAAACGTGTCGACGTTCTTCCACTGACCAATCATGTAGCGACGATAGACATGCACTTCCGGATCAACGATGCCCTGCGTCAGTTCGACTTTCATGAAGGCCCCGGCGCTCTTCTGGGATTCGAGCCAACCCGGTCGGACCGGATGTTTGCCCGCCGGCAACTGCGCGTACAGCGAGTGATCGAATTCCGCGTTCCCCGGAACCGCGCCGTCGCGGACTTGCAGCGTGGGAAAGAACAAGCGCTGCGGCTCGCGGCGGGGAAAGTCCAGCGCCAGCGGATGCACGTCGTTGCGGCCGGCCTTCAATTTGAACACGGCGAAGCCGAAATCCGCATATTGCGGGAGCTTCTCCAGCAACTCATCCGACAACCGGAATCGGGGATCGAGATGCTTGAGATCGGCGACGGTTGGAACGAAGGACGCCTCGTAACTGCCCACCTCGGCAAACGTCAGCGAAGCCGCTTTGGATGGCCCCGTCTGGCCGGACGGGACCGGTAATGGAAAATCGCCGTCCATATCCTCGAAGAACCGCGGGTACTTCTCCAGATTGAAGAAGCGGACATCTTCCTGCAGGGTCTTGGGAGGAACCGGCAGCGGCAGCACCAGAGCCAGATCCACGTCGGCTTCAAACTTCGTGGCGTAGACGAGGTACTGCCGTCCGCCCTGACCGCTCCGGGCGAACATGCGGGTCTTCGTGACGAGCCTGACAGGGGCAGTAAAGCAGCACATGGGGAACTCCTGGTCGTTCCGGTCGTTGCCTCGTCCTAGGTATGGTCATAGCCCCCGGCGGATCAGTCCGTCAAGACAGCTCCCTTTGATCTTCAGTTGGCTTGTGTCGCGGCGGTCCTCGTCGGGCCCCCTCGCTCTGAAGCGGGGGCAAAGGGGCCACGACCGCCCACGTCCGACAGGGACCACCTGTGCCTCAATCGCCGGACGACGCGCACGGGATGGGAGCCACTGAAAGCCGCTCGAACGAACGGCTTCCGGGTGGGAGGTGAAACGGGATCAGCCGGCCGAGGCTGTTCTGCCTGACGGCGGCAAGCGCACCGGCCGAAACGGTTCAGGGAAAGGGGCGGACAAAGCTTTTGTCGCGCATCCACATGGGTGTGAGGGTTCGCTGTCCGTGGTAAACCCCAATCCTTCCGCGAAAGTCCTCGTCGGTGAACTCGGTGAGGCGCGCCATGAAACTCGGCCAGTCCCGGACGTTGAATTCGGGGTTCGGGTCGTTGTAATCCCACAGTGCGATGTTGCAGACGTTGTCGGTGAACAAGCCGCCCGTCGGAAAGTAGAACGAATACTGACCGATCGTTGACGCACTGATGCTGACCTGCCCGGTGTGTTCCATGAGCAGATTGTGCAGCACGGTCTGCGGGACCGGGGGCCGTTCGGCAGGGGCGGCGACGGGAACCGGAACATCCGCGCGCACGTTGCAGGCATCGGAGATCAACACCGTCAGTCCATTGCCGCTCGTCCGTCCAACCCGCCGGTCGAGGAGCAGCTCGAACAGGTCGACACGGCAATAGTACTCATAGCGTCCAGGAACCCGCGTCAACTGCGTCTCGAACCATTGACCGTATTCGCGCTCGGGGGTCAGGGCCTGGCTGGCGTATCCCCCATGCGACATGACATAGCAAAACACGACGTCCTGCTCCGCGAACGTCAGGTTGCCCAGCGTTGCATTCACCTGCTGCAGCGTGAACTGAGGAACCATGTTGATGGCGGGCAGATTCCCGCCCGGGTGCGCGGTCTGCGGAAACCCGATTTCCGTGAACGAGCCGAACTCGGCCGGTTGAAACGCCGCGCTGAACGTCCGGCGAAGTCTGTCGCGACTGGCGAGAATCCCCGTGGACAGCGCCGGATCCTGCGACAGACCGATGATGATCACATGCAGCTTGCGGTTCGGCACAGAAGCCGCGTGCGCTGCTCGAGTCCCTTCCGGGGCCAGCGCGCTCAATGCGAGCAGTGCTAGGAAAGTGCGCACGGTGTGGGTGGTGGGCATCTTACGAATCCTCAACGGGGGATGGGGACGCAGTCCGCATGCAAAACGGCGGCCTGGAACGGTAAGTCCGATCGTAATACCCCCCGGGGTGAAAGCAAGCAGCGATTGGGCGGGACCCGGACTTTTCCCGTCGCCCGGCCACCGAACCGGAGTGTGATCGGGTGTATATCTTCAGTGGTCTGTAGCGCCTGTGCGGACTGTAGCGGGCAGACGGGTGATTCCCTGATCCCACTTTTGACGGTCGAGCGGTTGAGATGGATTAGTCCAGGGAACGCGGTCGAACTAGCCGTTGTGAATGCCCGGAAAGCGCCGTTTTTCTGAGGCTTTCTGAGGCAAAGGGATTGTTTAGATTCGAATAAATGAAGGGAGCGGGAACGTGGTCAAGCGTGGAATCGCTGCTGCGCTGTTGATCAGCCCGATGGTGCTGTGCGCACTCAGTCAACCCGGTGAGGCGGGCTGGGGTTTGTTCGGCAAGAGTCAGGACGACTCCTGCGAGGCGTGCAGCACCTGTGGCAAGGAGAAGGAAAAGAAGTGCAAGATTTTCGGCACGGCCGCCGAGCCGCCACGTGCGGCCGTGGTCGACGCGATTCCTGCACGATTCACGACGGCCCGCGCCGACCGTCAGCCGGCGCCGGCTCCAGCGCCGGCAGTTCCCCCGGTCCCTGCTCCTTCCTGCACCACGGGAGGAGGCGGAGGCACGGTCACCAACCCCGTCGATGCGCAGCGGATCGCCGACATGGAGCGCGACATCCGGGAGTTGAAGCTGCAGATCCAAGCTTTGGTCCGACATCTCCAGGATCAGCCAAGCCCCTGAGCCCGACGGCATCGCGGCCTCTGCGATGTCGCCTGACCAACAGGAATCGGCGCACCGTCACATTCGCCATCGCCAAGGAAGGAATCTCATGCGTGGGTTTCTCGCTTATGCGGCAGCCTTCGGCTCATTGCCCAGTGTGATAGCCGCCGGCGAATGTGCCGTGCCGCCACCGTGCGCACCACAATGCCAGGCGCCGGCGCCGGCTCCCCCCTATGTTCCGCCTGCGGTGCAGAATTTCCTGCGGGGTCCGGGCACGGGCCAAGCCTCCGGAGAAACGCAATCCTACGGACTGCGGGGCATGGCAATTCACATTCCCGAGATGAGAATCGCGCTGCCGACGGTCGAGTTCCCGTCGCCAATCAAGTTCCGACGCGAAGCGGAAATGATCTTCGACCAGATTCGGGGACCGCTGTCGGCCGCACCGGTGCAGGAGTTTGGCAACCTTCCGGAACAGCCCAACGTCGCTCCTCCGTATGTCCCGCAGCCAGCGCCCCCCTCTGCCCCCTGCGTGCCGCCTGCCTGTACGGCTCCCGCAGGGTGCACGGTGGGTGATGTCAATCCGCAACTGGAGGCGACACTGGCCCGACTGGAACGGATGGAGCAGGAACTGGCCGCATTGCGGGCCCAGAATCAGGCGCTGTCGCAGCAGCGCGGCAGCCAGACTGCGGCGCACAACCTCCAGGGTGCTGGCAAGGCCACGACGGTGACAACGCGTCCTCTGCCGCCGCGGCGGTTCATGCAGGCGGCGTATCAGGAACCGGCGGCAGCCAGCGCCCCCGCCGCACCGCCTCCGTCCGCCCCCATCAAGTCCCCCGTGCGGAAGCCGGTGGAGCCGGCGAGATTCGGACTGTCCGCCCCCTCGGATCAATCGGCCGAGGACGGCTTTGGAACCTGGACCACCCGTCCGCAATAGCGGAGACGTTCGGACCCGTAGCGACGCCGCGGCAGTCGGCTCACCCCGCCGATTGCCGCAGGTCATTGCGCAACGGCATCAGGCCGCCAGATCGTTTGGAACCGCTCACACAACCGGTGATGCGGTCACCGCTGGGTCGAGGGCCGCGATCGACTCCGGCCGCAGCAGAGGTTGTGTGAGAGTCTCTTAGTCAAACTGGAACGGCTTTCCATCCGCCATCCGCGCGGCGATGTTCTCCGGGGTCAACTGCTGGAGAAGTTTCGCATCCTTGACGACCGCCTGACCGCCGGGCTCCTTCACCTTGTTGCGCTCGACAAGCTTCCGGATGCCATTCCAAACGTCGGACTCACTGAC
>Ga0073934_10011476_pt1 | contig 10707 bp, 9 predicted proteins | sample LarsenN4metaG_FD_76834 | JGI IMG/M metagenome (GOLD analysis project Ga0073934, IMG submission 76834) | Hot spring sediment bacterial and archeal communities from British Columbia, Canada, to study Microbial Dark Matter (Phase II) - Larsen... ... | reverse complement strand
TCGCGTTATGCCGCGTGGCCACGAACGTCGGATAGTCGTCGGTCACACACAGCGCCGCCTCCGCCGCCAACCGGTACAGCACATCGTTCGCGTCCGCCTTCCGCCTCCGCAGGTAGAAGGCATACCCGATGCCCCGCTTCTCCAGCCGCCGCTGCGTATCCGGCACGCCCTCCAACAGGAATGTGTGAAACCGGTCGCTCGCGTACGGATACGTGCACGTCACCGCCTCATACACCAGCAGCGGCAACCCGAACCGGTTCGCCTCCGCCACCGCATGTTCCAGCGCGTGATTCGACTCCGCGCGCCGGTTCATCTGCATCCAATAGAGGACATACTGCGCACCTGAACGTACGGATTCCTCATTCAACCGCCGCACGCGAGCAGTACAAGACACTTCACTTCTTCGATGCCGCCCCCACCGCCCCGGATAGAATAAAAGGTATCTCCATGCGAGCCTGGAACCGGGCCAAACTCCTCTGGGCATACCTCACCCGCCGCGACTCCGTCAACGCGCTGCCCGTCGAGTACATCGTCGAAACCACCGCCAAGTGCAACATCTATTGCCCGATGTGCCCGCGCGAGACCTTCAAACAACCGAAAGAGGACATGACCGAGGCCATATTTGACCGCCTCGTCCGCGAAACCGGCCGCTCCGCTGAGCACATGATGTTAATCGGCCTCGGCGAACCCCTCCTCGACCGCGCCATCTTCGACCGCATCGAATATTGCGAACGCCACAACATCCACACCCTGCTCTCCACCAACGGCACCCTCCTCAACGACGCCGCCATCGAGCGCCTCCTCGCCTCCCCCCTCGCCCACATCACCCTCAGCTTCGACGGCTCCACCAAGGAGAGCTTTGAGTTCTACCGCAAAGGCGCCAAGTTCGAACAGGTGCGCGACAACTTCATCCGCTTCGCCCGCCGCAAGAAGGAACTCGGCCGCGGACCCCAGGTCGTCGTCCAGATGGTCCGCATGGAAGGCAACGCCCACGAGGTCGACGACTTCATGCGCTTCTGGACCGCCATCCCCGGCGTCGACGAGGTCCGCGTCAAAGAGGACGAAACCAACCTCATGCGCCCCGACGCCGGCCACACCGCCGGCGAATGGAAACACCCCTGCCACTACCTCTGGCGCGGCGCCATGTACGTGAAGTGGAACGGCGACGTCTACCCCTGCTGCCAGAGCTATATGCTCGAAGGCTCACCCGTCGGCAACATCGGCCGCCAATCGATGCCCGAAATCTTCAACGGCCAACCCATGCGCGACATGCGCCGCCTCCACAACCAGGGCCGCGCCGGCGAAATCCCCATCTGCGCCCGCTGCTGCACGACCATCCCCCACCCCGCCCTCGTCGCCGGCAGCTTGATCCTTCACGGCGCAACCGTACGCACACTGCTCCCCTGGGTCGAACGCGCCATCTATTTCGCGAAACTCCCCAAGCGCTGGCTCAACCCGCCCAAACGGCAGGCCCCGCCCGCGCCGCGCCCCGAACTCGTCCAGATCAACGGGGCGGCGGCATCTGGCTCTGCGGATTCCGCTCCCCGCGAATCAGATCGATCGCTTCCTTAACCCCCGCCAGGCTCAACACCACGAACGCATACGAGGTCCCCGCGATCGGCGTCGGAACACCCACAATCGCCGCCGCTAGCAGCGACTTCCAATACCACTTCGCATCGCCCGCCCGCGTCTGCAAAATCGCCACGACACAAGCCGCCAGCATCGCGCCCAACGTCAATTCGACAATCGCGCCAAACCCCAGCGTAATCGCCGTCCCTCCGAACAATCCCCAATCAATCGCCAAGATGGCCAGTGCGCTCAGCGGCCGCAAAAACGGCTGCGCCGGAGGCTCCACATGGCCCGTCAACACACGTGTGGTGTCAGACATCGTGACACTACAGACGAGTGACACCCCCTGGAAGTTCCCAACGAATCACCCCACTCCCCCAACAGAACCCGCGCCCGCCCCGCCCCGTGCCCACACCCCCCACAACGGAACCGCGAGGGTAACCGGGCGGCCTCTCCCCTAAAACGTAATCCCCACTCCGAAACTGCCTTCCATCATGTGCAGCAACCCGCCCGTATCGATCCCCTGCCCCGCCGCCGTCGGCTCCGGTAAGCTCAGGTCATACGGCTTGCCTGTCATGTAATGACGGAAATCCAGCCGCACGAAGAAGTTCTGGTGCGGAAACAGCTTGATCCCGCCGCCATAGTTCGCCCCATAGCTGCGCGATCCGCCCCCGCTCCAAGCCGGAATCTTCGGCGCCCCAAACTGCGCCCCCGTGATCCCGCCCGTAATGTATGGCCGCCACTTCTCCCGGTTCGGCATCATGTAGATCAGGAAGTTGTACGACGCCAGGTAGATCCGCGCCTTCCCCTCCTGCTCCTGAAAACCGCTATCCAACTCCAGGTTCGACCGGAACTTCGCGTTCGTCTGCGAAATGCTCAACTCGTGCCCGTAGTAACCCTTCGTGTTCCACGTAAACCGCGCCCCAAACGACGGCCCCGGCTTGAAATTCGAGTCCTCCTTCTTGATCGTCTCAAGATTCAACGACCCCAACCCGGACTTCGATACCCGGTTGTACCCGCCAAACGCGCTGATCTCAAACGTCTGCGCCGAAAGCGCCGTGGCGCACAAAAACGCCATTGCCAAACTGATGTGTGTCTTCATGCTGTGAGCCGCCGAATCGTATCTGACGCAAACGCCACCGACCGCGGTTTCCTGGGAGTGATCCTCACCGATTATAAACCAGGGGCGGCGCCGCACAACGTGCACTCCGCTTGTCTCTAAGGAGGCTGGACGTATTGGAGCGCGTCGTCGGATCGGCCTGGATGTGCCCAAGGACAGACGTCCCTTGGCGTTCTGCAACAAGCGGGGAAATCTCTCCGCGACGTTCGCGTTTGATCTTCCTCCAGAATGCTCGCTGCAGGCGTAGCACGCCCGAGGCAATGCCCGCGATCCGAGGGGAGTCACAAGATCGGTGTGGACGCGCCACAGAATTCTGGGGGCTTGTCTGAAGCAGCGTTTTATTCAGTCACGAAATGGAGGTTCGGCCAGAGGAATTCAGCCATGGATTTGGACCAATCGTTAAGCTTCTCATATACTTCCGGCAACTCCATCGGGGTGGCTAGCCTGCCGCTCATCGAAGTGCCTCTGGTCTCTTTGAATTCTCGGTTGAGCGTTGAGGCCAGGTCGGCGCTTGTAAGGGTGATTTCGTAAAGGACTCCAATGTGGCGCAAGGCCCTTTCGCTCTCGTCTGTTCGCACCAGGGCAAGCGGTTTTTCGCTGACCTTGTAGTTGCCAGCAATGAAGATCTCTTCGGAAAGCTCGCGTTCAAGTGCTCCGACCAGTAGGTCGCCCGAATCATCCGAGACATTCACGTGCCCTCCAGCCCACAAAAGGAACTTGTGGTGCAACGCGTGTCCCTTCTTGTTGCGCTGGAGCAATAGGACCTTATCCTCCCACCGAATCACTGCGCAAGCGATTGGCTGAACGTATCGGGGGTCTTCCTCAGCTTCCGACCGCCGAACGAACTTCTTGTGCTCGTTCACAAGTGACACGAATTCACCAACGACACCCTGATCGCTGACCAGCCCTTTCCTAGGAATCGACTCCGAAACCAGTTCGGCAGGCACGACGCAGATCTCTTCATCGATGAACCCGGTCAGAGCGTCGAGCGTCTTCGATGCAATCATAGCTGCGGTTTGCTGGGCCACCTTTCCGTCAGTGTTAATCTGCTCGACGGTCTTGAATCGGTCTCCAAAGCGTTGCACCGTCGCGTCTATCGATTCGCTTATCCGATGAAGGGTGCCGTCGGTCATGATAGTTCCTCGTTTCGTGGTGAGTTGCCCGGCGTACTCCCGCTCCATCGAAACAGCGGGGGAGCAGGTCATCACGACAACCAAATCAATCAAGGAGGTCCAGCGTTTCATCCCGAAGAAGGCATAGCAGGCCTCCTCCTCTTCGGCGGTGATCTTGGATGTGTGACGCAACCAATGTGTCCACATCAGTGCGTCAAAAATGCCTCGATCCAGGATCAAAATGTCCAACTCGGGTTTGGACAGCGCCTCCAGCATACCCTGCAAACTTGCACACGATACCCACGTATTGAAGTTGAGGTGCCCCTTTGAACGGATCGGGGCGATGGACGCCCGCTCGATGAAGACCTCCACGTTGAACTTGTTGCGCTTTAGGAACAGCTCAAGCACGGCTATTGTCCTAGTCTTGCCAGCCTTTGGCAGTCCACTGAATTCGATGATCAGCGGACGTTTGACATTCCCGGAATCGAAATTAGCCCGCAGTTTCGCGGCACTCTCCTCGAGTTCCTCGACGGTCTTCTCCTGCCATTGTGTGGGGCCGTTCACGATATGGAGTAGTGTACCAGAGGGTGCAGGGATCGGTGGCTCTTGTTGCGAAACCACGACCGACCACTACTTTGACAACCATCGCAGCCGCAGCTCCCCAACTTCGCATGGTATATTTATTCACAGCGGTGCATAATCTTGCAGGACGCGCTCCCCGCGTCCCCCTCGTCGTTCCCCACCGCCCTTTGATAAGGAACCTCGTCACCCCATGAAAACCCCCGTCGGTATCGTCGGCTTCCGCGGCTATGGCGGCCAGGAGCTGATCCGCATCCTCTCCCGCCACCCCCACGTCGAAATCGTCCTCCTCGATCACCGCTCCGACTCCGAACAGCGCCCCATGCCGAAGAACCACTCCGGCCCCCGCCGCGCCGCCACCTCCCAAGCCCACCAACTCGGCCTCGCCGTCGTCTTCCTCGCCACGCCCCACGAAGTGGCCATGGAACTCACCCCCGAACTCCTCCACTCGGGCGCCAAAGTCGTCGACCTCAGCGCCGCCTTCCGCCTCCGCACCCCCGACGTCCACGAACGCTGGTACAAGGAACCCCACACCAGCCCCCCGCTCCTCCACGAAGCCGCCTACGGCCTCCCCGAGTTCTACCGCGACAAAATCAAACCCGCCCGCTTGATCGCCAACCCCGGCTGCTACCCCACCGCCGCCAACATCGCCATCGCTCCCCTCATCGAAGCCGGCATCGTCAACCTTGACGCCGGCATCATCTGCGACGCTAAAAGCGGCGTCACCGGCGCCGGCCGCAAGCCCTCACTCAAAACCAGCTTCTGCGAGGCCAACGAAAATTTCAGCGCCTACTCTATCCTCATGCACCGCCACGTGCCCGAGGTCCTGCAAAACTCCCACCTCGAGGAACACCAGTTCAGCTTCACCGCCCAGCTTCTCCCCCTCAACCGCGGCATCCTCGAAACCATCTATTTCCGAGCGAAAGGTGTGAAATCCGCCGCCGACATCGTCGACCTCTACGAAAAGCGCTACGCCGGCGAACCCTTCGTCCGCGTCTTCGAGCCCGGCAAAGCGCCCGACCTCATGCACGTCCAGCACACCAACTTCTGCGACCTCGGCGTCACGCTCGACCCCGCCACCGGCCGCGCCGTCATCGTCTCCGCCATCGACAACCTCGGCAAAGGCGCCGCCGGACAAGCCGTCCAGAACATGAACCTCATCCTCGGCTACCCCGAAACGGAGTCCCTCCTCTGATGGCCGCCGAACGCATCCTCGTCAAACTCGGCGGCACCCTCCTCGACGAGCCCGCCTCCCGCCGCCGCCTCGCCCGCGAAATCGCGGAACTCAGCGCCACAGGCGCGCGTCTGACCGTCGTGCATGGAGGCGGCAAACAAATGACGCGCTATCTCGCCGAACGCGGCGTCGAATCCCAATTCGTCAACGGCCTCCGTGTCACCACGCCCGACGTCGTCGACGCGCTCTTGAAAATCTTCGCCGGCTCCGTCAACCACGGCCTCGTCGCCTCGCTCGTCGAAGCCGGAGCCCTCGCCGTCGGCCTCTCCGGCATCGACGCCCTGCTCGCCGAAGCCGAACAGATGGACCCCCAACTCGGCGCCGTCGGCCGCGTCACCAAATCCAACGGCGGCCTGCTGGAAACGCTCACCGCCACCGGATACCTCCCCGTCGTCGCCTGCGTCGCCGGCGACCGCTCCGGCAACATCTACAACGTGAACGCTGACCAGATGGCCGTCGCCTGCGCCGGCGGCTTCCACGCCACGCGCCTCGTCTTCCTCACCGATGTCGACGGCGTCCTCGACGCCACGAAAACCCTCGTCCCGCGCTTGAACAAAGCCGCCTGCCGCGAGCTCATCTCCACCGGCGTCGCCACCGGCGGCATGCAGGCCAAGCTCGAAGCCGCCATGTCCGCGCTCGACTCAGGCGTCGGCCATGTCCACATCGTCGGCGGAGCCACCCCCGGTGTCCTCGCCGCTGTCGTCGCCGGCCAACACGCCGGCACCGTGCTGGAAGTGTGACCCCCGTTGGAACTGTGAAGGAGCCTGGCCATGATCGCCGAAACCATCTCGCTCGATGAAGGTGCCGCCGTGGAAGAAGACGCAACCCGGCCTGTCACCATCCGCAAAGCGCGCATGCAGGACATCTCCGCCATGGCGCGCCTCATCAACAGCTACGCCAACAACGGCATCATGCTCCCGCGCAATGAGCTCGACCTCGCCGAAGGCGTCCGCGACTTCACCGTCGCCGAAATCGACGGCGCCCTCGCCGGCTGCGCCGCCCTGCACTTCTATACGCCCATCGCCGGCGAAGTCCGCTCCCTCGCCGTCGCCCCCGAACACAAAGGCGCCGGCGTCGGCCGCCTCCTCGTCGAAGCCCTCGAACGCGAAGCCCGCGAATGCGACCTTGCCACCCTCTTCGCCTTCACCTACGTCCCCGGTTTCTTCAGCAAGCTCGGCTTCGATCAGGTCGACCGCGGCGTCCTCCCTCTCAAGGCCTGGAAGGACTGCCTGAGCTGCCCCAAGTTTCAAAACTGCGACGAAATCGCCATGCTCAAGAAACTCCGCCAGGTCGAACTCAAACCCGCCCCGGCGCTCCTCGAGCCCTTCGTCCAACTCCCGGTAGTCCGCGGCTGACAGCCCGTCACCGCGGCCACCGTGGTTTGGGGACAATTGGGTGCGCGGCAAGGAACCGGCGCCGGACACCGCCGCGGTCGAGCCGGCGTCAGCAGGCAAAACTGGCTGGAAGCATCGGCCGGTAAGGGTTGCGGAGCCCCGGCCGGGCGCCGCTCCTCGTTGCCCGCTGACTCTCAATTGCCGACCGCAATCACCAACCTCTGTGCCAGATCAACTCCGCTCAGCGTGAACGTCAGCGGCACGGCGTCGCTCGCCGCCACCGCCGGAACGGTCACGTTGAACTGATACAGGCCGACGAAATTCGGCGCCAAACCGGCGTAGGACACGTTGGCCTGGACCCCGCCAAACCGGACGACGATGGGCGCCACCAGTGCGTTCAACTGCGTGGCCACCTGGCCCGGAGCCACTGCCGGCGTCACCGACCCGAACCCAATGCCGTACAGAGTGATCGTCTCGCCCGGCCGGACCCGCCGCGAGTTCAAGCCGGCGATCGCGCCCGGAGGCAGCACGTACGTGGTGTTGTCCGGCAACAACGCCACCACATGCTGCGTACCGCTCAAGGTGAAGGCGGGCGGCGCCAGCAACCCCGGCTTCACCCCTTCCACATTGATCGGAAACGCCGCACTGGTCCCGCCCGGCGTGGTGACCGTCACGGACTGCTGGCCCAGGGCGACGTTGGCCGGCACCTGCGCGTTGATCTGCCCCGGGCTCACGTAATTCACATACGCCTTACGCCCTCCGATCGACACCTCCACGCCGCCGAGCCGGGTGGGCCCGAAGCCACTGTCAAAGTCTTCCGCCGCCCAGCCCTGGGTGCCCACGGCGAAGTTCGATCCGTAAATCTCAATCCAGGTCCCCGAGGCGATGCTGGACTGCGCGCCAAAGGCTCCGGCGCTAATCACCGAACGAATCACCGGCGGACCCTCGGGCCGTAGCGTGAATCGCCAGGCAAACGAAAATCCATTCGCGCGGGCCGTGGGAACTCCGCCGTTGTTGGCAAACGAGTATGGATTGACGAAGACCTCAACCCAGTTCCGCTGCTCTCCGGCGGGCAGCAGGCCGTTGAAGCCGCTTCCGATATAGGCCGGACCGGGAAACACCGGATTGGACAGACTCGCGCAGCAGAACGCGCCGAAATTCGAGATCCCGGTGACCGGGCGCCCATCTACTCGCCATTGCCGAACGGCCATGTCGAAGGAGACCGGAACGCGCAGCGTGTAATCCAGTGTGATGTTCCAATTTGCGTTCAACTGGCTCGCCAGCGGGCTGCCGTCGGTCGTCTCCATGTGGAAGATCTGCCATTCGCCGTTGCTTCCCAAGGGTCTTTGTTCTTGCCAGATCCGGACACGGCCTCCGTTCACCAGCACGGGCGTCGGCCCGAAGGTGCTCGGGTCGGAATAGTTCACCGGCGAGTTCGTGCCTCCCCATCGGATGGGCGAACCCACCGGAATCAAGCCCAGCGGAGACTGCTGCGCCTGTACCCCGGCTACTGCCAACAAGGCGAGACTCGCAAGGTGCATTCCGGACGGCGTCAAAGGCATGAGCTTCCCCCTCGGGAATCAGTGACCTCAGCCGCCGAACTATCACGGAATAGACCGTACGGGCGCGCGTATCGGGCCCACCCGGAGGAGCCCCCATCAAAACCCCACGCCAGAGCAAGGCGTTACCCCTTCCCCTTGACGGCAGACTCACTCCAACGGAATGCGAGCGGCCAAACACGCGGCGCCACCCGCTCACCCCAGCGCCCGTATCAGAACCGCGAGGGTAACCGGGCGGCCCCCCCTACATCCCCGCCAACACCTCCAAATCCACATTCCCCCCCGACACAATCACCCCCACCCGCCGGAACCCCTTCGGCAGCTTCCCAAACATCAACGCCGCCGCCGAAACCGCCCCGCTCGGCTCCACCAGCATCTTCATCCGCGTCAGCAAATACGTCACCGTCTCGCGAATCTCGTCATCGCTCACCAGCAGAATGCTCTCCACCCGCTCCTTGATCACCGGAAACGTCAACTCACCCGGCGACGTCGGCCGCAGCCCATCGGCAATCGTCTTCGGCGGCGCAATCTCCACGCGAATCCCCTGCTGCAGCGACAGCCACGTATCGTTCGCATCCTCCGGCTCCACGCCATACACCCGCAAATCCGGCTTCGTCTCCGTCGCCGCCACCGCCGAACCCGCAATCAAACCACCCCCACCCACACACACCACCAGCGCATCCAAATCCGGCACATCTTCGAGCAACTCCAAGGTTGCGGTTCCCTGTCCCGCCATGATCAGTTCGTGATCAAACGGCGGAACCAGCGTCGCTCCCGTCTCAGCCGCTAGCCGCTTCCCAATCGCAATGCGGTCCTCTGTCATCCGGTCATACGTGACGATCTCAGCCCCGTACGCCCGCGTCGCCGCCACCTTGCTGCGCGGCGCATCCGCAGGCATCACGATCGTCGCCTTCGTCCCCACATGCCGCGCCGCAATCGCCGTCGCCTGTGCGTGGTTGCCCGATGAAAAGGCAACCACACCGTTGCGCAATTGTTCCGGCCCCAGCGAAAAGATCATATTCGCCGCGCCGCGGATCTTGAACGCCCCGCCCTTCTGGAAGTTCTCGCACTTGAAAAACGCCTCGCACCCCGCGCGCTCATTGAAACTCGCGCTCGTCAGCACGGGCGTGCGCTTCGCAATCGGGCGGATCCGCGCCGCCGCCTCTTGAATGTTCCGCAGTGTGATCATGCGCCGTTACTGTTTGTCCAAAACGATGATCGTGTCAATCGCGTCCCGCTGCGCCGGCAGTTTGAACATCACGCCCGAACCCGCCGCCGCCATCTCCACCTTCCGCCCATCCAGCAGCCGCGCGTTCTTCACCTTGCCCAGCGATGGCACCGCCAGCATCTCATCCTCCCAATCGAGCACGTGCACATACACCTTCGTCGCCGTCTGCGTCGTCACGCCCCAATTCCGCGGACCCACCGGCCCCCCGCGCGTCCTATACACCGACTCGCCATTCGCCTTCATCCACTGCCCAATCTCCTTCAACCGCACCGTGAATTCTTCCTGAATCGTCCCGTCCGGCTTCGGACCCACGTTCAGCAAAAAGTTCGCCCCATACCCCGCCGCCCGCACGACGTACTGAATCAGCTCCCGCGTGCTCTTCAGCGACTTGTCCTTCGCGTTGTAGCCCCACGCCTTGTTGATCGTGTCGCACGTCTCCAGCGGCAGATTCCCGATCACCGCCTCCGCGCTATGCCCCGCCGTGTTCTTCCCCGGCAGGTCCTTCTCGAACATCTGGAAATCCTCGCCCTCAAACGGCTTCAGGTGATGGTTGTTGCCCACCAGCGCCGCCGGCTGCAGCTTGTGGATCAACCGGTAGGTCTGCTCCAGCCGCCAGTTCGCATCGCGCCGGTCCCAAATCCCGTCGAACCAGATCCCAGCCACCGGCCCATAGTTCGTCAACAACTCCGTCAACTGCGCATCCATGAAGTCGAGGTACTTGTTGAAGTCGCCCGACTCCGGCCGCCCCGACGCATGCCCCGTCCGCCCGCGCGGATAGTAATCCGCATGCGTCCAGTCCAGGTGCGAATGATAGAAGAACAGCTGGATCCCCTGCTTCCGGCACTCCTCGGCCAGCTCCTTCAACGGATCGCGTTTGAACGGCGTCGCGTCGACAATGTTCCACTTCGATTGCTTCGTCGCGAACATCGCAAACCCGTCGTGATGCTTGCTCGTGATCGTGATGTACTTCAT
>Ga0073934_10011475_pt1 | contig 10708 bp, 7 predicted proteins | sample LarsenN4metaG_FD_76834 | JGI IMG/M metagenome (GOLD analysis project Ga0073934, IMG submission 76834) | Hot spring sediment bacterial and archeal communities from British Columbia, Canada, to study Microbial Dark Matter (Phase II) - Larsen... ... | reverse complement strand
GCCGCCGTCCGCGCGAACAGGCTCTCCGGCGATCGTTCCAGCGCGCGCTGTGCCTCCCGCGCCGCCACCTCCGCCGTGGCCGGCGTGACCGTCTCCAACCCCCAGTCTCCCAGCCAGAGCAGGCGGAACTCATGTCTGGCAATCGCCGGGGCGTTCGCGGCCGTGCGCTTCAGAAACACAACCGCCGCGTCGTTGAACGCCACCACGGCCCACGCCGCGTCTTGCCTCAATTCCCGCGCCAGTCCCGGCAGCGTGCGGTCGCTGTTCGCCGCCAGCAGCACGCCCGTGACTCCGCGCCGCTCGAACACCTCGCGCCAGACCGCCTCGCCGCGCAACACCGGGAAATACTCCTCGCGCCAGAAGCTCACCGGGTACGCCTCGCCCCGCCCGTCGATGAAGGGTGGAAATTGCGGATGCAGCTTCCACAACATCGGCCCGCCATATTGCATGTCGTTGAAAAACTTTTGCGCCGGCAGTTCCGCGCGCATGAAATTGAAAATCCCTTCCGGATAATACCGCGGATACAGCCCCACCCCGAAACGAAATGTCGGGTCCGGCAAAATCAACCCGGCCAACAACCCCGCCCACACCAACGGCAGCGCCACGACCTGCCCGCGCCGCGCCCGCGCCGACCACTCCGGCCGCAGTTCCCAGGCCATTTGCGCGGCCAGTGGCGCTGCCATCAGCGACCACGCCAGCACCGACCTCTGCGCCGAGCAGGCCAGCCAGCCAAACCCCAGCAAGACGCACAACCGCACCCCATCCAGCCTCCGGCGCGTCAACCAAAGCAGCCCCGCCACCACGGCCAGTGAACTGAAAAACAACGGCGATTGCTTCAAAGTCGGTCTGGCCAGCTCCGCGATAAATCCCTTCCAAAACGGCTCCACTGCGTACTCGAATGGAATCCATAGCACCTTCCAGCCGTACGGATGAACCAACTGCACCACCACCAGCGCAGCCAGCAATGACAGCCCAATAGCAATAGATGCCAAGAACGCTCCTTTGAAAGAGCCAGCCAAGTTACCTGCCTCTGAACTGGAGCACCGAGCATTGCTCGGCAGGGTGGACGGTATCATCTCCACTTGCCGAGCAATGCTCGGCGCTCCGGCTCTGCGATAAAAGGCATTCAACCACGCGCCGCCATTCATCGCGGCCAGAAGGAAAAAGCCGTAGATGTAGCCCGCGTGCGTGTTCGCCCAGATCGCCATGAACAACGGCCGGCCGATCCATTGCCATCGCCGGTTGTCCGCAAGGAGCAGTTCCAGGTGAAACAGCGCGGCCAGCAACACGGCGCTGAACAAATCCGGCCGCTCGAAGAAGCGCACGCGGCCCATCAACACCGCCACCGTCACCACCCAGAACGGCCAGAGCGAATCCGCCGAGGTCAGCCGCCGCGCCGTCCACCAGGTCAGGCCCATGAGCAAAACCGCCACCAACGCCTTGAAGGTGATGAGCGCGCTCAGTCCGCCCGCTTGATGAACGAGGTGATAGACCGTGGCGGGCCACCATTGATGCAGCATCCACGGCTCATCCGGCAGGGTGTGGGCAAAGGTGTTGACTTTGGGAATGCCCTTGGTCTCAAGCACCAGTTCACCGGTCCGCAAATGGTAGCCGACATCCACATCCGAGACATGGAAGAACGCGCAGAGAAACACGAACACAAGCAATCCACAGAACAGCAGCCATTGCGTACGATCGGACCGCGTCGGCGGGCAGGTTTGGCTGGCTTGAGAGGTGGCCTCCATGTCAGTGACTCGCAAATGGGCTTATCTGGAGAGCCGGAGCGGAAGAGGGAAACCACAGATGAACACGGATGAACTCAGATTCAAACTGAGCTTGAAGGATGATCGCCGCCATTCCGCCTGCCGTGCGTCACCCCTCACCCTGCCCTCTCCCCTCATCCGATGAAGGGGGAGGGTGGCCGAAGGACGGGAGAGGGGTGACGCCCCCGTTACATTGGCAATCATTTCTGTAGCGCGTGTCCAAACCATCTCCCACCTGTGTTTATCTGTGTCCATTAGGGGTTTCAGTTTTCGCTCACTCCAGCACTTCGGCCAGGGTGACTTCGCGATCCTCAGCCAGCGAGCGTTTCCCGGCTTCCAACGCGGCGATGACTTCCACCTCCTCCTCGATGGGCACGGTTTCCCGCCCGGTCTTCACGTAATCGAGAAACGCCTCCAGCAAATACGAGTATAAGTTCGCCAGATCGGGCGTGACGGCGCGCCAGCCTTTCTGGCCGTAGAGGTTGATCTGGTAGCCGGCGCGCATCCATTCGCGTTCGCCGACGAGCAGCAGCACGTCGCGGTGGTTGGCGAAGCGCACGCGGACGATGTTCATGCCCGGCTGGCCGACATTACGGCAAGACACCGCGCCGGGGCCCAGCACCGCATAAGCCATCGAGAGCGCGTGAATGCCGTAATAGACGAGTTCGTTCCCGCAGGCGGCGGTGGCGAGGTGAACGTTGCCGAGGGCGGGCAACTCGGCCTTGAGCTTCACGATGTCGGGCACGAACCGCAGCGAGCTGGCGGACATGAATTTCGTTCCCGACTTGCGGGCGAGCATGGCGATCTCCCGCGCCTGCTTCCCGGTCATCGCCAACGGCTTGTCGCAAAAGACCGGCACGCCCTTTTTCAACGGTGCGAGGGCGTATTCCCAATGCGCGCCGGAGCCGTCGTCAATGATGATGACCGCGTCCACGCCCTCGCAACATTCTTCGGCGGTGTCGCAAACCCTGGGAATGGAGCAGGCATCGGCGAGGCGCTGGGCCCAGTCTTTTTGCGGGTCCCAGACGCGGATGACTTGCGCGCCTTCGAGGCGGCGCTGCGAACGGACGAAGGTCCACTTGTGCGCCTTGGCAACGGTTTCATCCCAACCGTTGAAGGTGGTGGCAAAGGCGGTGCCGTGGTTGGAACCGGGCGCGCGCGGTGCGCCCATGTAACCGTAGGTGGCGGCGGAGACGAGGCCGAGCTTCAACATGCGTGAAAGGTAAGATGGAGGCGAGCGGATGGGAAGGCTGCGGCTCAGGCCGACCCACCAAGGCGGATGTCGAGTGCGGGGGCGCGGCTTGGAAGTGCATCCAACGGGTCGCCGGCGGAAAGGCCCGTTCACCGTGTCTGACGCATGGACTTGCGAGGGCGGTCAACGTATGCTTGACACAGCCCGCCAGCGACGTTTGCGCGGGCCGCCTGCGCAACATGCGTGCCGAAGTCATCATCCGGGAGGGCGAGGTGCCCGTGGGGCGTTATTTGCTCGAGCCAGGCGAGTACATGATCGGGCGTGACACCACGTGCCAGATCCGGGTGAACCGCAACGACGTGTCGCGGCAGCACGCCCGGTTGGTGTATTCGGCGCGCGGCTGTGAGATCGAAGACCTGGGGAGCAAGTCCGGCACGGCCCTGGGCGGGCGGCTGGTGGAGGGCATCCAGCAGTTCCAGCCGCCGTGCGAAATCTCGATTGGCGGCGCGGTGCTGGCCATCCATGCCCTGCCGGAAAACGACACGGTGGCGCAGCCGGTGGCAACGCCGGAATCCACCGCGAGCCTGGAGGCGGTGCGCGCGGCGTTGCAAGGCGAACGCTACGACGTGGGCTACATGCTCAATCGCGGAGCGATGGGCGCGATTCACTCGGCGCGCGACCTGAATCTGGGCCGCACGGTGGCGCTCAAGGTGATCCTCGACGACCGCAACGCCGCCCGCGGCACGGTGATGCGCTTCCTGCGCGAGGCCCGCGTGCTGGCGATGCTCGACCACCCGAACATCGTGCCCGTCCACGAACTGGCGGTGAACGCCGAAGGGCGCATCTACTACGCGATGAAGTTCGTGAAAGGCGTCACGTTGCAGCAGGTGTTGAACGAGTTGAAGGCGCGCAACCCGGTCACGGCCGCCAAGTACCCGCTGGCGCAGCTGCTGAACATCTTCCTCAAGGTCTGCGACGCGATCCACTTCGCGCACTCGCGGAAGATCATCCACCGCGACCTCAAGCCGGACAACATCATGCTGGGCGAATACGGCGAGGTGCTGGTCATGGACTGGGGCCTGGCCAAGCTGCTGGACGACGCGCCGGACGACTTCGGGCCGAAGTGGAAGCCGTTGTTCGCGCCCAAGCGCGACGACCCGGAGCCGGAGGGCACGCTGGACGGGGACATCCTCGGCACACCCGCGTTCATGGCGCCGGAGCAGGTCGAGGGGCGCAACAGCGACCTGGACGAGCGGACGGACATTTACGCGCTGGGCGGGATTCTCTACAACATCCTCACGCTGCACACACCGTTCACGGGCAATTCGGTGGACGATGTCCTGGACAAGGTGCGCCGGGGCCATCTGCCGCCGCCGGTGTATTTCAACCACCCGCGCCCGGCGGAGGCGGACGACGCGGTGATGAAGCAGTCACGGAAGATTCAACGCGACCAGACGGGCATCAAGGTGCGCAAGAGCCGCAAGGGCGAGGTGATCCCCGTCACTCTGCCGCATTGTCCCGGCGAACGAATACCTAATGAGCTCTCGGAAATCACGTTGCGGGCGATGGCGCACGAGCCGGAGGAGCGTTTCCAAACGGTGGGCGAGTTGCAGCAGACGATCCTGGATTTCCAGCACAAGGAGGAGGGTTTTTATCAGCGGCACTGGCGGGCGATCTGGCTGATCGTGACCGTGTTTATGACGACAGTGGGCGTGGCGGGCTACTTCTGGCTGCGGTTGGAAAACCTGCGCGCTGTGGCGCCCGCGTTGCACGCGCAGGCGGTGGCGCAGTTGGACCGCGGCGAATACAGCAATGCGCTCAGCACCATCGGCCATGCCATCTCCATGCGTCCGGACGAACCGGAGTACCATTATGTCGAAGGCCGCATCCACGAATCACTGAACTCGCACCGCAACGCCATCGAAGCCTACGGACGCGCCTTGCGGCTGCGGCCGGACCACCACCTGGCGGAGGATGGGCGGCGGCGGTGCCAGGAATTGTTGCGGCAGTAGGGTGGAGACGAGCCGGACGCGGGTTGGGCCGACACTTCATTCGTGACCATTCGCCCGGTTTCACGTAGGAGGAGGGCCAGCGGTATCCAGATAACGATGCAAGCAAACATGAAAAACCGTCTCTTCACGGCGCTCACCGTCCTCGGCGTTTTCTCCGCGCTGTGGACCGACCCGGCGTCCGCCGCCAGTCCGGAGCGCAAACTGGCCGGGCATTGGATCAGTTTTGCGGACAGCTCGCGCGGCACGCACCAGCCGGGCGATGTCATCATGCTCACCTTCAACCGCGCCGGCGTGTTCGCCTGGCAGGACAACCGCCGCTCCTTCTCCGGCGGCTATTCGGCCACGGAGGACCGCCTGCAATTGACCGATGGCGCCACCGGCGAAACGATCCCCTACACCTATCGCTTTCACCGCGACTATCTCATCATCGAGGCGCAGGACCGCCTGACCATCACCTTCATCGAGACGCGGCAGGGGGCGGCGGCGGCCGAGGCGATTCTGGCCCGGACGCCCAAAACCAAGCCCGTTCCCGCGCCAGTCGAACCGCCTCCGGCCAGGACCGCCAAAGTTTCCCCCGAAGCCGTCAAGCCGCTGCCCTCCGGGGAGCCGGAGCCAAAGCGCGCGGCGGTGCGCCGGAGCGAATCCACCTTGAAGGCCGAGGCCCGACGGCATCTGGAGGCCATCTATGCCGCCATCCAGGCCTACCGTCGCGATCGCAAAGATCTCCCCGCCCAGCTCTCGGATCTTGTCCCCCAATACTTGCCCGCCCAGATCCTTCAAGGTCCGGCGGGGCTGCCCGCCTCGCCGTTGCGGCTGGGTCTGGAAGATCCGAAACTGTCCACCCCCTACATTTACGAGTTCAGCAGCCAGCCCGTGCCCGTCTCGCTCGGCGGTGGCGCCACGCTGACGATGAAACAATGGCGGCAGCAGGTGATGTCACTGGTGGGCGGCGGCACGCCCCTGGTCCGTTGTCCCCTGAACGATGTCGTGCTGAACCTCTCATTCGACGGCGAGATTTATGAAAGCGGGCCGGACTGGACCGCCCTGCCGCGTTTTTCCGACAAAGTGAACCGCGAGCAACTGGCTCCAAACCGTTGAAATCCGGAGTCCAAGGCCCGGTTCCACAGCCCAGGCCACTTTGGTGCAAAGCCCTGCCATTCCCGGTAAAGGCCAGGGATTCTGGACGAGAAAGTCCTGGTTTGGAGTGTTTCAAAAGCCTGGAACTTGGGATTTGGATTTTGGGGCCGTTCCCGGTTAGGATGTCGGCGTAGTTGGACCGTTGTTGCCAGCCATGACGGAAGACATCGTCAAATGTTATGAGACCCTGGGCCTCACGCCCGGCGCCTCGCAGGATGCCGTGAAGGAGGCCTATCGCGACATGGCCAAGGTCTGGCATCCGGACCGCTTTGCCGGGGACGAGCGGCTGGCGCAAAAAGCGCAGGACAAATTAAAGCAAATCAACACCGCCTACGAACGCCTGGAACAATATCTCGCCGGGCGCGAGGACGATGGCGAAGCGGAATCCGCCGTTCCCGCCACCACGCGGCCCCGCCCCGTGAACGAGCAGCCGCCGGTCGTCATGCCGTTCCCCAATCTGGGACGCACGGTCGTCTCCGTTCTGGCCGTGGCGCTGGCGCTGGGCATCGTGGGCGTGATCGTGATCCTGATGACCTCCGCTGAAACGCGCCGCGCCAACAGCGAGCAGGACATGGAATCCGCGGAGTTTGAGGCCCGCCGCATCCGCAAGGAGACCGAAACCAAGCTCCGCCGCGATGCCGAGGCCAGGGCGCAGGCCGAACGTTTGAACGCCTTGCGCGAACAGGCCTACGGGTCAATCAAGCTGTCCAGCCCGCCGTTCGCCAATTCGTCCCTGACGGAGGAAACCTCTCCCAAGGGCTCCGCCGCAGCCCAGCCCCATCCCGGAGAAGCCAGCTACCAGGCCGGACTCAAGGCTCTCCGCCAGTCAGACGACGCGGAAGCCGGTCGTTTGTTCCTCCAGGCGGCTGAACTGGGTCATCCCGGCGCGCAGCAAAGCCTTGCCTTTCTCTACGGATCAGGCCGGGGCGTGGCCAAGGATCCGGCCGAAGGTTACAAATGGATCGCCCTCGCCGCCCGGCAAGGCGAGCCAACCGCCATCAAGCAACTGCATGACTTCGAGGCCCGCCTGACGCCCAGCCAGCTGGAGGATGCCCGCTCACGCATCCAGGAATTCCTTCGCCGTTCAGCCCGGGAACCCAAGCTCTGAAGTTCCCCTTGTTCTCATGCCCGACCTGACCGTCAGCGAACTCGACGCCGCCATCGGCCGGCACATCCGGCTGGAGGAATACGGTTGCGACGACGATTTCGCCGATCTACTGCCTTGCGCCGGCGTCCTTGAGCAGAGGGTCGAGGCCACCGGCGGCGTCAAAGACTGGTATGTGCTGCGGCTGGACGAGCCGCTTCTGCTGGCCGGGCAAACCCACACGCATCTGCTCATCCGTTCGCGTCGCGCGGACATTCCGCTGGGCGGCAAGGCGGAGGTCTCCGCCTTTGTGCTGCTGTTCAAGGATCCGCTCCAGTCCATCAAACCGAAGATTGAGGTAAAGGACTTCCACCACGTGGGCAACGTCATCGTCCAGTCGGTGATCGCGCGGCGCCCGGAGCGGCGAGGCGAGGAAAGCGAGGGCCGCGTCCGCTGTCACCGTTGCCGGGCCAATTACCGCCGCTCCCAACGCCAATGCCCGGAGTGTGGCGCGTCGCCCGTCAACCCCTTCAGCGACGAGTTTTCACTCGTCCTCAAAGTCAGCGGAGTGCTCGCCCTGGCGGGGCTGCTGGTATGGGCGATGGTGGGACTCGATCCCGCCGTTCCCGCCTCCTTCAGACGCAGTTCCTTCTGGGTGAAAGGCCCGCTGGCTTTCCTTGGCGTGCTGGCCATCTGGGGCTTGATTGACCTGATCGTGCGCCGCGTGTTCCGTCGCTGACCGCCTTTGCCCCACCTCATGCCAACACTGCTTCACCGGCTGGTTGTTGCTTGCGGCTGCCTGGGAGCCTGCGGGCCGGCTGCCGCCGATGTTCCCGTCGAATACCACCCTCCCCGCGTCACCGGCAATCTCTCCGACCCGGCGGTCAACGAAAGCAGCGGCCTCGCCCCCTCGCTCCGGTTGCCCGGCCATTTCTGGACGCACAACGACTCCGGCGACCAGGCGCGATTGTTTCTCATCAGCCGCGAAGGCGCGCTCAAAGCCGTCCTGACCGTCGAAGGCGCGCAGGCCGTGGACTGGGAGGACATGGCCTCGTTCCAGTTCAACGGCAAGCCGTTCCTGCTCGTCGCCGACGTGGGCAACAACCAGCTCAATCGCTCAATCGTGCAACTCTACTTGCTGGAGGAACCAGCACTCCACGCGAAGGACGGAGTCCAGTCCCTCACCGCCCGTGTCGCGCACATCATCCGCTTCAGGTTCGAGGGCGGCCCCAAGGATTGCGAGTCCGCGGCCGTGGACACCGAATTGGGCCGTATTCTTCTGCTCGGCAAGGAAATGACCGAATGCGGCGCCTACGAACTGCCGCTCTCGTTCGACGATGCGAAGGAACCATGGGTGGCCAGACGCGTCGCCACGGTTCCAGTGTCTCTCGCCACAGCGATGGATATTTCACCGGATGGACGCCGCGCGGTGATTGCCAACTACGTGTCCGGCTGCGAATACCGGCGTGAAAAGGACGAATCCTGGGCCGATGCCTTTGCCCGTCCGCCCCGTCCCCTAGTCTTTCCACTTCGCCGCCAGGGCGAAGCCGTCTGCTACGGACGCGACGGCCTTACGCTCCATCTCACCAGCGAAGGCAAACGGCAACCCTTCTGGGAAATGTCTCCCAAGCCGACGGAGAACGCCGCGCCATGACCAATCACTCACAAGGAGGCTTCCCTTGTGAGTGGTTGGGCTAAAGTCATTGAACGGTTTCCACGATCAACGGCACTGGCACTGGCACTGGTTCCCGTTGGAATTGAAATGCACCACGCAGCTTTGCCAGCGCGGCTTCCCCTTGTTCGCGGGTTGCGGCGTGGACGCGGGCCAGCACTGAGTTCACACCGCAAGGTTCACCGGGCTTGGCCAGTTGATCCACGCCCACGTCATGGTTCACGCCGTCCTCCTGGCGGAAACGTCCGCCGCCCAGTTCACGCACGACTTCACCCACGATGCGCGCGTCGCATCCGGTGATAAAGCCCTCGTCTGGCGTCACGAGTTCCAACACCACTGGCGCGGTGTGGTCGAGCTGCAATTTCCGATTGAAAGCATCGAGGTCGGCGCCTTGCGCGGCAAGCAATTGGTCCCATTTCTCGCGCGGCTTGCCGGAGGCCAGCACCACGGCGGCCTTGTTCAAGGCGGCTGGCATGTCCGGTGACTTGCCGGTTTGCACCAGCAGTGACGCGGCGCAGTGAAGGACGAGTTCCTGCAAATCCTCCGGGCCGCGGCATTCGAGGCAGTCCACCGCCTCGCGCACCTCCAGCCAGTTGCCCGCAGTGCGGCCCAGCGGCGTGTTCATGTCCGTGAGAAATGCGCGCGTGTTCACGCCGCTTTCCGCCGCGATGGTGACGAGGTTGCGGGCCAGTTCGCGCGCCGGCTCCAGCGTGGGCATGAAGGCGGCGCGGCCGAACTTCACATCCAGCACAAGCGCGCTGATGGACTCGGCCAGTTTCTTCGAGAGAATGGAGGCGGTGATGAGCGGAATGCTGGGCACGGTGGCCGTGGCGTCGCGCAAGGCGTAGAGTTTCATGTCCGCCGGCACCATGAAGGCCGTCTGCCCTGCCAGGCAGCAGCCCACGGTTTGCACGACCTCCACGATGCGCTCCGAGGTGAGCGCGGTAATGAAGCCGGGGATGGATTCGAGCTTGTCCAGGGTACCACCGGTGATGCCCAGGCCGCGCCCGGAAATCATCGGCACGCGGAAGCCCAGGCAGGCAAGCAATGGCGCGAGTGGAAGCGAAACCTTGTCGCCCACGCCGCCGGTGGAATGCTTGTCCACCAGCGGGCGCGTATCGTTGGGAAACTTCAGCACCTCGCCAGAATCACGCATGGCGAGCGTGAGTGCGCGCGTCTCGCCACCGTACAGGCCGCGAAAGAAGGCGGCCATCAGAAAGGCGGCCATCTGGTAATCGGGGATGCGTCCGGCGGTGTGAGCGACGATCAAGTCGCGGATTTGCGGGTCGGTGAGCCGACCGCCATCGCGCTTGGCTTCGAGCAGGGGGAGGAGGTTCACGATTTGTGGTCAACGCCCGCTTTCCTGCTCTTGCGCTTGCTCAATCGCGCCATCAGCCAGAAGAAGGGAGCGAACATCAGGGCCTGGATTAGACCCAAGGCCTGGCACAGCAGGCAAGCCACTGCCTATCCGATCAGCCCATCAATCAGAAGGTGAATATGCGCATGGCGATTGCAGCTAGCGTCAAGGCCGCGACAAAGCAAAACGCCAGCATTAACAGGCAGCGGTTGACGGCGCGCGTGCTTCCACGCTCCCAAGATGGCCCATCGGGTGAGCTTCAGCCAACGAATTTCTTGGCTGCTATCGTCGCATTGTGGCCGCCGAAGCCGAAGGAGTTGTTCAGCACGGCTTCGATCTTCATCTCGCGGGGCGTGCCCGGCACGTAGTCCAGGTCGCATTGCGGGTCCTGGTTGATGATGTTGATTGTGGGCGGGGCGATCTGGTGGTACAGCGCCTTGGCGCAGAAGGCCATCTCGGTCGCGCCCGCCGCGCCCAGCATGTGGCCGGTC
>Ga0073934_10011474_pt1 | contig 10710 bp, 9 predicted proteins | sample LarsenN4metaG_FD_76834 | JGI IMG/M metagenome (GOLD analysis project Ga0073934, IMG submission 76834) | Hot spring sediment bacterial and archeal communities from British Columbia, Canada, to study Microbial Dark Matter (Phase II) - Larsen... ... | reverse complement strand
TCATAAACCTCTGAGGTCAGCCCCTGGAGCGCAGCAATTCCGGCCGCCATCGCCAATGGGTTTCCACTCAACGTTCCTGCTTGATACACCGGACCAAGTGGGGCCAGACAATCCATGATCTCGGCGCGGCCGCCAAATGCCCCAACGGGCAAGCCCCCGCCGATGATCTTGCCGAAGCAGCTTAGGTCAGGCTGCACGTCAAAGCGCTCCTGCGCGCCTCCACGTGCCAGACGAAAGCCTGTCATCACTTCGTCAAAGATGAGCAGCGCGCCATGCTCGATCGTCAGCCTTCGAAGAAACTCCAGATATCCCGGTTTGGGCAAATAGAGGCCTGCATTCCCCGGCACGGGTTCTACAATCACTCCCGCGACTTTCCCGTGATTGGCTTCCATGGCCGCCCGCGCCGCGCCTTCATCGTTGAATGGAACCACAATCGTATGTTGGGTGAAAGCAGCCGGCACCCCCGCGCTGTCAGGATGCCCGAAAGTCAGTGCTCCCGAGCCCGCCCGCACCAGTAATGAATCCGCGTGCCCGTGATAGCACCCGTCAAATTTGATGATTTTCTCCCTTCCAGTGTAACCCCGCGCCAAACGGATTGCCGACATGCACGCCTCCGTTCCGGAGTTGCACATCCGCACCTTTCGGACACTCGGCACCGCCTCGCACACCATCCGGGCCATCGTCACCTCATAGGGATTTGGAATGCCAAAACTGGTCCCGGCATCTGCCGCCTTCTTGACCGCCTGAATCACGGCAGCCGGCGCATGCCCATGAATCGCCGGCCCCCAGGTCCCCACATAGTCCACATACTCATTCCCATCCACATCCCAGACCCGCGCGCCGGCGGCGCGGTTCACGAAAAACGGCTTGCCACCCACCGCGCGAAAGGCCCGCACCGGAGAGTTCACGCCCCCGGGGATGTACTTCAGCGCTTCTTCAAACAGAGCTTCCGACTTCGCGTATGACAGCATAGGCACATGCTACGGGACTTCCGACAAAAGGCACGCGCTTTATCCATGGACGTGGTTTTCCTGCCACCTACCTGCGCGCCCGAAAGGCATCTCGCAATGACCCTGATGCCGTTCGAATGACGGCCCCCGTGGAAATGTTGTTCCGCTGGAACCACCCCCGGTTCACCTCGAGAACGAACAGGATGTTCTCGGAGTTGGAAGGCACAGGGTTTTCGTCCAATGGCTTCAAATCGTGAATCTCCTGAATCACTCCCTCCGCATCAATGTAGGCCGCCGACAACGGCACGTAAGTGTTGCGCATGTAAAAGGAAGCCCGCTGCGGTACGCCGAGAGGAAAAAGCATGCCGGCGTTCTCCGCCAGGTTGCTGCGATACATCATGCCCGTTGCCAGTTGCTGGGGTGTCAAACAGACCTCGGCAGTTAACTCAGCCGGGCCAAGGTAGAGTTTGATGATCGGCAGGTTGCTTTGCGCATGCGTCAGGTGCAATGCGCCCTCCAGTCCCCCCGGTGGATTGGAAAGGGGGGCTGCTGCTTGCGGCCTTTCGACCGTCCCCTGCGGACGACAACCTGCTGCCACGGCCAGAAGCATGCCCACGACCACAATGATGACTCCACTCTTCATCCACGCACGGTTAACCACCGAACCCGGTATTTCCATTGAAGTTGTCATGGTCCTCACCCCACGCGAAACGCAAGGCGCACGATGAGTTGCCTGCCAAAGCTATGCTGGAGACGCTCCAGGATCTCTTTGCGGTGGTACCGGACGATCTCATCCAGCCACACATTGCTATCCACCGAGACAAACAGGGTGCCGTTCCGCAACCCCACTGGCTGCGCATGCGCCACAATATTGGGATCAATCAACTGCCTCCACACGCGAGCGATTTCGGCCTCGCCGCGTCGCTGTTCCAGCCGCAACCGGCCCGTCAGGACTCCTGGAAGTATCTCCCCCACGGCTCGACCGGGGCGGGCGCGCTCCTTCTCCATCGGGGCGAGATCCACTCTGCGCCACTCCGCCAGGACCTGCTCCAGCGGGCTCCGTTTGGGCGCGCCCAACGCCGGCTGATGATAGTTACGCCGCATCCGCATTCGATTGGTGCCCTAAGAGCCGCTTTGAGGCAAGCCCTCATCCAGCACCAGAACTCCATGTGCCGGCAGATCAAAATTGCCCGTCAGACTCCGGTCCCCTAATAAGTCGTGCATCGGCTTGAAAAAGCTCAGCCGGACGGCAGAGTTCTGGTGATTCAACAAGAAGAAGATCTTGCGCGCGCCATCGCTACGCACGCTCACTTCCACCGTGTCAGGCACCTTCAACATGGGATGCAGATTGCACAACGCCCGCAACCAGGCCACGAGATCATAATAGAGCGGCTGCTGGCTGACGGTACCAAGATACACTGCTCTGCCCTGACCATAGGCATTCATGGTCAGGGCAGGTCTGCCCGCGTAGAAATCCTTGGTGAACGTTGCCAGCACCTGGCAACCCTGCGGTTCGATCAGGTCACACCACAACCGGGCCGTATGCAAATGGCTCGTGGTAAAGGCCCCTTTGAAAGACAAGTGGTTTTCCTCCCCTGGTGGCAATACATCAAATTCCGAAACCTCAAGACCGAACAGATCCGTCAGGTCGTGCGGATACCCTGTGTCCGGGGCGATGTGATGTTCATCCACCAGGCCTGTGTTGCAGGTAGCCACCAACGTGCCGCCGTTATGCACGTAAAGCTTCAGCAGGTCTGCCGCCGCACCCGCCAGCAGTTGCAATGACGGTGCAAAAACCACTTTGTACCGGGAAAGGTCCTCCATCGGGTGGGCAAAATCCACCGAGATGTTTCGGTCATGAAGCGCGTTGTAGAAAAGCTGGATGTGTTCCCGCTGCGAAAAATGCCGGTTGGGCTGCGGCGTGTGCTTGAGGTTCCAGTCGTTCTCGTGACTGAAGAGGATGCACGCCTCGGCCGTCACATGAGTTTTCCCGAGCGCCGGCGCCAGCCGCTCGAGTTCTCCCCCGATTTGTTTGATCTCTCGAAAAACCCTGCTATCGCCACGCCCGTCATGCGACAGCACTCCTCCATAAAACTTCTCTGGACCGATGCGCGGCTTCCGCCAGAAAAAATAGAACACCCCTGTGGCTCCTCGGGACACCAGTTGATAGGTAAACAGCCGTATAATCCCCGGACGCACCAGACTATTCACCTCCTGCCAGTGCACATTGCCAGCTTTTTGCTCGATTACCCAGAACCCGCCCGAGTTCCCCGGTATCCTGATCCCTTCCTTTTTCAGAGATCGCATCATGTCAATCTCGCAGGCCAGCTCGGCACAGCGACTGGTGATCACCGGATTGTGGTCCAGAGACACAAAATCCAACACCTCGGCGACATCGAAGTGGTCGAAATCCCGGGACAAAGCGCGGAGGTTGTGTGTCACTGGAATGGTTGGGGTGATCTCGTGTAACAAGTCCACCTGCATCCTCAGATAAGAGACGATGGTGTCACTCGAAAACCGCATCCAGTCCATGACCAGGGCAGGATTGTGCTGCGCCGGGGCCGCCATTGGCATGGGCACATCCTCAAACCGCGTGACACGCTGTCCCCAGAAATGCAGACCCAGCATGTCGTTCAGCCGCTCCACGGTCTCGTATTTCGCCCGCAACCAGGCATGCCAATCGTGACGGGTCTCCTCATTGAAGCTGCTGACGGTCGCATGCCCTCCGAGACCGTTGTCCACCTGCCAGGCGATCAGTTGCGGATGATTGCCCAGCGCCTCAGCCAGCGCACGCACAATGCGGCGGCTGTATTCCCAATAGACATCGCTATTAAGGCAGCACGCCCGTCGTGTCCCCTCATGCTTGACCTGACCGTGTTCATCCACAGGCAGGATTTCGGGATGCTTGCGGGCCAGCCACACGGGCGGTGCTGCGGTAGGGGTCCCGAGCACAACCTGGATACCCGCCTCTTTGCACAGATCCATGGCCCGCCGCATCCAGTCAAAGTAGTAACGCCCCTCCTCCGGCTCGTAGAGACCCCAGGCAAACTCCCCCATGCGCACCACGTTGACTCGCGCTTCCACCATCAGCCGAATATCCTCCGCCCAGCGCTGCTCCGGCTCCTCCGGGGTTCCTCCGTACGGATAAACCCAGTGCTCCGGATAGTAATCCACGCCGAAATACATACACCACTGGTGACGTTTATGCTGCCTGGTGAAATCTACCCCAAATCGAGGTTGTGGCAAACATTCCTCTTCGATTGTTTCATCGCCACCAATTCCCGCCTCAATCCTTTCGCACGCGGAATGGTCTCACCGCCCCCATGACCAGCCGGACAACGACTACGCTGCGCCCTCGCTCTTCAGCCCCCCGGAACAAATGGCATCCATTCCCGGCATCGCGCCTGTGGCTCTAGGTGATAGCCGGTGCAGCCCCCGCGCAAGCCCGAAGCGGCAGCCGGAGTTCCAGACATGCGCCCGGCTCCGAGCCGGACACCAGGCGCAAGTCCCCCCCCATGCTGCGGCTTAACCGCCGGCATAGCGCCAACCCGAGCCCCACTCCTGGCGCAGTCCGTGCCGCCTCGTCGGCGCTCTTGTGGAACGGCTTGAACAACTGGCGATCCGCGTCGCCGCGAATGCCACGGCCATGATCCCGAACACGCAGGATTCCATGCCGATCGCCCGACCAGACCTCCAGGTGAATGGTGCGTTCCTCGGCGTTGGGTGCCGCATACTTGCAGGCGTTGTCCACCAGGTTGAACAGGATCTGCTCCACCGCCGACACATCCACATACACGGGCTGATCCAAGGCCTCCGATGTTGCTTCCACCCGCAACTCCATTTCCGACTGCCGCGCGCGCTGCGCCAATCGTGGCTCAAGGCGCGCAACCAAATCACCCAGGCGGATCGCTTCGATCCGGCCACGTGAACCGCCTCGTTCCAGGCGCGCATAAGCCAGAACGTTCTCCACCAGGTGGCTCAACCGATTGGCCTCCAGGCAAAGGGTCTGGAGGTATTCCCGACGCCGCTCCGCGCTTGGAACCATGTCCTCCGCCAACATTTCTGAATACATGCGGAATGTTGTCAACGGGGTGCGCAGTTCATGTGTCACCGCCGACACAAACGCCGCGCGCCGCTCGCTTAGAGACAGTGTCCCATGCAACAACAACGCAACCGCAACTGCCGCCACCAGCACCCCGATCCACGCCATCCCCAGCATCAGACGCACCGGCGTAAACAAAGGCAGGGGGGCCATCGGCACCGGACCGGGCTTCAGAACCGCGGGGATCGCTGCCAGCAGACGCGCCTCTTTGCTCTGCTCTCCCCCGCGCCGTGGCACCAGATCAGCGGAGGGAAACAGGTCCCGGATCGCCTCCAACAAGCCGCTCCGTAACGTCTTCCAGTCCAGCCACACCCCCTGCACGGCTGGCACCCCGGCACGTTCCACTCTGCGAACCAGAAAGACTTCACCCTCGATCCACACAGGCTTGAAAACTCCCACCCGCCCGTCCCCCCCCGCCGATTCAAGTTCTCTCCAGTTGCCCCGCTGCTGGGTTTGCTGATAAACATTCGCACGAACGTTGAACTCAACCTGATTCCTCAAGGCCTGGGCCTGCTGCATCTCGCGGGGGTCCGCGTTGGCAACAACAACTTGTTGAAAAACCTGCGAGAGCGCGCTCCCTGGTTCCTGTGTCCTGGCCGCCCGCCATTCCACACCACTTTCGTGCAACAGGATCTCGCCATTGCTCAACTCGCGGCTGGCCGAGGAGCTTTGAACTGTGATGCTTCCCCTTGAGTAAGACTGATTCGTTTCCTCGCCTCGCGCCGGCGCAGAGAGGAGCTTTCCCAAGGCCGCTAGCCGATTCGACGCCGTCACCAGGGATGGCAGGTCAACCAAGCCCTGCCGTAACAGGCTTTCCCACCCGGACTGGGGGCATTGTGGGGAACTCAGCTTCGATCCTCTGTCGTATTGAAAATACAACAGGGTATTGCTCGAGGAAGGAGCCAGCAACGGCGTAACCCTCAGGCTGCCACCATCGGTTTGCTCCTCCCCCGCGCCGCCTCGCCGTTTGGATTCCGTGCCGCTCACAATCGGCGCCTCATAGACCCACACCGGCCTTGCGCTCTCCTCGATCATCAGCGCCGTTAGCGCAGCATCCATGCGCCACAAAGCCAGACGCACACGGGCCTCCACTTCCGATTGTTGCGCAGCCTTGAATTGCTCGTTTTCCAGGCGCAGGGCGGTGAGACTAACACGGCCCATAGCCAACAAAACTACCATCGAGCACAACACAAAAAGCAGCCATGTGTTCCTGGGCCGGTTCATGATTCGATGCGCAGCATGTAGCCCTTGCCCCTCACGGTCATCAGACACTCGGGGTGAGCCGCGTCGTCGTGCAATTTCTCTCGCAGATGTGCAATATGCATATCAATCGTACGGGTCTCAAGGCCACGCGGGTCCAATCGCCAGACCCGCTGCAAGATCTCCTCCCGCGAGATCGCCCGCCCCGTGTTTGCCGCCAGATAACGCAACAATTCCGCCTCGCGTTCTGACAATTCCGTGCGCTCGCCGCCCGGAAAACGCACTTCCCGTCGGGCCAGGTCGGCCACCCCATGTTTGAAGGCGAAACGCTCCACCACATGGGGTCGCTCGGGCGACCGCCTCAGCACCGCTTCGACGCGCGCCAACAACTCACGAATACTGAAGGGCTTGACCACGTAATCATCTGCCCCAAGCCGCAGACCCCGCACGCGGTCTTGCTCCTCGCCTCGGGCGGTCAGAATGATGATCGGAAGTGTCGCTCGCGTTGTCCGCACCGCCTCCAGAATCTCGAAACCGCTTGGCCCCGGCAAAATCAGATCGAGCAACAATAGATCGTAGGAAGCTCGCAGTGCCCGTTCAAGACCCTCAACGCCATTCGACGCCTGAAGGACCTCGTACCCTGAAAACTCCAGCGCGTCCACCAGACCCCGCCGGATGGACGAATCGTCCTCCACCACCAGGATGCGCTTTTTGCTCATAACCGCTGTTTCACCATAGCCTCAATGCTATGGCAAGAACCCGTTCGTTGTGTAAACTCCGGGTAAAAGGCAGATCCCGTCCCTCGCCGCCTTGCCAGGGCCTCATTCCCACGCCTAGACTAATCTCGCATGAGCCATCTGGCCACGCAGGTTATAGACGCCATTCGTCACTGTGCAGCCCTCAAACGGGGAGGCCCTCTCGTGGTGGCAGTCTCCGGCGGACTCGATTCCACCGTATTGTTGCACGCCCTCCATCAGGCTGCCCCGTCCCTGCGCCTGCGCCTCGTTGTGGCCCACTTTAATCATCAATTGCGCGGTCCGGCCAGCGATTTGGATGAATCTCACGTGCGTCGCCTCGCCGCCCGTCTGGGCTGGCCTTGTCAGGTGGGCCGCGGGGACGTCGCTGCCTGGAGCAAGTCCAGGCGGCTCTCCCTGGAAATGGCGGCCCGCGACCTGCGCCACCGATTCCTTGCCCAAGTTGCTCGCCAACACGCCGCACCAGCCTTCGCCACCGCCCACCATGCCGACGATCAAGTGGAGCTTTTCTTTCTGCGCCTGCTTCGTGGCGCGGGCCCCGAGGGGCTGGCCGGCATGAAACCCGAATCTCCGTCGCCGGCCGACCCCACCATCATGGTGCTTCGCCCCCTTCTCGCGCTCCCCAAAGAAGCCCTGCGGCGCTACGCACGAAAACACCGCCTGGCCGTTCGCGAGGACGACTCCAATCAACAGGCGATTTTTCAGCGCAACCGTCTTCGTCTGGAACTTCTCCCGCAGTTGCGCCAATCCTGGCAGCCTGCACTCGAACGGGTGATTCTCAGAACCATGCGCCTTCTCGCGGATGAGGCTGATTGCCTCCAGCAACAAGCCGCCGACTGGTTGGCCTGCCCTGCCCCACAGAACTTCAAGACCCTCCATCCCGCGCTTCAACGCAGCATCATTGTTCGACAACTCCTGCAACTCGGCATTGAGCCAGACTTTGAATGCGTCGAGTTCTTGCGAACCCACCTCGGCACTTCCACAACTGCCGAGGGTGGAGTAGTTCTTCAATGCGGCCCGGAAGGCAACCTGCGAGTTGTTGGCCGCCCCGGCCCGGCCTCGGCGACACCCGTACGCCACCTGTCTCTTAAGGCTTATCCTCCCCATGCGGAATTCGATGACCTGCTAGTCTCGTGGCAATTCACCCGTGGCCAGGTGCAACTTAACCCAGCACCTGGCCGGGAATACCTCGACGCCGACCGCGTCGGCGATGAAATCGTCTTGCGTCATTGGCAAGCGGGTGATCGTTTCAAACCACTGGGAATGAACCACTCTATGAAAATCCATGACTGGTTCATTAACCGCAAAGTCCCTCGCCAAACACGGAGACAACTTGTTCTGGGCTGCACTCAGAAGGGTGAGATCTTCTGGATCGAGGGGCAACAAATCGGCCACCAGTTCCGGATCACTTCAAGAACCCGGCGGATCTTGACATGGCAATGGGAGCGGAAGGCTTCCAACCACGACCGACCTTGAGGCCAGCACACCCTTGATTGGGCTCTCACCCGACGGTTCAGACAGTCTGGATCTCCTGGTTGGCCAACCCTTTCTCCGTCTGCGCCCGTCGAAATGCCTCATAAGCCGCCCGGAATTCCGGATGTTTGTTTCCCAGGATTGCCGTGGCCAACAATGCCGCGTTCACCGCTCCCGCTTTTCCGATCGCCAGAGTCCCCACCGGCACGCCAGCAGGCATCTGCACCATGGACAAAAGCGAATCTATGCCGTGCAACGACTTCGACTCCATCGGCACCCCCAGGACAGGCAAAACCGTCTTGGCAGCGGTCACACCGGCGAGGTGCGCTGCTCCACCCGCCGCCGCAACGATGACCTCCAGGCCCCGCCCACTGGCACCCGATGCATATTCGAACAATAAATCAGGCGTCCGGTGCGCCGAAATCACCTTGACCTCATGCGGCACCCCAAGCTCGGCCAATTGCCGGGCAGTGTGTTGCATGACTTCCCAGTCTGATTGGCTTCCCATGATTACACCAACCAACGGTTTCCTTGTTTCAGGCATGTCTGTCTGTCCTTTCCTTTTCGCTTATTTCAACTGGTCCCGACCACGGTAGATACCCTTCTTGTAGGTCCCCATTAATTGGGCATGACCTATCACGTGACCCCTCATGGCTGCTTCTATTTCTACCCGGCTGCAACCTGCTGGGGTCTCCAGCATCACATCCAGCGCGAAGAGCCGGAAAAAATATCGGTGTGTGCCGCTCGGAGGGCACGGCCCACCGTATCCGATCCGGCCCCAACTGTTTCGTCCCTGGCGCTCTCCGAGCGCCAACACCGGTTCGGGGGCCACATTTTGGGGCAGTTCCCTCGTGGTGCTCGGCAGATTGTAAAGAACCCAATGAACCCACACGCCTCCCGGCGCGTCTGGATCATCGCAAATCAAAGCCAGGCTGCGGGTTCCGGCAGGAGGCTCTGTCCACACTAAGGGCGGCGAAATATCCCGGCCTTCACAGGAATGAAGCTCCGGGATCGGTTGTCCCTCAGCAAACGCCGGGCTTCTCACTTGGAATGACTGGCTCATCCGATTCTCATTACCTCAAGAGGATGTCATTAGTACCAGCGTTCATCATCGGCATTCTGCAACCTGAATGCACGCCTTTACCCGCAATGAGCCTTGCGGTGCAAGCACCATTTGAAAAAGCGCCGGCCACTCCTTGCCTGAACAAAGGATGCAAGGGACCGACACCCGCCATACTTGATTACTTCTTCGGTTGGCAGCTTCACGCACTCCATTCAGCAACAAGTAGATACAGTGTGAACCATCGGCCTGGCCGTGCTCTCTTAATTGGCCTCTCATTCGCCTGCCCACCAGTGTGGCATCGTTTGCTTTTGTTCATGATTGGCATGAACTCTTGCGAAAGGGCCAGGGAGACGCTCGTTACCCGGTAACGCGACGGCACGTGAGGGCAGGGCAAGCGGTTCAAGCCCTTCGAGTTGACTCACGGGGCTGCCGTACGTCGCGATGGAACAACCCTTCGCGTGCGCTCATCCAGGGCCTCTTGGATGCGGTTGAGGCGGACGTACCACTGGCATCACGTCGAGCGTCCTGCGACGCGCCGGAAAAACGATCGCGGGGCCTCCCGGGCGCCCATAGACCACCGGCGAATCAGGGAGGCAATACCGAGGTTTAACCGTGAAGCACGGCACCCTGGCTGGCGTTGGTCACAAGCTTCTGGTAACGGGCCAGCCAGCCTCCGAGATCACGCTTGACGGGGGTCCACTGCTTCTTCCGCTCAGCCAATTCGGCTTCGGGCACCAGGATGTCAATGCGGCGGTTGGGGAAATCAATGCGCAAGCGGTCGCCCGGTTTGAGCAAGCCAATCGGGCCGCCTTCGGCCGCTTCGGGGGAAACGTGGCCAATGCAAGCCCCCGCCGTGCCCCCGCTAAACCGCCCGTCTGTAACCAGCGCCACTTTGTCACCAAGCCCCATGCCCACGATGTAGCTGGTGGGAGAGAGCATTTCCTGCATGCCGGGGCCGCCGCGAGGTCCCTCATTGCGGATGACCACCACGTCGCCAGGCTTGACCTTGCCATCCAGAATGCCGGCACAGGCGTCGTCCTGGCTTTCGAAGATGACACACGGTCCCTCAAAGACGAAGCTCGGACCACAGTTGGCTTTGAAGGCTTCGCTGATGCCGGCGGTTTTAACGACGGAGCCTTCAGGAGCCAGTTGGCCGTAAAGAATGGC
>Ga0073934_10011473_pt1 | contig 10711 bp, 8 predicted proteins | sample LarsenN4metaG_FD_76834 | JGI IMG/M metagenome (GOLD analysis project Ga0073934, IMG submission 76834) | Hot spring sediment bacterial and archeal communities from British Columbia, Canada, to study Microbial Dark Matter (Phase II) - Larsen... ... | reverse complement strand
TGGTCGTTCTCCGCCCAGGTGCCCACGCCGGGACCGCCGCGACCGCGCTCACCCGCCCCAGGATTTTTGCCCCCACGGCAATAGCCGAAGAGACACTCGCCATCGCCAATGCACAATTGCGCGCCCTTCAACTGCTCCAGCGCCGCCAGCAGCGACTCCATGTCCTGGCATTCTCCCATGAGCTTCTCCAGCTCCTTGGCCGCGTCGGCCAGCGACTGCCTGGCCTCATGCTTCTGGCCCTGGCGCATCTGCGCGACCGCTTTCTTCAAGTGTTCGGCCACCTGCCCGTAATCTTTTGCCGGGTCAATCGCCTTGGCGACCTCGTCCACCATCTTTTGCATCTGTTCCGGCGAAAGCCCGGACTTCTGCAACTGCTCGATCATCTTCTCCAGAGTGCTCTTGGCCGCGCTGGCCTGGCCCTTGTCCAACTGGTCGCCCAGATCCTTGCCCATCTTTTCCATCTGTCCCTTGAGCTGCTGAAGCTGCTGGGCCAGTTGCTTCATCTTGTCGAGATCCGTCATCGCGGCGTTCAACTCCTTCATCACCTGGTCAATCCGCGCGCCCATCAACGCTTCCATCGCCTCGTTCAACTGCGGCAGGTCCAGTCCCATCGCCTCGGCCTGCTTCGCCATGTTCGCCAGGGCCTGCGCCATCTGGTCCTTGGAGTCGGAATTCGACCCGCTCTTCGCCATCTCGCTGGCCGCCTGCTGAAGCTTCTCCAAATCGCGCTTCAACTGGTCCATCTTTTTGGAATCCACCTGCTCGCCCAGCGCCTTCTGCAACTCCTCCATCTTGCGTTGCAACATTTCCGGCCTGGCCGCCGCCGTTTCTCCGCCCTGTTCACGCGCGGCCTGCTCCATGCGCTTGAGCGCGGGATTCTTTGCCAGGTCCCGCACCTGCTCCTTGAGCTGGTCGCTCACGCTCGCCAGTTCCTTGATCGCCTCCGCCTTGGTCATCGGCCGCGTCTGCAGCCGCTCCGCCACCTGCTTGACCGATTCCAACGCCTTCTCGGTCACGGGCTGGACCGGCGGGCGCAGTGCGATCTCGCGCTTGGTCAACTCCGCCAGCTTGCGCGCCGTTTCCTTGATCTGCCCGGCGTCCTGCTGCTGCTGGACAAACGCCTTGCTGCGGTATTCGGGAACGAAGCCCAGCCCTGCGGTGAGCAACAACACCAGCAACGCCCAGCGGCTGATCGCGGGCAAGGTCCAGGGCAGCAGCTTACGCGGGTCCACCTCGCGCGCGTGGCTCGCAGCGTCGGCGACCAGCAAATCCCGCCATTCCGCCCCCTTGTGAGTGGATGAAACTTCCAGCGCCGTACTGAGACGCTCCTTCAACTGCTGCCGTTGATCCAACCAGCGCGCCGTTTCCGCGCGGTTCACCGGACGCAGCCAGCCGACCGCGAAACCGGTCAGCATGGCCGCCAGACACCCGCCGGCCGCCAGCGGAAGCACGATCACCGGAATGGGAAACAACTTGTAAGCCGCCAGTGCCGCGAGCCAGAGCGCCGCCCCGGTGAAGAGTCCCCTCCAAAAGCCGCGCCAGGCGCGATCCCACCGTCGCCGGGCCGCCGCGCGGTCCAGCACAAATTCAATGGTTTGGAGATCGCTCATGGACTGCCATAAAGTGGCGCAGGCCCGTTGGTTTGGCCAGTTGAAAAGCGCCCGCCTTGCGGCCTCAAATCCCCTTTGACTTCGCCGCAACGCCGTTGAACGCTGCGGCAGATGAGCTTCCTCCCCGTCGTCGCACGCGAACTGCGCGTGGCCGCCAGGCATAAGGCCACCTGGCGGACGCGCTTCTTCGCCGTGGCGTCGGCGCTCGTGGTGTTCCTGTGGATTTTCGGGACCATGAGCCGGTGGTCCCAGCCCCATCAGATTGGCGAGGCGCTGTTTCACGGCATGGCGTGGCTGGCCTTTGTGTATGTGGTGATCATCGGCGCGTTCACCACGGCGGATTGCATCAGCGAGGAGAAGCGCGAGGGCACGCTGGGGCTGTTGTTCCTCACCAGCCTCAAGGGCTACGATGTGGCGCTGGGCAAGCTGGCCGCCACCTCGCTCAACGCCGTTTATGGTCTGCTCGCCATCTTTCCCATCATGGCCATCCCGCTGCTCATGGGCGGCGTGCGCGGCGAGGACATGGCGAAAGTGGCGCTCGCGCTGCTCAACACGCTTTTCCTTTCGCTGTCCGCCGGGCTGCTGGTGTCGGCGTTTGGCCGGGAGGAAAGGCGCGTGGCGGGCGCGACCATCGGGCTGATGGCGCTGCTAACGGCGGGACTGCCGCTGCTGGGCGTGCTCCTTGGTGAAGGCGTGGGCAAGAAGTGGTTCGCCCATGAGGCGGACGCGGAAATGGTGATGGCGCTGCTGATGCTGCCCAGTCCTGGTTGCGCGCTGGTCACGGCCCTTTACGGGCAAACAGGATTTCCCATTCCGGAGGCCTACTGGTGGTCGCTGGCCGTTGACCATCTGCTGGCCTGGCTGTGCCTGGCCGTGGCGTGCCGACACCTGCGCGACGCCTGGAAGGACAAGGCCGCCACCCCGCGCGCCCAGCGTCTGGCGGAACGCTGGAAACAATGGTGCTACGGCGACGGCGCGGAACGGGCGCGCTACCGACAGCGACTGATGGCGGTGAACGCTTTCTATTGGCTGGGGGCGCGCGACCGGCTCAAGCCGTGGTTCGTGTGGCTGTTCCTGGGCATCGTGGGCGGCTTGTGGCTTTGGGCCTTCATGGAATGGGGCAACGACATGCTGGACACGGAGGCGGCGGTGCTTTTCTGCTACCCGGCCCACATCACGCTGAAACTCTGGCTGGTGGGCGAGGCTTGCGGGCGTCTGGGCCGGGACCGCCAGAGCGGCGCGCTGGAACTCATCCTGGCCACGCCCGCGCGGGTGGACGACCTGTTGCGCGGCCAGTGGCAGGCACTGCACCGGCAGTTTCTTGCGCCGATGATTCTCCTCCTTGGGGTGGAATTGCTCTACCTTTTTGCCAAGAACGACCATGAGTGGCACTGGATCGTGGGGGTGTATATCGCCACCAGCCTGCTCGATTACTGGGCGCTGGGCTGGGTGGGCCTGTGGTGCGGGCTGACGGCGCGCAAGTTGAGCAATGCCACGCGTGCCACCATGGCCCGTGTGCTGGTGCTGCCGTGGCTGCTGTGGCTGGGCTGGGTTTTGCTGGCGACCATGAGCCGCACCTCAGGCTCCTTCGAGATGGCGATGCTGCTGTGGGGAATTTTCTCCGCCGGAGCGGCGGTGAGCTTCGGCATGAACGCGCGCACCAACCTCCACGAACGGTTTCGCGAAGTCGCCGTGGCCAAACTGGCGGACAAATAGGGCGATGCGACGCGGGGCGGGCGTGGCCTCTGGGAAATCGCCAGCCGCCGCGAATCCCGCTTTGACTTCACGACGGTGGCATTGAACGGTTTGCCCCGGCCATGACTTTCCTTCCCATCGTCCAGCGCGAGTTGCGCGTGGCGGCGCGGAGGCCGTCCACTTGGTGGGTGCGGCTGGCGACCAGCGCGCTGGCGATCTTCGCCTGCGGGTCGTTCCTCTTCATCACGTTGTTCGGCGCGCCGCCGCAGGACCTGGGCCAGACGCTGTTCACCATGCTCGCCTGGTACAGCTTCGGCTTGTGCCTGCTGGCGGGGGTGTTCGTCACCGCCGACTGCCTGAGCGAGGAGAAACGCGAGGGCACGCTGGGCCTGCTGTTCCTCACTGATCTGCGCGGGCACGACGTGGTGCTGGGCAAGTTCTTTGCGCGCTCGCTCAACGCCTTTTACAGCCTGCTGGCGCTGCTGCCCGTGATGTCCGTGACGCTGCTCATGGGCGGGGTGACGGGCGCGGAGTTTGCCCGCGTGTCGCTGGCGCTGGTCAACGCGCTGTTTGTGGCGCTCGCCGCCGGGATGTTCGTGTCCGCCTACAGCCGCGAGTACCGCGAAGCGACGGGCCGGACGGTGGTGCTGCTGACATTGCTGGTGGGTGGGCTGCCGCTTGCAAGTGGCATTTTTCAAAAGTTGCCGCTGCCAGGACTCGATTGGTCGTTGCTCGTCGCGATGCCCAGCCCGTTCACGGCTTTCCACGCGGCGTTTGACAGCGCTTGGCTCATGCGCGGCTTTCTCTACTGGCAGTCACTGGTTGTCTCCCATTTGCTCGGCTGGGCCATGCTCGCTTGGACCAGCGTGCGGCTACCGAGACTGTGGCAGGTGGCAGCCAGTGCGGTGACAGGCGCCAAGACCTGGAAGGACCGCGTGACGCTGCTGCGTCCGAGGCTGCGCCAGGAGAGCTTCGCTCATCGCGCGCCGTCTCTGGACGCGAACCCCATCCTCTGGCTGAACCATCGGTTCGCGGCCGGGCGGGCGCTGGTGTGGCTGCTGGCGTTGGCGGCTTCGTTACCCTGGGTGATTACTGCGGTGTATGGCCTGGGGATAGAAATGATCTTTGGCTACGGCTTCGTCACGCGGCCCGTACTGTTCGTGCTGAAGCTGCTGGTGGCCATCGAGGCCTGCCGGTTCTTCGCCGAGGCGCGGCGCACCGGGGCGATTGAACTGCTGCTGGCCAGCCCGTTGACCAACGACCAGATCCGCCAGGGCCAGTGGACGGCACTGCGGCAGTTCTTCGTGCCGCCCATGTGCCTGGTGCTGCTGCTGACACTGGGGAGCATCGCGGCGGCCACGTTGAAAGCCTTTTTCAACGAAGGCTTCCTGCAAGACGATTGGGAGGGCTTTATCGGCATGTTTTTCCTCGGCTCCTACACAATCTATCCGATGATCAAGCTGGTGGCCGATCTCTTCGCGGTTTGTTACGTCGGGTTGTGGCTGTCCATCCGCGGCCAGAAACCGCAGCACGCCGCCGGGCTGACCATCCTCTATGTGCTCGTGCTGCCCATCGTGGCTTTTCCGGTGCCGGACGTGCTGATTGACGCCTGCCTCATCGCCTGGGCCAAGGGCAACCTCGATGGCGACATCCGCTGGCACATCCGCCGCCACTTCGAGCCGCCGGTGAGAATCACCCGTGGCTCGGCACGCCCGCCGCGATTGCCGCCCCCGTTGCCCATCGCGAACCAGGGTAGTCCAAGCGGTCCATCGTCCTCGTCCTCGTAATCGAATCAAAACAATCGAGCACGAGCACGAGCACGAGCACGAGGACGAGAGAGCAACCGGCAAACGCGCCTTGCCAGTGGTTGGAAACGCAGTTGAAATCAGGTGCGGGGACAGAACACTATCACCGCCTCGATACCGACGCATGAACTTGAACGACGCGCAAAAGCAGCAGGTGTCCGCCTGGATTCAACAAGGGCTTAAACTGGCCGACATCCAAAACCGGTTGGCGAAGGACCTGGGCATCCACATGACCTACATGGAGGTGCGGTTCCTGATAGACGACCTCAAGCTCACCTTGAAAGACCCGGTCGCGCCGAAGCCGGCGGCGCCCGCGTTGCAGCCGCCCGCACCGGCGGCGCCCGCCAACACGCCTGAACCGGACGATTTCTCCGGGGAGGACGCCTTGCCAGAGGAACCGGAGGCCGGGTCCCCGCCGCCCGGCGAACCCGCGCCCGGAGCGGGCAAGGTATCCGTGGAGGTGGACAAGCTCGCGCGGCCCGGCGCGATTGTCAGCGGGAAGGTCACGTTCAGCGACGGCAAGTCCGCCGGATGGTATCTGGACCAGTTTGGGCGGCTGGGTTTGATGCCGAAGGAAGAGGGGCACCGCCCCTCGCAGGCGGACGTGCTGGAATTCCAACGCACGCTGCAAAACGAACTGGCGAGGATGGGCTTCTGAGGGCACACACGGCCCGCCCTTAGAAAAAGCGTGAAGTCGCCGCCACCCGCCCCTTACGCTGCGCACATGGATTCGTTGCTGAAATTGCTCCGCGACAACGCCGCGCTCCAGCCCGCCCAGCTCGCCGCGCTGCTGAACCGGCCCGAAGCCGAGGTCCGCGCCGCCATCAAGGCGCACGAGGCCGAAGGGATCATCCTCGGCTACCGCACCATTCTCAACGAGGAGAAACTTGGCCTGGAAACCGTCCGCGCGGTCATCGAGGTGAAGATCACGCCCGAACGCGAAGGCGGCTTCGACCGCCTGGCCCAGCGCATCGCCAGGTATGACGAAGTGCGATCGTGTTACCTGATGTCCGGGGGCTACGACCTGCTGGTGGTGGTGGAAGGCGACAGTCTCCGCGCCGTGGCCAGCTTCGTGTCAGAGAAACTCGCCACCCTGCAAGGCGTGCTGTCCACCGCCACGCATTTCCTGCTCAAGCCCTACAAGGAGCAGGGCGTGCTCATGCACAAGGACGCCGCCGAGGAACGCCTGGCCGTCTCCCCTTGAGGCGGGTTGGGGCACATTTCCACGTCCGCATTCAGACATTCTCCGCCCTGCCGCGACTGCGGTTCACGGGCCGGCGCAGGACGGGAAACGCTGATTCTCGCAGGAAGCCCGGGCGCTTGACTGGCGCAACAGGACAAGCGGTTGGACAGGAGGACGCAAACGCCGCCAGGGCAAGAAAGCGCCGCCATTCGCCAAGGGAAGTCATTCGCTTCCAGGAAAAATTGGTTAAGTTCATGGTGCCAGCCGAGGGTAGAATGACAGGCGACTGGCCCGGCGAAGGCCGCACGGCGGGTCGGCGGACGCCGGAGAAACCGATGGCCCGCCGGGAAAGGCTCCTATGAAAACCATGACACGGTGGGATCCCTTCCGGGAGCTGCTGGATATGAGCGACCGGCTGGGAAGGTATTGGGGCCGTGCTCCCGTTGCCCCGGAAGCGGGCCGGGAGGCCATGACCACGCCGGAGTGGGCGCCCTTGGTGGACATCACCGAGGATGAGAAGGAATTCCTCATCAAAGCCGAGCTGCCGGAGGTGAGGAAGGAGGAAGTGAAGGTGAGCGTCGAGAATGGCGTGCTGACGCTGACCGGCGAACGCAAACTGGAGAAGGAGGAGAAAGGGAAGAAGTATCATCGGGTTGAGCGGTCCTACGGCATGTTCATGCGCAGCTTCACACTGCCGGAGAACACCGACCCCGCCAAGGTGGCCGCCGAGTTCAAAGACGGCGTGCTGACCGTGCGTTTGCCCAAGGCGGAGGCCGCCAAGCCCCGGGCGGTCGAGGTGAAGGTGACATGACACCTCCCGCGACACAGAAACGCAGCGTTGAGCGATGAAACCGGCGGCAAACCCGGCTGCCGGTTTCCATTTTCAAGGCAATCCGGTTGACATACACCGCCACGGAGCAGTGCCATGCCAGCTTTATCTGAAACACTCGCGGCCGCCACCCTGTTGGAGCACCTTCAACAGGCGGCGGAGCGCGAGAACGCGGTCCTCATCACAGGCCTGTTTGGCGCCCTCGCATTGCTAGTGATACTCTCCGCCCCCCGGGCTCGCCCAAGCATCCTGCGCCCGGTGGGATTGGCGCTCCTCTCAGCGGGCCTGGTGCTCCTGTCGGTGCTGCTCGACTGGGCGGGACTGGCTTCGGCGACCAATCCGTTCCTCTGGGCGGGGCTGATGCTCGGCGGCATCGCCTTTGTCAATCTGCTGGCGCTGGCGGTGTTCGATACGGTCCTCGGACACCTGCATGTCCACCCGCCACGCATCGTGCGCGACCTCATCGTGGCGGGTGGTTACCTGGCGGTCGGTTTCCACCTGCTGGCGCGCGCCGGCGTCAGCCTCTCCGGCATCGTCACCACCTCGGCGGTGCTTACGGCGATCATCGGCTTCTCGATGCAGGATACGCTGGGGAACATCTTCGGCGGCTTGGTGGTCCAGATGGACCGCAGCATCACAGTAGGCGACTGGATCAAGGTGGACCAGACCACGGGACGCGTCTCGGAAATCCGCTGGCGGCACACCGCCATCGAAACCCGCAACTGGGAAACCGTCATCCTCCCCAACAGTGTGCTCATGAAATCGCCCGTCACAGTGTTGGGCCGGCGGACGGGTCAGCCGCTCCAGTGGCGGCGCTGGGTATATTTCTCCGTGGATTTCCGCTTTGCGCCCGGTGAGGTGATCGCCGCCGTGGAGAAGGCCCTGCAGGCCGAGCCGATCCCCGGTGTGGCGGCCGAGCCGCCCGCCAACTGTGTCTGCCTGGACTTCAAGGACAGCAGCGCGCTCTATGGGGCGCGATACTGGCTCACGGACCTGGCTCAAGACGACCCGACCGATTCGCTCATCCGCAACCGCATTCATCATGCGTTGAAGCGCGCGGGCATTCCGTTGTCCATCCCGGCGGCGAGCCTGTTCGTCACCGAGGAAAACGAGAGCCGCAAGGAGTTGAAGCGCGGGCACGACCTGGAGCAGCGCCTGGCGGCGCTGGCGGGCGTGGAATTGTTCCATACGCTAAAGGACGACGAGCGCCGGTTGCTGGCGGAGCGGATGTCGCGGGCACCCTTTGCCAAAGGCGAGGCCATCACCCGGCAGGGCGCGGAGGCCCACTGGCTCTACATCCTGAACCGGGGCAGCGCGGAGATTCTGGTGGGCATCGAAGGAACACCGCGCCGGGCGGTGTCCCGGCTGCACGCCGGCGATTTCTTCGGCGAAATGTCTCTGATGACCGGCGCGCCACGCGCGGCGACGGTCATTGCGCTGGAAGACTCCGAGTGCTACCGGATCGACAAGCAGGCGTTCCAGGACATCGTCCACCGCCGGCCGGAACTGGCCGAACACATCTCCCATGTGCTGGCCCGGCGGGAGACCGAACTGGTGGCCGCACGTGAAGGATTGGACGCCGAAGCACGGGCCTCGCGGGCCAGAAACAACCAGCCGGACCTGCTTAGGCGCATCAGAACATTCTTCGGTTTGAAGGTGCCGCAGACTCAGGATGGAGCGGGAGAAGGCCGTCCCTGATCCGTCGGCTACTACTCGTTGATGCCCCAGCCCGGCCAGTTTTCCATCGCCGGACGGGTGTACGAGCGCGGGGTGCCTGTGCTCCAAGTGGACTGGCGGGACGTGCGCGCAGGCAGGGTGTGCGGGATAAACGCCATCCCACCGCGACGGGCCACCTGTTCGAGGAATATCCGCGTCGAACTGCCGTCATTTCCGCCCTCCGGGCCAGGTTCCGATTCCATCAAGGCCACCAAGGCCGCGTCATGCGGCTCCGCCAGCGCCAGCCATTGATCGCACCAGCATTTGACCTCCCGGTTCAGCCCGCGTTGGTCGTGGCAGGCAAATAGAATCATATCGGCCTCGGCCGCCTGCTCGGCCGCCGTCTGGCACAGACTGGCAATGCCCACCGTGTCAAGGTCCAGATAGCTGACCTGGAACTCGCAATCCCCAGTGTGGCGCCGCTTTATCCAGTCCAGTGTGTCGCGAGCCCGCCTGCCGATCTCCGTGTCCTGATAGGCGACCAACACCCGCAATTCCGGCTTGAGTGGAGGAGTAGAAACGGCCTGGGTGCGGGAGAATGCCTTGGTGCTCATGCACCAGATATTCCGCCCGCCATGCCCGGCACGCAATTGGGGCCGCACCCGGTCATGAGGTAGGGGATTCCCCTGCCCCGCCCCGGCGGTCAGAGATTCTCCTCAATCGTGCGGTTGCGCTTCTGCACCTCGTTGGCCAGCGCGGAGTCGAACGCGGTGATCTCCTGCAGCAGCCGGGGGTCGGCGGGCACGGGGTTGCCTGGTTGTCCGCCCGCCGGCACGGCCACGCTCTGGCCTTTGGCCACAGTCACAGTGCGCGAGCCGGGCGCGGTGCCAGACACCGCCACGCTGCCGTCCGCCACGGTCACACTAGTGTTCTTGTTCGCGTCGGTGCTGACCAGGAACTGCGTGCCGAGGATGCCGGTGATGGCGGCGGGCGTGCGGAGCTGGAACTTGGTCTTGGCGCTGTGCCGCACCTTGCCCAGCACTCGGCCCTGGTCCACCTCCACCATCGCCTCCTCGCCCACAGCCTTTACGCGTACAATGGTGCCGCCGCGCAACCCCAGATAGCTGTCCGCACCGAGGTCCAGCGTGGCCTCGCCGTCGGGTTGCGTGGACACCTCGCCACCGATGGGCAGCAGCACTTTCGCGTCGCCCACGGGTTTGCCCCAGTCCTTCTCAGCAGACTTCCGGTAGGTCACGCCGCCCTTGAAGGAAACGAGCTTGCCGACTTTCACGCCAAGTAGCCCAAAGGCGAAGCTCGCCACAAACACCACCACCGCGCCCACCACCAGCGCGCTCACCCACGCGGACAGGCTGGTGCCGTAACCGGCCTTTAACAGGAACTTGGTCAGCGGCACGACGACCGCCAGCAACATCACCCCCGCGCCGGAGGCGAAGATCGCCCACGTCGGCACGCTGGCGGGGATGGACTTGAGCGCGAACATGTCCAGCAACGCCAGGGTGAGCACCAGCAGTCCCCCACCCAGCGCCACGGAGATGAATGCCATGGGGTATGTGGCGCGCGAGGCTTCAAAGGCGTCCGCCGTCTTGCGCAGCACCCAGAGGCCGAGGCCGAGCGTGAGGCCCAGCGCCGTCCACAAGTGGATGTCCGACAACGGTTCCAGCAGGCTCCACTGGACGTATTCCCAGAGTTTGAGGAGGAACGGGTTGCTCATGGCTTGGCGCGCGGGGTTGGGGGTTGGTTGGTCACGGTCAAAGTCGGCTGGTCGGGGTCCGTGTCAGCCCGGGTAAAAAAGGAGGTTTCGCTCAGCGTGGATAAATCCTTGTCCGCGTCCTGCCGCCACGGAACCTCATAACTCGTCACATAATCGTCAATGCCCTTGAGCTTCACCGGCGCGAGCTTCACGCAGGTCGCG
>Ga0073934_10011472_pt1 | contig 10711 bp, 7 predicted proteins | sample LarsenN4metaG_FD_76834 | JGI IMG/M metagenome (GOLD analysis project Ga0073934, IMG submission 76834) | Hot spring sediment bacterial and archeal communities from British Columbia, Canada, to study Microbial Dark Matter (Phase II) - Larsen... ... | reverse complement strand
CTCGTACAGGCGCCTTCTTCGCAAAAAACCAGGCGCCGCTGACCTCTCGCACGGTGCAGTACATCAGTCAGACGACGATGACACAGCGGGAGATAGAATCGTACCCGAGCATTACCGATCCTGATTCGATCTGGCGGGGTCCAGGCTTTGTCGCGGCGATCGGCATCAACTCGCACTTCCCGCCCAACGTGCCATTCACACCGCAGGTAGACCTCTTTGCCATCGAGCACACGAACCGCGACGGCACGCTTCATCCTGGCAAGGACCGCATCAAGGGAACTCCGGATGACGTCCCCTTGCCTAACCGGTTCAACGTGCCCGATGCCTTCATTCCCGCGCACATCCTGGCCACTGGAACGCAGCTCGCGCCGCCCGATTCCTATGGTTACGCTTCGGGAATCACCAGCCAGCTCGGCGCTCAGTCACGAGGCATTGCCACGCTCCCAGGCGGTATTCCGATCTTCAAGCAAGGCCAGCTCGTGGGCGGCATCGGCGTCTTCTACCCTGGGGAAACCGGATTCGCCACGGAAGAGAACTCCGCGTTGAACGATCCCGGGTTCTACGATCCAACCAAGCTCGATCGCTCGATGGAAGCAGAGTACGTCGCCTATGCCGCAGTGGGCGGAACGCAAGGTCGGCTGGGCGACGTGGTGGGCATACCGGTGCAGACCATCGCCGGCATACCGCCGTGCCCTGGCATCAGCCCGCTGCCCGTAGGACGCATCGATCTCGTCGGCATTACGCTCGACCTGTTCGGCCCAGGCGGCACCCAGGGGATTCAAACGCTCGTTTCCTTCGGCAACGCACTTGGCGCTGGCCGGGTGAACGGGACCTTGCAGCAGTTGCTCGATCCGGGGCCGAACAACCGCATCGAGCCAGGGATTGATCCGATCGATCCCGATGGCCTGCTCAAAGGCACGATTGTGCCGGAAGGCTGGCTGGTCACGCCTCACACGGTCGATGGCCAGCTTACCGACGGCGATGTCGAACGCATCATCAAGCAAGGCATCAACGAGGCGAACCTGACCCGGGCAGCCATTCGCTTGCCCACCGGAGTTCGGACCCGCATGGTCTTTTCCGTTTGCGATACCGATGGCAATGTGCTGGGACTCTTCCGCATGCCGGATGCCACGGTCTTCTCGCTGGACGTGGCTGTCGCGAAGTCACGCAACGTGGCCTACTACGCGGACGCCAAGAAGCTGCAGGACATCGATCAAGTGCCTGGAGTGCCGAAAGGCGTGGCCTTCACGAACCGCACGTTCCGTTATCTCGCGCTGCCGTTCTTCCCAGAGGGCATCAATGGCGCGCCGCCTGGGCCGTTCTCCATTCTTCGGGACGGGGGAGCGAGCTCGTTCAACGGAGCGCAGGTCGGGCCGCGGCTTCCCGCCTCGGCTTTCCAAACCGCCCAGGGCTACGATGCTTTCAATCCACAGACCAATTTCCACGATCCGGACAACATTCTTAATCAGAATGGCGTCGTCTTCTTCCCTGGCAGCGACCCGCTCTACAAGCGTTTCAACGGCGGTGGACCCACCCTGGTGGGGGGCTTCGGCGTCAGCGGCGACGGCGTGGATCAGGACGACGTGGTGACCTTTGCGGGCTCGGTTGGCTACAAGGTGGGCCCGCCGCTGCTGCGGGCCGATCAGATTGTCGTCGCGGGGATTCGCTTGCCGTATCAGAAGTTCCTCCGCAACCCCCATGGCTAACAGATTGGGAGCGCTCGCATGGACATCAAAGTTCCCCGCTTTGTGGCAGCGGTTGGCCTGGGCGTCATGATGCTGCCTGGCATGGCTGAGGCTGGGTGGCGGTCGTGGTTGACCTGCCGCAAGGACCCCGACTACACCTGCCAGTGGTGGTTGCATTTGCCTTGCTGGCCGGCCGTGGAACACTCGCAAGATAGGGCAGGGTATGGAGGCAAGGTCTCCATCCTGGCTCAGCCCACCAACACCCCCGAATATGTCGGGTACTATGTCGGGGGTGGTGCGGCCATCGGCGGCGAAGCCCGCTGCCTGGAGGAGGGAACCTGGGGGTGGGACTATCAGGGCTGCGCCATCCCTCGGCGAATCATTCTGGGCTGGTGGCACGGGCGACACTACCAGGGCGGCACGGGACAGTATCAGCCAGACGGCCCGATTTCTCCAACCAGCCATCCGCTCCTTCCTTTGAAGTGAAACTCCTCTTGCGTTGAGTCGATGTTTGCCCTATAGCGCGCCGGCAGCGGGAACCCATACACGCGGGAAATGGTCGAGCATGGACCGTGCCGAGGGGGGAGCGCGCGATGTTCCGACTGCACAGAACGGCTGGCCTGGCATTGGGCTTTCTGGGGGCGTCCCTGTGGAGTCCGCTGGAAGCCCAGGATTCGCCGGTTCCCATCTCGCTTCCACCCATCGAGATCCTGCAGGCGGCGCATCAGGATGACAAGCCTGCCGGTCCGCCGGAGACTATCCGCCATTTGCCGGTGCCCGCGGATGGCCAGCCCGCTCGCATCGAGATGACTCCGGAAAGCCCGCGAGTTCCCGTGAAGTCGGCCGAGCCAGGGCATGGTTCGAAATACGAAGCCGAGGTTCATGCTGAGCAGCATTCACATGCCCTGGAGCACGGCATTCACTTCGAGGAAATTGAACACCCCGGCAACGGCATCTCGCCGCGGATCGACTATCTGCTCTGGCGTGCACGACGCCGAGCACTGGATTTCGCGGTCGTCGATCCGACGAACAACGCGCTACCTGAGGGGCCGGTCAACTCCGTGTTCTACGATACTGATGCCGGCATTCGGGCAGGTTTCACGTTCTCCTTGCCCAATCCGGAGTGGGAATTCGCCGCCTACTACACCTACTTCCATGCTCATGGGAACCAGACTTTCACCGCGCCAACAGAGGGAGTGATCTACCCGACGGTGCTCAGTCCCGTCGGGCCGCGCGAGGTCACGGGGGCCTTCGCCCAGGCGAACGTGGACCTCGACCTGGTCGACCTTCAGCTAGGTCCGCGGCTGGCCGTCGGGGAGTGCGTGCTCCTGCAGTTCTTTGGCGGACTGCGCAGCGGCCACGTCAACATGAAGTACAACGCCTACTACACCGGCGGCGACACGGGCGGCTACGATGCCAATCTCGCCTTCACCGGCACGCGTTCGTTCAATGAAGTCCGATTCCGTGGGCTTGGCCTTCGGCTAGGCGGCGAGGGGACCTGGAAGGTTGCGGAGTACACGACGCTCTTCGTTCGCGGCAGCACCTCCATCCTCTCGGGCCGCTTCAGCGAAAGCCTTATTCAGGACGAAGCGGGCGCGGTCTTCGTGAACGTCGCCGAGAAATGGGAGCAACTCGTGCCGGTTCTCGAGCTGGCCCTCGGGGCAAGCTACCAATTCCGAGAGGACATGCGCATCTCCCTCGGCTACGAGTTCTCGCACTGGTTCGGCATGGTGGACAGCGTGGATTTCGTGGACGACGTGGCCGTGGGCAAGACCGGCCGACGCCAGAGCGGCTTGACCTTCGAAGGTCTCTTCGTTCAGCTCGCGATCACATTCTAGGTCCGACTGCAGCCCAGTTCCTTGCGATAGCCTGGCGGTTGGCTATACTCCACCCAGGACAGACTGAAGCAGACCACTGTTCCCCTGGGGGACCGACCGCATGCGCAAATTGCTTCTCACAGCTACTCTATTCCTGTTGGCGCTTGGCGCCGCTAGGCCTGTGCTCGGCGCTGCGGGGTCCTTCGACGCGGACGGAGTGAAGATCCACTACGTCACCGAGGGTGAAGGCGAGCCCGTCGTCCTCGTCCATGGCTTCACCGGCAGCAACAATTTCTGGATGACGAATGGTCTCTTCCGCGAACTCGCAAAGGAGTATCGCGTCATCGCCATCGACTGCCGTGGCCACGGCAAGAGCGACAAGCCGCACGATCCGGCAAAGTATGGGCAGGAAATGGCTGCCGATGTCGTCCGGCTTCTTGATCACCTGAAAATCAAGCAGGCCCACGTCGTCGGCTACTCGATGGGCGGCTTCATCACCATGAAGGTGCTCTGCGACCATCCGGAGCGTGTGCTCTCCGCCACGGTGGGCGGTGCAGGCGGCGCGCAGCCCATCGATATCGGGGTCCGTGAAGCCATCGCCAAGTCGCTAGAGGAAGGCAAGGGGCTCCTGCCGCTCTACGAACGCCTTACGCCGCCAGGCCGACCCAAGCCCACGCCCGAACAGGCCCAGGCCATTGATCGGGTGCTTCTGGCGAACAACGACCCGAAAGCCCTTGCGGCGGTCATGCGAGGCATGAAGGCGATGACCGTGCCAGATGCCAAGCTTGCCGCGAACAAGGTCCCGACGCAGTGCATCATCGGGGCTGATGACCCGCTCAAGAGCGGTGTCGATTACATCAAGGACCGGATGGCCAACCTCAGGATCATCATCATTCCAAATGCCGACCACGCCAACGCGGCTTCTCGGCCCGAGTTCTTGCAGGGAGTCAAGGAATTCCTGGCCAGGCACCGGCAGAAGGGATGAGCGCTTCTGCCGAGCCCTTCCTGGCCATCATGCCCGATCCTCCTGGGAGTCTTGCACCATGCTGCGTAGCGTATGGGTTTGTGGAGTTGTACTACTGACGAGCGTCGCTGCCGCTGCTGCGCCGGCGGGAGTTGTCTACGAGGGAAAGCAAGGCCCGGGCAAGGGCAAGCACATCGTCCTGGTCGCTGGGGACGAGGAGTATCGCTCCGAGGAGATGCTTCCTCAACTGGCCAAGATCCTCGCCCAGCACCACGGCTTCAAATGCACCGTGCTGTTTTCGATCGACAAGAAGGACGGCACCATTAACCCGAACCAGAATGACAACATCCCTGGTCTGGAAGCGTTGAAGACCGCGGACCTGGCGATCCTTTTCCTTCGTTTCCGCAACCTCCCTGACGAGCAGATGAAGCACCTGGCGGAGTACATCGAATCGGGGAAGCCGATCATCGGCCTGCGCACATCCACGCACGCCTTCAACAACCCAGGCAGCAAGGAGTATGGCCGCTACACCTGGACCAGCAAGTCGCCGGACTACGAGGGCGGATTCGGCCGGCAGGTGCTCGGCGAAACCTGGATCAGCCACCACGGCAGGCACGGCAGTCAAAGCACTCGCGGCGTGCTGAATGAGAAGCAAAAAGACCACCCGATTCTCCGCGGCATTCAGGACGGCGACATCTGGGGCCCCACTGATGTCTATGGAGTGCGTCTGCCCCTGCCTGGCGACTCGACGCCGCTGGTCTTCGGCCAGGTGCTCGAAGGCATGAAGCCAACCGACAAGCCAGTGGAGGGGAAGCAAAACGATCCCATGATGCCTATCGCCTGGACCAAGTCGTACAAGGGCGCCCAGGGCAAGCCGGCCCGAGTCTTTTGCTCCACCTGTGCCTCCAGCCAGGACTTCGAAAGCGAAGGCTTGCGGCGGCTTCTCGTCAATGCCGCCTACTGGGCGCTAGGCATGGAAGACCAGATTCCCGCGAAGAGCAAGGTGGACATCGTCGGCGAGTACAAGGCCAACCCCTTCCGGACCGGCGGCTACGTCAAGGGCCTGAAGCCCGCCGACCACGCGTTGCAGCCTTAGCTCGGGACGCGGATTCGTTCCCCTCTGCCTCATTGCTTCTGCCCTCGGAGGCAGGTTATCATGCGCTCCGGCGCTGCCTGTCTCCATGAGAAAGACTGCTCAAGATGGAACGGTCCACAAAACTTGAGTCCGTGGATGAGATACTGCGGGCGGCCGGATTGATCCTGCCGACCGAGGGCGACCGGGAGTCGGCGCCCCTCGCGATGCTGGCGGGACTGCGTCCTGGCGCGGGCGTCCGCCCCGCGCAGCCGGTTGCAAGCAGGCCGGCCGCCGACGGTACGCCGTATCCGCCCACGCTCACGCCGCCCGACCTGCTGGACCGCATCCTCGATGATGGCAGCCGCGAGGAACGCGAATGGCGACGCATGAGTGCCTCACGCGCCGTCGCCGCGCAAGACCCCATGGCCCGCTCCAGGCACGCACGCATCTTCCGCGATGCCCGCGGACGGTGGTTCGTGCAGAACAACCGTTCGCTGAATGGCGCCTGGATGCGGATCGACCGTCTGGCCATCGAAGGCGCCGGCCAGTTTCAGATGGGCGAGCAAAGGTTCCTCATTCCACTGCCCTGAAGGTTGGCAGACCCTGGAACCTCCCGCGCTGGCTGCCAGACTCGCCGGCCGACTTGCTGCAATGTTCTTCCCCAGGAGTGGAGCATGATGCCGGGAAAGCGGTGGATCATTGGTCGAGCGCCCGACTGCGACATCGTGGTCAACCAGGACGCCGTCTCCAGCAAGCACTGCTCCCTGACCCAGACTCCCCAGGGCTTTGTACTGGAGGACCTCGGCTCACGGAATGGCACTTACGTCAATGGCCAGAGGTTGACGGCGAAAGTCATGGTGACTCCGCAGGACAGCATCACCCTCGGCCAGAAAGTGCCGATGCCCTGGCCTCGCCTGCCTGGAGCAACTCCGCAGCCCGTTCGCAGCGTGACTCCCCCGCCGGGGCTCCCCGCTGGCCGCGTGGCTACCCAGGTCCAGGCCGCCGTCCCGCCGCCCACGCTCAGCGATCCGAAAGCGGGCTCTTCCCCTGGCCGGCCTGCCCTGATTCGCATTGGACGAGCGCCTGACAACGATATCGTGCTCGACCTGCCCATGATCTCGTCCAGGCACGCCCGCATCGAGCGTGTCGGCAACCAGTGGTACATCGAGGACCTCGGCTCGACCAACGGCGTCGCCATCGGCAACCCGCACAAGCGGATCAAACGCTCGCCGCTCAACGCCACGGATACCGTCTACTTCGGCTCCTATCCGATGCCGGCGGCCCGGTTGCTGGCGGGGGCTGGCTCTGCAGGGGACGCGCCGCACCTGACCGTCGACGTGCAGCAGGAGCCCATCCTCTTCGGCCGCGATCCTTCATGCCAGCAGGTGCTCAACGTCCCCATGGTGAGCTGGCATCACGCCAAGCTCTCGCGCCAGGGAGCACAGCTCGTTCTCGAGGACCTCGGCTCGACCAACGGCACCTACGTGAACGGGCGGCGCATTCAAACGCCAGTGATCGTCAAGCCTGGCGACGTGATCGCCCTCGGCTCGTACATGTTCACGTTGACAGCCGGCGGCGCACTCGAGAAGCGCGATTATCGCAACAACGTCACCGTCGAAGCGTGCTCGATCACGGTTGAGGTTCCCAGGCGGAGGCTGCTCGAAGACGTCTCCCTGACGATCTTCCCAGGCGAGTTCGTCGGCCTCATGGGTCCCAGCGGCGCGGGCAAGACCACGCTCATGAACGTCCTCAACGGCTACACGCCACCCAGCGGAGGCGAGGTCTACCTCAACGGGCAGAGCCTTTACGGCAACTACGCCCAGTTCAGCATCTACCTCGGCTACGTGCCCCAGGACGACATCATCCACCGCGACCTGACCGTCTACCAGGCCCTGTACTACACGGCGCGGCTCCGGCTGCCGGGCGACTTCAGCGAGAGCGAGATCAAGAACCGCATCGAGCAGGTGCTGAAGCAGCTCGGCCTGGAGGCAACGAGGAACGTGCTCATCGGTTCGCCGGAGAAGAAGGGCATCAGCGGCGGTCAGCGCAAGCGCGTCAACCTGGCGATGGAACTGCTCACCGATCCGCTAGTGCTGTTCCTGGACGAGCCGACGTCGGGCTTGTCCTCGGAAGACGCCCTGATGGTCATGAAGCTCCTCCGCGGCCTGGCGGACCAGGGCAAGACGATCCTGCTCACCATCCATCAGCCGAGCCTCGAAGCCTACCGGCAGATGAACAACCTGGTGCTGGTCGGCAAGGACAAGGGATCGCCCGAGGCCGGTCGGCTGGTCTACTACGGTCCCGCGTATCCCGATGCGATCGACTTCTTCAACCCCAACGGGGTGCCGGACCTCAAGCCTGGGCACGATCCGCTGCCCGATGAGGTATTCCGCGGATACCAGCCGGCTGAGGACGACACGCGGCGGCTTCGGCTCACTACCAAGGAGTGGGCAACCCGCTATCAGCAGTCGCAGTACTTCCGCGACTACGTGGAGAGCCGGGCTGGCAAGCAACCTCCAGGCGGCGGACGCATCGGCACGCAGAAGCCCCGCCGGGCCGTGGACATCATGCAGTGGTGGACGCTCGTCCACCGCTGCGTCACCATCAAGCTGAAGGACACCATCAACACCGGCATCCTCATGGCCCAGGCGCCCATCGTGGCGATCCTCGTCGTGGCTGTCTACGGCCATATCGATCCAGGCAAGGACGATCCGGAGAAGTGGCTCAAGGCCTCGCAGTCCTTCAGCATGGCCACCTTCCTGATGTGCCTGGCTGCACTGTGGTTTGGCTGCTCAAACGCTGCGCGAGAGATCGTTGGCGAGTGGGCGATTTATCACCGCGAGCGGATGATCAATCTCAAGATCCCTTCCTACGTCGGCTCCAAGTTCACGGTGCTCGGCGTGCAGTGCTTCATCCAATGCCTCGTGCTGCTGGGGATTGTTTATTGGGGGTGCGGCTTGAAAGGCTCGGCCCTGGGCATGTTCGTCATTCTTTACCTGGCGTCCATGGTCGGCGTCGGGCTGGGCCTGACGGTTTCCTCGGTGGCCAAGACCAACGAGATTGCCATCGCCATGTTGCCGATCATCCTGCTTCCCATGGTGATCCTTGGCGGCGTGATGCGAAAGGTCCACGAGATGCCCGCGCCCATCTGGGTGCTGACGCAAGTCGCACCGTCGCGCTGGGCCTATGAGGGGGTCTTCGTCCTCGAAAGCGAGAAGCAGCCCCGTCGGCCCGAGTTGAGCTTCGGAAGTTCCACGAAAAGCGATGACTCATCCCCAGACATGGCCGAGGACAACTTCCCCAAGAAGCACACGCCGGACGAGGGGGACTCGGACGAGAACAGTTCCAGGAGCAAGAAAGAGGTCAAGACGGAGAACCACCGCTACGGGCCCTGGTGGAGCGCCTTCGCGCTCTCGACGCTCTTGCTGATAACAGTTGTTCTGATCCACGGAATCCTGCGCTGGCGCGACGTGCATTAGCGCCCTGGCTTGCCGTTTTTCTTCAGACTTCTTGGTAGACAAGGCCGATGGAAGAGACTAGCATCTAATTATTTAGCATATTCTTCACCCATCTTTCATGGAGTCTGCCATGACTCGGCTTCAGCCCGTGCGGCGGTGGCTCCGACGAGCTTTCACGCTTGTGGAGTTGCTTGTCGTCATTGCCATCATCGTCATCCTGATGGCGCTCTTGTTGCCGGCGATACAGAAGGTCCGCGAGGCGGCAAATCGCATGCGCTGCGGCAACAACTTGAAGCAACTCGCCCTCGCCTGCCACAACTACCACAACGACTACGGCAAGCTCCCGCCCGGGGGGCAGCTCTACAACGCCCAGTTCAACAACCCTGCGGACTGCCACTACAACAAGGGAAGCTGGCTCCTCCACATCCTGCCTTACATGGAACAAGACAGCATTTTCAGCAAGATTCCGGACATGAACTACTTCAACGTGTCCAACCCCGCTGATCCGCGAAACAATTCCATCCAGGCCGCGGTGACGCTCGGCGTGTTGCCGCGGAATCTGCCCATGTATCATTGTCCCAGCGATGATTTCCAGCGCGAGTACCCGCCGGTGAGCAACTACGTGGGCAGCCTGGGCCCGCAGTGCCTGGCCAACCGCTGCGGCAACTGGGCGACCGATTCGGGGCCGTTCGGCATGTACTGCGACCCCTCGAATAACGGCCTGGGCAATTGGGGTTATGGCCACAGCGCCATCCTCGGCAGTACGCACTTCAAGGACCGCCTCCGCGGCTGCTTCAGCCGTATGGGCGCAATCGTCCGCCTCTCCGACATCATCGACGGCACCTCGAACACCATCCTCATTGGTGAGACTCTCGCTGGGCAGCACGACTGGATCAGGTATCCGCAGACCGGCGGAGCGGGCTGGGAAGCGGGCTGGGCCCACGCCGACGGCGGCAACACTCATTGCTCCACCATCGTGCCGATCAACTGGGATACTCGCCGCGAGGACGGCTGCGCCGATGGCGGGATTCACTGGTACGGCAACTGGGCGGTTTCCTGGGGCTTCAAGTCGCGCCACAACCGCGGCGCCAACTTCGTCTTCGGCGATGGCTCGGTTCACTACCTGAGCGAGCAGATCGACATGAAGACCTATCAGCTCCTCGGCTGCCGGCACGACCAGCAAGGCGCCAGCATTCCTTGAGATTCTTCGCATGGGTCAACTGGCCGGGCGGCGGGGGAGTCAACTCCGCCGCCCTGTTCTCGCATCAGGCGTTCATTCGTCGGTCACGAGGTAGTCTCGATGCGTTGCACAAGGCTTACGTGGGTTCTTTTGCTTTTCCTGTCGGCTGGCCTGTGTGGGTGCGGAACGCGGATCAAGCCTGTACCTGTAAGCGGAATTCTTACCGAGGAAGGCAAGCCGCTCAAGGATGCCAGGGTGACTTTCAATCCTGTTGCCAGCGGCGGACGCATCGCTTTCGGGCAGACCGACGAACAGGGCCGCTTCAAGCTGACGACCTTCAACCACAACGACGGGGCCTTGCCGGGGCAGTACAAGGTCACGGTCAGCGTCACTGGACCCATCCGGCCGGCGGACATCAAGGTGGCCACCGACCGCAAGGAAATGATGCGGGAGATGGAACGCCTCAAGAATCTCAAGGCGCCCCAGGTGCACGCCAACTACACGAAGCTCGACAAGAGCCCGCTGCTGGCTG
>Ga0073934_10011470_pt1 | contig 10713 bp, 5 predicted proteins | sample LarsenN4metaG_FD_76834 | JGI IMG/M metagenome (GOLD analysis project Ga0073934, IMG submission 76834) | Hot spring sediment bacterial and archeal communities from British Columbia, Canada, to study Microbial Dark Matter (Phase II) - Larsen... ... | reverse complement strand
CCTCGGCTCGAAGTGATCGCCGCGATTCAGAAACACGGTGTTTTCGAGCCAGCTTGCCTCCACCAGCCTCGCCGTTCGCCCGCCCTCGCCTAACACTTCGTCCACGCTGGCTTCCCCGTAGGCCCGGTGCGCTCTGAACCTTTCCCTGAGCTGCGGCAGTCCGCGGCTCATCGGCTCGAGAAGCCGTTCGGGAACATATTTTCCCATCGCAACGTCAAAATAAGCTTCAATCAGGTCAGTAGTCCCGTTGCGGTCGAAGTCCCCGACATAGAGCCGCAACGGACGCGTCCGGTGAGACTCGTAACGTGTGTTTCGACCCCAATTGCTCGCGACGATGTCCAGCCGCCCGTCGCCGTCAAAGTCCCCGGTCGTGACGCCGTTCCACCAGCCGACATGTTTTGCGAGCCCCAGCTTTTCGGTTGCCTCTCTTAAGCCGCCTTTGTCATTAAAGAACACTCTGACTGGGCCCCAATCGCACGCGAGCACCAGGTCCGCGGCGCCGTCTCCATTGAGGTCGCTGAACACGGCGCCATTTACCAGGCCTGCGTTCTCGAGGAGCCGGCTGCGCTCAACATCCAACTCAAACTTATCCCCCTTCTGCAGGTAGATTCGGGATGAAGCGGCCGTTGGGTAGTGCCCCGGAATCACCCGGCCGCCAACAAACAGGTCCAGTTGCCCGTCGCCATCCACGTCGCCCATGGCCAACGGTCCGGCGCACGATGCGGATCCCGGCAGTGGTTCACCCGGCGCCGTTCCTGGCGCGGACAAATCGTAGGTCAACACTGCCGGGGAGTTGCTGGCTCCCGTTTCATAATTCCCGAGGGCCACGAGGATCGATCTCTGCGAGTCGGCAACGAATCCAACCACACCGCCCGCATCATCCGCCAAAGGCGTGCTGAGCCCCGGTTCGGACAACCGGCTGAAACCACCCTTCCCATTATTGCGGAACAGGGCCAAAACTCCGCCGCGGCCCGCGCCAATGACCAGGTCATCATAGCCATCGCCGTTCTGGTCAAACCACGCCACTCCCGGCCCCGCCTGGCTGAGAACCCTCGGCAACAGCGGCTGGCGCGCGGTATCATCGTAGGGTTCCTCATGATGCGTATGCTGCAGCAATTCGCTCACATCCTCGAAAACAGGCGCCGTCTCCGGCGGCCTTCCGGAGGGAGCATCCTGCGCGGACGCTTCGTCGACCTCGTAAATGCAGTTCGGCTGGACACCGTGGATCACGCTTTGTTGGCCGCTGCGCCATTCTACTTTGATCGTGAGATTGCTTGAGGCCCCGGCGGCGAACACCCGCATCGGATCATCACCGGAAACGTAACGCCCGCCGCAGATCACTTCCTGGCTCTGGGTCACGGGCCCGCCAAGCAGGTGGATCCTCGCCCCAATGCCTTGTGTGTTGGGCGCCTTTCCCTTCAACCGCACGCCCACCCGCGCCGCCGAACACTCATTTCGGTACACAAGCGCTGGCGCATTCAGGCTGTTGATCACCACGTCCAGGTCGCCATCGTTGTCCAGGTCCGCCAAAGCCATTCCGTTGCACACCTGCGTTGAGTCAAAACCCCATTCCCGGCCCATTTCCCGGAAGGTCAAATCCCGCTCGTTGCGGAACGCAACGTTCGGCGTGTCCAACCGGGGAAACATCAGGATGTTTCTGCGGGACTCGGCGATCGATTGGCGCCCCATGCTTCTAATGCGTTCGCGGATGTCGAGGTTGTCCATGTCATAGAGGAAGCCGTTCGCGATCAACGCGTCCTCCCACCCGTCCAGGTCCACATCCAGAAATAGAATCGCCCAACTCCACTCCGAACCTGCGACTCCGCTGAACTGGGCCATCTCCGCGTAGGTCCCGTCACCCCGGGAGCGGAACAGCGTGTTCCTCCGTACCTGCGGCTGGTTCGTGATTTCCCCGATCCTTCGCGGTTGCGGATGCATCGTGCTGAGCTGGCTCAATCTCAGCGGATGCGTGCGGCTGAGCATATCCAGCACGAGGAAATCGGTGTGGCCATCGCGGTCAATGTCCGCCGAATCAGCGCACATGGAGAAGTAACTGGTTTGCCGCTGCGCCAGCGGGTCCACCGCCCGGAACCGCCCCTGGCCATTGTTGATCCAGAATCGGTCTGGCGTGGAGGCGTCGTTGCAGACGTAAATGTCCGGCGCGCGGTCCCCGTTGAAATCGCGAAACAGCACGGTTAACCCCTGGTCCCAGGGCACCTCAGCCATGGGCTTGCCGTCCTGGTCCAGGAACGCCCCTTCGGTCCAGGGCACCTCGCGGAACCGTCCCCGGCCATCGTTCAGGTAGAGCACGTGCGGTTCCCCCAGCTCATACATCACGCCGTCGATGACCTTGATGCGCCTGGCGTGTCGGCCGGTGACGACCGGTTTGCCCCCCACCATCTGGTACGACAGCGAGCCGCCGCTTCGCAGCAGCGAGGTTGCCCCATAGTTCGCCACATAAAGGTCGAGCGTCCCGTTCCCGTCGATGTCCCCCAAGGCCATCGACGTGCTGCCCAGGCGCGAGACCAAACCCGCCACCGCGGTCACGTTGGTGAACCCTCCCCGGCCGTCATTCAGAAAACAGGCGTTGGGTCCGCCCATCGAAGTCACGAGCAAATCCAGATGACCATCCCCGTTGATGTCGGCAAAGACCGCCCCCGTCGAGGTCTGGCCAGGACAGGCCACCCCGGCTGCAGCGGTGACATTTGTGAAGCGCCAGCCGCCAAGGTTGCGGTACAGCGCGTTTGTGCCATTCAGGTTGCACAGGTAGACGTCGCATAGCCCATCCCCGTCGTAATCGCCCAACCCAACGCCGGACCCGTTCAGCAGGTTCGCGTTGAGCATAATCCGGGATTCCGGCAGCACATTGGTGAAGCTCAAACCCGTGGTCGAACTAGGCAGGAGAGTGAACCCGGGTTTTCGAGACGCCACTGCGGGAAGTCTGGCCACCCGGCAGCCTTCGCCCGTTTCCCACCGCAGCACGGCCGCTTGCGAGTCTTCCAATCCCAGCACGGCCGCCGCCACGAGAGTGCAGCCGGCCAGAATTCGACGCCAGGCGCGCGCCAGAGAGCCAGCGCCGGTTCCTCTCCCTGCCTCCCGGGAGGGCAGGGCAGGGGAACGCACTTCGTGGCTTGCGCGCCTCATATCTATCTTAAGATTCGTACCTCGCCCGAATAGCCCAACTCAATTTCTTTCGCTTTGGGCGGCAACTCGGCTGTGGCCTCCTTGCCTCCCGGCCACCTTACCCAGATGGCGGTCGGTGCTTCCGGACCGCACAAGACCTGCGTAAAGCTGTCCTGCGACAAGTAACCGCTTCCGGCATGAATCTCCCGGACGGGCCCTTTCCATTTGCCGCAAACCACTCGCACTTGCGCTCCGATGCCGGAGGCATTTCCTTTCGGTCCCGCCAACCGCACGCGCAGGCCCGGGGCGGCGCGCACATTGCGATACAGCCTGGTTGCGGCCCCGTTTTGCGTCACCACCAGGTCCATGCGGCCGTCCTGGTCGTAATCGCCCAAAGCTGCCCCGCGCTGTTCTCCGTACACTTTGATTCCGCTTTTCCGGCCATCGGTCGGTTGAAAATGACCGTGCCCATCTCCCTCCAGCCACAAACCGCGCCCGGCATCCTGCCTGGATGAGCCCGGCGGAGTGGCGAAGAAATTCTGACTCAGGAAAATGTCATCGTCGCCATCGCCATCCATGTCTCCCACGCACGTGGCAAGAGCCGGGCTGAACTGGGCTTCTGCCGGCAAAGGTGCGTGCTCAAAATGGTCCCCTCGGTTTAAGAAGACCGCGGATGCGAGTGTGGCGGCTCTCAGCACTTTCGCTTTTTGCAGCCTTTCCCCATAGATCTCCTGGAGGCTGGCTTTGGCGTAGGCCGCGTGGGTTGAGAATTTCGTCCGCACAAAAGGCATCGCCAAACTCACCACTTGCAGATCCCGATCCGGGACTTCTGCCTTCATGCCTTCGTCGTAATACGCCTCGACGAGGTCCGTCGCCCCGCGTCCTGAGAGATCCGCAAAATAAATTGCCCGGGGCCGCTTCAAACTTGCGCGATAGCTGCTATTCAAGCCCCAGTTACCGGCCACGATATCCATTCGGCCGTCACCGTCGAAGTCTCCCGTGGTTACCCCGTTCCACCACCCGGTGAACTCCCGGAGCGTGGCCGCATCGGTCCCGCGCAACGGCAACGTCCGCTCGGCAAGCTTGCCGTCACGGTTCCAGAACAGCCGGATCGGCCCCCATTCGCAGGCTAGGATTAACTCCGGAAAGCCGTCCCCATCCAGATCGCTCCAAACCGCCCCGTTCACTAACCCTATCCGCGCCAACACCTTGGTGGTCCCGGCATCCACCTCCCAGCGTCCATCCCGGTTGCGAAACAGCAGGGACGAAGCGGGTTCGGGATAGCGCCCCGGCAGCACCCGGCCCCCCACAAACATCTCCAGGCTGCCATCCGCGTCCATGTCGGCAAGCGCAACCGGCCCCGTGCTCGATTCCTGCCCGGGCAAATCTGCGACCGTCCCCTGCGCCTGGTAGATCTGCGCGCAACCGCCCGCTGCCTTGGCGTCTTCGTAGTTGGCTGAGCCTGCGCAGATCCACCCCCCGGTTCCGGCGATTCCCGTCTGATCCCGGGCGACTTCTGCATCCCACGAAGCCCCCCGCAGAAGTTCAAAACCCCCTTGCCGGTTGTTCCTGTAGCAAGCCAGTTTTCCACCCTTGCCGCTCCCGATAATCAAATCGTCCCAGCCATCTTCGTCGATGTCCTGCCACGCGACTCCTGGACCTGGTTGACTGAGCTTCCTTGGCAGCAGCGGTTGGCGCCTGAAATCGTCGAACTCCTCGTCCCGATGCGTGTGGTTGAGCAGGGCGCTCATGTCTTCAAAGTAAGCGCCATGCTCGGGGCTCAAGGCCCTGGCCAATTCATCCTTGGGCTGGGTGGCCAGCGCTTCGTCCACCTCATAGATCCGGTTCGCTCTCACATCCGTCACATGACTGCGCTTGCCGCTGCGCCAGGTTACTTCAATCCTCATCGCGTTTGTCGCGCTCCCCGCCGCAAACACCCGCATCGGCTGGTCGCCTGACAGATAGCGGCCGCCACAGATGACTTCCTGACTCTGAACAGGCACCGCACCACCGAGCAGTTTAATCTTCGATCCGATCCCGTAAGTATTTGGCGGCGACCCTTTCAACCTCACCGCCACTCTGGGGGCGGCGGATTCGTTGCGGAAAACAACCGGGGGCCCATTCGCGCGGTTCATCACCACATCCATGTCCCCGTCGTTGTCCAAATCCGCCAGAGCGGCCCCTTGGCAGAACAGACGCGCGTCAAATCCCCAGGCGCGGCTGACGTCCTCGAACGTCAGGTCCCCGCGGTTCCTGAAAGCCGCGTTTGGGTTATCCAGCCGCGGGTATAGTGGCAGCAGCTTCCGGGGGTCCGTTACACCAGAATCCGTGAGCTGTGTCGCCGCAGCCGTGGCGTCCCGGTCCATGACGTCGTACAGCGTGCCGGCGGAAACCAGCAGGTCCTCGTATCCGTCCAGGTCTGCGTCCAGGAAGATTGGCGTCCACGACCAGTCGGAGGCCTCCACGCCGCTATACCACGCGATTTCGGCGTAAGTGCCGTCCCCTCGGTTCCAGTAAAGGGCATTGCGCGGCACGGCTTCGCGTTCCTCGATGGCCCCGATGCGACGGCCCGCCAACGGCATCGAGCTCATCTGCCGCAGCCGCTCCTCGTGGCGGCGGCCCAGCATATCCACCGTGATGAAATCCAGCCGCCCGTCACGGTCAATATCGGCAAAGTCCGCTCCCATCGAGGCGTAGCTCATGTTGCGCTTGGCCAGCCAGGGAAGCGCCCGGAAATGCCCCTTTCCGTCGTTCAACCACAGGCGATCCGGCGTCTGGAAATCGTTGCAGACGTAGATGTCCGGAGAACCATCCTCATTGATATCCCGGATTTGCACGCTGAGGCCAAAGTCCATCGGAGCGGCCGGCAAGGGTTGGTCGTCTTCATTGCGAAAATGACGCGCCCAGTCGGCCACCGTAAACCGTGCCTGGCCGTCGTTCAGATAGAGCACGTCCTGCTCTCCCAGTTCAACAAGTTGCCCATCCGTGATCTTGAGACGCCTGGCATGGCGGCCAGTCACAACCGGCTGGCCGTTGACCATGCTGAAGGACAGACGGCCGCCTTCGCGCAGGATGGACTCAATTCCAAAGTAAGCAAAATACAGGTCCAGGTCCCCGTCGGCGTCAAGGTCTCCAAGAGCCAGGGAGGTCGCGCCGCCGCGGGAAAGCAGACCCGCAGACTGCGTCACGTTCGTGAACCGGCCGTTCCCTAAGTTCAAGAAACAGGCGTTGGGACCGAAGAAGGAGCTGACGACCAGGTCGAGCCGGCCATCTCCATCCAGGTCGGCAAAGGCTGCCCCTACTGAAGACTGCGCCGGACACGCGACACCAGCGGTCACTGTGACATTCTGGAATCGGCCGGCGCCCAAATTGCGAAAGAGCGCGTTATCGCCCCCCCGGTTGCAGAGGTACAAGTCGCAAAAGCCGTCCCTATCAAAATCTCCGGCGGCAACGCCCGCGCCGCTGACCATATTGTACCGCCGGGCGACCTGCTCGTCGGAGATAAGGTTGGTCCAGAGAATCCCGGTGTGGGCGGGAGGCAGGATGGTGAACCCCGCTTTTCCTGAGCCCGGGACGTCCAGGGACGCACTGCGGAATCCGGGGCCATCTTCCCAACGAGCCGGGCTGGCTAGCAACGAAGCAGCGGCGAGCCAGGCAACCAGGCAGACGAGATGGACTGCGAAGCGATTCAAGGCGCTTTGGGTTCTTCAATCTGTGCGCGGGCAACGGCCGATTGTCAATCGCAGAGCGTGTTCGGGTGCTCGGTGCAGACCGACACTTGTCCTCTGGTCCATCTCGTTGAGCTTGTTGATCCTGGCCGGAATAATAGAAGCTCAAAGAGAAAGTCTTCCCGCTGTTTCGGCGTCAGTTTGCGGCAGAGATAGGTGGTCCGGTTCGTGTATGTTGTCCGCGGTTCCGCCTGTCGCCAGAGTCACAGCCTGAAGGTGTTTCGACAAAACCGCATGAATGCGCCAGAATAGGATGGCGTTCCGCCCGGAAAAGGCCTTTAATGGATCGGGACGCCTGCATGAGCGTGTGGCATTCCATTGTTCGTTCCTCTACTGCCCGCATCGGGATAGTGGCGCTGTTGGTGGTTGGTTTAGACCAACTCACGAAGCAGCTTGTCCTGAGGTCGTTGGGTTACGCCCAGGAGAAGGTCATCATCGAGGGGTTTTTCAAGTTCGTCCATTGGGGCAACACCGGGGCGGCCTGGAGTTTGTTCCGTGGAAATAACGAGATCCTCGCGGTGGTGGCGCTGGTGGCGTTGGTGGTGCTATATCTGACGCGGCACCACTTCGACGCGAGGTCACGCGGCGGCCAGGTTGCGCTGGGGCTCATATTTGGAGGGATCATCGGCAATCTTATTGACCGGCTGACGGTCAAGCATGTCATCGACTTCCTCTACTTCTACCTGCAACAGCGCGGCGGTGCCGAGTATGGTTTTCCCGCCTTCAACGTCGCCGATGCCGCTATTTGCACCGGGGTGGGTCTGGTGTTTCTAATCACTTATCGGAACGAGCGGGCGCAGTCTGCCTCCTCGACTGGCGTGGAAAAGACGGTTCAGAATGCCAGTGCCAAACCGTAGCGCCACACGGTTCCGGTCCGGTTTTGCCTCATGCCGAACCTTCGCGAGACGATTCAAATTGAACGAACGTTGCCCGCCGCGAGGCTGGACGTGTACCTGCGGGATAAGTTTCCCCAGGCCTCCAGAGGGGCGATTCAGCGGCTGATTGAGGAGGGACACATCCGGGTCAACGGACGGGTGGTGAAACCGACGCACGCGCCGCATGCGGGCGAAGTGGTCGAGATAGAATGGCCCGAGCCCCGGGCCGCGGAGGCGCGCGCCGAGGAGCTTCCCCTGGATATCCTGCATGAGGATGACTCGCTTCTGGTGCTCAACAAGGCTCCCGACATGGTGGTTCACCCCGCCGCGGGCCACGATGAGCACACGCTGGTGAACGCCTTGTTGCATCACTGTGCCGGGCGTCTCAGCGGCATCGGCGGCGTGTCTCGCCCCGGCATCGTTCATCGCCTGGACCGTGAAACCAGCGGGTGCCTGGTCGTCGCCAAGACCGATGAGAGTCACATCGCCTTGTCCGCGCAGTTCGCGAGCCGCAAGGTCGAGAAGGTGTATCGCGCCATTGTTTGCGGCGAGCTCCAGCGGGAGCGCGGGGAAATCCGGGCGGCCATCGCGCGGCACCCGTCGCACCGGAAACGGATGGCTGTCTCGGACGAATCCGGGCGCGAGGCGCACACCTCCTACCGGGTCCTGGAATTGCTGAATGGCGCGACACTTGTCGAAGCGATCTTGCACACAGGGCGGACGCACCAGATCCGGGTCCATTTTCAGTTCCTGCGTCATCCGCTGGTCGGCGACAATGTGTATGGGCAGCGGCAGAACCAACGCCTGACAGAGGCAACCGGCTACGAGGCCCCGCGGCAAATGCTGCATGCGTTTCGCCTTAGCTTTACTCATCCACGCACGGGCAAGCGGATGGCCTTTGAAGCGCCCACGCCGGCGGACTTTTGTGACGCGCTTTCCGCGCTCCGGGTTCGAGCTTCGGACCCCCTGCGCCACGCGGGGCGTTCACCAGTTATGAGCCCGTCTAAGCCCCGGTAGCCCCCGGTAGCCCGGTTTTTCCAGGCTTTCATCCGGACGGGTCTTTGGGTAGCTTTCCTGGCTCAGGAATATGCCAATTTACGAATACGCATGCCCGAAATGCCGGGTGATCTTCAACTTTCTGTCGAAGCGGATTAATCCGGACCGCTTGCCGGTGTGTCCCAAATGCGGGAACAAGAAGATGCTCAAGCAGATGAGCCGTTTTGCCATGCCGAAGGGTTTGAAAGAGCCAGCGGCCAAACCTGAAGGGGACGATTTAGGTCCCGAGCCCAATTTCGACGATCCGCGCGTCGAGCGCGCGATGATGGAGTTGGAGCGCGATATGGAGCACCTCGACGAGAACAATCCCAAGCATATGGCGCACATGATGAAGAAGATGAAAGACATCATGCCGGCAGGCACCCTGCCCAAAGAACTCGACGTGGCCATCAAACGCTTGGAGGCGGGCGAGGACCCGGAGAAGATCGAGGAGGACATGGGGGATGTGCTCGGGGACTTCATGGGGGGGCCCGAGGATGAGGAGGGAGGAATGGGCATGGGCGGGGGCTACTCCCGGGACAGTGGGCTCTACGATTACTAGGGTTCGATTCCCGGGCACGAGACGAAACAAACCACGCTGACATCCCACAAAACCTGACATCCCTCCGAGACGCGGGACCAGGAACCTGATCGCGTTCCGCTGAGGTCTCGGAGGGACTTGTTGTCGACGATGGCGCACATACACGAGAGAATTGATTTCACCGTGGCCATATTCGTGGTCCACGAAGGCCGAGTCTTGCTTGTCCACCACCGCGGACTGAATGCCTGGCTGCCATTGGGAGGACACATAGAGTTGGACGAAGACCCTGAAGAGGCAGCGCTCCGGGAAGCTCGCGAGGAGAGCGGCCTGGAAGTCGAACTGATCGGCGAGCGCCCGCCGGTCACGGGCAATGGGACCCGGGCTTTGATTGCGCCGCGGTTTCTGGACATTCACCGCATCACCGACACGCACGAGCACATCGGCATGATCTACCTGGCCCGTCCGCGTGGCGGCACGCTCGCGCTCTCCGCCCGCGAGCACCATGATATTCGCTGGTGCTCGGGGGCGGACCTGGAAACGCTGACTCCCCGGATTGCGCCCCAGGTCCGCTGGTATTGCGAGCAGGCCATCGCGGCCCTGGGAGCCGGGGCGAACAGGCCGACGGCCGCGGTTTCCTAGATCCATGCTGACCCGGGTTGTCAAGAACGGTTGTTTCCTGCTCGAGGGGCTAAATTCCTTCGGGACAGTGATTTACTTCTACTATTTCTATTTCTACATGCAGCAGGCATTTGGCTTTGGCAACAAAGCCAACCTGCTGCTGGCGGCCCTGAACGGGGCCGCTTATGCCGTCGGCTCCTTGTTCTGTGGGAGACTGGCTCACCGGCTTGGCTACTTCAACGCGCTGAAGTGCGGATTCGGGATCATGGCCGGGGCGCTCGCGATCGGGTCGCAAGTGAACTCCGCGTCACTTCATATTGCCGTGATGCTGCTGAACGTGTTCGGGATGTGCTTTACCTGGCCCACACTCGAAGCGTTGGTCAGCGAAGGTGAAGAACCCAGTCGCGTGCCGCACATGGTCGGGGTCTACAATGTCATTTGGGCTGCCACCGCCGCCGCGGCCTATTTTACTGGCGGCGCATTATTCGAGGCGTTCGGGATGCGCAGCATGTTTCTAATCCCGATGTGGATTGCGCTGGCGCAGCTTGGGCTGACGTTCTGGCTGGAGCGCCGACCCCGTGTCGTGGCCGGAGGGAAGGCGGTGCTGAAGCAGCCGGTTTTGCCGGCTCCCGGCCGGCCAAGCCCTGCGGTGGCCAGGAGCTTCCTGCGGATGGGTTGGTGGGCCAACCCTTTTGCGTACATCGCGATCAATACGGTCGTCGCCGTCATCCCGGGCATCGCGAGCCGACTCGGCTTGAGCACAATGCAGGCCGGTTTTCTGTGTTCCGTCTGG
>Ga0073934_10011469_pt1 | contig 10713 bp, 8 predicted proteins | sample LarsenN4metaG_FD_76834 | JGI IMG/M metagenome (GOLD analysis project Ga0073934, IMG submission 76834) | Hot spring sediment bacterial and archeal communities from British Columbia, Canada, to study Microbial Dark Matter (Phase II) - Larsen... ... | reverse complement strand
TGTTCGCAAATCAGAAGAGAAGTTTGAGGCGCGCGAGGTAAAGACCGGCAACACGGTCGAAGGGCAAACTGAAATCACCTCCGGGCTTGCCGAGGGAGAACCAATTGTCATACAGGGAGCTTTTCATCTGAAGTCTATAGTACTTGGCGAAAGCCTTGGCGAGGAGGAGTAAGCCCATGCAACGTTTCGTCGCACTGGCGCTGGAGTACCGTTTTGTCGTAGTCCTGGTCACCATTCTGGTCATCGTGTTTGGAATAGTCTCGCTTCAGAGACTGCCGATTGACGCGGTGCCGGACATCACACCGAATCAGGTGTTGGTGTTGACCAAAGCGCCCAGCCTCGCGCCACTGGAAGTGGAGAAGTTCCTGACGTTCCCAGTGGAAACTTCGATGAGCGGTTTGCCGGGAGTCGTCGATATTCACTCCGTTTCCAAATACGGCCTCTCGTATGTCGCGGTGTATTTTCGCGAGGATATGGACATCTATTTTTGCCGCCGGCTGGTCATGGAGAGGTTGCCGCAAGTCCGCGAACTGATCCCACCGGGTATGGGAACGCCCGAGATGGGGCCGATCACGACCGGACTGGGAGAAATTTACCATTTCAAGGTAAGTGGCGAGAAATATTCCCTCATGGAGCTGCGGAGTATCTTGGACTGGGATGTTGCGGCCAAACTCCGTTCTGTGCCAGGGGTCGTTGAGGTCAACACGCATGGCGGCGAATTGAAGACGTATGAGGTCCAACTGGACAGCGACAAGCTGATGGCATACCGCATTCCGCTTTCCAAGGTTCTCACGGCCTTGGAAGAAAACAACGCCAACGCCGGAGGGGCATACCTGGAACGGTCGGAACAACAATCTCTAATCCGGGGTGAAGGGCTGATCTCCAGCCTGGACGATATCGAAAAAATCGTCATCGGAGTCTCGCGAACCGGCACACCGATTACCATCCGAAACGTGGCTCAGGTCCGATTCGCGCCGATGGTAAAGCGAGGGCTCGCGACTCAGGACGCAAAAGGGGAGATAGTAATCGGCGTCGTGATGATGCTGCTCGGTGAAAACTCGCGTACCGTCGTGGACCGCGTGAAGGTGCGTCTGGCCGAGATTCAGAAATCTCTACCTGCGGGAGTCCGAATCGAACCGTACTACGATCGCTCGGAACTTGTGCGGAGCACTATTCGGACCGTCACGACGAACCTTGTGGAGGGCGGCCTGCTCGTCATCGCCGTCCTTTTACTACTCCTGGGGAGTTTCAGAGGGGGTCTGGTTGTATCTACCGCCATCCCGCTCTCCATGCTCTTTGCCTTCACGGGGATGGTGCAGGCGGGCATCTCGGGAAATCTGATGAGTTTGGGGGCCATAGACTTCGGGCTGATTGTGGATGGCTCAGTCGTCATGGTGGAAAACATTCTGCGTCGGCTTGGCCAGCGCAAGCCCGACCAGAATCCGATGGATGTGATTCGGCAGGCGGGCCAGGAAGTCGCGCGGCCGATCTTCTTTGGCGTCAGCATCATCGTCCTCGTCTACGTGCCAATCCTGACGTTGCAAGGGGTAGAGGGCAAGATGTTCAAGCCGATGGCCATTACAGTGCTGTTCGCGTTAATGGCGTCTCTGGTCATCGCCCTAACTGTCATGCCGGTAATGAGCTGGCTTGCCTTCCGAAAAGGAGTTTCCGAGAAGCACACCTGGCTGATGAGTCGTATCACCAACGCCTATCGTCCTGTCCTAGATAGGGCCCTCCGTTTTCCTGTTGCTACTCTGGGGCTCGCCGTCGGTACGTTTCTAGCTTCCCTCGGTACGATTCCATTCCTGGGCGCGGAGTTCATTCCCCGCCTCGACGAAGGCTCCGTCGTCGTCATGATGTATCGGATGCCCGGAATTTCTTTGACTGAATCGGCCCACGGTAACGAGATCATTGAGGGCGTTTTGCGGCATTTCCCGGAAGTCTCAACGGTTGTGTGCCGAACCGGCAGCCCTGAAATAGCAACCGATCCCATGGCCATCGACCAGAGCGACGTTTACGTGATGCTCAAGCCGAGGTCGGAATGGCCGCAAAGGCGAACCAAGGCCGACCTGATTGAGGCCATGAAGGAAGCATTGAAAAAAGAGGCTCCCGGTGCGGCCTATAGTTTCTCGCAACCCATTCAAATGCGGATGCAGGAACTGATGGAAGCCGGCTTGCGCTCGGACATTGCCGTAAAGCTGTTCGGTGAAGATATGGACATGCTCCGCCAGAAAGCTGAGCAGATCGAGGCGGTCCTGCGCAGCGTCCCGGGCGCCGCGGATGTCAGGGCCGAGCGCGTGGCCGGACTTCCCTATCTGCGCATTCGCATCTTCCGCGACGCCATCGCTCGCCACGGCCTGAACGCCTCGGATGTTCTCAATACGGTCGAGGTGATCGGCGGCAAAGTCGTTGGCCAGGTGGTCGAGGGAAACAAGCGGTTTGCGTTGCAGGTTCGGTTTGACCCGGCGAATCGCGCCACCGCCGAAACGATCAAAAACCTCAAGGTTGCCGATGATGAAGGACATTTCATCCCGCTCAGCCAACTGGCAGACGTGATCGATGAGGAAGGCCCTGCTCAAATCAGTCGAGAGAACGTTCAGCGTCGCATCAGTGTCGAGGTCAATGTCAGAAACCGGGACCTTGCAGGTTTCGTAGCCGATGCGCAGAAAGCAATTGCCGCGCGGGTGAGAATCCCGGACGGGTATTGGATTGAATGGGGCGGTCAGTTTCAACAGTTGGAGAGTGCCTCTCGGCGACTCACCATCGTGGTTCCGATGGCGCTGCTCGTCATCTTCTTCCTGCTCTACTTCAATTTCCATGCCGTTAGACCGGCGCTACTGATCTTCTGCAACATCCCTCTTGCGGCCACTGGGGGGATTCTGGCTTTAGTTGTGCGCGGGATGCCCTTCAGCATTTCGGCGGGCGTCGGCTTCATCGCGCTATTTGGGGTCGCAGTACTGAACGGTGTGGTTCTCCTGAGCTACATTTCCCACTTGCGCCAAGAGGGGCTTGCGCTGGACCTGGCCGTGACGCAAGGTGCGATGACCCGACTTCGCCCGGTCCTGATGACGGCCCTCGTGGCCAGTCTCGGTTTCGTTCCTATGGCGCTGTCCACGGGGGCTGGCGCTGAAGTACAACGGCCACTGGCGACAGTGGTCATCGGTGGCCTCATTACTTCCACGCTGCTTACTCTTCTGGTGGTTCCCGCAGTCTATCGTTGGTCCGAAACAAGGTGGGCAATGAAAAACATGCGCGATTGAGTTTTGTACACCGAAATCCCTCAACACCTGGATCGTCGGCGACTCGGAAGTTACTCTCCAGTTGTACGCGGAAGAATCTATTTGGTCGTCTCACTGCAAGTCGCTGCCTCCTTTGAAGAGGCCTTGGTCATACCCGACCCGCGTGTTCAGTTCTAGAGAGGTGCATTACAGTACGTAATCTCGGGTAGCTCAAATCCCCAAGCGTAGCAAAACTCTCGTACTCATATTGGAATTCAGAAATGCTCTCAGTTAAGTAATTGAAAACGATGGCTGGGAGGCAGGGATTCGAACCCCGATACGCAGATCCAGAGTCTGCAGTCCTACCGTTAGACGACCTCCCAGTTCACGCTCTCTCTTACAAGTAACCGTCCACAGCAGGTTCTGTCAAGTGTCCACTTCAGGATGGGAGTGAAACAGCCTGGGCCTGCCGGCTGCGCGAGCGCCAAGGAATCTGCTTGGTGGGGCTGGACGTCAGCCACACAACTCCAAGGCCTTGAGGGCAAACGGTTTAGCTCATTGGTTATGTTGATGACGAGAGGTCTCGAACACTTTGTCAAGGAATCTTAGAACAAGCGGAAGAGAACCTCGACCATGACTTTTACTGCTACGGGAACCCCGTTGCGGAGGCCGGGCTTAAACTTCCAGGTTCGGACGGTGTCGAGGGCCTTTTCATCCAGGCCCAGACCGAGCGGCTTGACCACGCGCGCATCGGACACGTTGCCCTGGGCATCCACGATAATGTAGATCACCACGGAGCCTTGGTGCTTCGCCTTGCGCGCCTCTTCCGAGTACGGCGGGTCGGGCTTGTAGATGGGGATCGGGGCCGTCACGCCCCCACCCACACTGTAGGCGCCGCCGCCAAAGCCCCCACCTTCGCCGGGTCCGAGGCCACCACCGCGGCCCGAACCGATTCCCGTGCCCTGGCCGCTGCCAATTCCGCCGCCAAAGCCGGGGCCACTGGACGCAGGGCCGAGCACGCCTTCTGGGTCGCCCCAAGGCGCTTTCATGGCCATCTCCGGTAGCTTTAGCTCCGGTGGGCCGAGCAAATTGGGCTGAACGGGCAGTTGTGGCTGAAGATTGGGCAATACTGCCATGGGTGGAGCGAGCTGTGTTTTGGCGAACTTGGGCACCGCACCTTTGGAGGCAGGCGTGGGGGACCGATCACCTCCGCCGCCACCTCCCCCCGTCTTGTCATCGGGACCCGTGAGCTGCGCCAAATAGGGGGATATGTCGATCACCTCGACGTTCGACGCCGCCTTGGCGGGCTGGAACATCTGCTCGAGAGCAAAAGGCAGAACGAGTGTTGCAAGGGCCACTGCGTGGACAAGCAGGGAATTCGCCCACGATGCGCCCTGAGGTTTGTAGTCGCGCCAGATGTCGGGCGGGTACTCACGCTTCTTGAAAAGGGCCACGCCGACAAGTTCGCCCAGCACACTGCCCGCGATGACGCCAAAAAAGGCTGCCAGCTTTCCACTCAGCGCCCAACCGGACGCAGCGCCGGCGATTCCTGCGAATACAGCGCAAATGACCCGCTTCCGGTCCTGCCGTTCGTTGAAGATGCCGACCGGGTCGGTTGGCTTTTCAAAGAAGACTCTAATCTGATTCGGAATGTCCCGGTACCACGGGGGCATTTCCGTGATCGGGAGGGGGGCTTCCCCGCGGTAGTACTGCTTTGGAACGGTGCTCTTGGGCTCGCGGAGGAAGTCCCGAATCTGCCGGAAAGCCGAGACAAAGACGTTCGGGGTCTCGACAAAAGTCAGCGTGTACGCTGGCTCGGATGTTTTGGCCTTGCGTTGCGTTAGTGGCTGGTCCAACACCGCCCCGACGCGCGTCTCACCAGAAGCCATCGATCAAAACCTTTTGCCGCTCGGGTCTTTGCCCGGGCCGCTTGCAGCAAGTCGCCCTTCCCTTGTCAGGATGTATTACCGGGCAGCCGAGTTGCCTCACAATCGCCACTCCGCCCTTAATTCTACGGCCTTTTGCCTGCGCCGCCTGTCATCTTTTGGTAAGTTTATCATATCCCGCCTCACATCAGCGCGGCAAAATCGCCACCGGCCACCCATTTCTGACTTTCATTGGACGCAGAGAATGTTGATCAGGTTCGAGCGAATGTGGTCCGCTCTTCGAGAGTTGGGCCACCCAAGCGTTCGGTTCGGCGCGCAGGGCACTCCGGGCGCAGACATACGGAGCAACCTCTACCCACACGACTTTCGAATTCTTGCCCGGCCCTCGTGAGGTGTGTTAGTTTGCAGTGTTTGGCCCATGGCTCTATTGCCGGTGGTCGGTGCCAGGGCCCAGGAAGGGTTCGACCAACGCGTGGCCAAGAAAACGATTGAAGAGGCGGTAGCTGAAAAGCCCAAGGTACGGAGCGGGTTCCTCGTCAGACTCTTGGTGGCCGCCTGGCTGATTCCGGGCTGCGGCCACTTTCTTTTGGGCAGGAAGTGGCGGGCGCTAATTCTGTTTGCCTCCATCCTCAGCATGTTCGTGCTGGGTGTGGCGATGCAAGGCGAGTTCTTCACGCTGCATTCTGCCTCGTACTTGAGGAGACTAGGCTTCTTCGGAGAGATGTGCGTCGGAGTGGCCATGCCGGCCGCCTTCTTTTTCGGCTACGCGGGCGGCGACCCGTACTTCGTAACCTCTGATTACGGCACGGCGTTCCTGGTGGCCGCCGGCATGCTCAACGTCCTGACGATGCTCGACGCGTATGATATCGCCATGGGACGCAAACCATGATTTCGGGCGGGATGGGGCGGTTGAGTAGAATTAGAGATTGAAAGATCAAGCCTCTCGAACCACTCGATCGCTTGAGCGCTCAATCAATACCATGCTTATCTCACACTTCACCGCAATGACGGTGTTCGCGTTCCTTGTGTCGGTCGTGTTCGGTGTCCTCAGCAAGCACACGCCCCGGGAGCAAGCCATCTACGCCGCCAAAGTCTTCGGCGCCTTCGTCGGGATCGCCCTCCTTCTCGGGTGGGTTATGTTTCTGGTTCCCTGGTAGGAATTGTTCCGCCGGCTCTTTGAGTCACGGAGACGCCAAAGTCGCTTGGCTCTCAGAAATTCGCGGACCACCTGCTTGACGTCCGGGTATTTCCCGTCTGCCGCATAGTTGAGCTCACGAATCTCACTCTCCGTGATTTTCCCGTGCAGTTCACGGAGCGCCATTAACATGGCGGGGTGTTGGGAGATGGATTGCCGACGAGCAATGGGGACGGCTTCGTAAGGCAGAAAGCAGTGTCGATCGTCCCGAAGAACCACGAGGACGAGAGCGGAAATGACACCGTCCGTGGAGTGGCCAGCCACGCAGTCCACTTGTTTCTCAATTAGCGCGCGGTAGAGCAGCCCGAGATCCAATGTCCGGGTGGGCAGGTCAAATTGCAACTGATGAGTCTTCACAAAACCCTTGAAGCCGTCGGGCCGCTCCATACCAAAGCGTGAGGCGTAACCTGCTTGCACCCGCCTGAAGATGTCTTGCTCGCTGCCGGTCGGGACCTCCCCCAGAACCACTGTCAGCGCGGTTCCTGTGTACTCCACATAGATATCGATCTCACCGGCCCGCAGCGCCTCATGGGCGATCAACGCTCCTCCCAGGTTGACCCGGCGTTCGACGTCGAGGGACAATCGCGACTCCAGGTGCTGGGCCAACAGTTCGGCAAGGATGACCTGTTCGGTGAAGTTCTTCGCTCCAACAACTATCCGCTGCTCCCGTTGACTCCTGCAACTCGGCAAAGCGAGAAGGAGTAGTACTGCGAGGACACCTAGTTCTGTCCGTCGGCTCACTTCAACTCACCGCCAGCCGGTGTCCAATCCAGCCCAAACCCAGATCAGCCAGCAGGGCCAACACGCGACCCTCTACGACCAGGACCAACGCCGGATCGAGATGCACCTCCGCTCCACTGAAGAGCAAGCCGTGAGTATCCCGGGGGCGCAGCTCAAGGTGCGGTTCCGAAAGGGGGAGACGATCTGGACCGAGAGCTCATACAAGTTCACGCCGGAAGAGGTCGCGGCCACTGCTCGGCGAACCGAGTTCAGGTGTGATGAACAGTGGATTGACGAGGAGTGGCCATTCGCAGAGAGCCTGCTCATTGCGGAATGAAGCCCAACCTAAGATGACCTAGATTTAAACATTCCGCATCCAGAAACTGGTCTCTGTATCTGGCAAAGCTGGCATTGGCTCACTATGGAGGTTCTCATCTGCGCCCCGGGTCTTATCATCTGTCTTGCGACGCCAGAGGAAGTCGGACCAGAATGCGGCAACCGCGTGGCGCGATGCTTTCAACGGCTACGGATCCGCCGGACGACTCTACCAACTTCCGTGCTGCAGGCAAGTCCCAAAGCATCTCTGGGGCGCCGCCCAGCAGCTTGGGATTAATCTTGGCAATCTCAAACAGTGAACCCAACTCAGCCGCGGGGATGGGTGGTCCTTCATCCCGAATGCTCAAGAAAGCTTGGCCTGAGGCGGACTTGAGCGACACCAACACTTTTCCACGATCGGGGCTCCGGGAGGTTGCGAAGTTCAACATCTTCAGCATCGCATTGTAGAGCCTCTCCCGGTTGGCCTGGACTTCTATCCGCACGGCGTCAACAAGCCTGACTGTGACTCCCCGGGCCTCAGCAACCGGCCGTATGTCCTCGATCACTTCCCGTGAGAGAGTTCCGAAATCCAGGACCGAAGCTTCGTCGGCACAAGGGCAGGCCTCAGCCAGTTCGCCAGCGGACTGAATGACAGCGGCAAGCCGGTCCGCTGATCCCAGGGCTTTTTGCGCGGCCTGTCGGAAGTCGGTTGTGGTTCGAGCTTTTAGCAAAGCCAGTTCCAGAGTGCCACGCAACGCCGTTAGGGACTGGCTCATCTGGTGCACGACCGTGGCGAGAACCGCCGAGAGGGACGAACTGGCGGACTCCGCCGATGGCGCCGTGACTTCGAGCGGCTCGCTCAGGTCTTTGCGGGGCGTCTCACGCACCGATTCGGGCCGACTGCTCGCCATTCCACAAGTTCCTCTCCGCATTTCCCAATTGCCAGCACCCGCCGCGAACGGTAGGCGTAAATCTCCGGTCAATCACCTCATAATTCGGCAGAAGCGAGCAAGGAGTTGATGGGGAATCATCAACAATCTGCGGCACCTCCGGAGAGCGACCACTTTCGGGCTATGTGCTCGGTGCACTTCCCCTTCCCTCAAGGTGCGTCGTCAACTACAATGCCCAACCGATACGCCTTCATATGCGAGGTGTCTATGCTTCGACATCTTTCGTGCAAGTCCCTGCCGGCACTGGTTGTTTTGCTGCCGTTGCTACTGGTTTTCTTGCCCCTGGCTCGATCTGCCACACGCATTGATTTGAACGGCGAGTGGCAGTTCCGAGCGGATGCCACAAAGTCGGGGGAGCAACAAGGCTGGACCGCTCAAATGCCCTCTGGCACTGAGACTGTTCATGTCCCACATACCTGGAACATTGGCAAGGACGAGGATTTTGAAGGCACTGCCTGGTATTTCAAGCCCTTCACCCTTCCCGATGAGTTGCGCGGCAAACACGTGGAGATTCACTTCGGGGCGACCTTCTACCGATCGCGCGTGTGGCTGAACGGCGTGGCGCTGGGCGGGCATGAAGGTGGACACACCGCATATCACTTCAATGTCACACCCCATCTGAAGCGCGTGAATTTCCTGGCCGTCGAAATCAACAACCAGCCAACTACCCAGTCCATCCCCGCCTGGGCGCTCAAGCTCCACGCCTCGAAGAATATCTGGTACGACTGGTGGCACTACGGCGGCATCGTGCGGGACGTGTGGCTGAGCGTGAACGAATCGGCGCTTATTCGCCGGCAGCAGATTCGCGCAAGAATCGGAGGCGCTGCGGCCGCCCTCGCTGATCAAGTCTTCCTGGAATACTCCGGCAAGAAGCCGCTCCCGGCAAAGCTGGTAGTAAGGGCGTTCCCGCCTGGAGAAGGCACGGCCGTCGCTACCGCCGAGCAGGCGCTGACCCTGACGCCCGGCGCCCAGGAAACAACCGTAACGCTCCGGCTCGATCCCGCGAAGCTCTGGCACATCGACGACCCGCAGATTTACCGGATGGAGGCGGAACTTCTCGACGCACGGGGGAGTCACCTTGACTCCCTCGCTGACAACTTCGGCGTGCGCGCGATCGAGCTGCGGGACCGCAAGCTTTATCTGAACGGAGAACCCGTTCGCCTGACCGGCATGACGCGTCATCAGGAATCACCCTGGGAAGGCTTGGCCGAGACTCCTGGCACCATGCGCCGCGACTACGATGAGATGAAAGAACTCCAGATGACGTTGACGCGGCCCGTCCACTACCCTCAGCACCCGTACATCCTCGACTACTGCGACCGCAACGGCATCCTGCTGATTCCGGAAATCCCCATGTGGCAATTTAGCGAGAAGCAAATGTCCGATCCCAAGGTGGTTGAACTGGCCAAGCGGATGATGCAGGAGATGATCGAGCAGGCTTACAACCACCCGAGCATCTTTGCCTGGAGCGTCTGCAACGAAAGCGCCACCGACACACCCGGGGGGAAGGCATATTTCAAGACCATGTATGACTTCGTCAAGCAACTCGACCCCGACCGCTACGTCACCTACGCCGATGACCGCATCGCTTACGTCGAAGATCCGGCAACGAACGCCGCGAGTCTCGCCGACTTCATCATGTGGAACCAGTATTTCGGCACCTGGCATGGCCCCGAGAAACTGCTGTTTCCCACTATGGAGCGCATCAAGCGCAATTACCCCGACAAGATGGTGATCGTTTCGGAGTTCGGCGTGGCGGGCCCGCACGCGCCCGACGCCGAGGCTTCCGACAAGCGGCGGGTCGAAATCATCCGCCATCAACTCGCCCCCTTCGGCAAGCAGGATTGGATCGCCGGCGCGATCTTCTGGTGCTACCAAGATTACCGGTCGCACCGCAATCTCTGGCCGGGCGAACGACAGGGCTACGTGGATCACGGCGTCGTCGATGAGAACCGTCAGCGTCGGCCTTCCTACAAGGTGTGGCAGGAAGAAAACGCTCCAGCACGCGTCGAGGCCGAGTGGCGGTTCAACCCCGACCGCAAACCCGTCGGCTTCCACGCCACGGTCGAGCGGCGGCGGGCGGACGAGATTCCCTCCTACACCCTGCGCAACTATCGGCTTGAGTGGGAGTCGCACGACAGGAATAACAGCCTGGTGGCGAGCGGGTCGAAGGCCCTGCCTGAAATCGGTCCGCCGCAGGCAATCGATGCGGCGTGGGAAAAGATCCCCCAGCAGGCATTGCGCCTCCGGCTCCGACTCTACCGGCCGACGGGCTTTGTTGCTGCCGAGAGGATGCTCGATTGGTGGGAGGCGCTACCGGGCGGCCTTAACATCGACCAGATGAAGCAGGATGGCATGGCCGTGCCGGAGTAATCTGCCTGCCCGCGATACGTGCGAGGTCCAAACAACCATGCGCCCAAACGCCTGGA
>Ga0073934_10011468_pt1 | contig 10714 bp, 7 predicted proteins | sample LarsenN4metaG_FD_76834 | JGI IMG/M metagenome (GOLD analysis project Ga0073934, IMG submission 76834) | Hot spring sediment bacterial and archeal communities from British Columbia, Canada, to study Microbial Dark Matter (Phase II) - Larsen... ... | reverse complement strand
CTCGTGGATCGCGATCGGCACGACCATGTGGATATCGTCGCCCTCCCTCCGAAAGAGCGCGTGCGGCTGCACGTGCACCGTGATGAAGAGATCGCCGCGGGGGCCGCCACGAAGGCCGGCGTTGCCGAGCCCGGCCACGCGTACCCGCTCCCCGTCGGCCACGCCGGCCGGAATTCGAACGGTCAGGGTTTCGATCCGCGTCTCCAGCCCGCTCCCGCCGCACGGCTCGCACGTGCGCGGCCGCTGCTGGCCGGTGCCGTTGCACCCGGGACACGTCTTCGCGAACACCATGTGCCCCCGCACCGACCGCACCGTCCCGTTTCCCTGGCACACCAGGCAGGTTCCCGTCGCCGTTCGCGTGCGCCCCGTGCCCGCGCAGCTCCGGCACACCTCACGCCGCGTCACCGTCAGCGCGCGCTGCGTCCCCCGCAGCGCCTCCTCGAACGGCATCTGAAGCTCCTGGTGCAGGTCGGCGCCGCGCTCCGCCTGCGGCGGGCGGCGCGCGTCCCGCTCGCTCAGCACCTCGGCCACGAGGTCGCCGAAGGTGCCGCTGTGGTCCGACCCCCGCGTGCTGAAGTCGAATCCTTCGAAGCCCGACCGGCGGCCGTTGGCCGGCTCGGGCCCGAAGCCGAGGTCGTAGCGGTGCCGCCGTTCGGGATCGATGAGCGTTTCGTACGCCTCGAGGATCTGCCGGAAGCGCACCTCGGCCATCCGATCGCCCGGATTGATGTCCGGGTGATAGCGGCGCGCGAGCCGCCGGTAGGCGCGCTTGATCTCGGCGTCGCTCGCCTCACGTGACAGGCCGAGAATCACATACAGATCCATAGGCGTCGCCGCGTCGCGTCACTTCTTCTCTTCGTCGACGACCTCCGCGTCGATCACGTCGCCGTGGGCCGCGCCGCCGGCCGTCGGCCCCGCGTCCGGCCCCGATCCCGCCGATGCCCCCGGTCCGCCCGCTGCGCCCGCGCCGCCCGCGGCGGCCCCCGCCTGCCGGTAGAGCGCTTCGGCCGCGCGATGCTGCGCCTGCGTGAGCGCCTCCATCGCGCGGGTCATGGCGGCCGCATCGCCGGAGTTGATCTGCTTCTTCAACTCCTCGATCGCGCTTTCCACGGCCGCCTTGTCGCTCGCGCCGAGCTTGTCGCCCATCTCCTGCACCATCTTCTCGGCGGCGTACACCGTCTGGTCGGCGCGGTTGCGCGTCTCGATCTCCTCGCGGCGCTTCTTGTCTTCCTCGGCGTGCGCCTCGGCGTCCTTCATCATGCGGTCGACTTCCTCCTTGCTGAGACCGCTCGACGCCGTGATGGTGATCTTCTGCTCCTTGCCCGTGCCGAGGTCCTTGGCCGAGACGTTGACGATGCCGTTCGCGTCGATGTCGAACGTGACCTCGATCTGCGGCACGCCGCGCGGCGCCGGCGGGATGCCGACCAGCTGAAAACGCCCGAGCGTGCGGTTGTCGCGCGCGAGCGGCCGCTCGCCCTGCAGCACGTGCACTTCGACGCTGGTCTGGCTGTCGGCCGCGGTGGAGAACACTTCGCTCTTGCGCGTCGGGATCGTCGTGTTCCGCGTAATGAGCGTCGTCATCACCCCGCCGAGCGTCTCGATGCCCAGCGAGAGCGGCGTCACGTCGAGCAGGAGGAGGTCCTTCACCTCCCCCGCCAGCACGCCGGCCTGGATGGCGGCGCCAACGGCAACCACTTCGTCCGGGTTGACGCCCTTGTGAGGATCCTTGCCGAACAGCTCCTTGACGATCTGCTGCACCCGCGGGATGCGCGTGGAGCCGCCCACGAGCACGACCTCGTCGATCTTTCCCGCGTCGACTCCCGCGTCGGCCAGCGCCTGCTTCGTCGGGCCGACCGTCTTCTGCAGCAGGTCTTCCACCAGACGCTCGAAGTTCGCGCGCGTCAGCTTCTGCTGAAGGTGCTTCGGACCGCTCGCGTCCGCGGTGATGAACGGCAGGTTGATGTCGGTCTCCATCACCGAGGAGAGCTCCATCTTCGCCTTCTCCGCCGCCTCCTTCAGACGCTGGAGCGCCATCCGGTCCCGCGACAGATCGATGCCGTCGCTCTTCTTGAACTCGCTGATGATCCAGTCGATGACGCGCTGGTCGAGATTGTCGCCGCCGAGGTGCGTGTCGCCGTTGGTGGCCTTGACCTCCACCACGCCCTCGCCGACCTCCAGAATCGAAATGTCGAACGTGCCGCCGCCGAAGTCGTAGACGGCAATCGTCTCGTCCTTCTTCTTGTCGAGCCCGTACGCCAGCGCGGCCGCGGTCGGCTCGTTGACGATGCGCATGACCTCGAGCCCGGCGATCTTCCCTGCCTCCTTCGTGGCCTGGCGCTGCGCATCGTTGAAGTAGGCGGGCACCGTGATCACCGCCTTGGTCACCGGCTGACCGAGGTACTCCTCCGCCGCCTGCTTCAGCTTCTGCAGGATCATCGCGGAGATCTCCGGCGGCGCGTACTCCTTGTCGAGGATCTTGACGCGAACGTCACCATTGGGCGCCGCGACAACCGAGTAGGGCACCATCTTCATCTCCTCGGTCACCTCGCTGAAGCGCCGGCCCATGAAGCGCTTGATGGAGAAGACGGTGTTCTCGGGGTTGGTGACGGCCTGGCGCTTGGCGACCTGGCCGACCAGGCGCTCGCCGGTTTTGGTGAACGCCACCACGGAGGGCGTCAGCCGGCTGCCCTCGGGGTTGGTGATGACGACAGGTTCGCCACCCTCCATGACCGCCACGACGGAGTTGGTGGTGCCCAGGTCGATCCCGATGATTTTGCTCATGCGTCGTTCCTCGAATGGATTCCGTTTAGGATGTGATTATTATCAAATGTGAGTGAGATATTGTCAACTTCTACGGCAGGACAGCGACGCTAAGCCGATGAAAACCGGTCGCTTATACTGAGTGCTCATGCAGGAGCCGGTTCCGGGACGCCCACCTGTCGAGCGCCGGCGGCGGGGCCGCTGGTTCCGCACGCTCGTCCGCCGGGCGGGCCTCGCTCTGCTGTTCGTCGCCGCGGCGCTGCTCGGCACGGCCAGCGGCGTCCTGTTCGCATTCACCGACGACCTGCCGCAGATCAGCGCGCTCGACGATTACCGGCCGAGCACGATCACGCGCCTGCTTGCGCGCGACGGACAGGTCATCGGCGAGTTTGCGACCGAACGGCGCGTGGTGGTGGGCTACGACCAGATCGCGCCATCCCTCCGGCAGGCCATCCTGGCCACCGAGGACGCCGGCTTCGAGCAGCACTTCGGGTTGAGCGTGACCCGCATCCTGATCACGCTCGTCAATGACGTGCTGAAGGGCGAAATGGCGGGCGCCAGCACACTCACGCAGCAGCTGGCGCGGAACCTGTTCCCGATCGGGTTCGACAAGACGGTCGAGCGGAAGATCAAGGAAGCGATCCTCGCCATTCAGATCGAGAAGCGGTACACGAAGCGCGAGATCTTCACCTTCTACGCGAACCAGATCTATTTCGGCCACGGGGCGTACGGCGTGGAAGCCGCGTCGCGGATGTATTTCGACAAGCCCGCGCGCGAGCTGAACGTGGAAGAGGCGGCCACCATCGCGGCCATCATCCAGGCGCCCGAGCGCCTCAGTCCGTTCGTCGACCCGAAGCGGACGATCCAGCGGCGGAATTACGTGCTGCAGCGGATGGCCGACGAGCGGTTCCTCACGCGCGAGCAGGCCGCGGAGTACGCCAGCCGGCCGCTCGTCCTCCAGGGGCAGCCGACGCCCGAGCGCTCGATCGCCCCGTACTTCGTCGAGGAGATTCGCAAGCAGCTGGAGGCCGAGTACGGAGCGAAGGCGCTGTACGAAGCGGGGCTGACGGTGCAGACGACGCTGGATGCGGAGCTGCAGGAAGCCGCGAACGAGGCGATCGATCGCGGGCTGCGCGCGCTCGACAAGCGCCGCAACGGGTATCGCCCCGCACGGCGGAACGTCCTCAAAGAGGGGCACACGCTCGACGGGTTCACGACGGATCGCTGGACCCGCCCCATTCTCGACGGAGACGTGGTGCCGGCGCTCGTGCTCGACACGCAGGCACAGGGACGAGACCCTGCGCTGGAGCCGGGCGCCGCCCGGATTCGCATCGGTTCGATCGAGACGCAGCTTCCCCGCTCCGCGTTCGCCTGGACGAGACGCGCCTCGGCCGCACAGCTCTTCTCGCCCGGGGATCTGATCGAGGTTCGCGTCACGGCGCTCACCGGCACGACACCGTCGGCGCTGCTGCTCGAACAGCCGCCGCTCGTCGAGGGCGCGCTGCTGGCGATCGACAACCGCACCGGCCAGGTGCGCGCGATGGTCGGCGGCTTCAGCTTCGCCCGCAGCAAGTTCAACCGGGCAACGCAGGCACGGCGGCAGATGGGCTCGGCGTTCAAGCCGTTCGTGTATACCGCAGCCATCGATCGCGGCTTCACGCCGGTCTCGGTCTTCGTCGATGAGCCGGTCTCGTTCGACGTGGGGCCGAATCAGCCTCCGTACCAGCCGCAGAACTACGACCGGAAGTACGAAGGGCCGGTGACGCTGCGCCGCGCCATCGAGCAGTCGCGGAACATCCCCGCCGTGAAGGCGATGAACGAGATCGGGCCGCGCAATGTGGTGCAGTACGCGACCCGCTTCGGCTTCCCGCCGACGCTGCCGCCGTACCTCTCGACGGCGCTCGGCGCGGCCGAGGCCACGCTGGTCGACGTCACCAGCGCGTACTCCGCCTTTCCCAATCAGGGCATGCGCATGGTGCCCTACTCGATCGTCTCGGTGTCCGACCGGGAAGGGAACCTGCTGCAGGAGAACCGGCCGGAACCGCGCGAGGCCATTCGCGCCGACACGGCGTTCGTCATGACCAACCTGCTGCGCGGGGTCGTGCTGCGGGGGACCGCCGCCAGCGCCGCGGCGCTGGACTGGCCGCTGGCGGGCAAAACCGGAACGGTGGACGACTACACCGACGCGTGGTTCATCGGCTTCGACCCGAACATCACCGTCGGCGTGTGGGTCGGATACGACGAGAAGAAGCCGCTGGGGAACGGAGAGACCGGGGCGACAGCGGCGCTGCCGATCTGGACCGACTTCATGCGCGCCTACATCGCCGCCCACGGCGATCGGCAGCACCGGCCCGGGTTCGAAGCACCCGGCAACATCGTCTTCGTGACGCTCGACAGCGGCATCGTCGAGGCGTTCATCAACGGCACGCAGCCCGGCGGAGTGGCCCCCGTTTCCCAGCCGCAGCCCTGACGCGCATGGCGCGACTCTCGCTCTCGGCGGGCGTCCTCCTCGTCGCGCTGTTCCTGGCGTACCTTCCCGATCTCGGCCGCGGTTTCATCAAGGACGACTTCATGTGGATCCGGACCGCGCGCGTGGAATCGGTCCGGGAGACGGCCGCGCTGTTCACGGCGAACGTCGGCTTCTACCGCCCGATGGTCTCGCTGATGTTCGCCCTGAACCACGAGCTGGCGGGGCTCGAGCCGCGGGCGTACGGCCTCACCAACTTCGCGCTCCTGCTCATTGGCGCCGCGCTCCTGCTTCAGCTTGCCGTCGCGCTGGGGCTGCCGCCCGGTGCGGGCGTGCTGGCCGCGTCAACCGACGCTGGTGCTGGCGCTGCGTGGCGGAGCACTCGTTCCGATCGCTCAGAATTCGAGCGGCACGATGGCGCCGCTCTTCTTCACGCCCAGTCTGATGGGGCGCGGGAGCCCGCGAGCCGGAACGGTCACTTCGACCCACAGCTCCTCGCCCGGCGCGCGCCGGGACGGGTCGGGCGCCCGTTCGGGGATGAAGTACGCAATCGGGTCGACGGGAACCACGACGGTGTCCTGCGTGCGTCGTACCAGGCGCGCGTAGAGACCGGCCGGCGACGGAGCGGCCACCAGACGGCCGTCTTCCACGCGCAACGCCACGGGCTGCGCATCGACGCCCCGCCATGCGTCGGCGGCGCTCGACGGCGCGGCCTCGATCTGCATTCTCACGTAGCGCCCGCGGATCGGCAGGTCGGGATCGACAGGCGCGGTCCGCACCCACACGCGCGGATGCGTCGCGCGGTCCACGGCCAGCTTCACACCGAGCGACGTCACGATCGCCGCGTGCAGCGCCGCCACGGCAAGACCTGTCGTGAGCCGGGAGCTCAACCGTCGCTCCTCGCTTCAAGTACGAGCCGGCGCCGGACGCGTTCGAGCGCCCATCCGCCGGCAAGAAACAGCATTCCGAGCCCCACGAGACTCGCCGAGCGGCCCAGCCGATCCATGACCTCCGAGAAATAGAACGCGACGACCGTGACGGCAAACATCGCGGCGCCCATGTTGATGCGCTCGCGGCGGCGTTCCCGCACGCCCCAGGCGATGAGGCCTATCGCGCCCACCGCCCACCAGACGTACAACGCGGCTTCGCCTGCCGACGCGTAGACGCGGGACGTCGCGGCCGTCCAGGCGGCGGCAGCCACATTCAGCCACGCGTCGCTCCCGCGCATGAGGAACGAGACGAGCAGCGGAGCGCCGAGCGCGATCGTCCAGCCAAATGCCACCAGCCATGCCGGAGGCGGCGGCAGCTGACTGCCCCCCAGCCGATCGGCCGACATGGCCGCCAGATAGATCGACGCGGGCACCAGCGCAAGCCCGCCCACCCACACGAGAACGGCGGCCCGGCCGTTCCCGGGCTGCCGGGCGCGGGCGGTGAAGTACGCGAGCGCCAGCGTGAAGATCCCGCACTCGAGGACCCCCGCGCTGTTCCAGGCGCCGGTGTGCCGCGTGGCGGCAATCCACTCGCTGGCGAGCCACGCCGGCGCCAGCACCGCCACGAGCGCCAGCTGCGGCAGCTGGCGCAGCACCAGCCAGCCCGCAGCCGCGCCAAGCGCCCACAGCATCACGCCCGCGGGCCAGTGCTCGTCGAGGTTGAAGATGCGCCCAGCGAGGAAGATCCCGGCGCCGAGGGCGATCGTGCCGACGCCGTGCAGCGTGGACGAGAGGCCGGGAAAGCGGCTGCCGATCACCCCGGCCGCGACGTGAACGCCGCTGACCAGGCCCAGCACCAAAGCGAGGCGAGTGCCCGGCGAAATGAGATCCCACCGGGCCGACACGAACAACAGGATGCCGCTCGCCAGCATGAGGCCGCCCAGCGCCAGCGCCAGCACGATCGGCCAGCGAAGCGCTGGTGTACCGGCGCACGTCCGCTCGAACGCCTCGATGCGCGCCGCGGTTTCGCGATCGATGACCCCCGCGGCCGTCCAGCGCGCCAGGGCTCGCGGAAGATCGCCGCGGTCGGCCACGATCGCTACTCCTCGTCGGCGGCGGCCGTTCCAAGCGTCCCGGCCGACTTCTGCATCAAATAGGTCTTGATGAACTCGTCGAGGTCGCCTCCCTTGAGCACGCGATCGACGTCGCCGACTTCCACCTTCGTCCGGTGGTCCTTGATCATCTGGTACGGCTGCAGAACGTAGCTCCGGATCTGGCTGCCGAACCCGATTTCCTTCTTGGCCCCGGTGATCTGTTCCAGCTTCGCCTGCTGCTCCTTCAGCTTGAGATCGAACAGCCGCGCCTTCAGCACGCGCATCGCCGAATCGCGGTTGCGGTGCTGCGACCGCTCGTTCTGGCACGAGACGACAATGCCCGTCGGGAGATGCGTGATGCGGACGGCCGAGTCGGTCACGTTCACGTGCTGCCCCCCGGCGCCGCTGGACCGGTACGTGTCGATGCGCAGATCCTTTTCTTCAATCGCGATATCGACATCCTCGGGCAGCTCGGGCCAGACGAACACCGACGCGAACGACGTATGCCGCCGCGCCGCCTGGTCGAACGGTGAAATGCGCACCAGGCGGTGGACGCCCGCCTCGGCGGCCATCAACCCGAAGGCGTAGTCGCCCTGCAGGGTGAAGGTGGCGCTCTTGATTCCGGCTTCCTCGCCAGGCTGGTAGTCGATGATCTCCCGCTTGAAGCCGCGGCGCTCGGCCCACTTCAGGTACATCCTGAGCAGCATCTCGGCCCAGTCCTGCGACTCGGTGCCGCCCGCGCCGGGATGGATCGTGACGATGGCGTTCGCGCGGTCGTGCTCGCCGCCCAGCATCTTCTTCGTCTCGGCCGCCTCCACCTCGCGCTGGAGCTCATCGAGCGCGCGCACGAGATCGCCGGTCACGTCCTCGCCGGCATTGGCCCATTCGACAAGCACCGCCAGGTCGTCGCTGCGGCGCTTCAGCGAGTCACGAAGCCTGAGGTCTTCTTCGAGCCGACGCTGCCGCTGGAGCACCTTCTGCGCCTCGGCCTGATTGCTCCAGAAGTTCGGCTCGGCAATCCGCTTCTCGAGGTCGGCCAGCTCCTGGGGCGAATGCGAGGCGTCAAAGATACCTCCGCAGATCGGCCGCCCGTTCCTCCAGATCCTCGTACCGCCGCATCAGTTCGTCGAGCGCAACTGCCATGGTTCGTTACCTGCGTTTGAGTGTAATGAGCGCCGAGGCCGTCAACGCGAGGGCCACGTAGGCGACGACGTCGCCAATCACCGAATAGACCGTCCGGCCGGTGAGCAGCCGGACCTCCTCGACCAGGGTGATCTGTTCAAAGATAGCCGACTGCGCGACCACCCGCCCGTACGGATCCACGATCCCGCTGATGCCGGTGTTCGCAGCGCGGGCGAGATACCGCCCCTGCTCGATCGCCCGCATCGACGCCATCGCGAAGTGCTGGTAGGGCGCCGAGGAATGGCCGTACCAGCCGTCGTTGGTGATCGTGGTCAGAAGCTCGCTGCCGGCTTCCACCGCCTCCCGAATGAGCGATGGGTAGACGACTTCGTAGCAGATGGCCGTGCTCGTCAGGTGGTCCCTCAACGGGAGCATCACGATCGAGCCGCCAGGGGCAAACTCGGCCAGGCTCTCCACCAGCGGCGAGACGAAGAACAGCCAGCTCCTGAACGGGATGTACTCGCCGAACGGCACGAGATGAATCTTGCGGTAGACCGCGGCAATCTCGCCGTCGGGCCGCAGGAGGAATGCCGCGTTGTACAGCCGCGGCGAGGACCCGCGCTCGACCTGGTCGCTCCCGAACTGGATGGGAACCCCGACCTCACGCGCCAGCGAACGCAGCGCGGCCGCACCGCCCGAGTCCTCTTCGAACATGAACGGCGTGGACGACTCGGGCCAGATCACGTACTCGGCCCCCTTCGCCACCGCCTCGCGGGTCATGGCGATGTGCGTCGTGAAGATGCGCCGGGCCTGGCTCGGATCCCACTTGTCTTCCTGGGCGATGTTTCCCTGCACCAGCCCCACGCGAAGCGGCGTCCCCTGGCGGGTAATCGCGCCGTCGGCAATCCGCCACGCGCCCCACGCTCCGGTGCCGAACACCACGACGACGGCGGTGACGAGCGCCTTGACGCGGCCGCTCCCGGAAGTCAGCAGCGCGTACGCGATTGACGCGTTGACGAACGCCACCAGCGCGGACACGCCGTAGACGCCGAGCGCACTGGCCAGCTGCGCGATCGGCAGCACGGTGACCTGGCTGTTCCCGAGCGGGACCCAGGGGAATCCCCCGAACAGATAGCCACGGAAGAATTCGGTCGCCACCCAGGGAGCGGCAAACAAGAGGAGGCCCGCCGGTCCGCCCCGCGCGACGAATCGCGCCGTGATCAGCGCGGCCACCGCAGGAAACAGCCCCAGGTACAACGCGAGCAGCAGCATCGCCAGGACCGACAGCGGCAGCGGGACGCCGCCGAACTGCCGGACGACGGTGCTGGTCCAGTAAATCGTCCCGATGAAGGACAGCGTGCCGGTGGTGAGGCCGAGCAGGAACGCCCGCCTCGGCGGCTGCCCCGGGCGCGCGCCGGTCCGCCCGCTCCATCCGCTGAGCACGACCAGCAGCGGCACCAGCGCGATCCACGCAAACGCCGGGTGACCGTATCGTGGAAAGCTCAGCGCCAGCAGGACGCCCGAGAGCGCCGCAAAGAGGAAGGAGAACGAAAACGCCAATCGCTCTTCATTGTACGCGAGCCCTGCCGTCGCTTCTGACGCGGCAGCCGGTTTCCACCCTTGCCTCTCCCGGCCGCAGCCGGAGCCAGCCGATGTTTGCGTACTCGAGACCACGCTGAGCTGGCGCGAGGCGGTGACACGTCGTACCAGGAGGGCTCGGCGCCATCCCGCCGTCATCGTGCTGGTGCTCCGGCTCTACACCTCGGGGCTCGTCCTCATCGTCGGCAAAGTGACGGCGGCCGAGATCGAGCACGCTTCGCCCTGGGCACGGCGCCGGGCGAGAAGTACCGGAACAGAAGAAGAAAGTTGAGCAGGCGCGACACGCCGGCGGCGGATGCGACCCGAGGCCGGTCGAGCGGTTTGCTACCGCGTGATCCAGGGCTTGAACTGTTCCTGCTTTTCGAGGCGACTCGCCATCGCCTCCGCATCACGCCGATCCCTGAACTTTCCGACTCTGACTCGAAAGACGCGAGGGGCGCCGGAGGCGGGCGCCATCACATACGCGGGATAGCCGCGCAGCACCAGCCGGCGCGCGATCGTGTCGGCTTCGGCGCGCTCTCTGACAGCCGCCACCTGCACGGTGAAGCCGTCGCCTGGGGGTGCGGGCGGCAGCGCCGGTGCGGCGTCTGCGTCGCGCGAGGGGCGCGTCGGATCGATGGCACCCGCCGGCGCAGCGGATGCCTGCGGCGGCGGCTCCGAAGCGCCGGCGGTCGGCGCCGGCGTGCGTGCGGCGTTCGCGGGCGCCGCGGCCGACGGTTCCGTGAGGGTTTCCGGGGGCGGCG
>Ga0073934_10011467_pt1 | contig 10714 bp, 7 predicted proteins | sample LarsenN4metaG_FD_76834 | JGI IMG/M metagenome (GOLD analysis project Ga0073934, IMG submission 76834) | Hot spring sediment bacterial and archeal communities from British Columbia, Canada, to study Microbial Dark Matter (Phase II) - Larsen... ... | reverse complement strand
CGGTATTTCAGGCAGATCATCGCCATCGACGGCGAAATGGTCCGCGTGGAACCGGGCGTCGTCTGCAGGCAGCTCAACGACGCTCTGGCGCCTTTCAAGTTGCGCCTCGCTCCCGATCCCGGCAGCGCCAGTCAGTGCACGATCGGCGGGATGCTGGCGACCAACGCCTCGGGGCCGCGGGCCCTGCGGCACGGCTACATGCGCGACTACGTGCTTGGGCTTCGCTGCGTGCTCGACAACGCCGAGGCCCTGGAACTTGGCAGAGAGCCCTTGCTCGTGCGCGAGGAACTGAGCACGCGCAGAGGGCAACTGGTGGCCGCACTGGGCGCGCTGCTGGAAACCAATGCCGACCTGATTGAAGCGTGCAAGCCGCGGACGCGCTTCAACCGGTGCGGCTACTTGCTGGACGGGGTGCTGGGGCCCAGGCACCTGGACCTGGCCCGGCTCCTGGTGGGATCCGAGGGCACGCTGGGCGTCATCACCGAGGCCAGGCTGCGGGTGATTCCGCTGCCGGAGGATCGGGCCGTCGCCCTGCTGGGGTTCCCCAGCGCGGAGGCCGCGCTGCAAGCGCTCCCCGCGTGCCTCGAACTGCAGCCGGCCGCCTGCGAGCTGCTCGAACGCCGACTGCTGACGCTGACGTGTGGAGCGTACCCTGAGTACGATCGCGTGGTTCGGCCGGGCACCCAGGCGGCGATGCTGATCGAGTTCGAGGGAACCCGAGCAGGCGAAGCGGGAAAGCAAGCCCACGCCTTGCTGCGGCGGGTGTCGGCACTGAGCGAGCTGACCGTCGGAGGCGTGGCAGTGGTCAAGGAGGAGATCGAGCACCTGTGGCGACTGCGCGAGCTGGCCTTGCCCTTGCTTTATCGGCTTCCAGGCAAGACGCCGCCCGTACCATTCGTCGAAGATATCGCGGCTCCGGTCCAGCACCTGGGCGAGCTGTTGCACCGGACGCAAGAACTGCTGCGACGGCGCCAGCTCACCGCCTCGTTCCTGGTTCATGCGGGCGCGGGGCAGGTGCACGTCAGGCCGTTCCTGGACATCCGCGAGCCTGGCGCCGCCGAGAAGCTGCGTCAGCTAGCCGACGATCTGTACCGCCAGGTGCTGGACCTGGGCGGGACCATCAGCACACAGCACGGCGTCGGCCTGGCGCGGACGCCATGGGTGGCCCAGCAGTACGGCAGGCTGTACCAGGTTTTCCGCGACATCAAGGCGATCTTCGACCCGAACAACCTGTTCAATCCGGGCAAGATCGTCAACCTGGCCGTCACGCCGTCGGGAGCGCCCGCGCCGTTCCAGCTCGAGCAGCTCCTCCGGCGAGCCCCGGCCGCGACGCCGTCGGCCAGCCCCTGGCTGTTGAACTGGCAGGCGGGAGAACTGGAAAGCGAATGCTCCCGCTGCAATGGCTGCGGCGCTTGCCGCACCGAGCAAACGCCGGAGCGAATGTGCCCGATCTTCAGGGTGGAGCGTACGGAGGCCGCCGCCCCGCGCGCCAAGGCGAACTTGCTGCGCGTCCTGCTCGCCCACAGGGACCGCGCCGCGGCGGTAAGCACGGACGAGGTTCGGGCAGTGGCGGACCTTTGCATCAATTGCCGGATGTGCGCGGTCGAGTGCCCAGCCCACGTGAACATCCCCAAGCTGATGCTGGAGGCCAAGGCCCAGCACGTCGCGGAAAATGGCCTGGGCTGGGATGATTGGGTGCTCGCGCGTACGGAGTCCTTCGCGGCAATCGGCAGTGCGCTAGCCCTGCTGGTGAACCCGATGCTGGAAAGTCATCCGATCCGCTGGCTTCTGGAGAAGGTGCTCGGCGTGTCGAGGCGTCGGCGTCTGCCGCCGTTCGCGCGGCGGAGCTTCCTGACCATTGCCGCGCGGCGCGGTTGGACGAAGCCGCCCAGGCGTCCGGGCGTGGCCTACTTCGTGGATGTCTTCGCCAATTACAACGCGCCGCACATCGCCGAGGCCACCGTTGCCGTGCTGCATCATCACGACGTCGAAGTTTACGTGCCGCCCGGGCAGGTCGGCTGCGGCATGGCGCCGCTTGCGGTCGGGGACGTCGAGGGGGCGCGTGCCGCGGCGCGCAAGAACGTCCGCGTCCTCGCGGAGCTGGCCCGCGCCGGCTACACCATTCTTTGTTCCGAGCCGACCGCGGCCCTCATGCTCCGCCACGATTATCGTGCTCTGGTCGATGACCCCGACGTCGAGCTGATCGCGGACAGGACCCGAGAGCTGACCACCTTCTTGTGGGAATTCCACACCAAGGGAAGGCTGCGGACCGATTTCCGTCCGCTGCCAGTCCGTATCGGGCATCACGTGCCGTGCCACCTCAAGGCCCTCGGCTGGGGTGAGCCGGCGACCCAGCTCCTCGCGTTGATTCCCCAACTTCGGCCCCTTAGAATCGACCTGAGCTGCTCGGGAATGGCCGGAACCTATGGACTCAAGGCGGCAAACTTCGATATGTCGCTCAGTGCCGGCAAGCCCACGCTGGAACGGCTTCGGCAGCGCGACATTGGCTTCTCCGTGAGCGAGTGCAGCGCCTGCCGGATGCAGGTCGAACAGGGAACCCGCAAGCGGAGCTTGCATCCCATCGAGCTGCTGGCGATGGCCTATGGTTTGATGCCGGACACGCTGCGGCGCTGGGATTCTGGACGTGCGTCGTGATGCGGCTAAAGATTCAACTATTCGCCGCCGCCCGCGAGCTGGCAGGCGAACCCTGGGTGGAGCTCGATCTGCCATTGAACTGCAGCGTGCGGGAGCTGCGGGAGCGATTGGCCGAACAGCAGCCAGCCCTGCGGCGTTTGCTGGACCGCTGCTCGGTCGCGGTGGACGAGGAATTTGCCGACGACAAGCTCATGCTCAAGGCTGACCAGCGCGTCGCCCTGATTCCTCCGGTAAGTGGTGGCCAGTGATTCGCTTGCAGACCGAGGCCATTGATTTCGCGGCGTTGACGGAGAGCGTCCGCAGCCCGCAGGCCGGCGCCGTCGTGCTCTTCCTCGGCACGGTCCGCGAATTGACCGAGGGACGACGGACGGCGCACCTGAAGTACGAGGCTTACCCAGCCATGGCCGAGAAGAAGCTCGCGGAGATCGAAAGGGAAACGCGCGAGCGCTGGCCGGTGATCGAGATGGGCATCGTTCATCGCACCGGCCGGTTGGAGCTGGGCGAGGTGAGCGTTGCGGTTGCCGTGAGCTGCCCGCACCGCGCTGAGGCCTTCGAGGCGTGCCGACATGCCATGGATCAGGTGAAGATCCTGGCGCCGATCTGGAAGCAAGAGAACTGGGCCGACGGAACGGCGGAGTGGGTTCACCCAGGGAGCTGACGCCCTTGTCTATTCGCTTGATCGACACCTTTGGCCGGTTGCACAACAACCTCCGCATCAGCGTTACGGACCGCTGCAACCTCCGCTGCACCTACTGCATGCCCGAGGAGGTCGCGTTCCTCGATCGCAAGGAGCTGCTGAGCTTCGAGGAGATTGCCCGCATTGTCCGCATCGCCGCCACGCTGGGCATCGACAAGCTGCGCCTGACTGGGGGCGAACCGCTCTTGCGGCGCGACTTGCCCACGCTTGTCCGCCTGCTCGCTGCTATCCCAGGCATCAAGGACATCAGCCTTACGACCAACGGCATGCTCCTGCCCCAGCTAGCCCAACCGCTCCACGACGCTGGGCTGCGACGGATCAACATCAGCCTCGACACGCTGCGGCCGGAGACGTTTCGCCAGCTCACCCGACGCGACGGGCTCGAGCAGGTGCTGGCCGGCATCGACGCCGCCAGTGCCGCCGGATTCGAGCCGATCAAGATCAACGCCGTCAGCATCCGCGGCGTCACCGAGAGCGAGGTCGTGCCGCTGGCCCGCTTCGCCCGTGATCGCGGACTGGAGATGCGCTTCATCGAATACATGCCCATCGGGGCGGAACCCTGGGAACGTGGCAAGGTCTTCCTTGCTCACGAGATCATGGAGCTGATCGAAGCCGAGGTCGGCACGCTGTTGCCGGCCGAGGACTACGATCCCCGCAGCCCAGCCATGGAGTTCCGCTACAGCGACGGCGGCGGGCGCATTGGCATCATCGCTTCCGTCTCGAGACCGTTCTGCGAGAGCTGCAATCGCTTGCGCCTCACGGCCGATGGCAAGCTCCGGAACTGCCTCTTCGCCCTGGAAGAAGACGATCTCAAGGATCGTCTTCGTGCCGGCGCCTCCGACGCCGAGCTGGCTCAGGTGTTTGTCCGGAACGTTGTCGCCAAGTGGGAAGGGCACGAGATCAACACGGCCCGCTTCATGAAGCCGGCCCGCACCATGCACGCAATCGGGGGCTGAGTCGAGCAGTCAGCGACCATCCCCCTGGGTCGCACTCAGAACATGGAAGGTCATCGTGGCACGCGAAGCCCTACTGAAAGCAACGCCGACGAGCGGGAACGAGGACCAGCGCAAGCGCGACGACGCCCTTCGGCCGCGCCGGCTGTCCGAGATCATCGGCCAGAAGGCTGTCGTCGAGAAGCTCCGCATCGCTCTGAACGCTTGCAAGAAGTTCAAGGAGCCGCTGGCCCATATCCTCTTCGACGGCCCCCCGGGGCTGGGCAAGACGACGTTCGCAACCGTGCTGCCGAACGAGCTGGGCGTCACGCTGCAGATGACCAGCGGCCCCGCGCTCACGCGGCCAGCGGACCTCATGCCGTACCTGACCAACGCCAGCGAGGGGTCGGTCCTCTTCATCGACGAGATTCATCGGCTGCCCCGTGCGGCGGAGGAGTTTCTGTATTCGGCCATGGAGGACTTCCGCGTCGACATCGTGCTCGGCGAAGGGATCAACGCCCGCACGCTGTCGATGCCGCTCAAGCGTTTCACCCTTATCGGCGCGACCACCCGTAGCGGCATGCTCACGGGCCCGATGCGTGACCGCTTCAAGATGCACGAGCACCTGGAGTTCTACAGCGTGGACGAGCTGGCGGAGATCATCAACATCAACGCCGCCAAGCTGAAGACCGCCATCACTCCCGAAGCCGCCCGCGAGATTGCCAGCCGCAGCCGAGGCACGCCGCGCATCGCCAACGCCCGACTCTGGTGGGCGAGGTATTACGCAACCAGCGAAGGCGACGGGACGATCACGATCGAGGCTTGCAAGGCCGCCCTGGCCATGGCCGAGGTGGACTCGCGAGGTCTGGACAAGCAGGATCGCCGCTATCTCGAAACGCTAATCGGCGTCTTCGAGGGCGGCCCGACGGGCGTCGAGGCCCTGGCCGCCACCATGAACCTCGCCCAGGACACCCTTGCCGACGAGATCGAGCCCTACCTGCTGCGGGAGCAATTCATCGTCCGCACGCCGCGCGGCCGCACCGCGACGATGAAGGCCTATCAGCACCTGGATCGCAAGCCCAGTTCCGCAGGCGGCGGGGGACTCTTCGACTAGGCCAACGCTCTGTTGCTTGAACCAGCGCCTGGCGTTCCTAGAGTGACCTGGCGGACACGAGGGAGTCATCCATGCTGCAACTTACCATCAATGGCGAGGCCCGCCAGGTTCCCATCGAAGGCACCGTGGCCGACTTGCTCACCCTGCTCAAGCTCGACCGACGACGCATCGCCGTCGAAGTCAATCGCCAGCTTGTTCCGCGATCGGAGCACGATCGACACACGCTCAGCAGCGGCGACGCCGTGGAGATCGTGACCCTCGTCGGCGGCGGAGCCGGAACGCAGGACGCTCCGCTCCGCATCGGCAAGTTCACGTTTGCGAGCCGGCTCATCACCGGCACGGGGAAGTACGCGTCCTACGAGCTGATGCGCGCGTGCCTGGACGAGTCGGGATGCGAAGTCATCACCGTGGCCGTGCGCCGCGAGCGGCTGATCGATCAGCAAGGCCGGAGCATCCTCGATTTCATCGACTTGAGTCGCTACACGATCCTGCCCAACACCGCCGGCTGCTTCAATGCCGAGGATGCAGTCCGGCATGCTCGCCTCGGCCGCGAGATCCTGGCCGGCTACAACAACCCTGGAGCCGACTGGGTCAAGCTCGAATGCCTCGGCGACAGGAAGACGCTCCTGCCCGATCCCGTCGCCACCTTGCAGGCCACGGAAATACTTGTCAAGGAAGGGTTCCAGGTCCTGGTCTACACCAGCGACGACCCGATCATGGCTCGCAGGCTCAAGGAGGCGGGGGCTGCCAGCGTCATGCCGGCCGGCAGTCCAATCGGCAGCGGACAGGGCATCCTGAATCCCAACAGCATCCGGATCATCCTGGAATACCTCAAGGAGGGCGATCCGGAGTATCCGGTAATTGTCGATGCCGGCGTGGGCACAGCCAGCGACGTGACCATTGCCATGGAGCTCGGCTGCGACGGCGTGCTGCTGAACACGGGCATCGCCCATGCCCGCGACCCGCTGCGCATGGCCAGGGCAATGCGCTTCGGCGTCGAGGCTGGCCGCTTGGCCTATCTGGCCGGACGCATCCCCAGGCGGCTCTACGCCAGTGCGAGCAGTCCCACCGAGGGGTTGATCCAGTAGATTCAACCCGTTCGATCCGGGGAGGTGGCCTGGCCCAGCAGATCTTCGAGAATGCGGCAAGCTTCGTCGGCCTGTCCGTGGGCGACGTGAGCCGTCGCTTGGTGCAGGGCGGTCACGATCGCGGCCGTGAAGGGCACGGCTTCTCCAGGGGTCGGAGGCTCGGGCACAAGCGTGCTGCTGATGGCCTGGAAAAGCTCGGCGAGACCTTGGCCCGTCAGCGCGGAGACTCGAAGTCCTGCCGGCTCCCAGGCGGGGGGCAGGTCGCACTTGTTGATTACGACCAGGGTCGGAGCATCCGTGTGGAGCAGCGTTCCGGGAGTCGAGCTATCTGCCACTGCGAGGACAAGGTCGGCGTCAGCGCCTGCAGCTCGGGCCCGCTCGATTCCAGCCGCTTCGAGAGCCGACGCCGGCTCGCGCAGGCCGGCTGTGTCCACTAACTCCACTGGCCAGCCATCGATTGCCGAAAGGGCGGATAGCGTGTCCCGCGTGGTTCCCGCGATGGGTGACGTCAATGACCGCTCAAAGCCCACCAGGGCGTTGATGAGGCTGCTCTTACCCACGTTGGTCGGACCCAGGAGGACGATCCTCCAGGGGCTCGTCAGGCGCTGGCCCAATCGAGCATGGCGTAGCAGCCCTTCCAACCTTCTCGCGGCCAGTGTCAGGTCGTGACGCTGTAGCACCTGGCAGACAACAAGCAGCGCGGCTTCAAGCGCCCCTTGCTGTTGATCGAGCAGGATCTGGGCCGTGCGAGCGGTCAAGGCATCGGGCAAGAGCTGGGCCGCCCAGGTTTGCAGTTTGCTGGAAGAAAGCTGTGCCAGCCAATCTGACCAGGCAATCTCGACCGCTCCGGCTTCCCTCAGCAGGTTCACGAGCCACGCCACGACTGCACGTCCGCCGTGACAGTGCAGCTCGAAGTGCGTTGCCCGGCGAACGACGACAACCTCGTCCGCGAGAGCATGGCCGAAGCGGCCGAACTGGACCGATTCCTGAGAAGCACTGACCGGCTTGAAGAACGCCTCCAGAAGGGCTTGCGCGCCAGGGCCGCGTAGCCCCAGCGCTGCGATAGCGCCAACGCCAGGCGGCGTGAGCTGAGTGATCCAGGCGTCCCCGATCGGTCTGCTTGGCATGAGGCTCTCCCTCCGGTAGGATGGCCGACATTCCCAAGGAGCATACCGTGCCTGCCGAGCACCGCTTCAATCACACGCCGTTCACCGTAATGCCTGGAGCGCCTTTTCGCCTGGAGGACTTCTCGACCTCGCCCCCGCCAGAGCTAGCCAGCCTCAAGACGCAAGGGCGGGAGCTGCTCGCGGCCGACGTCGCACTGCTTGCCGCGGCTCAGGAGAAACTGTGGGCGACCGCACGCTATTCCGTGCTCATCATCTTCCAGGCCCGCGACGCCGCCGGCAAGGACAGCACCATCAAGCACGTCGCCACCGGCCTCAACCCGCAGGGCTGTGAAGTGACGAGCTTCGGCCCGCCCACGGCCGAGGAGCTACGGCATCACTTCCTCTGGAGGCCGACGCTCAAGCTTCCCGGCCACGGCCGCATCGGCATCTTCAATCGCTCCTACTACGAAGAGGTGCTCGTCGTCCGCGTGCATCCGGAACTCCTCGCCGCCCAGCGCCTGCAGACCTCGAACTACGACGATCGGTTCTGGCAGGCCCGCTTCGACGACATCAACGCATACGAACACAGCCTCACTCGCGGCGGCGTCTGCATCATCAAGTTCATGCTCCACGTGTCCAGGAAGGAACAAAAGAAGCGCTTTCTCGAACGCCTGGACAATCCCGAGAAGCACTGGAAGTTCTCGGTCGGCGATCTGCGCGAGCGAGCCCACTGGGACGACTACACGCGGGCCTTCGATGCGATGCTCAGCGCAACCAGCACTCCGTGGGCGCCATGGTACGTCATCCCGGCCGACAGGAAGTGGTTCATGCAGGCCCTCGTTGCGGACATCATCGCCACCCGTATCGACGAACTGAACCTGAGCATGCCCGAAATCACTCCGCAGCAGAAACGCGAGCTGGCCAAGGCCCGCCGCAAACTGGAATCGGAGAAGGACTGACGCCACACTGCGAGGCTTGACATGAATGAGCATGGTCTGACTCGTCGCGGCTTCCTGACCGCGGGGAGTGGGGCGATCCTGGGCGGCCTTGTCGCCGCCCAGTCGAAGCCTGATACCCCAGGCCTGGACCCGCTTCCACCGGCTGAGTGGGTCTGGCAGGTCTCGCGGATGTGTTTCGGCTCCATAGACGAGGTTGAGCAGGCGGCCCTGGCCGGCGCCCAGATTCTGCACACGAACTTGATATGGCCCTACTATCCGCTGCGGCGCGACGGCGGCGGACTTCGCCAGGAGGACGATCGCAAGCTTCGCGAACTGGTAGCCGCGTGCAAACGCCACGGACTTCGGCTCGGTCTTGGCCTCCCGCCTTTTCCGCCTGTCGATCTGGTCAAAGAGCATCCCGCCTGGCGCGTGCATCCGGATGCAAGCGGCTCCATACTCCAGCTAGAGCCGCGCGAGGACACTCTCGGAACTCGATTGGGTTGCAATCTTGGCCCCTGGGGCAACTATCTCATCGAGTTGTGCGCGGAGTTGGTCCGGGACTACGGCATCGACAGCTTCAGTTTTGATGGAAACTACCACCCGCCGCTGTGCCACTGTCCCGCCTGCGTGGAAGCCTATCGCCGCGACAAAGGCCGCGCGTTGCCGGCGCGCGTGAACCTCGATGACATCGCCTATCGAGAGTACCTGCTCTGGCGCGGCGAGAAGCTGGAAGCGCACTATCGCGAGATGCAGCGAAAGATCAAGGCCGCCAATCCTTCCGCCGCAATCATCACGTGGACCGTCAATGCTGGTCGTTACGGGCACTTCCTGCACTCTCCGCGGGCCATGCCGACGCGCCTCAACCGCCAGTTCGATGCTGCCATGCAAGAATGGTGGCTAGATGAGACCAATCTCGGCGCGAGCGTCGCCCCAGCTTTTGGAGCAGCTTACCTTCGCGCAGTCGTGTGCGGCCGGCCGGCTGCTTCCGAGCCGTATCTGATGTCCCGGGGCAATCCGTACGGGACGGACAGCTTTCCAGCCCACGAACGGCTGACACGGACCCTGCTCGCCGTCACGCACGGCTGCATTACCGCCGAGTCGCTCGGATGGCCTGGTCATGCGGAATCGGCGAAACAGTCGTTGCAAGCAGTCAAGGATCGTGCTCCCTGGCTGGTGCGAGCCGAGCCGCTTCCGTGGGCGGCCTTGCTGGTTAGCGAGCAGACCAGGCAGTTCTACGCATATCGTGACATTGCCGAGCGATTCTTGCCGCCGGTTTTCGGGGCATTTCGCGCTGCTCTTGAGGAGCATCTCCCCATCAATCTGATCAATGACTGGGATCTCAACGAACGGGAGCTTGGCAAGTATTCTGTGCTCATCCTCCCCAATGCCGCCGCACTTTCCGATGAGCAGGCAGGGGCCGTTCGCCAGTTTGTACGCCAGGGCGGGGCCCTCGTAGCGACTGGCGAGGCTTCCCTGTGCGATGAGCTAGGCAGGCCGCGCGGCGACTTTGCCCTCGCGGAAGTGCTTGGCGTCCGCTACCAGGGCAGGCCCGCTGCTCCACTCGAACGACCGGCGCTGGACGAGAACTTCAGCATTGCCATTGATGAGAATTACTGGAAGCAGCGCGTCGGCGTGGCCACGCTCAGCTGGTCTGACGATCCGCTCTTTGACGACGAACGCCTCCGCGCCCTGGTTCCAGCCCGCGCGGCCAGGCTGCGTGCGCCGCTAGTGAAGGTCGAGGTTCGGAAAGATGTGACCGTTGCCGCCCATCTGACACCCGAAGGGAACGGCAAGGAGCGTCTTCCCGGCATCGTCAGGAGCCGATATGGCAAGGGACAGACCCTGTACCTCGCGGCCGGACTGGACGCGGCACTGTGGAGCTACGCCTATCCCTACCAACGCATCGTCTTCGCTCGGGCCCTCACCTCTATCAGCTCGTTGCCGCCGCCGGTCCGTGCCCAGGCTCCGCTGTGCGTTCAGATGTCGGCCTTCACGCAGAAGGCCAGCGGCAAAGACAGGCTGGTGGTGCACCTCTTCAACGGCGTGAACACCGCTGCCAACCACGGCCTCCCAGCGCTGGAAGTGCCGCTTCGTGAGGAGACGCTGCCTGTCGACGGCATTCGCCTGATGCTGCACAGACCCCGCTGGACGACATTTCATGCCGAGCCTGGCCACGTCCTGCTG
>Ga0073934_10011466_pt1 | contig 10715 bp, 12 predicted proteins | sample LarsenN4metaG_FD_76834 | JGI IMG/M metagenome (GOLD analysis project Ga0073934, IMG submission 76834) | Hot spring sediment bacterial and archeal communities from British Columbia, Canada, to study Microbial Dark Matter (Phase II) - Larsen... ... | reverse complement strand
TGACTTGAGTCGTTTCGTTTGCCATAGTGGGTGATTTTATCAGAGAGTGGAGGCAGGGGAAAAGGTGAAATAGCAACGCAGGTCGGGACGTGTGCCCGGCAGGGGAGACCTGGGCCTAACAACGCCGGCAGGCGCCAGATCCACAAACAGAAGTTCTTCCACATCGGCGACAAGTTTTGTTTCGAGCATTTCCTGTGTTTTCATGGATAGGTCCATGGACAGGGATGTCCACGCATGCATAAGGTCTCATGGACGGGTGTGCTATCCCGCACTTTAGCGTTGCATGGGAATGGGATTAAAAAAACTCCGGGAATTCCCGGAGTTTTCCACTTGTGAATTCGCGCTAGCAGGTGATCGTATAGGACGTAACGGTTTTGAAGTCTTTCAGGTCGAGGCCATCGATGGTCAGGGAGATCTTGTGCTTGCCCTCGTTGACCAGCGGCGTGAAGCTCTTCGAGAAATCCTGAAAGTCTGCCTTCTTGAAGTTCATATCGTTCACGTAGATCTCGCCGCTCTGCTCATCCTTCAAATGGACCTTGATCTTCATCGGCCCATTGCTGCGGATGCTCACGAAGACGGTTACCGGCTGGATCGGGCCAATGCACCCCGCCACGTGGATCGAGTTCGGATCCACGGAGACGCCGATGTCGGTGATCACCCCGGCGGACGTGCCGGGTTTGTTGGTGGGCGTGGGTGGGACTGCCACGATCTGCACGCCGCTGGCGTCACCGGTGACCGTGGCGAACTGGGCCGAGATCCAGCAAAAGGTGCCGGGCGCAGCCGGGTTCTTCACATACCACCAGCTGCCAACACTGTTCTTTCCGGCGATCTCCACGCTCTGCCCGGTGTTGAGCACGGCCGCCACTGCATAAGTGGTATCCGGGCCAGTGCGGCAGTTGAGCGCGCCGTCATTCGGAGAGGCATGCGGCACCGTGGACCCGGCCGCGGTGGCCGTGCCGGTCGCGATGATCGCCGGGATCGGTGTGAACGTGATCGGCGCCGGGGTCGGGTTTGTGCCGGGGACTGCCGAGGGCAGGTTGCAGGCAAAAATGAAGACGCTGATCAGGAATATATAAACAAGGTTTCGATTTTTCATGGACTCTCCTGTACCGTACGGCATCATGATACCCGAAATTCTCCGTCCTGTCGGCGCAGTCGAAGCATCCTCGTGTCATTCTGAGCCACGTAGTGGCGAAGAATCTCCCGCCGCATGGCGGCGGGGATCCTTCGGTCGCAAAATCGCTCCCTCAGGATGACACGATTCGCGGTTCAATAAAAGACTCTCTGCGGTTCTGTGTCTCTGTGGCCCTGCCTCAAAATGTCGTCGTATCGTAGACCTTTCGTAGGTGATCTGTCTGCAAACCGGAAAATCGACCGTGCTATCATGGGTGGGGAATCATAAACAATGAGACACGAAGCGCGCACATGGATCGGCCGGCTGGGACTCATTCTCGGGTTGACCCTCGAATTCCTTTACATATCGAACAGCATCCCGACCGCATCGGCGCCCATGTACATCCATTATTCCCCTGAGATGATGCGGAACGCGGTGATGCCCCCGGGCTTCCCATCCACTTGCAGCGTTCCCGTGGATGAGGAATGGATCGCCAAAGTGGATGCCATCCGCTGGGTGGCCTATGGCTCGCCCGCCGCGGCCTCAGGCGCGGGGTCCCGTCAGGCGAAGGCCGATATCATCCGGCAGGAACTCACGATTCTAAAGAACGCCGGCTTTACCGGTCTTGTTACCTACGGTTCCACGTCGATCATGGGGGACGAGTTCCTGACCATGGCGGAGGAGCTTGGTTTTCAGGGTGTGATCATGGGCATTTGGAATCCCTCCAGCCTGAACGAATTGAAAAATGCAATCCATTCAGCAAGCCTGCCGATCGTGTTGGGGTACACCATCGGGAACGAAGGCATGTATGGCAATCATGACCGTTATACCATCCACGAGCTATGCAGCGCCATGGCCGTTCTGCGCTCCAGTACCGGCAAACCGGTCTCGACCTCGGAGGAGATCGACGATTATGCCTTCCACCCGGAACTGCTGTTCGCGGGCGACTGGCTTTTCCCGAATGCGCATCCCTTCTTTCACGGCATGATCCATCCGCTCGATGCGCTGAGATGGCAGCAGCGACGTTATGCAGACATGGCCGGGGCCACGGGCCGCTTCGTGCTGTTCAAGGAGGTGGGGCTGCCCTCCTCCGGCGCGCGCGGATTAACCGAGGTCAATCACGATTTGTACTACCGTGAGCTTGCAAAAACGGATGTTCGTTTCGTGTACTTCGAAGGCTTCGACCGGCCGAAAGGCAATTCGTCGGTGGAACCCTATTGGGGGATGTTCGACTCCGCGCGAAGGCCCAAGTTACTGGCCAGGAATCTGATCGGGCATCAGGTATTCACATCAGAGAGTATCTACGACGGCTCGATCACGGAATGTACCAATGTGGATAACACAGGATGTGTTGCGGACGCAGCGTCCGCCGTGATGCTCGTGGGGGATGAGGCATCGGATCTTCAATATCGCGGGGTGCTCTCGTTCAATACATCCCTGCTGCCGGAGGACGCGGTCATCACTGGCATAAGAATAAAGATCAGGCTGGATGACCATATTGGGATGGATCCATTTTCGAAACGGCGGCCGTTGACCGTAGAGGCCTGCCGCTCGTTTGGCGCTTCGGTGAAACTGGAGCCGGATGATTTTCAGACAGGGAAGAATTGCGTCGACGCGGGGGCATTCACGCTGAAGCTCGAAGGGAACTGGTTCGCCGCGGACCTCGACCCGCGCGCGTTCTCCCATATCAACGCGGAGGGCGCGACCCAATTCAGGTTATGGTACGACATGAGCCGCAGTGACAATGGGAAGCCGGATCACGTCATGATCTTCAGCGGGGACTCGGAGGCTGTGAACAGGCCCATTCTGGTGTTGAGGTATACCATTCCATAACCCTCGCGCTGAGCGGAGCGAGTGGAACGAGCGCAGTCGAAGCGTCCCCGTGTAATTCTGAGCCACGTAGTGGCGAAGAATCTCCCGCCGCATGGCGGCGACGAAGCAATCTCTTATAATCTCATGTGAGATTGCTTCGCACCTTCGGTGCTCGCAATAACGAATATTGTTTGGCGTCATTGCGAGGAGGGTCGAAGACCCGACAAAGCAATCTCACTCAATAGCCTATGAGATTGCTTCGCATCTTTGATGCTCGCAATGACGGAGAGGATAAGCGTGAAAAGACAAATCCGCCCATGCATTTATATTATGACCAACAAGAACAATGCAGTTCTTTATACTGGTGTAACAAGTAATTTATTCAAACGGGTTGCAGAACACAAGAACAAGGCAGTCGACGGCTTTACGAGCAGGTACAACGTTTCAAAGCTGGTTTATTATGAAGAATTCAACACGATGCCAGAAGCAATTGCTCGCGAGAAACAGATCAAAGGCGGCTCCAGGCAAAAGAAACTGGATCTGATCAACCGCATGAATCCTGAATGGAAGGATCTGTACGACGAATTTTTTGCCTGACTCCATCCCCTCGTCATTGCGAGCCCTTCGCGCTGAGCGGAGCCGCGTAGCGGCGAAGTCGAAGCGGGGCGAAGCAATCTCACCTAATGTGCTATGGGATTGCTTCGCACCTTTGGTGCTCGCAATGACGAATATCGACTTCGTCATTGCGAGGAGGATGCTCTTTCCGACGAAGCAATCTCACTCAATGTCCTATGAGATTGCTTCGCCGCTATGCGGCTCGCAATGACGAGTCACTGCGAGAGCGGTTCAATCCTCTGAACTATTACTCTTAAACTTCCACCACAGGTAGCCACCACCTGCCAGAACGATCACGATAATCACAAGCCACAGACTTGATCCTCCTGAAGACCCACCCTCCTCAGGGACCGGCGTCACAGTCACAGCCGGCGTCAGGGACGGGGTCGCAGAGCGCCGCGTGGCTGTCGGGGTGTAGGTATTGGTTGGGGGTGGGGTCGCCGTTGGAGGCGGGGTGACGAGCAGCAGCAATCTTTGTCCCGAGAGAATCACAGAAGAAGAGTCGAGCCCATTCCACGTCATCAGGCTCGAGAGTGGGACGTCATACACACCGGCGATCCCGGAGAGCGTCTCGCCGCTCTGGATCGTATGATAGTACCTGCCGTCCGCTGCGGGGGTGAGCTTCTGGACCACGCTCAGCGTAGGGCCGGGCGTGACATCTCCGAGTGAGATCACCAGCTTCTGCCCGATCTGCAAAGGCCAGTCGATCTGAAGCCCGTTCAATGACAGGATCTGATCCACAGGGACTTTATAGGCTTCAGAGATCGTGCTCAAGGTCTGATACGCCGCCACCTCGTGGACGATGCGCCCGTCCAGGCCCGGGGCCGCGGGTACGATCATCCCAAAGGGAGTTGGTGTGGCATAGCCGGCCGTGTTCTTGCCCGGGATGAACAGGCGCTGACCGGTCGTCAGCGGCGTATCACGCGAGAGATTGTTCCAGACCTCGAGGTCGTTGATGGTGATCTGGTAAGCGATGGCGATGGACCAGAACGACTGCCCAAACTGCACTTCATGATAGACCTTTCCCTCTGCATCCGGCGTGGCGATCTTGACGGGCTGGATCAACCCATAACCCGGGTTCGGGACGCTCCCCGGCTGGACCGTCCCTCCCGCAGAGGAGGTGATGCTCCCACAGGCCTTCTCGCCCACGTACGCCGCCTGCAGGATGTAATAGTAGCGTCCATCGGACGTTTGCGCGACGCCCGCGCCCACATTGCAATAGGCCGGGGTGACCGCCGGGCGCATGTGATCGGGGTCTGCCCAAACGGACATGATCTCGTCGATGCTCATATTGCCCACGGCAAAGTTCTCGGTGGCCCAGACCGTGCCGCCCGCGCCATAGCCCGCCGCGGCGATGCGCCCGCGCACATCCCCGATATGCCAGGACATGTTATTGGCCGCCATCGTCTGCGCCGTGGACTGGGCCACCGAGTTGATGATCGGGTCTTCCACCAGTGGCGGCAGCCCGTGCGCGACGCGCAGCGTGTTCATCGCCAGGATCAACTCGAACGCGCTGACCTGCTCCGCAGGGGCGGCCTGTACGGGCTGGAATATCCCGGTCCCGAAGGTGAACAGGAGGAAGAGGGAGAAAAAACTTCGAAAACGCATCCGATGATTATAATTCCAGGTGTGGCTGAAAATAAATTCTCATCGCTCATACATTTAACGTGCCGGGGTGATTTCACCTTGTATTGTATAATCTGGTCATGGCACCCAATCATTCCCTGAAGAAACTCCTTGAAATACTCCACCAGCAGATCCCATTGCTTGCGGAGCGTTACAGCGTGGAAAAGCTGGAGGTATTCGGATCCTATGTACGCGCGGAACAGAAGAAGGACAGCGATCTTGATATTCTGGTCACGTTCCGGGAGGCACCGAGTCTGCTGACCTTTATCGCCATCGAAAATTACCTGTCTGATCTGCTGGGCGTCAAAGTGGACCTGGTGATGAAGGATTCTCTCAAACCTGCCATTGGAAGGAACATCCTGCGTGAGGCCATTCCTGTATGAAGAAGGCAATTGAGTGAGGAATATATGAGCCAAACCTACAAATTACCTCTCCTTCTGGAGCCGCAGCCTGAAGGCGGATATGTCGTCACCTGCCCGCTGCTGCCAGAACTGATCACCGAAGGCGAAACCGTGCAGGATGCCCTGAACAATGCAAACGATGCGCTGGCGGCAATTGTCGAAGCTTTCAAGGAATTGAAACAGCCACTGCCGCCAGCCCTGCAGGCCACGAAGGAAAACACCCCGCTGTGGGTTGAGACCGTCCTTTCTGTATGAAATACCGCGAGGCATCCAGGAAACTCAAGGCGCTGGGTTGTGAGGAGTTGGCGCGCCGCGGAGCAGGCTCGCATCGTATCTGGCATAATCCCAGGAACGGAAGGATCGCTCCACTGCCAGACTGGGGCGCAAAAGATCTAAAAACCGGCACGTTACGTGCAGTCATTCGTCAACTCGATCTGGACTGGCAGGAATTCCTGAACGTGAAATAGAACTGAGGACGGCCTGCGGGTTCGTTTTGAAAGGAGTCCCATCATGAAGATGCAGGACATTCAGCAGGCCATCACTGAATTGTCTCCGGCGGAACTGGCCCTTTTCCGCGAATGGTTCGAGCGATTTCAGCGCGAGGAAAGGGATCGGCAGCTCAGGAAATTACAGGGCTCTCTGAAGGGAAAAGGGCTGCTGGAGGCTTTCATGGCTGAAAAGAAGCTGGAAAGGGAATTGGACGAATAAAAAAACTCCGAGACGCTCTCGGAGTTTTGCTTTAACGCCTCGCCGTGAACTGCGCCACCGCGTTGACGATCGGGTGTTCGATGTGCGGGTCATTCGCAGCGTGTTGATCGCCAGGATCAACAGGCACAGGGACAGGGACAGGGTGTTTCGTAAACGCATCGGGTGATTATAAATCCATGCCTCACCCCCTGAATACTTTGTCATCTCATATATATCCACCGCGCTGGTCGAGTAGTTGCGCAGCAACGTATCGAGACCACAGCGGTGATGATATCCCATTCTCGCTCGGCGTGGGAGTCCTCTCCCCGCCGAGTACTGATCACACCTCTCTCCAACTATCACAGTTTGGGTGGAGACCGCCTGCGGCGGTCCACTGATCGGCGGGGTCATAGACCCTCGCCGATCATGAGCCATTTTGGAATCATCATTTCAACATCCCATACGGCGTGGGGTCGAGGATCTCCACGACGCCATCCCCGTCCGAATCGGCCCAGCCGAGCATCAGCGAGGGGAAGTTCAGCGCGCCGCATTGATCGGAAGCATCGGCAACCGTCCCATCGCCGCACATCCAGTCGTGCGTGCCGGGATAGCCGAACAAATGAAAGACCTCATGCGCCAGGACGGTATCGAACAGGCGTCCCTCGGGCCCGTGGAGCTGGCTGGCCGCGTCGACCGACAGCCAGATGTCACTGTTCTGCGGCGGGATCCCGCACACCCCGGTGGCATAGGCAAAGGACTGCATCGCACCGTATTGCGCCTCCCAATATGCACGCGTGCGGCTGGTTGAGTCCAGTTCCACCTGCACGAGCATGTCGAACCCGTTCACGTCCTGCCCGCTGAGCGAGGCAAAGTCCGCCGGGGTAAGGACGTTCGCCGGCGGTTCCACGTTGTAGGGGACGACGACCCCGACCGTTTCCATTTGCAGGATCGGGGATTTCTCACCCGCCGCGGCCGAGAGACGGGTGAACAATGCATTGATCTCGTCCGTGGCGCTGCGGAGCGCGGAGGATACATCCGCCTCGGTCAGGCCGAGGTTTCCATAATCGAGAAAGACGAACAGCAGTCGATAGGTCCCCGCGGGGCGGCAGGCGGTGAGCGCCTGCTCCTTCGGGTCCGCCGAAAGCGCGGGCGGCACACCCAGGTCGTTCGGGATCGACCGTGAAAAGGCTTCCACGCGGCCGTCGGGGAAAAGGTCCACCTGGTAGAAGTAATCGCCGATGTAGGCCGTGCTCACCCACGGGTCGGTGGTCACGCCCTGGCGTTCCTTGCGGCCGATGATCGGGCTGGTGAGGGTCAACCCGAAGTTTTCCTGATACGCCTGCATGATCCGCGCCTTCACGTCTTCCGGGACGGATGGCACGACCGGCGGATTCACCGGTACCTCGTACGCAGGGAGGTCCGTCGGAGGGACTGTGGTCTCCGTGCTCGTGACAGGCGCGGGCGGCGTCTTCCCGAGGTTGCAGGCCAGCATAAAAACGAGAAGGATGGGGAGTAGAATTTTTGGTCTCATGGCAGGGATAGTATAAATCAAAAGTGATCACTGCGTTCGGCGTGGGAGTACCCTTTCAGGGCATGCATCCTCTCCCCGCCGTGCATTGGGTCTTTACTCTGGATGGAGCCGGGCCAGCTCCCCCACCTCGTCATTGCGAGCCCTTCGCGCTGAGCGGAGCCGCGTAGCGGCCAAGTCGAAGCGGGGCGAAGCAATCTCACACAAGATTCCAAGAGATTGCTTCGTCACCACTTCGTGGTTCCTCGCAATGACGAATACGTTAAATTGAAAGGGCCGGCGCACCGTGCCGGCCCTTTCAACATTCAAGGAGGAGAGAGACGCCAACTGTATCACTCCCCCGAAAAAGATGCTGGACTCTTCCCCTACGTCACGCGCACGACAAGGCAACGCTTCCATGAGCCTTTTCTAATTTCCCGGAGATACGCACAGGTCTCCTGACCAGTGCGATACTCGAAGGCGAATATTGAGGAGCATTTGTAAATGCTGCTGGTCGCCTGACCAACAGCGAACGTACTGAAAATGATGTGGAATTATCTGCCATGGGGTGGGACTGAACGGCTATTTCCCCTTCGCCGGGAACCAGCGCCGCAGCGCGCGGATGCGGATCAACGCCATCAGCCCCACGATCAACCCGCCCACCATCAGGAACAGGAACGGCAGGATCGCGAACATGGTCTCCAGCACAATGCCATGTTCCGCGAACAGGACCGTCATCGCGTCCCCGAGGCTGAACTGCCAGATGAACAACACCGCGATGCCGACGATCCCCAACAGGAAGACCCCGGGCGAGGCGAAGCGCCCCCGTCGTTCGGTGAGGGCGCGCACCATGAAGTAAATCACCGCGCCGGAAAGCGCCATGAAGATAAAGTGCTGCGTCAATATCCATGTCACGCGGCCGGGTTCGGCTGCGAACACCGCCGCGAGACCGAACTTGAATAATTCGAGGAAGTACGAGATGAAGGAACCCAGATCCACCATGCCCATGATCAGCAGATAATCCATCAGGGCCAGGGCGATGTTGGGCATGGCTGCCTGCGCGCCGGTGGTGGGCCGCACGCCGATGGCGGCCAGCATCTTCGCCGGCTGCGGCAGGAGTTTGGCGATGGCCTCCAGGTTGCGCACGCCCTTGCGGAAGTCGATCCACTGCATGCGCGAGAGCTTCTCTGAGATCCTCGTCCGCTGCACAAGGATCGGGTACACGATCTGTTTTTCGGGGTCCGCCTCGCTATCGGTCTTGAAGCGCGAGAGCAGCACCAGCACTTCGTTTGCCGAGGGGATGTCCACTGCGGGCGTATGGCCGTACTTCACCAGTTCAGCCGCCAGGTCCCGCGCGATCAAAAGGTCCTCGGGCGCGTGCTCAATGTAGTAATGGACCGGCTCAGGCTTCAGGATGTTCGGGTGATGGATGTTGGCGAACTTTGGCACGCTGGCCTCGGGCCGTCCCCAGCGCTGCATGGCCGGCGTGTGCAGGGTGATCAACAGCAGGATCGAGATCAACGGGATGAAATAGATCTGCAGGAACAGCGCCAACAGCGCAATGTTATAGAACGACAGCATATTGTTGTAGTCAAAGTCGGCGTTCTCGTTGAAGATCCCCAACTCGATGGACAGGCCAAAGCTGAAGAACAAGGCGATGGTCAGGGTCCACAAGGCGGTCTGTACGTGGGAGAGGGTGAAGTTGCGTTTGAGGATGCGCCCCGGCAGCGGCAGCAGCGCCCACGGGATCAGGATCGTCCAGAAGGCGAACAGCGAATAGATTGCTGTGATGATGCTCAGCCCGAATGCGAACCAGACCGTGAACGGGGCCCTGAAGCCGGACTGCGGCGCAGGCCGCTCCGCGGGACCTGGTTCCCGGATCTGTTTCAACAGCCGCTTCACGGCTGGCGCGTAGGCGCCGCGAAAATCGACCCATTCAAGGTCCGCCAGTTCGGGTGGCAGAGGTACTGCCTGAAAGATCAACAGGATGATCCGCTTCTGGTGCTGCAGGAAATGCCGCCACTCGATCTCGACACTTTTGGATGACATCGATTCCGGCGAGACCACCAACAGCAGCACCTCCGCTTCATCGAGCCCGCGGTAGATCTGCTCCTCCCACGGCCGGCCCGGGATCAGCCGCAGATAATCGAGCCAGACGTTGAATCCCTCGCGCTGCAATTTATGGGCCAGCTCATCCACGAACCCGATGCACTGACGGGAGTAGCTGATGAAGAGGTCTGGCAATGGCATGAGCGAATTATAAACAACATGCAATAAAACATCATGTCATCCTGAGGGAGCGTTCTTTGCGACCGAAGGATCCCGCCGCTCCCTCGCTACGCTCAGGACTGCGGCTCAGGGTGACACATTTTCCGGGGGTATACTGTGCTCATTCCTGAACTGGCGGAGCACATCATGGAAACTTCCACACTCGATGAAAAGCGGGATGCCTTGAGGGTAAAGCTGGCAGGGTATCGTTCCCTGCCGGAATACCTGCTGGACGGCGTCGGCGCGGCGCTGCAACGGGTCTTCAACCCGGCCGAGGCGCGTAAGCGCGGCACCTTCCTGCCACCGGATGCCTCCACCCAGGATCATGAACTGTTCCCCTCTCTGTGGATCACCGGCATCATGATCGGGTTCATCACGTTCCTGATCGGCGGGATCATTGCCCTGCTGCGCGGCACCTCACTTGGGCGCGAGGAATTCAGGCTGATGGCCTGGGCGGCCTTTGCAGGCGCGCTGGCCCTGATCGCCAACAAGTTCAACATCCGCCAGTTTTTGACCACCTTTCGCGACTCGTGCGTCGACAAGATGCTGCGAGAAAAGGACATCGATGACCTCGGCCGCTGGCTGGATGAGAAATTCAAGATCTGGCCGCCGCTGCTGTGGGGCGCGCTGCTCGGTCCGTTGCTGGGAAGCGTGCTCTATTATTTCTGGACGCTCAGCCACCCGG
>Ga0073934_10011465_pt1 | contig 10721 bp, 9 predicted proteins | sample LarsenN4metaG_FD_76834 | JGI IMG/M metagenome (GOLD analysis project Ga0073934, IMG submission 76834) | Hot spring sediment bacterial and archeal communities from British Columbia, Canada, to study Microbial Dark Matter (Phase II) - Larsen... ... | reverse complement strand
GCGTGCGAGCTGAACTCCCTCGCGCGGGGATCCAAGAGAGTACCCCGCCGGGCGGCCCGAAGGTCTGCGGGTTGTAATTCCCGGACGCTTTGTTCAGGATCGGGGGATGAAGCTCGGCGAAATCGCTCGGTTGTTGGGGGGGCGTTTGGAGGGTGGGGATCCGGAAACCCCGATCACGGGAGTGGCTCCGGCCGGGGCGGCGCAGGCCGGCGACCTGACGTTCTTTGCCAACCCGAAGTATCTGGCGGCGTTGCGGGGGTCACGGGCCTCGGCGGCTTTGGTGCCGTCCGACTTTGCAGAGGAGATCCCGGTGGCCCGGATTTACGTCGAGAAACCATCGGTCGCCTTTGCCGAGGTGGCGGCCCGGTTTGCTCCGGCCCCGATCCGGTTCGCGCCGGGGGTGCATGCCGCGGCGGTGGTTTCGCCGGAGGCGGTTCTGGGATCGGAAGTATCGATCCAGGCGGGGGCGGTGATCGAAGCGGGGGCTCGAATCGGGGACCGGACTTTTGTAGGTGCTGGAGCTTACATCGGACACGAGGTCCAGATCGGGTCCGACTCGGTCATCCATCCCAACGTCTCCATCCGCGAGCGTTGCCGGGTCGGGTGCCGCGTCATTGTCCATTGCGGGGCGGTCATCGGTAGTGACGGATTCGGGTTCGAGCTGGTCGAAGGGCGTCACCGCAAGATCCCGCAGATCGGCATCGTGCAGATCGATGACGACGTGGAGGTGGGGGCGAACGTGACGATCGATCGCGCCCGGTTCGGCCGAACCTGGATTCAGGAGGGGGTCAAGATCGATAACCTCGTCCAGATCGCCCACAATGTTGTAGTCGGTAAACATTCTATCATCGTCGCCCAGGTCGGGATCTCCGGAAGCTCCGAGCTTGGCAGTTACGTCACTCTGGCCGGTCAGGTCGGTATGGTCGGCCATATCCGGATCGGGGATCGGGCGATCGTCGCCGCCCAGGCCGGCGTGAGCAAAGATATCCCTCCCGGCGAGGTCTGGTGGGGGTCGCCCGCCCTCCCGATGAAAGAAGCCAAGGAACGGCTTGCACTCTCCAACCGCCTGCCCAAGATGCTCGAACGTATCAAACGGCTGGAGGCGGAAATTGAGAAGCTCAGGGACCAGAAAAACGAGGGCGAGTAACCGCCGAAAAGCCGCTCCCGGTCGCGTTTCCACCCGCCGTTCTGCTCCCGCGCGGAAACCCCGCAGCATCTCGTCGCGCAAGAAAGGCGTTGTCGCACGCGCGCGGACGCCGGGCGAACGCGTGGAGTCCCCTCGCACTCTGCGCCGCGCGGGCCGCACCGGGCGCGTGACGGCGAGTGCAAAGCGGAAACCGTCAGCGGCTTCGCGTCGGCCGACCCCGGCTCGCGTGAAGCGCAAGGCGGCGACGCCATGCTGGCCGCTGCAGACCTATCTGCCGTTGCCGCACGAGGGGGAGCATTTCGATCTGCGGAAGATCTTCGACCGCATCAACGCCCGCCATTTCCGGCGCAACCCGCTGCGCCGCTACCGCATCGAGTGGGGGCGCAAGCGGCGTCAGCGTCCGCGCACCACGATGATCTTCGGCACGATCCAGGAGGAGGACCGCGTGATCCGGGTGCATCCGCTGCTCGATGCGGCGTTCGTGCCGGAGTGGTTTCTCGAATACGTGATCTATCACGAGATGTTGCACGCGGTGGTGCGCGATGTGCCGCTCCCTTCCGGACGCCGGATCGTGCATACCGAGGAGTTCGTGCGTCGCGAGCAGCGGTTCCGTCATTTCCGCAGGGCGCGCCGCTGGGAGCGGGAGAACCTGCTGCGGTTCCTGCGCTGATGGAAGCGCTCGTGGTGTTCTGCACGTTTCCCGACCGCGAGACCGGGGAACGGATTCTCGCGACCTTGGTCGAGGAGCGGCGGATCGCGTGCGGCACGCTCATCCCGGGTGCGAGTTCGGTCTATCGCTGGGAAGGCAAGATCGAGCGCGCGACCGAGGCGCTCGCGCTCTTGAAAACCACAGGCCCGTGCTGGGAACCGTTGCGCGCCCGCTTGCGCGAGCTGCATCCGTACGCCGTGCCGGAGATCGTGGCGGTTCCGGCCTCGCGGGTCGATGCCGAGTACGGCCGCTGGATCGAGGAGTCGGTCGCGCCCGGAGAACGGGCATGACGGGATTCATTCTGGGAGCGGGACTCGGGACGCGGCTACGTCCGCTCACCGATCATCTCCCGAAACCGCTGGTGCCGGTGGGCAACCGTCCGCTCATCGAATGGACGATGGATCGCATGCTGACGGCCGGGGTGGATCGGTTCGTGGTGAACACGCACCATCTGCCGGGAGCGTATGCGGACGCTTTCCCCGGTGCGGTGTACCGCGGGTGTCCGGTGCATTTCCGTCATGAACCGGTGCTTCTCGACACCGCGGGCGGGATCCGGAACTCGGCGCATCTGTTGACCGCTCCGTTCCTGGTCGCGAATGCGGACATCCTGAGCGACGTCGATTTCACCGCGCTCGTGGCCGCACACCGCGGGTCGGGCAACGTGGCCACGCTGGCGCTGCGCTCGCGCGGTCCGGTCTGCAACGTCGCGATCGAACCCGGTCCGGATCGGGATCGCGTCCGTGTGGTGGATCTTCGGCGCCTGCTCCAGCCGGAGCGTCCGGGCACGCATCAGTACACGGGCATGGCGCTGTTGGAACCGGCCCTGCTCGACCGGATCCCGCCGGACCGGATCGTGTCGCTGGTGCCGGTGTTGGTGGAGGCGATCCGAGCCGGGCTCGGGGTCGGTGGAGTCGTTCTCGACGGCGGCGAATGGCGGGATCTGGGGACGCCGCGGGAGTATCTCGCGGTGCACCGCGAACTGGCGCGCGGGCGTCCGCTCATCGACCCGCAGACCCAAGTCGAACCGGGCGCGGTGCTCGAAGGGAGCGTGGTGCTCGGAGCGGGCAGCGTGGTGGAGTCGGACGTCGTGCTTCGGGATGTCGTCGTCTGGGGCGGCATCCGGATCCGATCCGGATCGCGGCTCGAAGAATGCATCGCCTGCGGAGCGGGCGAGGTCCCCGCGACGACTCGGAATGGCGGGGTGGTGGAGGCCCGGTGAGGGGTGCGACAGAAAGGAATTCTGGCGAACTCCGCCACGGGGGACGCGCGTCGCCAGGATTGGGCGCGGGTCGCTGGCTGCTGGGTAGGAGTCGCGGGTTGACCCGCGAAGCGCGGGGGGACGGCCTGCGTGGCCTGGAGTGCATGGGGTTCGTGATCGGCAAAGGGTGGCGTGAGCTGCGTGGCGCGTCGCGGCTGAAGCCGCTACTCCTACGGAGAGGCACGGCGCATCCCGTCTTGCGGTGGCGCGACGGAGCGGTAGGATTGCCGACAGAATGAGTCCCCAGTCGTTGCTCGACGCCACGCGCGTGCGCTTTCCGGAGCTTGAGGGAAAATCGGTCGAGTTGCACCCGATCGAGAAAGGGGGATCAGACCGATGGTTCTATCGCTTGAAAGTGGGCGAGCTGCGGACGCTGATCGTGATGCATTACTCGCCGGAGCGGGCCGAGAACCGGTTGTATGTGCCGGTGGCGCGCTTCCTGAAGCTGATTGGCGTACGGGTGCCGCGGGTGTTGGCGGAGGATGCGTTCGAGCGGTTGATCTGGCTGGAGGATCTGGGCGATCGGGATTTGTGGATGCACCGGAACGATCCGTGGCCGGAGCTCGGGGCGTCGTACGTGGAGGCGTTGCGTCAGGCGTTCCTGCTGCACACGCGGGGGCATCGCGAGCTGGAGGAAGCGGAGCTGAAGCTCAACGCCCCGTTCGACGAGGCCCTCTATCTCTGGGAACAACATTACTTCTTCGAACACTGCATCGACGGGTACTTCCGCGCCGCGCCGTCCGACTGGGAAGACCTGCGGGACGGTGTCTGGTTGCGGGCGATCCGGGAGCGGTTGGCGTCGTTGCCTCGGGTGTTGGTGCACCGCGATTTCCAGTCGCAGAACCTCATCGTCCGGGACGAAAAAGTGTATCTGATCGATTTCCAGGGGATGCGGCTGGGGTTGCCGCAGTACGACCTGGCGTCGTTGCTGTACGATCCGTACGTCGGCCTGGAGCCGGAGCGTCGCGATTGGCTGCTGCTCAACTATCTGGAGTGGTGGCGTGCGGAGGGGTTGCCCGACGACGGGTTCGAGGAGGTATTCCGGTTGTGTGCGCTGCAGCGTCTCATGCAGGCGCTCGGCGCGTATGGGTTCCTCGGCCTGGCCAAGGGCCGGGTCCAGTTCCTGCGTCACATCCCCAGGGCGAGGGCGCTTCTGCGGGAGGTGGCCGGGAGGATCGACGGGTCCGAGCGGCTCTGCGAACTGCTCGACAAGCTTCCCGAGGAACCGATGTAATCCGCTCCCATGCAGCGTCCCGACACGGTGGTGATCGAAGCGGTGAGTCCCTGGATCGAGGCCGGGCGATATCCGGTCAAACGGCTCGTTGGTGACGATCTGGCGGTCGAGGCCGACATTTTCAAGGACGGCCACGACGAGGTTGCCGCGATGCTCAAGTGGCGTCGGCTCGGCCAGGATGCGTGGCACGAGACCCCGATGCGCCCGGTGGGGAACGATCGTTGGTCGGGGCTCTGCGCCCTGCATGAGGTCGGTTTTTACGAGTACACCATCGAGGCCTGGGGCGATCCGTGGGCGACCTGGTGCCACGATTTTCACAAGAAGGTCGCGGCCCGCGTGGCCGGTCTGGAAAGCGACCAACTCGAAGGGGCACTCTGGATCGAACGGGCGGCCGAGCGCGCGGAGGCGAGCGTGGCCGCACCGGCGCCGGCGAAACGGCGGGGAGCGAAAGCGGCACGCGTCCAAGCGCCGGTCCACCCCGATGCGGCCCGCCTGCGCGAGATCGCGGCACGCGTCCGGACCGCGACACCGGAGGAGGCGGACGCGATTTCGCGGTGGACGGAGCTCGATGGGTTGATGCGGGCCTGGCCGGACCGCGCGCATGCGACGGAGTTCCGTCCGTACCCGCGCGTCTGGGTCGATCGCGAGCGGGCGCGGTTTGCGGCCTGGTACGAGTTTTTCCCGCGATCCGCCGAAGGGAAGCCGGACGCGGGCTCGCGTTTCCGCGATTGTCTGGGCCGGGTGGACGACGCGCGCGCGATGGGGTTCGACGTGATCTATTTCCCGCCGATCCATCCGATCGGGATCACGAACCGCAAGGGGCGCAACAACGCGGTGCGGTGCGAACCGGGCGAGCCGGGGGTTCCGTACGCGATCGGGAACCGGTTGCAGAAATGTCCGAACGGCGGCGGGCATCGGGATGTGGCGCCGGAGCTGGGGACGCTGCGCGATTTCGACTGGCTTGTGAAAGAGATCCGGGCGCGGGGCATGGAGGTCGCGCTCGATTTCGCGATCAACTGTTCGCCGGACCACCCGTACGTGCACGAGCATCCGGACTGGTTCCACAAACGTCCGGACGGGACGATCAAGTATGCGGAGAATCCGCCGAAGAAGTACGAGGATGTCTATCCGCTCAACTTCCATTGCCGCGACTGGCGCAACCTTTGGGCGGAGCTGACCGATGTGGTGCTCTTTTGGGCGCGGCACGGGGTGCGGATTTTCCGCGTGGACAACCCGCACACGAAGCCGGTGGCGTTCTGGGGGCATCTGATCGGCACGGTGCAGGCCGAGTTCCCCGACGTCATTTTCCTGAGCGAGGCGTTCACGCGCCCGAAGATGATGAAGGCGCTGGCGAAGGTCGGGTTCCAGCAGTCGTACACCTATTTCACCTGGCGCAACACGAAGCAGGAACTGGAGGAGTATTTCACGGAGCTCACGCAGACCGAGATGCGGGAATACTTCACCGCCAACCTGTTCCCGAACACGCCCGACATCCTGCCGCACTATCTGCAGACCGGCGGTCGCCCGGCCTTTCTGATCCGGTCCGCCCTGGCGGCCACGCTCTCGCCCGTCTACGGCATCTACAGCGGGTTCGAGTTGTGCGAGAATGCCGCGGTGCCCGGCAAGGAGGAGTATCTCGATTCCGAGAAATACCAGTTCAAAGGGCGCGACTGGAATGCGCCGGGCAACATCAAGGAGTGGATCACCGCCCTGAACCGTGCCCGGAGCGAGAACCGGGCGCTCCATGAGTACACCAACCTGCGGTTCCACCATGCCGAGAGCGAGTTCGTGCTGTTCTACAGCAAGCTGACCGCGGCCCGGGACAATCTACTCTTGATCGCGGTCAACCTAGATCCGTTCCGGCGCCACGCCTGTTTCGTGCACGCGCCCATCGCGGAGATGGGCATCGCAGAAGGGGAGACCTATCAGGTCCACGATCTGCTCAGCGGCGAGCGCTACCTCTGGCAAGGCAGCCGCAATTACGTGGAGCTGACAACCGAGCGTCCCGCCCATCTATTCCGCGTGCGGCGCTGGGTGAGCCGCGAGCGGGATTTTGATTATTTCCTCTGAGCGACCAGGGAAATCTGGCGAATTCCGCTACGGGCAGTGCGGTTTCAGGGCGTCCGGCGGCGGCGGGCGGCCAGGGCGACGAGGCCAGCCCCGAGCAGCAGAGCGCTGGTCGGTTCGGGGACGACGCTGAAGACAACGATCCGCTCGCTGGTCGCGCTGCTCCCGTCGCCTTCGTATCCGACGATCAGGAGATTCTGGCCGTTGGGGCTGTCCGCTGCGGAGACGAAGGTCATGCCTTCCGGACGAAGCGGCACCGCGCCGGCGTCGGTGACCCTGTGGTAATCGACGAAGGTCGGGTTCTCGGGGTCGGTGATGTCGAGCATGAAGATGCCGGAGGTGCGTTCCATGCCGATGAATGCGTAGCGGCGTCCGTAGATCGTGCCGATGGTGAGCCCTTCGGGTTCGGGGCCTTTGTCGTCGGAGCGGCCGTCCTGCCAGCCGGCGGCATCCAACGACAGGGTCATCTGTTCGAAGAGGCTGCCGGTGTCTGCGACGAGCTCGCCGGTCTGCACATCCCAGATCGACATCGAGCGGGTCCCGATCATGGTCGGCACGTCGATGTCGCCGTCGTTGTCACTGTCGCCGTCCAACCGTGAGACGTTCAGACGACCGAGCTCCGCATTGGAACGGAGCGTGGCGTTGTTCTGGATCGAGGGATCGAGGATGGTCCCGTTCATCGTGTCATTCCCGCTGGTATCGCCCAGGCGGCTGATGTCGCGGTCGTCCGGGCGCGCATCCCCCTCATTGGCGGTCACCGCGTAGGTTTTGTTGCCCACGGTGAAGGTCGCGAGCGCATCGGGCATCGGGAGACCGACGACCGTCTGGTTGATGCTCGCGGTGCTGCCGGTATCGGTCGCGTCGATGAGCTGGGAGACGGTACCGAGTTTGTGGATCGCCTCCCACTTGCCGGAGGTGAGATCGAACACGCCGAGCGCGTTGTTTTCCTGCAGGCTCACGACCACGCGCTCGCCCACGAAGCTGGCGAATTCGGGTTCCATTCCGCGGAAGAAATCGGGATCGGACCCGACCCCGTTCCCGCCGATCGTGGTGAAGTTGGGGACGGTCTGGATGAACGCGCCCGCGGTTCCCACCGCGGCGATGCTGTGGTTCCGGACCCCGGAGAGCGAGACGCCGGGTCCGAGGTTGGCGGCGCTGAAATCGTAGGTCGAAGCCGCGAGCCCGGGGAGCGAGGCGAGGTTTCCGGCGTTGATGCCGGAGAGATCGAGCAGGGAGATGGACCCGGCGGCGTTGGTGCCGGAGGCGGGATTGAGCTCGCCTTCGTTCGCGACCACCAGGCGCGAGCCGTCGGCGTTGAAGCTGATGCTGTCGGGGTGGTAGCCGACCGCGATGGTGCCCAGCAGGTTTCCGGAAGCGGTTTCGAAGAACCCGATCCGTCCGAGGGTGCCGGTGTTATCGGTCGGGATGAGGGCGGCGACGCCGAACCCGCGGCCCGCGGGATCGACGGCCACGCTGCTCAGCGCGCTCATGTTCGCCGTGGCGCCGAACGTGCCGCTGAAATCGATGGTCGATCCGGCCACCGGACTGCCGGGATCGGAGAGATCGAAGATGTTGACGCGATGAACGCCCGCGGTGACGTTCGAACTGGTGACGAAGAGGCGATTGGTGCCCGGATCAAACGCGGGGATCTCACCCGCGCTGCTGCCTCCGGGAAGGTTCGCGGAGAAGTTGCTCAACTGGGTGAGCTGCGCGGCCGCAGTGCCGGTCAGCGTGACGAGGAACGTCGTGGCGAGTGCGAGAGAGCGATTCATGGCCCCGCTTCCCTAGCCTCGGGCCGGCCGAGCCGGCAACGGGAGCCGTGTGAAGATCCCGCCACAATCGGCGGGAGCGTCAGCCGCGGGGCCGGATGGCGATCCAGGCGCCGATCGCGACGAGCGCGGCGGCGGGGTAGAAGAGCGGCTGGGGGAGTTCGCGGAAGAGGAGTGCGGCGAGGACCGCGGCGAACACGAACTGCCCGAGATTGACGATCGTGACAATCTGGCCGCGCAGATGTTTGAGGGAACGGTTGAGGAGCGAATGCCCGGCGACCGTGGGGATCACCGCGAGACCGAGCAGCAGGAGGTACTCGCGGGCCGGGAGCGCGGCGAAGGGATCGGTCCAGAGCGGCGCGAGGGCGAAGCAGAGGAGTCCGGCAATCCCATAGAGTGGGACCAGGTAGAGCCAGAGATCCGGCAGGTCGCGGTTGCGGCGTCCGAGCGCGAGATACGCGGTGAAGAGGAGCATCGAGAGCAGGCACATCAGATCGCCCGCGACTTGGTGCGGTCGCACGGCGAAATCGCCGGCAGTGAGCAGCGCGACCCCTCCGAAGGCGATAACCGTCCCGAGGAGTTCCCGGCGCGAGACCCGTTCGTGGGCGCCGATGGCGAGGAAGAGCGGCATCACGAGCGGGGTGAGATTGACCAGGAGGCTCGCGTTCGCGGCGTCGGTGCCGCGCGCGCCGATGGCCCAGGTGATGAAGTGAAGCGCGAGCGCCACAGCGGGGGCGAACGAGCGCCGCAGGAGGGCCGCGGTCGGGCGCTGTCGCCGCGCGGCCCGCCAGGCGAGCGGGGAGAGAATCAGTGCGGCAAAGAGGAGACGATACCCCGAGAGCAGGACCGGATGGACGCTGCTGGCCTTGATCAGAAGCACCGCGGTCGAGCAGGCGAACACGCCCCCGACCAGCAGCAGCAGATCGCCCGCCCCGGGGCGGGGTGCGGGGTCGGATGGGATTGGGTGCGCGTCGGCCATCGGGTCGGGGTCCGTTGGTCGCACGGTCGCGCCCCTTCGGCAAGCCCCGGCCCTCAGCACGTAGGAGTCGGGTTACCAAGAAGAACCGTTGGCGCAGACGGCTCGGAGTGCCGGGTTTCCCAAACCATGGAGGTGGTGACTCCGCCTGTACTGTCGGGCCGGTGTACCGATTGCTGGCCCGCCAGCTCGGGCTAGAAGCCCTCGCTCGCACGCAAGATGCGTGCGCTACCCGGAAGCCCTCGTTCGCGCGCGGGACGCTTGCGCCACCCGGAGGGTTCGTAGCGGAACTCGCCAGAGTTCCGTCTGCGCGCGTGTCGATCGACGGATCAGAACCCGGCTTCGCGCAGCAGGGGGGCGAGCCATGCGGCGAGGCGGTCCTCGTCCTCGAGGTCGGTCGGCGGCGTGAGACCCGACTTGAGAAACCAGTGTTCGGTGTGCGAGGTGGAGGCACCGGGGGCGAGTGGAGCGCAGCGCCCGAGCGTCTCGATCTCGAGCATCTCGGGGTTGGTGAAGGTTTCGAAATTGCAGCCCAGATCGGTGTAAGTGTCGGACGGATCGTGGTGCACGGTCTTGAGAAAGAGGGCATCGCCGAGCAGGTAACCCGCCCATCCCTGGGTGTGGCGGAGCCCCAGCTTGGTCGGACCGCGCTCGGCCGATTGGCGCAGCAGGATGAACCGGCGTCCGAACTTCCAACGGGGATCGCTCAGGTCGGTGTAGGGCCAGGCGATCATGACGCGGTTGGGCAGAAGATCGCGCGGATGTTCGCCGAGGGGCGGGAGCGGCAGGATCTCGACTCCGCCGGGGGCCATCACGCTAAGCCCCCAGGAGGCGACCTCCTGGGGTTGGGTGCCGTCGTTGTGGAGGGTATGGACCACGGTGAGCGCCGGGCGGTCCGGGGCGATCGTGACGCTCAGTTCTTTGCGGAGATTCCAGGGGGCGATGCCTGGGTTCGTGAAACGGACGGTATCGGTCCCCTCGATGCGATGGGCGACCGGCTCGTTATCGAGTCCGTAGGTCATCGACTCGTGTTCCGGCGCGATCCAGATGCGGTGTCCGCCCCGGATCATCCACTCCGCCTCGCCGGATCGGCCGAGCTGTTCGGGGTAGCTCTTGAACACCTCCGTCCCGCCGGGAGTGCGGAGCGAGACCACACGCGGGCCGACATCGGTGGTAAGCACCGCTTCGATGTGGGGATTGGAGAGGAGGAGGCTGTTCTTCCAGCCGTGGTGGTCGATGGTCCGGATGCTCATGGGATTTGGGAGTCCAGCAAACCCGTCCGGCGCGCCCGAGGGAAGCGGAAACCGCTCACGGTTTCTGGGCGCGGGCGGCGTCCCGGATGAGGTCCGGACGGCTGCGCAGCAGGGCGAGCAGTCCCTCGATGGCGCGGAGCGTCTGCGGGCTGATATGGTGTTCCATCCCTTCGACGTCGTGGTGCGCGGTCTGTTCCTCGACGCCGAGCAGGTGGAGAAAATCGGTCAGGATCTGGTGGCGCCGCGCGATGTTGCGCGCGAGCGTTTCACCCGCGGTGGTCAGGATGAGGCCGCGATATTTCTCGTAT
>Ga0073934_10011464_pt1 | contig 10721 bp, 10 predicted proteins | sample LarsenN4metaG_FD_76834 | JGI IMG/M metagenome (GOLD analysis project Ga0073934, IMG submission 76834) | Hot spring sediment bacterial and archeal communities from British Columbia, Canada, to study Microbial Dark Matter (Phase II) - Larsen... ... | reverse complement strand
CGGAGATACAAGGATCACTCTACGTGGTATCCGCTCATTGACTGGTAATAACCAGCCGATGCTGATCCTCGATGGTGTACCCATTTCTCTGGGTTACCTGAACTCAATCAACCCTAACGACATCACGGATGTTACCATCCTGAAGTCCGCTTCTGCTACTGCGATCTACGGTCCTGATGGAGCTAACGGAGCCCTTGTGGTTACTACCAAAAAAGGTAGCCGTACTAAACCACAGGTAAGTGTAGGACATACAGTACAGGTGGAAAGAGTATCATATATGCCTAAACTGCAGACCCAGTTTGGATCTGGTTCTTCTGTTGACGTATTTGGTTATGGTGTTTATGATCCCATTGAAAACCAGTGCTATGGTGATGAGTTCGATGGTTCTCTTCGCCAGATTGGCCGTGATGCACCCGATGGCTCTCAGTACCTGACTGAATACAGGGCTTTACCAAAAGAGAAATTAAGATTCTGGAATACCGGTTTAACTAACCAGACCGATGTTTCATTCTCTACGGGTGATTTCTACCTGAGTGTGCAGAATGTATTGATCCAGGGTATCATGCCTAAAGACGTTAACCGCAGGGTTTCCGTACACATGTCTGCTAACAAAGAGTACAACAAATTCAGAGCATCTTACAGCATTAACTATACAAAAGGTAATTACGATGTTACTGCGGGTTCAAGCTTCGGTAACGGCCGTGACTATACTGTATACTGGAACCTGATCAATACTCCAATGCAGATTCCTGTTACCCGTTTTAAGGACTGGAGAAATGATTTCTGGGCCAGCCCGAACGGATATTTCAACGATTACTATTCTAACCCTTACTTCATGATCGACAATTTCAGAAGTGTGGGAAGAACTGAAGATATCTTCGGAAATTTTGAATTGAACTACAAGGCTAACAGCTGGTTGAATATCACTTACCGTTTAGGTGCTACTATCTCTAACGGAAGTGCAAAAAGTACAGCAGGTGCTTTAAACTATAGTGATTTTGCAAAAGCCAGTGGTAAATCAATTGCCCAGTCTGGTGATATCGTGGCACAGGTTGCTGACGGCATCTCTAATACAAGCCGTATCAACTCTGAGTTTTTTGCTACTATCCGCAAATCATTTGGTGATTTCAAAGTTGAAGCTTTGGTGGGTACTTCATTCCGTGAAGACAATACCAAAAACATCAACGTATCAAGCAATAACCTCGCCTTCCCGACCTTGTTTAATATTATTGGTCGTAAAGGTGAGCCCGGTGCTTCTGAATCAAACCTGAAATCAAGACTGGCCCGCTACTTCGGTAAAGTGTCTATTGGTTATAATAACTGGGCGTTCCTGGAAGGTACAGCCAGCTATGATATCAACAGCCGTCTGGCCTATTTCTGGGATTTTGATTTCAACGCAACTAACTTCTTCTATCCTGGTGTAAGTGCATCAGTGATACTGAGTGAAGCAATCCCTGCTTTGAAAAACAGCAAAACAATTTCTTACCTGAAACTGCGTGGTGCTATCTCTAAAACCGGTAACGTAAACCTCGGTGTTCAGTCACTGGAGAATACTTACGGCTTAGGTGGTGGTTTCCCTTACGGTTCACTGGTAGGTTATACTTCAGGCAACGTATTGCGTCTGCCAAGGTATACTCCTGAGTTTGTAAAGAACAACGAGATTGGTTTTGAATTAGGTTTATTGAAGAACCGAATCAGCATCGAGGGTACTTATTATACACAGGATAATACAGACCAGATCGTTCAGGTGGCTTACTCTGGTGCTACTGGTTTTACCAGTGCATTGCTGAACGCTGCATCATTTACCAACAAAGGTTATGAGTTCGATCTGAAACTGACTCCGCTGGTTAAACTGGGTAAAGTAAATATTGACTTTAAAGCAAACTATACTAACCAGTCTAACGAAGTAACTAAGATCATTGAAGGTGTTGACCAGTTAGGTATCGGTAATGGTAACTACGTTATCGTAGGTAAGCCAGCTTATACTTTCCAGTTGACTGACTATCTTCGTGACGACCAGGGTCGTGTAATTGTTGACAAGAACACAGGTTATCCTACTGTTGACCCCACTATCAAGCCTTTCGGTCAGACTCAGCCCGAGCATTTGCTTGGTTTGAACCTGAATGTAAGCTGGAAAGATTTGACTTTCAGTGCTGTTGCTGACTACCGTGGTGGTGCCCAGATCTATACTGGTAACCTTGGTACAGGTATGGATTTCTCAGGTATCTCTAAGAGAAGTGCCCAGAACAGCCGTCAGCCTTTCATCTTCCCGAATTCTTCTTATTGGGATGGTTCTAAATATGTAGATAACACAGATGTGTATACTGCCCAGGGTGGTTATAACTTCTGGTCTCAGGCCATCAATACCAGTGCCAATACTAACTACCTGGTAAGTGGTGATTTCTGGAAGATCCGTGAGGTGAGCCTTAGCTACAATGTACCTGCTAAATGGTATGGTTTTGCAAAGAATGCTATCAAAGGTGTAAACATCACAGTCAGCGGAAGAAACCTGTTCATGTTCCTTCCTAAGACAAACGAGTGGACTGATCCTGAGTTTTCTAACACAACCGGAAATGCACAGGGTGTGAGTGGTTTGGATAATACACCGCCAACAAGAATCTTTGGCGCCAGCATAAACATCTCATTATAACCTGCTAAACTCAATCAAGATATGAAACTGAAAAAACTAATATATGGTGTTTCCCTTGCAGCGCTGATCGTGGCTGTGGGATCGAGCTGCCGCAAAAGCCAGTTCAACATCAACCAAACGCAAAACCTGCCGACAGATAGTACGGTTACATACGATGTAATATTACCGGCGGCACTTCATGCATCAGGAACCATCGTTGCCACCCAGTGGGGTCCTATCCAGAACTGGATGGGTTACTGGGCCCGTTCTGGTACATATGCTCCTAACGTAATTGAGGAGACTTATGAGATCACTACCGGCTTTGGAAACGGTATCTGGAATGCTTGTTATGACAATAACTATGATTACCAGATCATGATAAACAAAGCATCCCAGGTTGGTGCCGGCTTTTACGAGGGTATTGCCCGCATCATGAAGGCGCACAACTTCCAGATCCTGGTGGATGTGTACGGTAATGTTCCTTACAGCCAGGCATTAAAGGGTGGTGCTAACCCTACTCCTTCTTACGATAATGGTCTGGATATCTATAAAGACCTTCTTCGTGAGATTGACCTGGGTATTGACCAGATCAAGAATGCAACCGTAACAACTACCAATGCAAACAAGAATATCGCCACGAATGACATTATGTTTAATGGCGATAAGTTGAAGTGGAGAAAGTTTGGTAATACCTTGAAATTGCGTTTGCTGATCCATGCTTATAAAGTTGCTGGTATCAACAAAACAACTGAAATTGGTATTATTAATACTGAGGGAGCTGGTTACCTTGGTGCTGGCGAGAATGCCATTATCCAGCCCGGATATGTGGCCGACAAGCCTAATCCGTTCTATAATACCTATTACAGAACTGTTGCCGGAGCACAAACAGCTAATAATGTTTACTACAGGGCTAACAGCTGGGGTATTGACTATTATACTTACAATGCAGATGCCCGCAGGTCTCGTTTCTATGAGGCAGGAGCAAATGGTTATGTTGGTGTAGCTTATGGTTTGCCCCCTATTAATGCCAATGCATCAAGTAACCTGGCAGCCATCGGGCCCGGTTTGTATAAGTCAAACACAGCTGGCCAGTTGATCATGTCTTCTGCAGAAAGTTACTTTCTGCAGGCAGAGGCAGCCTGGAGAGGATGGATCCCCGGAGGAGCTGCTGCGGTTACAACGTTAACTAATGCAGGTATACAGGAGAGCTTTACATATATGGGTGCAGGCAGTGCTGCTGGTTATATTTCCGGTAATGCTGGCTATTCAGATGTGGATGTAACTGCTGTATCTAATACACCGGCTAATATCCCAACTTTGACTCCTCCGGTTGGTGGCCTTTTCACTATTATTTCTCAAAAGTGGTTTGCCCTGAATGGTTTAAACACTTTGGAAGTATGGACAGACTACCGCAGGCTGGAATATAAAGAGGTTGTTCCGTCTTCGTCTGTTACTGACAGGTTTGTATATGGTGCTGGTGTTGGTTATGACCCCGGACCTCCGATCTCTGTATCACCGCAGAATACTTCTACCAAAATTCCTGTAAGGTATTTATATCCTCAGTCTGAGTATAACTACAATGCTGCGAATGTTGGTGCACAGGGTACGATCGACAGGTATACCAAAATATTCTGGGATATTAACTAATCATACACTCTTAAATTTATGAATATGAAAAAAATACTTTCAACTACCACCCTGATCATTGCCCTTTCGGTCGCTTTTACCAGCTGTCTGAAAGACAAGGGTTTTGAGAATAATGAGTATGGTATCAATGATCCGGATACACAACCTCCGGGTGTCGGTTTTCCACTGGCAGCCAACAAGAAGAATACTGTAGGTCTGAATGTGTCTGCTTCTAATCAGGTAGTTAACGACATCCTGTTTGTTAATCTGAATGCAGGCATTACAGCGCCTTCTGATATCCAGGTTACATTAGCACTGGACTCACAGATCGTTAAAGACTATAATACAGCTAATGGCACTGCCATTAAGGTAATGAGCTATTCATTGTTCAGTTTGCAGAGCACAACTGTAACGATTCCTGCCGGTGGCAGAAACGCCCAGATTGCTATCAGCGTACCCAGTACGCTGATGCTGGATCCTAATGCATCTTATGGTGTGGGTGTTAAGATTTCATCTGTTTCAGGCAACTATGTAATTGCAGGAAACCTGAAGAACCTGATGATCGAGTTCACTATCAAGAATAAGTATGATGGCCGCTACAACCTGAGAGGCTATCATAACAGGCCTACTCTAGACCTGCCTTATGATGAAAATGTGAATATGATCACTACAGGTCCAAACAGTGTTAATATGTACTGGCCTGCTTTAGGCGGACTTGCACATCCTCTTAATGGTGGTACTACTTACTACGGTAGTTTTACAGCTAATTTTATTTTTGATCTTAATACCAACGTTATGACTGGTTGGGATTGGACGCCTTATGCTACAACACTTCCAACTACGGTTGGACCCGGTAGCCGCTACGATCCTACAGATAAGATCATTTACTTCTATGGCTGGTATAACAATAATCCAGGTGCAAGGGCATTCTTTGATACGCTCCGCTACCTCGGACCAAGATAATTTTTTGAGTAGTATGATTTTCTCAAGGGCTGCCCGCAAGGCAGCCCTTGGTTTTTTAAAGTATTGGTAAAATAGACGATAAGTGTGGAGTGCCATGGCTCTTTTGTACATTTGAGGAAAGTATGTGCTATGAAAAAAAGTAATGGCTTCTTTCTACTGTCTCTTCTTTTAGCTGGCTTACAAAATATAAATGCACAGCAGTTGCAACATCCCGTTTCATTGTCGGCCAATTCCGGCTCTATGACAGGGAGTCCAACAAAATTTGGCGGTATGGCTCCCGATAGCCGTGGCTGGACGGATCCTGCATTAAATCACAATAAGTTACTTCAGCAACAAAGCGCAGATGGTAATTATAAGCTGATAGGCCCTTATAAAGTGGTGGGCTCACAATATCTTTTCGGTGAGCATCACAAGGCGGATATGTTTACGCAGGAGGCAAAAGCTTATAATATTTTCGTTAGTTATAATACCTACAACCAGGAAGTTGAATTTTATTCTACATCCAACCCCGCCACTCCGCTGGTAAGAGAGCCCGGCACGGTGGACTCCTTTACAATCCATAGCAATACAGAACTGGGTATTTCAAAGAACCTCCGGTTTATTTATGGAACTGCTTTAGGCAGCAAGGATAAGTTTTATTACCAGGAAATATTTTCGGGTAAGAAATACAGTGTTTACAAAAGGTACAAGAGTGATTTGGGTTATGTAGGTACTAATCTTGCTCAGTCTGAATTGCGGCAATTTGACTTACAAGTTGACTACTATTATACAAATAATGAAAATAACGAGCTTAAAAGAATCAAGCCCACTGCTTCAGCAGTGATGAAAGAATTCAAAGATTCAAAAGACCTGTCTCAGGTAGTAAATAATGATGAGTTTATAGCAAATCCGGATGATTCTTTTATCAAAGTTTTTAATTATTTAAACAGGGCTGTGAAGGGGTTTTAATAAATTATTTACCTTAAAAATGACATTATGAAACAGTCATTTAAATTTTCCGTTGTTGCTATCTTACTATTGGTTATTGCGACCAAATTATCTGCACAGATAAGGCAACCTACTGCATTGTCAGCAAACTCTGGTTCATTAACTGGATTGCCCGATCAATGGGGAAGGCCTGCGCCAGACAGCCGTGGATGGACAGATCCCGCATTGAATTACAACAAATTGCTCCAACAACAAGTTAATGATGGTAATTATAAACTAATAGGGCCTTATAAAGTTGTTGGTTCATCATTTCTTTTTGGACATCATCATAAAGCGGATATGTTTACCCCGGAAGCAAAGGCCTATAATATCTTTGTAAGCTATAACACATATAACCAGGAAGTGGAGTTTTATTCAACATCCAATCCCAACACCCCGCTGGTAAGAGAGCCTGGTTCTGTTGACTCCTTCATTATTCATAAAAACGACGAGATTGGCATCTCTAAGCAGCTTAAATTTATCTATGGTTCTTTATTGGGGAATAAGGAAAAATATTACTATCAGGAAATTTTTAATGGAAAAAATTATAGTGTTTTTAAAAGATATAAATCTGATTTGGGTTATGTTGGATCCAACCTGGCACAAGAGGAACTTCGGCAGTTTGACCTGCAGACAGAATATTATTATAGTAGCCCGGATAATAAAGGGTTAAAGAAACTAAAAGCTAATGCTTCTTCTGTGATAAAAGAATTCAAAGATGTAAAGGACCTTACTTCTGTAATAACTGCTGATATGTTTACGACCAACCCGGAAGAAGCACTCAGCAAAGCATTTATTTCTTTGAACGGACAGTAAACTATTTTCAATTTAAATCGTCTTTAAACGAAATCAAAGTATGCGTAGTGTTCTGACTTTTATTCTTCTTTTTGTTGTTGGTGCAGTGATGGCTCAGTCAGGCTATATGGATAATGCCCTTAATTACAACAGGCTGATCCGTGAAAAAACCGGTGATGGGGTGTACAAAATAATTGGCAATTTCAGGGTAATTGGCACATCCTATCTTTATGGAGAAAAGAACAAGGGTAATTTATTCAGCCCGGAAGCAAAAGCGTATAATATTTATCTCAGCTACGATACGTATAAGCAGGAAATTGAGTTTTATTCTTCCGCTAACCCGGACAAGCCATTGATAAAAGAACCCGGAACAGTTGATTCGTTCATCATCAACGACAATATCGAACTGGGTATCAATAAACCCATCAAGTTTGTTTATGCCACACATATCGGGGCACCCGACAAGTTTTATTACCAGGAGATTGTTAGTGGTGGCAGGCTTTCTTTGTACAAAAGATATAAATCGGAGTTGGGCTATGTATCCACTAATTATGTACAATCAGAATTGCGGCAATTTGATATGACCTATGATTACTATTATTCTGACAACACATCAAAAGGGATCAAAAAGCTTAAAGCAAATCCCGGCTTTGTTACCAAAGAATTCAAGAGTATAAAGGATGTATCTGGTATTGCCACTTCGGACTCCTTTTCAATGAACCCGGAAGAAACGCTTATTAAAGTATTTAATACCCTGAATAATTAATTCAATTTACAATCTACAATATGAACGATCAGCAACCGCTTCCTAACCAACTGAATATTGAAATATCGGAAGAAATTGCCGAAGGAGCTTATGCCAACCTTGCCATTATTACCCATTCACATGCTGAATTTGTAATTGATTTTGTGAATGTAATGCCGGGCACGCCTAAGAGCAAAGTAAAATCGAGGATCATTCTTACACCACAGCATGCCAAGCGGCTGATGAAAGCCCTGACAGAGAATATCCAGAAATATGAGTCTGTAAATGGTGCCATCAAGGACCTGGAAGAAATCCAGATGCCTTTCAATTTCGGTGGACCAACGGCGCAGGCTTAGTGGAGTCAGGAGTCAGGATAAATTTGCCGATAAATCTAATCACTACTTTGATAACATGGGGTATTATAAAGACCTGCTTGCTTTTAAGAAAGCATATGATCTTGCCATGGAGATTTTCCCCCTTTCAAAAAAGTTTCCAGCTGAAGAAAAATATTCGCTGACTGACCAAGTTAGAAGATCATCACGATCTGTTTGCACAAATATAACCGAAGCTTACAGGCGGCGTCGGTACAAAGATTATTTTATCAGCAAGCTTAATGATGCAGAAACTGAAAATTCGGAAACACAAGTATGGCTAGATTTTGCTTTTGACTGCGGGTATCTGAGCCAGGAAGAACATAAATATCTCAGTGATAAAAATGATGAAGTGGGTAAATTAATCTGGTATATGACAAATAACCCTCAAAAATTTATTTAATAAAAACCGTTGTTTTGGGGTTCTTCACTCCTGACTCCCGACTCAGAACTCCCGTCTCAAATCAATCCTTCGTCGGCAAAACTGTAATACCCCGTTTCACTTACAATAATGTGATCGATTACTGCAATATCTAGCAGCCTTGCTGCTTCTTTTATTTTAGCAGTAAGTTGTTCATCAGCACGGCTGGGTTTCAGGCTGCCTGAGGGATGATTGTGACAGAGAATGATGTTGACAGCATCTTCTTCCAAGGCTTTTCGGAGAATAACCCGTGGATCGGCAACAGTTCCGGTGATACCACCTTCACTGATTATTTCAAAGTGGTTGATCTTATTAGCCCTGTTCAGGAAGAGAACGGCAAAAATCTCATGCCGGTAATCTTTTAACCGGGCTTGCAGGTAATCAGCTATGTCTCTGCTGGTGCTGATGATTGTTTTTTGCAATGGGTTGGCCGATTGCCGTCTTCTCCCCAGTTCCAGAGCGGCAGCAATGGTAATGGCTTTGGCTTCGCCGATGCCTTTAATTTTCATCAGGTCTTTTATAGAAAGACGACCCAGTTCGCTCAGGTTGTCTTTTCCGAGCTTTAAAACCTCTTTGGCAAGGTCAACTGCTGATTTTTCCCGGCTGCCATTATGGATCAGGATAGCCAATAGCTCAGAATTGCTGAGATTTTCTGCACCGTTCAGTAGTAATTTTTCCCTGGGACGGTCGTCTTTTGCCCAATGCTTAATTGAGTACTTGTGCTCTTGCATGAAACAAGGATAGCCAATAATTTTATGCCTGACAATACCTGAAAGTGGTATTTGTACCAGGTCACCAATAAACGGATCCACCCTTTGAAAAACACTAAAATCTGGTAGATATGAAAACCAAGACATTTAGCCCTGTGGGTTCACTGCACCCTGTACTTTTCTTTGCAGTGGTATATGTGGTGGCCATTGTTTTCTCTATTTTTATTTGCTCCACTCTTTTTTACAGTTGTAATGCCAGTCCGGCAAAAATGGGCCGGCAGCAGGAAACGCCGGTTGAAAAGCCACTGAATAGCCCGATGGAGATGGCTTCCCGGTAATTGGCTGTTCCGGGTCAATATTTTTTCCGGCATACTGTGGTGATTGGGTGGAGAATAATATCTTCGCCGCACATTTTCCTGCCATGCAATATGCCAAAATTTTCTCCGGAACCGGCTCGCAAAAGCTAGCCGAGCAAATCTGTAAACGTTACGGTACAAAGCTGGGAAAGGTCAATATCCAGCGGTTCAGCGATGGAGAGATCTGTCCCATTTTCCTGGAAAGTGTAAGGGGAGACTATGTTTTCCTCATTCAAAGCACTTTTTCCCCCTCCGACAACCTGATGGAGCTGCTCCTGATGATCGATGCTGCCCGAAGGGCATCGGCAGACAAAGTCATAGCAGTGATTCCTTACTATGGGTATGCCCGCCAGGATAGAAAAGACAAGCCAAGGGTGGCAATCGGCAGCAAGCTGGTAGCCAATATGTTAGTAGCTGCCGGGGCCGACAGGGTGATTACAATGGACCTGCATGCACCCCAAATTCAGGGCTATTTTGACATTCCGGTTGATCACCTGGACAGCCATGCAGTTTTTATACCTTACATAGAGAATCTGCGGCTGGAAAACCTTACCTTTGCGGCCCCTGACGTAGGAGCAACCAACCGCATCAGGGAAATTGCCAGCTACTTTAATGCTGAAATGGTGATCTGCGATAAGCACCGAAAAAGAGCAAATGAGATTGCCAGCATGGTAGTGATAGGAGATGTGACCGACAGGGATGTGGTATTGATAGATGACATTTGCGATACTGGCGGCACACTGGCAAAAAGTGCAGGTCTTTTAAAAGAAAAGGGAGCAAGAAGCGTAAGGGCATTAATCACTCACCCGGTATTGAGCGGTAAGGCATATGAGAATATCGAAAATAGTGTGCTGGAAGAACTGGTGGTTTGTGATACAATACCGCTGAAGAAGGAAAGCCCAAAGATTAAAGTGGTGAGTGTATCGGAGCTTTTTGCAGTAGCTATCCGCAATGCATATGAAAACAAGAGTATCACCAGTCTCTTTATTCATTCGCAGCGTAAAGACAAGTAAATTTTAAAACAACATAACAAATGAAAACAATTACAATCGAAGGACAACTGAGGACCGGATTCGGCAAAAGCGCCACCCGACAACTCCGCTCTCAGGAATTGGTGCCTGGTGTAATTTATGGCGGCT
>Ga0073934_10011462_pt1 | contig 10724 bp, 8 predicted proteins | sample LarsenN4metaG_FD_76834 | JGI IMG/M metagenome (GOLD analysis project Ga0073934, IMG submission 76834) | Hot spring sediment bacterial and archeal communities from British Columbia, Canada, to study Microbial Dark Matter (Phase II) - Larsen... ... | reverse complement strand
CCCCTCCTCGCCGGACTCGCCGCGGTGGCGCAACTCGTCGATGATGCGGGAGCCTTCCATGGCGAGATACTGGGGGTTCAACCCCTGCTTGAGCATGAACTGGACCGGGTCGAGCCTGGCGGCCTCCTCCCCGGCCGTCTCCTGCAACTCGAACTCGAAGGTCCCTTCCGCCCAGGCAAACAGCGAATATACCACGTTTTCTATCTGCTCTTTAACCACCGTCTCGATGGCGTCGCCACTGATGCCGAAGCGGTCGACCATGATGCTGCCGAGCAGCTGCCTGTACCCCTCGTCCGCCTGGATGCTCAGGGAGCGTTTCAGGACGGTAAGATCGATTACCCCCTTCAGGATCAGCACCTCCCCCAGGTTCTGCTGAAAGGTGGTCGAACTCGCCCGGATCACCTGTCCGTTTCGGAAGATGATACACGCCTCTCGCCCCCGGCTTTCCAGGGATAGCACGCCCGATTTCCTGCTAAGGCTCACGATCTGCAGGATTTCGCCGAGCCCGAGGTCTTCCAGATTGCCGACAAGACTCATGGGTGCGATTTTCTCATGTGGGAGGTGGATTTAAAATTCACGTCATATTAAACCATCACTTCGGTCAAGTAAAGAATGATTTAGGCATCTTTCTTGTCCCTGCCCCGGAAGATAAGCTTGAGCGGAGTACCGTTGAAACCGAACGCTTCTCTGAATCTATTCATGATATAACGCTCATAAGAGAAGTAGATCCCCTCCGGGCGGTTGGTGAAGATGACGAAAGAGGGGGGCTTGACGCCGACCTGGGTGGCGAAGAAGAATTTCACCCGCTTCCCCTGGTCGAGCGGGGCGTGGTTCTCCTCTATCGCCTGGGTGAAGATCCGGTTCAGCTCGCTGGTCGACACCCTCTTGGTGAACTGCTCCATGACCAGGTCGACCTCGGCGATGATCTTGCCGGTTCTCTGGCCGGTGGTGGCCGAGACGAACAGGATCGGCGCGAACGGGAGGTACTTGAAGCTGCGCCTGATCTCCTCCACGAATTTGCCCATGGAGGCGTTGTCCTTGGTGACCGTGTCCCACTTATTGACCACGAAGATGCAGCCGCGCCCGGCCTCGTAGGCGTAGCCCGCGATCTTTGAGTCCTGTTCGGTGACGCCGTCCTCGGCGCTCAAGACGATCAGCACCACGTCCGCGCGCTCGATGGAGCGAAGCGCGTCCATGACGGAGTACTTCTCGACCTTCTCAACGGTCTTCCCCTTGCGCCTGATCCCCGCCGTGTCGATCAACACATAAGGTTTCTTGTTGACGGTGAAGCGGGTGTCGACCGCGTCCCGGGTGGTTCCCGCGGTCGGATTCGCCACCACCCGCTCGAAGCCGAGCAGGCGGTTCACCATGGTCGACTTGCCGACGTTCGGGCGTCCCACCACGGCGATGCGGGTGATCTCCTCCTCCAGCTCGCTCCCCGTGTCGGGAGGGACCGCCCTCAGCACGTCGTCCATCAGGTCGCCGATGCCGCGGTTGTGCTCTGCTGAGACCGTATAGATATGGTCGATCCCGAGCGCATAGAAGTCCCCGACATTGGTCTCCTGCCGGTCACCATCCACCTTGTTGATGAGGTAGAAAACCGGCTTGTTGATGCGGCGAAGCATCTCCACGACCTCGGTATCGGCAGGGGTGAGCCCGTCGCGCGAGTCCATAACGAACAGGATCAGGTCGGCCTCGTCCATGGCGAAGCGCGACTGTTCCCGCATCTGCTGCAGGAGCCGGTCAGAGGTCTCCGGCTCGAAGCCGCCGGTATCCACCAGGATGAACGGCACATCGAAGCGGTTCACCTCCGCGTAATTTCTGTCCCGGGTCACTCCCGGCATGTCGTCGACCATCGCCTTGCGGCGCCCGACCAGCCTGTTGAAGAGGGTAGACTTTCCGACATTCGGGCGTCCGACGATGGCAATAATAGGTTTCATTGGTATCCAGCTTGGAAAATGCGACCAATAAGGTGCTAAAAAAGCAGCATTTTCTTCTCTAAGTTATTTAACAGCCAACCAGAATGTGTAACATTTTGCAGCAGAATAAGCAAGTAACTACGCTAGTGCACAAAAGCCCCCCGCCTCAAGTTCCAAAGCACCCGACGGTCTCTATTTCCCGGGTCTGCACCTTAAACTTCTTTCGGCGCAACTGCCTGGCCACCGTATGGCAGCGACAGTCATAGGTCAAGCGTCACCTGCTCCAGGGCCAGCATTGGCCGGGACTGAAGCAACCCCTTCGACAACAAAAATGCCGAGCGAGCAGGAACCCGCGCTGGAGTTATCTGCTCCCAACAATTGCTTTGAAGTTCTCCGCAAAGACTGCTATGGTGCATTAAATTTTTCCAAAACCTAAACCAGAACCTTCCTTAGATTGTCGGCCATCAAACTATGCATAGCAGAGGGGGCCTTCTTGACATCCACCAGATTGCCTGCACTTTTCCTGGCAGCCTTGCTTCTCTCCGCAATCCTCTCTGTCACCGGTTGCGGAGGAGGAGGAGGAGGAGGAAGTGAGCCCCCCGCGGCCGCAAACCGGCAGCCTGCTGTATCCATAGCTCGGGCCCCCTCCGGTGATTACCTGATCCAGGGTGACAACATGGATGGCGTGGCCGGCCTAAAGCTTACCCTCACCTACGACAGTTCAACCATGGCGGCCCCGACTGTAACTAAGAGCGGCCTGATTTCCTCCGGGCTCATGGAGCCAAATACCAACGTCATTGGGAGCATCATCATCGGCGTTATCAGCGGCACGCCTTTCTCTGGGAGCGGCCAAATAGCTGCAGTCTCCTTTGCATCACAAACAGGTGCAGGGACCCTGGCAATAGCATCCGTCGAACTCTACGACGTGAAGGGTCAAAGGATTTATCAACAGGTCCAATAGCAGACGGCCCTTTGACCCTTGAGGCCCGGGTAGACTTTTCCAGGACCAGACGCTTTTAAACCGGCAACTGCCTCAGTATCAGGCCGGACAGACTGCCTGAAGTCCCGGAGCGGAGTCGCAACCAGCGGGCGCCCGAGATCCCCTCAAAAGCCTCCAGAACAGAGGGCCGTTTGAGCCGCCGGTCCCAGCTCCCCGCATAGTCAAACTTCAGGCTGCCGGCTCCCCGACCTTACCGAAGAGTGCCGCCGAAGGGGGAATTGACATAGCCTGCGTCATCTGATACTTTTTGCATCCGCCTGCAGCGGCACCAGGCTCGAGTTCATCGGCGCCGGTTCTCCCCCTATCCCCTCCCGCCGCCCAAAGCTGCCAGCGCAATCTCATAAGCAAAACGGAGCCTCCAACCATGCACAAGAAGCTGTTTATACCGGGACCGATCGAGGTGAGCCCTGAAATACTGAACGCCATGGCAACGCCCATGATCGGTCACCGCATGCCGGAGTACGCCTGCCTGCACAAAGGGGTCACCGACAAACTGAAGAAGCTGATGTTTACCGAGGAGCGGGTCTTTCTCGCCACCTCGAGCGCCTTCGGCGTCATGGAAGGGGCGGTAAGAAACCTGGTCGGCAGGCGCTGCGCCAACTTCTGCAACGGCGCCTTCTCCGACAAGTGGCATAGCGTGACTCTTGCCTGCGGCAAGGAGGCGGACCCCTTCAAGGTCGCCTGGGGCGATCCGATCATGCCGGAGCTGGTCGATTCAGCACTCTCCACCGGGAAGTACGACGCCATCACGCTCATCCACAACGAGACCTCAACCGGCGTCATGTCGCCGCTTGCCGAGATAGCCCAGGTACTCAGGAAATATCCGGAGGTGGTCTCCATCATCGACACCGTCTCCTCGATGAGCGCGCTGAAGATCCCGGTCGAGGAACTGGGGATCGACTGCTGCATCTTCGGCGTGCAGAAGGCCTTCGCCCTGCCGCCGGGGCTTGCCGTCTTCAGCGCCAGCGAGCGGGCGCTGGAGCGCGCCAAAAGCGTCCCCGGACGCGGCTACTACTTCGACTTCCTGGAGTACGCTGCGGCCGACGAGAAGGACAACACCCCGTCAACCCCCTGCATCTCGCTCATCTATGCGATGGACCTGCAACTGGAGAGGATTTTCGCGGAGGGGCTGGAAAACCGGTGGCAGCGACACACCGAGATGGCCCAGTTCATGAGGCAGTGGGCCCAGCAGCAGGGTTTCGGGCTTTTGCCTGCCGAGCCGTACCGCTCGGTCACCCTCACCTGCGCCACCAACGAGCGCGGCACCGACCTCGGGCTCTTGAAGAAACGGCTCGGCGAGCGCGGCTTCGCCTTTGACGACGGCTACGGCAAGCTGAAGGGAAAGACCTTCCGCGTGGCACACATGGGCGACATGCAGCTGGGCGACCTGCAGGGTATTACTGCGGAGATGGAAGCTCTTTTACAGGATCTGTGATGAAGGGGGGAGTGATCCCCCCTTTTGTTTGCGCGCTCTACTCCGGCTCGAAGGCCTCTTTGCCTACCCCGCAGACCGGGCAGACCCAGTCTTCAGGAAGGTCGGCGAATGGCGTTCCGGCCGGGATCCCGTTGTCCGGGTCGCCGACATACGGGTCGTACACATACTGGCAGACGGTGCAGATGTATGGCTCCATTATTATCCCCCTCTGTTGCTAGTTGTGCTGCATTTGGTGAATTGCGCCTGCGCCGAATCCGCCCCAGGCGAAGGGTCCTCGACCCGGAATTAAAAAAACGTCCCCTTATTCCGTATACATCCGCCTTCGAGGGCGCTCCCTGAACAAGAGAGCTCCAGCCGGCGGATTTTGCGGGGCAGGTCCCGCAAAACTCTAGCAGAGAGAGACGGCGTGTCAATTAACAGTATGGCAGCAATTTGCTCTTGATTTTAGAACTCTTTGTGTTACTTTGTCATAATTAAATTTGGGTCCAGGAAGGGACGACATTGACGCTCAATGACATCACAAGATGCACCGATCTCAGGAGTAACTACAGAGACTGCACGCGGATTTCTGTTGACTGCCCCGAGGTCACACTGAGCAAATCGTCAGTTTGGGCGAGGGCTCACTTGATACCTCCCCCAACAAAATCCCACGTACTGTGTCAGTAAGAATCCCCAGTCTAGCAAGCCAATAAAAGCAGATCCAGTTGTCAGAGCATTGGGCTTCCCAATTCCGCGAGGGTGCCCGTCCGTCTCATTTTTGGCCTGCCTTTTCCAGAGAGAGTGAAACCGCCCCGAGGCCCGCATTTTCCCTCTTCCTCAGGCGCTATTTATATGCAGCAGCAGGTTCGGCCTTTCAAGTTAAATGTTATCGAATCCGAAAACCACAAGGAGGGGAATGGGCATGAGTTACGAGGTAAAGAACAAGCAGTTACTGGAGTGGGTAAAGGAAGTTTCCACTTTGTGTCAGCCCGAGCGGATCCACTGGTGTGACGGCTCAGAAGAAGAATATAACAGCCTCTGCAACCAGCTGGTGGAGGGCGGCACCTTTCAGAAGTTGAACCAGGACAAACGCCCGAACAGCTATCTCGCCTGGTCCGATCCCGGCGACGTCGCCCGCGTCGAGGACCGCACCTTCATCTGCAGTCTCGCCAAGCAGGATGCCGGCCCGACCAACAACTGGATGCCGCCCAAGGAGATGAAAAAAACCCTCACCGGCCTGTTCAACGGCTGCATGAAGGGGCGCACCATGTACGTGATCCCCTTCAGCATGGGCCCCCTGGGCTCCAACATCGCCAAGATCGGCGTGGAGATCTCCGACTCCCCCTATGTCGCCGTCAACATGAAGATCATGACGCGCATGGGCAAAAAGGTGATCGACGTCCTTGGCGACGGCGAATTCGTCCCCTGCCTGCACTCGATCGGAGCCCCCCTGCAGCCCGGCCAGAAGGATGTTCCCTGGCCCTGCAACAAGGAGAAGTACATCGTCCACTTCCCCGAGGAGCGCTCCATCTGGTCCTTCGGCAGCGGCTACGGCGGTAACGCCTTGCTCGGCAAGAAGTGCCTGGCGCTGCGCATCGCCTCCAAGATCGCCAAGGATGAGGGGTGGCTGGCAGAGCACATGCTGATCCTCGGCATCGAGTCCCCGGAAGGCGAGAAAACCTACCTGGGCGCCGCCTTCCCGAGCGCCTGCGGCAAGACCAACCTCTCCATGCTGGTGCCGCCCGACAACTTCAAGAACAGCGGCTGGAAGGTCTCCACCGTCGGCGACGACATCGCCTGGATCAAGCCCGGCCCCGACGGCCAGCTCTACGCCATCAACCCGGAAGCGGGCTTCTTCGGCGTGGCTCCCGGCACCTCAATGAAGTCGAACCCGAACGCCATGATATCCTGCGCCGGCAACTCGATCTTCACCAACGTGGCGCTGACGCCGGACGGCGACGTCTGGTGGGAAGGGATGACCGACGAGGCCCCGGCGCAGCTGACCGACTGGCAGGGCAACACCTGGACCGCCGGCTGCGGCAGGAACGCGGCGCACCCGAACTCCCGTTTCACTTCGCCGGCCAGCCAGTGCCCCTCCATCGACCCGGAATGGGAAAACCCCAAGGGGGTACCGATGAAGGCGTTTGTCTTCGGCGGCCGTCGCAACAACGTGATCCCGCTCGTCTACCAGGCCTTCAACTGGAGCTACGGCGTCTACCTGGCCGCCACCATGGGTTCGGAGACCACCGCGGCCGCCGTCGGCGCCATCGGCAACGTCCGGCGCGACCCGTTCGCCATGCTGCCGTTTTGCGGCTACCACGTGGCCGACTACTTCAACCACTGGCTGCAGATGGGGCGCACCACCCCGAACCCGCCCCGCATCTTCAGCGTCAACTGGTTCAGAAAGGATGCAGCCGGCAAGTTCCTCTGGCCCGGTTTCGGCGAGAACATGCGCATCCTGAAATGGATCGTGGACCGCGCCAACGGCCGCGGAGCATCGGTGGAAAGCCCGCTCGGCTGGATGCCGCGCTACGAGGACATCGACTGGAACGGACTGAACAACGTTTCACGTGAGCAGTATCACGAACTGATGTCCATCGACCGGGACGTCTGGAAGGAGGAGATCCTCTCTCACGAGGAACTGTTCGTCAAGATGTACGACCGCCTCCCGAAAGAGTTCCTCCACATACGCGAGCTGATTCTTTCAGGGCTGTGGCGTTCTCCCGAACACTGGGAGCAGTTCACGCCGACTCCTGAGGATGACGGCTATAACGACTAACAGAACCTAAGGCAAGACCCAAGTAGCAGCAGACATAAAAAGGCCCTGATCGAAAGACCGGGGCCTTTTTACGTCCGCAGTACTGTTGCAATCCCTTATTCACCTGCTATCGTTCTAGCTGGCCTGAATTCGAGACAGAGGAGACCAGAGCGTGAAACTCAATGACATCACCAGGGGCACCGGACTAGAAGAACACGGCATAAAAAACGCCAACCTCATCTACTGGACGTCACCGACGGCAGTCCTCTACGAGCAGGTGGTCAGGCGCGGAGAGGGGCTCATTTCGCACCTGGGAGCGCTTACCGTCAAGACTGGCCACTATACAGGCAGAGCCGCCAACGAGAAGTTCATCGTCGACGAGCCCTCCAGCCGCGAGCAGATCAACTGGGGAAAGGTGAACCGCCCCTTCGATCCGGAGAAGTTCGACGTGCTCTACAAGCGGATGACCGTCTACATGCAGGGGCGCGACCTGTTCGTGCAGGACTGCTTTGCCGGTGCCAGCCCCGAGCACAGGCTTCCGGTGCGGATCATCTCCGAGCGAGCCTGGCACTCGCTGTTCGCGCGCAACATGTTCATGCGGGCAACGCCGGAAGAGCTTGCTACCCACAGGACCGAGTTCACCGTCATCGACCTCCCCTCCTTCCATGCCCAGCCGCAGACCGACGGCACCAATTCCGAGACCTTCATCATCATCAACTTCGCGAAGAGAGTGGTCATCATCGGCGGCACCAGCTACGCCGGCGAGATCAAGAAATCGATATTCACCGTCCTCAACTACCTTTTGCCGCAAAAAGGGGTGATGTCGATGCACTGCTCGGCGAACGCCTCCCGGAGCGGGGAGGTGGCTATATTCTTCGGTCTCTCCGGAACCGGCAAGACCACCCTTTCGGCGGCGCCCAACCGGCAGCTGATCGGCGACGACGAGCACGGCTGGGACGACAGCGGGGTCTTCAATTTCGAAGGAGGGTGCTATGCGAAGATCATCAACCTCTCCCGGGAGAGCGAGCCGGAGATCTACCAGTGCACGAGGAGATTCGGCACCATCATGGAAAACGTGGCGATCGACACCCTCTCCCGCAGGATCGACCTGAACGACGCCTCCCTGACCGAGAACACCAGGGCCTCCTATCCGATCACCCACATCCCGAACATCGTCCCCTCCAGCACCGGGGGGCACCCGACCAACGTCATCATGCTCACCTGCGACGCCTTCGGCGTACTGCCGCCCATCGCGCGCCTGACACCCGAGCAGGCCATGTACCACTTCCTCTCCGGCTACACGGCTAAGGTGGCGGGCACCGAGGCCGGCATCACCGAGCCGCAGGCCACCTTTTCCGCCTGCTTCGGTGCCCCCTTCATGGCGCTGCGCTCCTCGCTCTACGCGGAGCTCCTGGGACAGAAGATCGGCACCCATCAGGTGCACTGCTGGCTGGTCAACACCGGCTGGAGCGGTGGCGGCCCGGGCGTCGGGAGCAGAATGCCGATCGCCTACTCGCGCGCCCTGGTGAACGCGGCGCTGGACGGCACCCTGAGTGCTGGCGCCTTCCTGAAGGACTCCGTCTTCAAGCTCGATATCCCGACCTGCTGCCCGGGGGTGGAAGAGGCGGTCTTGAACCCGAGGAACGCCTGGGCCGACAAGGAAGCCTACGATGTGACAGCGAGCAGGCTGGTGGAGATGTTCCGCAAGAACTTCGAACAGTTCCAGGCGAGCGTCCCTGCCCAAATAGCCGGCGTACTCTAGGAAGTATTGCCATTGTTTTAGCGCACTGCTATCATTAACCTACCATCAAACGCAGGAGGGGACCATGAAAGGGCCACATTCGGAGATCTGCGACACCACGGAAAGAAGAGACCAGAGGGTCACGGTAAGAAACCGCCATACGGGAGAGATCGGGCTCAGCTTCGGCTGCACGATAGAAGGAGATACCGTGCAGGTGGAACTTCCCGACGGCAGCCTGGACAGCTGGAGCGAGGATGACTGCGAGGTAGTCACCGACAGCAAAGGCGCGTAAGGCAGGCACAAAAACGTTATCTATTAACAATCAGCAAAGAGAGCCCCGCGGACTGCACGGGGCTCTCTTTTTTTGTCAGCCGCCGGAAAGAAATAGAGGCTCGGCCACAGGGCCGAAAAGCTAAAACCAAACGGTAGCGGGGAGCAGAGAGAAATGTAGCACAGGGGCTCTTTCTGCATCCCCTGCCCTTTCAGATGATCTTGTTCAGCGAATATTCCACGATCCCCTCTGCGCCGAGCTTGATCAGTTCCGGCACGATCCGGCGCACTTCCTTCTCCGGCATGATGCTCTCGATGGATACCCAATCGGAATTATAGAGGTGGGAAACCGTCGGGTTGTTGAGGCTCGGCAGCATGCTGATGATGGCCGGCACCCGGTCGCCGGGCGCGTTCATCTTCAAGCCGACCATCCCCTCCGCTCGGAGCGCCGACTGGAGCAGGGTGGCGATCTGCTGGATCTTGGTGCGCTTCCAGGGATCCACCCAGGAGGCCCTGTTGACGATCATGACCGGCACCGACTCCATCAGGTCGCAGACGATGCGCAGCCCGTTGGCCTTGATGGTGGAACCGGTCTCGGTCACCTCCACGATGGCGTCGCAAAGCCCCTCCACTACCTTCGCCTCGGTGGCGCCCCAGGAAAACTCGACGTTGACCGGGATATTGCGCTCGGCAAAGTAGCGCTTGGTGAAACCTACCAGTTCAGTGGAGATGGTGGCGCCGTGCAGGTCCTCCGGCCTCTGGACCTTGGAGTCGCAGTTCACAACCAGTACCCAGCGGGCGGGACGGCGGGAGACCTTCGAGTAAACCATCTCGCAGACCTCCACCACGTCCGAATCGTTCTCACGCACCCAGTCGCGCCCGGCGATGCCGACGTCGATGGTGCCGCGCTCCACGTACTTGCCCATCTCCTGCGGGCGGATCAGGGAGCACTTGATCTCCTCGTCGTCCACGCCGGGGAAATAGCTGCGCGACGAGATGGATATCTGCCAGCCGGCCTTCTTGAACAGCTCGACGGTGGCGTCCTCCAGGCTTCCCTTCGGGATGCCGAGTTTCAACAGGTTTTCCATTGTCAGTCCCCTCGTTTGGATAGTTTAAAGGCGAAGACCTTTGGCCACGGAGAAAATCTGAGGAAATCTGAGAGACCCCCAGGCCGAGTCGAGCCGTCAGGTCCGTTGGTACGTTTCCTCAGATGTCCTCAGACGTTCTCCGTGGCCAACGCTCTATTTTTTATAGACCTCAGCCGGATCGAAGAGCGGATTGGAGTGTTCCACCCAGGCGCCCTGCTCGTATTTCACGTAGAAGCAGCTCCGGTTCCCGGTATGGCAGGCGGCCGGCCCGTTCTGCTTTACCTTGATGACCACGGTATCCGCATCGCAGTCCGTCAGCACCTCGACTACCTCCTGGGTGTTGCCGGACTCTTCACCTTTCATCCAGTACTTGTTCCGGGTACGGCTGAAGAACCAGGTCTTGCCAGACTCCAGTGTCAGGTCCAGCGTCTTCTTATCCATGAAGGCGACCATGAGGATTTCGCCAGACTCGTTGTCCTGAATAACCGCAGGGATCAATCCACCCATCTTTTCGAAATCGATCTTTATCATAGT
>Ga0073934_10011461_pt1 | contig 10724 bp, 10 predicted proteins | sample LarsenN4metaG_FD_76834 | JGI IMG/M metagenome (GOLD analysis project Ga0073934, IMG submission 76834) | Hot spring sediment bacterial and archeal communities from British Columbia, Canada, to study Microbial Dark Matter (Phase II) - Larsen... ... | reverse complement strand
GAGGGGACTCGCCGTACCGCAGCTCTTGGCGATCATCAAGTTGCGCACATAGCGCACGTATTCGCTCGAGAAGTGGGCGAGCTCGTAACCTTCGGCCGCCAGTTGACTCACCATCTCGAGGACACGACGCCCGTCGGCGGCGTGGATAGCTTCTGTCATCTCCTTCAACAGCCGGGCGGGAACCACACCGAGCATTTGACGGACGCGGCCCTCCTCAAGCCGCTCGCCGCAGGCCGCGATGACCTGGTCGAGCAGCGAAAGCGCGTCTCGCAGGCTACCTTCCGCTGCCTGGGCGATGACACTCAACGAACCCTCATCGGCTTGGACTCGTTCGTCTCTCGAGACTTGGTCGAGCCGCGCGTAGATTTCCCTGTAGTCGAGGAGGCGAAAAGCAAAGTGCTGGCAGCGCGACTGAATGGTGGCCGGGAGTTTGTGCGGCTCGGTCGTGGCCAGGATGAAAAGCGACCGCGGTGGCGGCTCTTCGAGCGTCTTCAGCAGGGCGTTGAAGGCCTCGGTCGTAAGCATGTGGACTTCATCGATGATGAACACCTTGTAGCGGTCGCGCGCCGGCAGGTAGCGGACGTTTTCGCGGAGCTCCCGGATTTCATCGATGCCGCGGTTGGAGGCGGCGTCGATCTCGAAGACATCGACGGAATTTCCGGCGGCAATCTCGCGGCAAGCGGGACATTCGCCGCACGGGTTGACGGTCGGCCCCTGAACGCAATTCAGTGACTTGGCGAGGATGCGGGCGGTGGAAGTCTTTCCCACGCCGCGCGCCCCGGAAAAGATGTACCCGTGCGCGACCCGGTTCGTCAGGATGGCGTTCTTGAGAGTCTCGGTTGCCAGCCGTTGTCCCACCACATCATCAAAAACCTGCGGCCGGTATTTGCGAGCGATAACCTGGTAAGACATGGCGCTAGGGGCTGGGTTCTAAGGGCTGGGGACCAGGAGATACTCGGATTCTGCCAGTCCCTAGTCCCTAATCCCTAATCCCTAGAGATTGGCGCCAGACTTCGGGTTGATCTGCGGCACACGGAGAGGTTCGTTACCGTTGCTTCCTTCCGGACCTGGCGGGGTTCGCGAACATCCGTCGCACAGAGCCCGAAGTCTGACACGTCCACTACCCGCTCCCTTCGGGGAAGTTGGCCGGTGGCCAGCCGAGATGGTACCACGCTCGCTTAGACGTCGTCGACTTCTTTCCCCCCGCCGGTAACGGAAGGTTGACCTTGCCGCGGCAATCGCCTGCTTTCAAGGCATTCCAGGGCTGCGAGGCGATCACACACTGAAAGGACTTGCACAGTGCGGGATATTGGGCGATTCTCACGAGAGCGTTTCATGCGCGCCGGATCATCGATGCGATGGAGGTGAGTCATGTTCAGGAGTTCTAAATGGATAATGTTGTTCGCTTTTTTTCTGACCCTGTTGCTGATCGGGTGTCAATCCGCGGCTCCGCCGACGGAGACGCAAGGGACGGCCGAAGAAGGTGCGGCAGAAAGGAAGGCGAGCGCAGCGAAGGGCGCCACAGTTGAGAAGGTGAGCGTCACGGTTCCGGCAGGCACAGCGCTGGCAGTCTGGCTCGGTGCTGCGATTGACACGGGTTCGACACCCAACGGAGCGGAGTTCGAGGGGACGCTGGCGGAGCCGTTGGTTGTGGGCGGGACGCAACTTGCTCCGGTCGGAAGTGCAGTAGCGGGCACAGTCACCCAGGTGGTCAGTTCGGGGCGGCTCAACCGCCCGGCGGAACTCTCCTTGGTCCTGAATTCGTTGACGGTGGTGGGCGGTGATCAGGTGGCCATCTCTACCCAGACCTGGAGCATGAAGGGCGAGTCGCACAAAAAACGCAACATCACCATGATTGGCGGGGGCGCGGGCGCTGGCGCTCTGATCGGAGCCATCGCCGGCGGGAAGAAAGGTGCGGCCATTGGTGGGGCGGTGGGCGCGGGCGCTGGCACGGGAGCGGCCGCCGCGACGGGCAAGAAGGAAATCGTTCTGGCGCCGGAGACGAAGCTGACCTTCAAGCTCGCTTCGGCTCTCACTGTCTCAGTCAAGAAGTGAAACTGCAACGCAGTTTCTCAACCCGGTGAGGGCTGCTACCCTTCTGGGACGAGGGTGTGTGCGCCGGGTGCCTCTTGCACTCGGCCCACGGTGGGCTTCCAGGAAGATGATCGCAGGCTGGTGGTTCGACCGTCTACTTCGCCGGTATCTTCTCTTTCGTCCACTCGAGGGTCAACTCCCGGGGGGTCGGAGAGACGAGGAGAACGTTCGCCTCTGCGGAAGGTGGACGCGGGGATATCTTGTTGAGGACATTCACCGCGCCATCCGCCGAATAGACTCGGATGGTCAGTTCCTTTGCATCGCCTGGAATGGTCACGGGCTCAGAGAGTTCACCGCTGAAGCCCTTCCCCGCGATGCCGATGAATCCTCTCTTCTTCTTGCCGATGAGTCTCCCCTGGTAGATCGTTCTTCCGCCACTCAGAAGGAGCAGAGTTGCTTCCTCGAATTCGTGTTTGCAGTACAGGGTGACAGGTCTCCCCGGGATGGGCTCGGCGGTCGCTCGCTTCGTCGCAGCCGGAGGCGCACTGACCGGGGCGGATTTCGCCTCGGCAAGGGGTTGTTCGCCAGTCCTGGTGGGCGTTCCCGGTTTGAGAAGGGTCGAACTAGCGCGCGACGCAGCTAGACTGCTGGCGGGCGGCTTGCTCTCGGTCGGCAGTGGTTTGACCTCTGCTGTTTCCTGGCTGGGAGAGGGTTGCGTCGGCGTCGGTTGAGCCGGACCCGGAGAAGCGGCACTCTCCGGAGCCGCCGCGGGTGCGGAGGTCGTGGCACCGGGAGACAGCGGAGTCGTTGGACCAGGACGGCGTGTGACCCACACGCCAACGGCAATCGCGATTACAGCCGCGATGGCGATTCCTGCGGCAACGAGCGGCCCGCGAGAGGCTTTCTTCCGCTCTGAGGCGGCGACAGGTGCCGGGCTCGGCGCAGGCTGCGGGATGGCAGTCGGCGTTCCCGCTGGCGCGAGGGGTGGAAGCGGAGTGGGGACCGCAACCGGACTGACCGCTGCTTCCGGCGCGGGCGCTGGGGTTAGCGGAGGTAACGGCAGCAGTGGCCCTGTGGCCGCCATCGTCCGATCGGCGGTTTGGACCTCGGCGGGTGAAACCCTCGCCTGGGAGCGCGGCGCGCGGCCATGGCGGACGTCGTCCAGGTCGTCCAGAAACTCGCGGGCGGAGGCGTAACGCTTGGCGCGGTCTTTCGCCAGGCAGCGCAGGATCAAGTAATCGAGCGCCGGAGGGAGCAAAGGATTGACCTTGGTCGGCTGAACCGGATCCTCGTATACGATCTTGAACATCACCGCCGCAGTGTCGCCGGCGAAGGGCCTCTCGCCCACCAGCATCAAATAGAGCAGGATGCCCATGGAGAAGAGATCCGTGCGCCCGTCGATCTCACCGCCCGTGACTTGCTCCGGCGACATGTAAGACGGCGTCCCCATGATCGCGACGGTGCGCATTGCGCTCTGAGCTGCTATCTTGGCAATGCCGAAATCAGTGATCTTGGTCCGGCCATCTTCCGTAAGGATGATGTTGGCGGGCTTCAGATCGCGATGGATGATCAGGTTCCGGTGGGCATACTCCAGCGCCTCGGCCACCTGGCGAATGATATCGAGCGCCCTTTCGGTGTCGAGCTTGGGCGTAGAAAGAAGCGTCTTCTCCAGCGTGCGACCTGGGATGTATTCCATCACAATGTAACTGGATCTGGTGGTCTCGTCTTCGAGGGCATCGTGGATCGTGACGATGCCGGGGTGGGAAAGCCGACCGGCGGCCCGCGCCTCTCGCATGAAAATATCCCGGGCGTTTGGCGCGCCAGCCTCGGGCTTGTCATCGAGCAACAGGACCTTGATCGCGACCATGCGGCCGATCGTGGGGTCGGAGGCTTTGTACACCACCCCCATCGCGCCCCGGCCCAGTTCTTCGATCACCTCGTATCGCCCGATCTTCTTCATGAGGGGTGGATGACAATCACCAACTGCAGCAGATGGCCGCCCACACGAAACGTTGAGCCATTGGTCAGCGGCGCCGTCTCAATGGCCTTTTCGTCGACGAACGTGCGGTTTGTACTCTCCAAGTCCTTCAACAGAATCCCATCCGCGCTGATTTCCAGCGCGCAGTGCACGCGCGAAATCAGGCTATCGTTCAGGTTAACGTCGCCATTGGTCCGTCCAATCAGGAAACGCGGTTTGTTCACCGGGTAGACGGTCCCCTTCTCTTGCCCTTCAAGCACTTTTAGGCTGAGTTCCATGTGCTGGGGAATGAGCAGCAGTCGGCCCTCGGGGCTGATTTGGGATACAACCTGCGGGACTTTTTTGCGCGTACGGTCGACGCGCATCGTGATGAGCTTAGGGTTGGCTATAGAGATTACCTTCTTGCACGCCGGGCACGGGACATCTACCCGCTCCTGACGGCCGAAGATGTCTTCGCCCACTTCAAACGTGTGGCCACACTGGCCGCATATGAGGTTCACACGCACTCCGCTGCCCGACGAGCAATACTCGTCACAGGCGGGCTGGTTGGCCGTCAAAACCCCTGGCTGTGTCCGGAAGGCCGATCCGCCCGGCCCAGTCTGCACCGACTATCCTGTGACATATACCACAAGTCTGAGAGCGGGAGTAGGGGTGAGCGGTAAGCAAGGTCTCTGTCCGCGTGCGGCTGCGACCGCAACTGACCGATGTCTACGGAGCTCAAGCCACGTTGCCACCGGAATTGCCGGCCGGGAGCTTTCTCTTCAAGTCGTCTAACTCCTTGCGCAGGCGGGCCTGCCGCCGGGAAAGGCTCCAGGCATACAATCCGAAAATCAACCACGCCAAGGCATAAGCCGCCACCAGATAGTGATTGACCACAGTCCTCCTTCAAGTCCCACGAATCCAATCTCGCCGTAGCGTGCTTAATTCGCGCAGCATTTCGGCAAGCACCAAGCGCTGCCGAATGAGGTAGGTGAACAGGCACAGGAACGCTCCCCAGCACACCAGCAGAGTGAGGCGCATCGAGGGGTCAAGACCTGATCCTTCGTCACCGGCGATCACCGGCTGGGGATGCTGCGTCCGCCACCAACGGATGGACATGTATACGATGGGCACATCCACAAAGCCGATGATGGCCACTACCGCGCCGAGCATCGCCGCCCGACTTGGGTTGAGGACGTAGCTCCGCAGCATGAGGTAAGAGATGAAGAGGAGCCACAGGACAAACGTCGAGGTGAGCCGCGCGTCCCAAGTCCACCAGATCCCCCACACCGGCTTCGCCCACAGAGGCCCCGTCACGAGTACGACGCTGCAAAACACAAAACCGACTTCGCCTGCCGCATAGGCCAGCTCATCGGCAGATTGTGATCGCTTCCAGAGATACCGCACGCTCGCAAGGAACAGGATGAAATAGGCCAAGAAAGCCGTCCACGCCGCGGAGACATGAATATAGAAAATTCGCTGAACCTCGCCCATGGTGGCTTCCTGCGGCGCATACAAGAAGATCATGTACAAGGCGATGAGCAGCCAAGCCACCGTCACCAAAAGATGGGCCGTCATTGAAAGCGTTTTGCTCATCTTGATTTCGTTGTCTGCAGTCAGTTGTCCGTGGCTGGCACTGAACCCTAGCTCGTCATAGCCACCACCGACAACCTGTGCCCTTCTACTCTTCGAGCACGTACTCAAACAGCAAGTACGACAACACGAGAAACATGATGCAAAACCCCGCCAAGAGATTGACCCAGCCCGCGTACGTGCCGAAAGGCTCGCCACGCAATGCGCCGGTGGTGGCTTCGATGGCGCCGATGAACACCGGGACGGCCACGGGGAACTGCAGCACGGGAAGCATCACTTCCCGCATGCGGGTGTTGGCGGAGACTGCGCCGAACACCGTTCCCACCGCAACGTAACCGAGCGTGCCCAGAAAAACGATGAGCACGAATCGCCCGAGCATAGGGAGGAACGAAAAGTTATACCAAAGCGATGCGGCGAAGACTATGACCACCTCAGCGATGGCCAAAAACAGGAGGTTGGCGAGCATCTTGCCGAGATAGATTGCTCCGGGGTCGACGGGAGCGAGCGTCAAGCCTTCCAAGCTGGCGTTTTCCCGCTCTGCGGCAAACGACCGGTTGAAGCCCAGAATCCCAGCAAATGCGAAGGCAATCCAAAGCAGGCCCGGCAAGAGTCGCAGCGTCTCCTCGCGAGCGGGCTCAAACGCGAAGTTGAAAATGAAAACCACCAGAAGCCCGAAGACACACATCGAGGCAAGCGTCTCCCGATGCCGCCACTCCAGCCGCAGGTCCTTGACAAAAATGGCCCAAATGATGCGAAGGTCGCGCATGTTTCAGATGGCAGCCGCCAGCTATCAGCCTTCAGCGATCAGCTGGCTCGACTCAGCACTCAGCGTTCAGTTTGTGGCAGACGAGGCTTTTCATCTTTGCCTATTGCCCTTTGCTTTTTGCCTCGTTTTTTCATCTACCACCTGCTACCTACCGACTACCTTCTTCCTCCAATGCCCAGGGCGTCCAATGGCGCAAGGTTCAGCGGGCCGTCAAAGCGCACGCGGCCAGCATCGAGCACCACAAGCCTTCGAGCCAGCGCGGCGCCCTGATCGAAACTGTGTGTAGAGAACACTACGGCTTTACCCTCTTCGGGCAGGTGACGGAGGAATCGCGCGAGCTTTTCCCCGGAGGCCGCGTCGAGCCCGGTGAAAGGTTCATCGAGGAGGACGAACTCCGGATTGTGCAGCAGTGTGCGGGCGAGCGTGACCCTCTGTTGCAGTCCGCGCGAGAGCCGCCGGACAGGTTCATTGGCGCGTTCCTGCAAGTTGAAAAGCTCCAATACGGCTCTGATTCGTTCTTCGACATCCGCCAGCCCAAAGAGTGTACCGACCAGCTTCAGATTCTCGCGTGCGGTGAGTTCGCCGTAGAGGAACGTGGGGTGGGTAACGAATCCGATTTTGGCCTTGTTCGCCGCTGCGTTGCTGTGGAGGTCCTTGCCGCCAAACAGCACTTCTCCTTCCGTGGGTCGAGCGAGCGACGCGAGGATGCGCAGCAAAGTCGTCTTCCCGGCACCGTTGGGTCCGTAAACGAAAACAGATTCTCCGGGCTCGATCCGCAGGCTGACGTTGCGGAGTGCTGATAGCTCGCCAAAGTATTTGGAGACGTTGCGGGCTTCCAGGACGGTCTTAGCGCGGGGCGCGTCGGGTGGCATACGACTCGAGGAGTGTCGGTGGGCCTTGTTTCAGGATCGCCACCACTTTGGCTTTCAGCTCCAGCCGCTCCTTCCAGTAGGCTTTGTCGGCGATCTTGCCGACCTCGTGCAATTCGTCGAGATCGGCCATGGAATTTAGCAGGGCTTCGAGTTTCGCCTCGAGCTCCTTCTGGGCAGGGCTCTCCGGTTTCCCTGCTTGCGACTTGTTCCATTCCTTGGCGACTCGCACCCCCAGCGCCCACAACAGCACCAGCAGCAGGCAGATGAGCAACAGCCCGCCCAGGCGCGTCATGGAGTTGGGAGTCGTTCGAATTTCCCCTTCGCCCCCTGGGGATCCTACTGGAGAACCGGGCGCAGCCTCGCCGCGCACTTTCGCCTCCAACGCTCGGCCGGCGACCAAGTCCGAGGCTTCGAATTTCCGCATTCCGGTGCCGGAATCAACACCCGCGGCTTTGAATAAGCTGGCCTCCACGGATAGGCTGTTGGGAGAAACGAGCAATTCCGCACGTCCGATGGGGTAATCGACACGGCTTTCAAAGGTGAAACTCTCCGAAGCATAGTCGGTGTCGTAGCTCACCATCACCACCGTGAGACCCGGCGGAAGTGCGTGGTTGATCAGGAATTCTCCCGGCGATTGGCCATCCTGTACGGCCTGGGGGATGGGCATATTCATTTGGCCAAGCACGGCGGCGGTTGGCTCGACGCTGCCCGGGCCGAGCCGGAAGCGAAAAGTGCCCTCGGAATTCGAAAACGTGCGCGGCGGCTGCGACGAGTTCTCGAGAGCGAAGAATTGCTGCACCCGCGCCTTGGCCCCCTCAGCCTCGACCACAATCCGCGCGGAGTTGATGCGCAACTCGGGCGCCGTGTTCGTCGTCTCGTAGACGGTCAGCCTGGTGGCGCCTCTCTCCTCGACTCGCGCGCGATAGTTCACGCCTTGGTAGACGGTCTGAAGCAGGAAGAGCGGGCCAGCGTTGCTCTCACCCGGCGCGAGCGTGAAGCGTCCCGTCGTGTCGCTCTTGGAAGTGGCGACCTCGCGCATACCAGCGCCCACCACCAGCAATTGCACAAGTTGGCCGGCGACCGGCTCGTTGCTCGTGCCGTTGATGACTTGCCCTTCAATCCTGTTCTGCGCCGCCAGCGGCATGGCCACAAAAACCGCCCAGAGCAAACCGGTGAGACAGACGGCGGATCGATGGCGAGAAGGTTGGGTGATGGGCGGGTTGATATTCGATGTCACCTGGGGCCGGTTACCTCAAGCTTTCCGTTCGCGCGGCGAGATCTTTGCTCCGCACTCACCGCAGAATTTGACGGGCAGCGGGTTCTCGAAGCCGCACTTGGGGCAGGTGTAGTCCGGGACAGGCTCTGCCTTGCGCCGGGCGCGGCGCGCCGCTACTTCGCGCTCGATGAGCGCGTCTTCGCTGCGAGTGATCTCTAATTCCTGCGACGCCGCCATGAGCTGGGCGGCTTCCGCCGTGTAATCCCTTCGCAAGGCTTGATAATCGTCGGCCGAGAGTTTTCCCGCCTTGTATTCGAAATCCAGGTCCTGAAGGTTTTCGTAAAGCACCAGCCGCCGGCGCTTCAAATCAACCTGCGGCGTGACGTCGACGGGCAGGGTTGCACCTACGGCCGCCTCCGGCGCCAGGAGCGGTGCGACCACGAAGATCAGCAAACCGACCGAGATTAGCAGTGCGATTCCTAGCAGCATACTTAACTATGTTCTGGGTGTTGGGGACTGGGCGACGGAGCAATGCCATAACGCTCCTGGCCCGAATCCCTAATCCCGAGCCCCAAGTCCCGAAGTCTTCATTTCCTCTTCGACGGCGGCGAGCAGCTTCGGATCAACAGCCGTAGACGCAACGACGGGCCCGACCGCCGGCTTCCGCCAGCGCCGGACGACGACGATCACGATCACCAGACCGAAGATCATTCCCGCGCTGGGAAGAATCCATGCCGCCAGGTGGAACCCCTTCGCCGGCGGCGCAGCGAGGATCCGCATGCCATAACGTTCGCTCAGCGCCCGCAGGATCGCCTTTTCGTCCTTTCCCTCGGAGATCATTTTCTGGATTGCGGCCTGCACCTCATCGTGTGTCGAGCAGCCCTGGTGCGGGCACTGGTTGAGGATCGCCACGCACCCACAGAGGCACATGACCTTGTCGCCGACGGACTTGACGGTTGGAGGGGAATCGTCCCCTCGCGCGACCGAGGCGCCGATCATTGTTCCGATGACCACGGCAACCATCAGCCTATTTCGCATCGCTGGCTCGAAAGGCAACCTCCTGCGCTTGGCGGATTTCCGCCATCTGCCGCTCCACCCGGCTGGGGACCAGCGCGAGCAGCGTGCCGAAGAACATCACGAATCCCCCCAGCCACACCCAGCGCACCAGCGGGTTCACGAAAACTTCGACGACCGCTCTACCGGAATCAGGGTCCTGCCCGGCGAGCACGGTGTAGAGGTCCTCGGCGAGCGAGGAGCGGATGGCCACGTGGCTCGTGGGCTGCTGGCTGGCTTTGAAAAAGCGCCGGTCAGGATTCAGCGTGCCGAGAGGTTTCCCATCCTTGGTGATGTCGAGAATGATCTGCTGGTAGGCGTAGTTCGGCGTGTCGCCGGCGACGATGCTGCGGGCGCGCAGGACGTAGTCCTTGACACGCAGTTCGTCGCCTTCCTGCATCAGGCCCTTGGTCTGCGCCTGAAACGCCTGGCCGGCAAAGCCGACGAAGAGCATCACGATGCCGAGATGGACGACGTAGCCGCCGTAGCGCCGGGTGTTGCGCATCGTCAGGTTATAGATCGCCTGCGCGAAATTCTCGCCGCCGGTACGCTGGCGCGTTCGCGCGCCTTTATAAAACTCCTGGAGGATACACGCGGCGACGAAAATGGAAAGGAACAGGCTCATCCAGGCATAGAAGTGCCGAACGCCGGCCACGAAGAGGATTCCTCCCACTGCCGCTGCCATCGCCAGCGGCACGGTGAAATTCCGCTTTAGGCTCTGGAACGAAGTCTTGCGCCAAGCGAGCAACGGTCCCGCGCCGGTCAGGAAGAGCAGCAGCAGCCCGATCGGAATCGCGACTTTGTTGAAATAGGGCGCGCCCACCGTGACGGTCTCGTTCTGAATCGCCTTCGAGATGATGGGGAAGATCGTTCCCCATAGCACGGCGAATACTGCCGCGAGCAAAATCCAGTTGTTGAAGAGGAAACCGCTCTCCCGCGAGACCATGGAGTCGAGCTTGTTCTCGCTCTTCAGGAATTCCAGGCGCATGAACAGCAGGGAGACCGAGAAGAACGTCACGATGCCAAGGAACACCGCGAAAAGCGGGCCGATGCCGGACTGGGCGAACGCATGGACGGAAGAAACAATTCCGCTGCGCGTCAGAAACGTCCCGAAAATACAGAGGAAGAAAGTGGTGATGACTAGCACGATGTTCCACACTTTCAGCATGCCACGCTTTTCCTGGATCATCACCGAATGGAGGAATGCCGTGCCCGAAAGCCAGGGGAGCAGCG
>Ga0073934_10011460_pt1 | contig 10724 bp, 9 predicted proteins | sample LarsenN4metaG_FD_76834 | JGI IMG/M metagenome (GOLD analysis project Ga0073934, IMG submission 76834) | Hot spring sediment bacterial and archeal communities from British Columbia, Canada, to study Microbial Dark Matter (Phase II) - Larsen... ... | reverse complement strand
CTGCTGAGCCACCAACAGGGGTATGTCATCGATCCGTTCAGTTTGGATGTCTACTTCTGCCATAGTGGCACAAGTTTAACTCAATTCGGTTTTTAAGGTCAAAAATTTGTCGAAAGACAAGTAGCGATTTCCGATTTATGATTTACGATTTACGATTATTTTAGCATGTCATTTCGACCGAAGGGAGAAATCCCTACAGAGTCACATTTTAGAGAATATTCGAGGGATTCCTCGTCACTGCGTTCCTCGAAATGACATGGCTTAGGTCATCTCATTTTCGTTTTGGTCCATATCAGTTGTTTTCACAAAGCACCCGATTACAAGTATAATACTCTTACAGTTTGGGCAGGAATTAGCGAGTGAGTTGTGTCTGGAGGTAACAATGACTTCATTACTGATAAAAAGTAAGGTTTTGCAAGAGATAGAGCTTATCCCCGAAGATAAACTGGCTGATTTATATAATTTTATCCACTATTTCAGATTAGGGTTGGAAAGAGCAGAGGTCACAGGACCAAATCCTATCTTGGCTTTTGCCGGTTCTTGGAAAGATATGCCGGATGAACTATTCACTGATTTCACGGCAGAAATAACTCAACGTCGTCGCCAAGCTTTCACCGGGAGAAGAAATGAAGGCAGCCCTGATTGACACAAACATTTTGTCTTTATTTTTTAGAGGACATCTTCAAGTTGTGGGTAAATTTGAAGCCTACCTGAAAGAGTATGAAACCATCAACTTGAGTATTATCACTTACTACGAAATTGTAAGCGGTCTGAAACACCGTGATGCCCATAAACAATTAGACCTATTTCTCAGTTTTGTTGGTCAGAATACAGTTCTCCCTCTTACTCAAGAGGTGGCTGACATCGCTGCTGAGATATATGCCGATGCGCGAAAGAGCGGGCAACCCATTGACGATATTGATTTATACTAAGCGCACGCTAAAATTTCCGTAGGACGGCATCCCTATGCCGTCCGCTGACGCATGGGGATGCGTCAGCTACGGAAATTTTGAAATGCGTTGGGTATACTGATAGCGGCTACGGCCATAGCCAACGGTTTAATCCTGGTCACTCACAATCGAAAGCATTTTGAGCGCGTCACCCAGTTAGAAGTTGAGAACTGGGCGGAAAATAACGATGAATAAATTTATTGGTATGACCACCCTCTTTTGCGCCTTCTACTCACTTATCCGTAAGCCAGACTATCCCTCACACTAATCTGCGTGGCGTTGCGGGCGGGCAAAATCGAAGCCAAGGTCGAGATAATCAGGATGATGCCCAGCCAGACCAGTACGGCGGTGTAGTTGTACTGGTAATCCAGGTTGGCGTCGAACATGGCCTGGCCCAAAACCCGGGCCAGCGAAGCCGCGGCGGCGATGGAAATCGGCACGGCCGCCAGCCAGCTAAAGAGACCTTGCAGCACCCCTTCCATCATAAACATGCCCAAAATGGTGCGTGAGCGCGCCCCGATGGCCCGCATCACCCCGATTTCGCGGGTGCGCTCGACCACGCTGATCGAGAGCGACCCCATCAGCCCAATCCCGCCGACGACGGCGACAATGATCGCCAGGAAGAGCAGCATGGTCGTGGTGATGCTGAATTGGCTGTCGGCGGAGGTCCGTTCCTCGTTGCCGGTTTGGGTAAAGAGGACATCCATGTTGCGGGCGGTGTAGCGATCAACCAATTCATCGCGTACCCGATCGGTCAGGTTGGCCTCACTGCTGCTGGTCAGCACCCGCAGCGAGCCACCCTCGTTGTGCTTTTTGGTAGCGGTGAAGACCGCATCTTGCGGCGCGTAGAGGGTGTCGCTGCTGAAATTGCCGCCAAAAATAACCCGGTACATGCCAATCACCTGCCAGTCATCTTTGCCCAAATCGCCCAAATCGAGGGTGATAGCGTCGCCCAGGGTGATGCCGTTCTCTTCCGCCGTTTCCTGGTTCATGACCACCACCCGGCCATCGCCCGGCTGCAGCCAGCGCCCGGCCACCACCAGGGGGCGGTAAAAATCGCTGCCGGCCGGCATGCCGACCAATTCCGCGCCCAGGCCGGCTTCTTTGGTCCGTTGGCCCTCCTTGAGAATCGAGGCCGATTTGCTGAACCAGACCTCGGCTTTCTCCACGCCCTCCACTGCTTCGGCCATTTGCACGGTGCGGTCAATGCGGTAATTCTCATCAAAAATGATGAACAGGTTGAAGTTGCGCCGCCCAAATTCGTTGTCCAGGGTCAAGTTGATCGAGGCGGCCAGGCTCATGACCACCAGGAACATGGCCCCGGCGGTAATCAGTACCAGTTGGGTCAAAATCAGGCGGCCCTTGCGCCGGAACATATTGCCGACGGCAATCACGTAAGGCGCCGAGAGAAACTTCTGCCCTACCTGCTCGATGGTCCGGTCTAGCCAGTTCGAGCCGAAGTCGCCGCCCAGGCCGTAGCTGGCAATGGCCTCACGCACGGTGATGGTCGCCCCGCTCAGAATCGGCCAGAGGGCCACAATCAGCGGCGCGGCCACGGCCGCCAGAAATTGATAAATGACCGCCCGCGTCGAGATTTGAAACACCTCGTAATCAATGTTAAACAGGTTCAGCCACCACTGGGTAATCCCGAAGGCCAGGTAAGCGCCCAGCGGTAGGGCGATGAGCAGGGCCAGCACCCCATACACAAACACCCCGGCCAGATAGACCTTCATAATATCGCCGGTTTTGCCGCCGATGGCCTTGATAATGCCAATCTGGTTGGTCTGCTGGGTAATCAGCGCGGTCAGGGTGTTCAGCACCAGCACCACGCTGGAAAAAACCGAAATCACAGCCAGCACTTGCAGCACCAGGTTAAGGCCCTCGACAAAGAAGCGGCCCCAATGCTCTGCCGGGTCTTGATAAAATGTGACCGCCACCCCCACGCCTTCTTTGCCCAGCCGGTCCTTGATCTCCGAGGCCACCTCTTTGGCTAACTCCAGGCTGTACGGTTTGACCCGCACCTTGAGATTGCCAAACTCGCCTTCGGGAATCTCAAACCGTTCCATGCCCTGGGCGTTGACAAAAAAGACGGCATCCCCGCCGAATTGGGGCGGCGGCACAAAGGGATGGCGAATTTTGCTGGTAATGGGCAGAGCGCGGTCCATGCCGTCGAGTTCAAAGATGACCTTATCGCCGAGGTCAATGCCGAAGTATTGGCTCGACAGCCGCTCGATGCCCACCTCGTCGTCGCGGTGAGGCCACTCGCCCTCTTTGAGCTGCAAGATGTCGTACTTCTGCTCGTCGTAGTCGTCGCGCATGACCATTTGGCCGCGTTTCCACTCGTCGGCGGGGTTAAGTTTGTAACGTACCGTGACCTCATTGGTCACTTCCACTTCTTCGACGCCGGCAATATTTTCCAGGCGAATGGCCGTATCGCGGTCAATTCGGTCAATCAAATACATTTGAATGTGCGAAGGGGTCACAGCCTGGTGAGCCTTATCCATCCCGGCGAGCAGTTGATCCACCATGCCAAAGATAGCCCCAATCGCAAAAACACCGGCAGCGATACTTAACACTGCCAGTGCCGTTCTTACCTTATTGTGCCACAGGTCAAACCAGACCTTGAACCAAATTACACTCATAATAACCTTTTATGTGTGCCGTTGTTGCCCCCTTTAATTTCCAAAGGTCTCTTATCAAGGTGATACGTGATGCGTGAGGCGTTACCTTCAAAACAATTACGCATCACGCATCACGTTTTAGTACCCCGTCCACGTCGCCCCGCCGACAAACTCATCGCGGGTGATTTTGCCGTTGGTAATTTCGACCACGCGCGGCACGCGCTTGGCCAGTTCTTTGTCGTGCGTGACCATGATCATGGTTTTGCCCTGCTCGACCAATTTGCTGAACAGCTCAAATACGTCGGTGGCGGTGCGGGTGTCGAGGTTGCCGGTTGGCTCGTCGCCGACCAGCAGGGGCGGGTCGTTAGCCAGGGCGCGGGCGATGGCGGCCCGCTGCTGCTGCCCACCGGAAACCATGCTCGGCAGCTTCTCGGCCTGATCGGCCAAACCGACCGTTTCTAGCAGGTGCATGGCCCGCTCGCGGCGCTCTTTGGGGCTGTATTTGTTGGCAAAGTCCATCGGCAGGATGACGTTTTGCAGCAGGCTCAGAGCCGGCAGCATCTGGAAGAACTGGAAGATGATGCCCACGTGCTCGCCTCGCCACGAGGCCAGCTTATTCTCGCTCATTCGATGAACTTCGCGCCCGGTCACAATCACCTCACCGGCGGAAGGGCGGTCAATGCCGGTAATCATGTTCAGCAAGGTAGATTTGCCGTTGCCCGACGGCCCCACAATCGAGACAAATTCGCCGGGTTTCACATCAAACGAAATCCCCTTCAGGATGGTCACTTCGCCGTCGCCAACCTTGAAGTTTTTAAACACATCTTTAACTTCGATAATTTTGTCGTGGCCGTTGTGGCCGTTGCCGTTTGTTTTACTCATTCGTTAATCCTCCAAAAAAGGAGTAAGGAGTAGGAAGTAGGGGAGAAGCTGAAGATAGTAGATGGTAGATAGTAGATAGATTATCTTCTATCCTCTATCTTCCATCCTCCATCCTCTATCTTCCATCTTCTATTTCTCCTGCGCTGCCCAAATCAGGTTGACTTTGGGCCGGTAGTTGTCCAGGTCATACATTTCTTCTATGTCTACCCCGTTGACGCCCTGGGTGACGATTTGCAGGTCTACATCGGTCAGGTTGTAGCGTTGTTGGTAGGCGGTCATCCGGCCAAATTTGCCTTGAACCAACAAGCGGGTGGCCAGGATGGCAAAGTTAGTTGCGCCCAGCAAATCCTGGCCGTCGGGCGAGCCGGTGCGGAGCAAATAGGTCAGGGGCTGCATAAAAACTTCTTCGCCCATGAGATGTTGCAGCAGTTCCGCCGCTACCATACCGCTCCCGGCCAGACTGCTGCCGGTTTCGACCACTTCATCCAGAATAAAATCTTCACTGGCTTTTATCTCTTTGGCCTTGTCGGCGGTGAGCTGTTTCAATACCTCCGACTTGCTGCGCGGCGAAAGATGCGGCGTATATTGCAACAACTTTTCCGGCACAATCCGCGAGCCGTCGCTAACCGTCACGACGGCGTAATTGCCCGGCGTGACGCTTTTATCCCGCATCACCAGGTAAGCCAGCCGCTCTGGGTCATACGGCACTTCGGGGATGATGGCCCGGTCGGCTCCGGCCAGAAAGGCCGTCATCAAGGAACTCAGGCCGGAGTTTGCCCCAAAGGTCTCGACCACCACCACCTGCTCCCGCGAGCCGGCCAGGGCACGCAGCTCGTGAATAAATGCGACCCCACGCGCCAGCCCGGTGCTGAAGCCAATGGTGTAATCCGTGCCGTGAATGTTGTTATGCACCGTTTTGGGGATGGCGATAATCGGCGTCCCTTCCCGGCTCAATTGAGCGGCGCAGCGCAGCATATCGTCATCGCCCAGAACAATCAGGGCGTGAAAGCCGAGGCGCTGCACCACTTCTTTAATGTGTCCGGTCAAATCCTGCTTGTCGGCCTCTCCCTGCCGCAAAAACTCAGGGACTAGACGGCGGGGAGTCTGAGACGGATCAACCCGCGAGGCGTGCAAAAAAGAGCCGGGGGTGCGGTCAATCGGGCGGACCATATTCTTGCTCAGTTCAATAAAGTTGTCGCCATAGGTGGTTGGATCGTGATAATTGTAACGGATCAATCCTTCCCACCCCTTGCGGACTCCAATCGGCTCAAACCCCGCGTCAATGGTGCGGTAGACCAGACTCTTGAGGCACATATTCAATCCCGGTACATCCCCCCCGCCGACCAAAATTGCCACTCGCTTGCTCATCTAAAAACTCCTCAGAAACGTGGTACGTCTTGCGTGTTGCGTAGGGCGTGAAGCTAACGGAAGACGCAACACGCAGGACGTGAAATCGTAAATCCAAAACCTAAAATCACTTCCCCCACGAAATCATCCGCTCGTCCACCCCGGCGTAGTTGAAGCTGAGGTCGTCGAGTGCGCCGTTGGGGAACATAGGCCGTTGGTTGGAGCCGTCGGCGTTCATAATCCACAGTTCCCATTTGCCGGTGCGATCCGTCATAAAGGCAATTTGCGAGCCATCGGGCGACCAGGCCGGGGCGGCGTTATTCCAATGGGGATTCTCCCCCGGCACAATACGTTCCTTGCCGTCCACAAATTCAGTCTTGAGTTCTGATTGCTCGGCAATCACGGTGAGCGGCGTGCTGGTCAAACGCTGCCGGTCGCTGCCATCGAGGTTCATCGTGTAGACTTCCCAATTACCATCCTGCCAGAACGAAACCGCCACCTTGCTGCCATCCGGCGAGAGCACCGGGGCGCGGTCACGGATTTCAGCCGATACCGTGCGAGAGGCATTGCCCGGTACGTCGAGCAGGCCGATGCCGCTGCCGCCAAAGGTGTAGATCACTTCGTTAGGGTTGACGGGGCTGGCGGTTGGGCTGTAGGCGTATTTCCCGGCGGCCAGGTCGGTTAGTTGCCCATCGGCCAGCTTGATCTGTTTCAAATTCCAGTGGGCGTCGGCGGGTATTCGATATTCCAGCACCCCGTTCTCAATTTCAACATCGCGAGCGCCTTGTGGCACTTCAACCCCGTCCTCATTGCGGGTGGCGTCGGCCAGGTTGATGCGTTTTTCTTCCTCTTCCAATCGGCCGCCGTTTTGCCAGCTAAAAATAATGCTCGCTCCGTCCGCCGTCCAGGTGGGCGACTTCATTTGCCGCCAGCCCTTGGTCCAAACTTGCTCGCCGGCGCCGTCGAGGTTGATGGTGTACAGGGCGTATTCGGGTTCCCAGCGGGTGAAGGCAATCTTGGTCCCATCCGGCGAAAGCTGCGGGTCAATGCCATTGGTGATGTATTTCAAGCCAGTCCCATCGGCGTTGATGACGTAAATGCCGCCGCCGCTTTGAGTTTGGAAGACCAGCTTGCCGCTGCCGTTGCCGGCCACCGGCTGGACATTGGCGGTAGTGGCGGCGGTGATGCCGGCGCTGGTAGTTTGGGCGCTGCCGCTCTCGGTAGAGGGTAGCAGCAAATCAATCCCTTCGACCTGCCACAGACCATCGTACTGGCCCACGTAAACGTTGATTTGGCGGTCGTCCGGCTGCAGCAGGGCTTGAACCTGATACGTCTTTTCCGTGGCCCAGTTTGCCGCCGTAATTTCAAAATCGGTCACGGCGGGGTTCTGCAACCCGCTCAGGATGTTGCTGTTTTTAACATCATCCGTCAGGTAAAAGTTCATCGCGTTAGCCAGTTCAGGCCGGGTCAGGGTGGTCAAAAAGCTTTTGGCGGCAGCCCGGGCCAAGTTGGTGTTTAAATCATCGACCACTTTGGGTGTGTTTTCCTGGGCCTGCGCTCCCCCGGCGATCCCCGCCAGGACGATCAGCACCAGCAAAACGTGATACGTGATACGTGATACGTGATACGTGATACGTGACATTTTGCACTTGTCCTTACTTACAGTTCCGGCCCAATTTCGATGTCCACAAAGGTGGTCATGCCCCAGCGCAGTTTGGACGTGTCGCCGTCGGTGATGTCAATCAGAACGGTGTAGGTCACATCGCCGGCTTTGGTTTCAGATTTGGGGGTGATGCGGACAACTTTGCCGGTAAACTCTTCGCCGGGCAGAGCGTCAACGCTGATGCTGACATTCGCTCCCGGGCGAACATTGACCACATCAATTTCGGTCAGGTCGTCGGTTTCAATTTGCCAGCGGGAGCTGTCGCCCAGAGAGATGGCGGGAACCCCGGCCTGGACAATTTCGCCCTCTTCGATATTCAGGCTGCCAATCGTGCCGCTTAGTGGCGCAATCAATTCGGTTTTGGCCAGTTCCGCCTGGGCCGAGGTGACTCCCGTTTTGGCGCTCTCAACCCCGGCTTCGGCAATCTTAACGCCGGCCTCGGCCACAGCAATGTCCTCATCCGTCGCACCGGCCTTTAACTCCTCCAGCGCAGCCTGGGCGCTGGCCACATCGGCCTGGGTCTGGGCGATCTGTTCAGGAGTAGCGCCGGCTTGGGCTTCGGCCAGAGCCGCCTGAGCTTTGGCTACGCCGGCGCGGGCTACGGCAATGGCTTCTTCCGTCGCGCCGTTAACTAATTTATTGTATTCGGCTTTGGCTGCTTCGTAGGCCAGAGTCGCTTTTTGCAGCGCTACGCCATACGGTTCGGCCACTTTGGGGTCGCCGTAAACAAACTTGTCGTAATCGGCCTGGGCCAGGCGAACTTCGGCTTCGGCTTGCAGCATCTTGGCCGAGGCAGCCTCGATATCTTCATCCCGGCTGCCGGCCAGAACTTCATTCAGGCTGGCCTGGGCGGCCCATACCTCAGCCTTGGCCACATTGATGGCTTCTTCAGTTGGCCCGGCAATTTGCTCGGCCAGAGCCGCCTGAGCTTTGGCCAGGGCTGCTTCTGCCTGGGCAATTTGTTCAGGGGTCGCCGGGGCCTGGGTCTTGGCCAAGTCAGCTTGGGCTTTGGCTAAATTGGCTTCAGCTTCAAACAAGGCTGCTTCGGCGGAAGCCAAATTGGCTTGATAGGTTGTCTGGTCGAGTTGGGCCAGCACGTCGCCTTTAGCTACGGTATCGCCTTCTTCAACCTTGATGTCGGCCACCCGCCCCCCGACCTCAAAAGAGAGCTCGGCGTCGGCTACCGGCACCACAAAGGCTTCCGCAGAAACAACCGCCGGGCCTTCGGCGGCTTGAGCTTCGGCGACCGGCTCAGCGGTGGGCGTTTCGCTGCCGCCACAAGCGGCAGTGATACCCACCATCAAAGTCAAAGCAAGAGTTGTGGCAATAAGTTTGAGATTCATGAGTTGCTCCTTCACAGTTTGCATGCATCGGCTAAATGTTACCATGCTTGTTCTAATAATTTCCGTACTGTTTCCCGATGACTCTACGAGTTATCCGGTAAAAAGTTTTTATTTCTCAACCCCTCGCCAAAGACACGCAGGGCGCGGCGATACAGCTGGGTAGGGTTTTCCTGTTGAAATTTTGTTAAATGGCTTTGCTCTAGCACCGCCAAACCGTGGACCAGCGCCCACAGGCTAAAAGCCATATCTTCCAGGTTAAAATCTTCGCTGACGCTAAACTCACCGGTTTCGATGACTGCCTGCACCGCCTGCAGCAGCAGATGGTAGGGCGAGTTGCCATTTAGCGACTCTTCGGTCAGCTGGGTCTGTTCGTGGCTGAGCGAGGCAAAGATTAAGCGGAAATATTCGGGATGCTCGCGGGCAAAATCCAGATAAGCCAGGCCCATTTCCAGCAGCCGCTCAGCCGGCGGCAAATTGGCCGGAGCACGGTTGAGATAATTGCTCAACAGCCCCAACCCTTCGACGCACACGGCGGTGATGATTTCTTCTTTGCTGTTAAAGTATTCATACAATCCGGATGGGCTGTAATCAATCCGGCGGGCCAGCTCGCGTAGAGATAGTCCATCCAGGCCCTTTTCGGCAATAATTTCTCTGGCCGTTTGTAGGATAGTTTCTTTAGTTTTGTGATAACGCCGCTGGCGGGGTGAAAGTTCTAACATATTCTGAATAATGTATAAAAACTGAACAATGTACGGAAATTATTGTATCAAACGAGGGATTGTTTGTCAATCGGTTTTTTGTTAAGAATTTGTAAAATGTTTCAAATTCTTACACTGCTCGTTTACCGCACATATTGCTATTTTTTGAACCTATGCTTGAATTATAACCGCGAGTGGGGTGTAGCGTCATCCATCAAAAGTTGTATTGTCGAGGCGACGAAAGTTGGATTTCCGCGGCGTTATGGAAGGAGTATAGCAAAATTGAACAGTGTTCGCTAGTGCCGCCAGTCACCTGCTCAGGTGCGGGAAGTCATACGTTTGAAGTGACGGGAGTCACAATTGGGTTTACTTTCCAAACTCACGGCGCAATTCGGCGAGGACAGGAGGGGTGAAAGGATTTTGGCCCTTTTGCAAAATTTTAATCCAGGCTTGACGGCGAGCGAAGGGAACGTGCCAGGCTTCTCCAGGCTGCTGTTCTAACCAGGCCAGATAGGCTTTGAAATCGGCGATAGCCGCCGGATAATCCCCCAACAGGCTATAGGTCAGGCCCCGGCTGTCGAAAAAGACCGGCTGCGGGTCGGCGGCGATGGCTTTTTGACAATAGGGTAAGGCTAACTCCGGTTGTTGTTCTACGGCATAGCCCCAACAGAACAGGTTAAGCGCATTAGCATAATGGGGCCGGAGTGCTAACGCTTTGGTCAGGTCGGAACTGATCTGCGCAATAGATAAACCTTGTTGAAAGCGGACGTAGGCGCGGTTGAGGAAGGCTTCCGGCAGGGCGGGGTCCAGCGATAAGGCTTTATCCAAATCGGCCAGGGCCAGCGCCAGATTTTCAGAACCGCCCATGCTCAAGCGAATTGAGCCGCGATTGTTGTAAGCAATGGCCCACTCCGGCTTGGCGGCGATGATTTGGTCAGCATCGGCCAGGGCCAACGCCAAGTCGTCATCCTGGCTGCGGGCGGTGTAAGCAGCGCTGCGATTGAGCCGCGAGGAGATCATTTGCGGCCAGGCGTCCACCGCCTGGCTGTAGGCGCGAATGGCTTCATCCAACTGGGGCGGTTGGCTGTAGTGATAAGTACCTAAGTTTGGCCCAAAGTAATGGCAATATGCTCTTGGGCCAATAGAGCCGCCAGCCCTGTGCCCAATTCGCGAGCGAGTGGGTCGGCCTGATTGAGCACAATCTGATAGATACGAGCCGT